>Ga0065711_1041611_pt1 | contig 16020 bp, 10 predicted proteins | sample Hoacrofraction12_FD_59098 | JGI IMG/M metagenome (GOLD analysis project Ga0065711, IMG submission 59098) | Hoatzin crop microbial communities from Cojedes, Venezuela - Epithelial fraction 12 v2 (version 2) | ecosystem: Host-associated > Birds > Digestive system > Esophagus > Crop | place...
CGCTCCGCTTTCCCCCGGCCGCTCCGTTTCCCCCCGGCCGCTCATCCCCCCGGGCCTCTGCCTCCTCGGGCCGCTGCTTCCCCGGACCTCTCTCCCTCCGCCCGGGCCGCTGTTGCCAGCGCCCGGGCCGGCCCCCGGGGCGGGAGCCGCGTCCGCCCGCTGCACCGTTAGCTCGTGAGGTGGGAGTTTGCTGGAATATAAACAGAAAACGGGAATTTACTCCCAGGGCTTGGTTTGGCTTCACCTGTTGGCTGTGCGCGCGAACGCTGCCCTGGTGATTGCCTGAGCTGGTGGAGACGGGCAGGGGCGCGGCGGGGATGATCCTGTCGGGTTGTGTCATTTATTCTGCTGCTTTCTCATATTTAAAGTGCGAACCTGCAGTCTTGGAGGATTTTGACGTTTTGAGAGCCAGTCGGTTGCTGTTCTCCATGTGAATTTGCACTGCTCATGCGGTCAGGAGTGTTTCTGCTTCGAAAGAGCGAAAAAAGTGGGGAGAGCAGGAGGGAAAGAAAAAAGCAAGCAGAGGCTGAAGTAACAAATAACACATCTTTAGGACTTCATGCAGCTGAAGAGGAGGTAGCGAGGACCTTCTTTACCATTAACATTACTAAACTATTTTAACACTAAAGGCAATCTGTCATTTTGAGTAAATTCTCTTCTGCTTCTATAAACACAGCCGTAATCAATTAAAGACCTGCTTGTGAAGGAGCTATTGTGTGCAGCTCCATTCAGACATTGCTGAGTTGTCTTTTAGACAGTCTGTGGGGAAACACTGGTAAGGTGATGGGAAAGTTCAAAGTGCCTAACTTTTCAATGTGGATTTTGTTACTGAGACTTTTTTCTTTCTCTTTTTTTTCTGTATTGCTGATCATAGCCAGGGTGAAAAATGGGTGATATCTCTCTATGCATTTAACATTTCTAACATGGTCTGCTTGGGAGGCTCTGCAAATATTTTAAATGATTCTCTAACATAATTCCTTGGGGGACCTATGCATGGCAGCAAGTCAATTACTAATTTGAAAGTACTGAAAGAACAAACAAACCCTACAGAAACTATACATACATACATATTTATCATTGTGCACATGTGCTCAGTTCCTAATACATTAGACACCAGTCCAACATAGTTTTGTGCAGTGAAACATAACCTGATTTACAGTAGTGTGAAGATGAGAAGTAATTTCTGTCTGACACAAGCCCTTCAAAAAGCCAGAGTTCTATTTCATATTGAAAGAAACAGTCAAATAAATCATTCCCATGACTCAAATTAGTTTATTTTTTTTATTATCTTTCTATTGCACTTGATCACCTGTGCCTTCAGAGTCCGCCAATGTAACCAACCTGGCTGAAGTAACCAAAATAACAAGGAAACTTGAACTTAACCTTGGTTATTTTATTCTGTTTAATTTTTCTTAATGAAGGAAAAGGTAAGGTTAAACAGAAAAGTGTCTAGCAGGAGACCAAATTCTTACTCTTGTTTTATTAGCTTTTTTTTCTCTGAACATTAGCAAGGATTTTAGGGACATGAGTGAGGACAGAAAAGCTGAAATACAAATGGAGTTTAAAATTTTCCCCACTTCTTTGTGTTTGCCTCACAGAAAAGCATATTTGTGTCACTCTCTGGAAATTCATAAACACACTGCCTGGGGACTCCAGAATGACAGTGCCTTGCTCAAAGGACAGTCACTTAAAGTTATCATAAGGCCAAGCAGTCTTTTGGCATGGTGTTAATTATTTTGAAGGGATGGTGAAAAAACCAGGAAAGCGTAAAGTTCATAAAGAAATTATCTTCCTTAAAAATGTAGATCATAGATTATGACAAATGTACTTCTTTCATAGTGTCCTAGCTTCTACCAGTTAAAAGGAAAATGAACAGTAGCTTTTTCTGGGGCACTCAGGGCAGACTGAAACCCGGTCGTGTGCTATACTAGTGCTAGCCAGCAAACTTTCTAAACTTCATTTTTCTTTGAATGGCAGCTTTTTGGAAGTTATACAAGAGAGCCTTGGTGCATATACCAGGCACTTTGTAGATGAGTCAGGACACCTTAACTAAATCCATTCATTACCCTCTCCCCATTGGGACAGGCAAAAGCTGCCAATTTGATGTTGGTAACGTGGATGTTGCATTAGGGAATTGGCTAAGCCTGCCAGAATTCATTCCTGAACTTTAGCAGCCACAAAAGAGTATTTCTCTGTCGTCTGTTATTGATTCAGAGCCAGGTCCCAGAAGGACAAGCTTCCTTTTGTGTGCCATCTATACCAGGGTCTAAGGACAAACAGTGCTACAACTTTTTTTTTTTTTTTTTCTATCTAGATCAGAGGAAACATCTTTAAAAAGAAAAGAAATAAAATCCAAAATGTCATAAATTATACTCCTGAACTTTCTAAGATACATTATTTATTAGCTTTATTATTACATTCTGGTCCATACTTTCAGAAAACAGTCACAGTCAGTTTATTATAATCTGAGTATTTAATGTCAATGGAGTGTTACCATTTGGAGATTAAATGAGGTCTGAAACCAAAAAAGAGAGAAATATATTTATACAAAAAATAAAATTTCCAGTGCTTCAGCTCACTGAGCGCAGGACTTATTATCATCAGTTCATATTCAGGTCAGATTCCTCCTTCCTTTGAAAAACAGGTTGAAAAACCCTTTGAAGACTTCTCCCATCTTCCCCTTACCTTTGTGTTTCATATCTGCATGTTCTGCATCTACTGTGCAATGCATTAAAGATTTCATGATACTAGATCAAATACTCCTAACAAGGATCTGGAAAAATTATACACCTTATTGGCATCATCAGTCCTTCCTGGCCACATTCTTAACTCATTCTGTAGAAAACATCCCAGAAATTTAACAAGTAGGACACTTAAATATTGGCCAGTCCCAGAATGTTCCTGTAAAAGTGGTTTGCGTATGTGCTTGTGTTTCAAATTATTTTAAAAATATCAGAGTGTTTGCACAGATTCTACTCCCAGTTTTCACCCCAGAAGTGACTTTTCATTTGTTGAGGCAGGCATCATCTGTCTGAACTTGAATACATTCACTGTATCTTTTCCTTGTATTAAAGTACAAGTATATTCTATCAGAAATGTTGTTCAAAATGCTCATTAAACATTCAGGCTGATTCATATGAAAGCACACAAGTGCTATAAGTGCTTAGGATAGACCCAAGAACAGAGAAACCTGTGTGCGGAGGGCTAATCATAGTTCAAACCCAATGGTTTTAGTGGTGAAGCCTTCCTTCTCCTTCCCACCCACTCAGCAGGGGTACGCAAAAGAACCCAGAGAGGGTGAGGCCCAGTCGCTATAAATGTTCAGATGTTTAATGAATGTGCCATAGCTTTCACCTACTAACTGCAAGGCCTTCTCAAACAGACTCCAAATTCCTGCTGAAATGAAGACTTTCTTTCCTGGACTAGGCCTGGCATTCCTGGGAAACAATGGCCCTTTTCAAGTCGTCTCTGAAATTTCACAGGTGAAGGGAACAGGGCAGTCATTTGATCCCATCCACAAGGAGCCTGTTAGCATTTTAAAAAGTGAAGACAGAGTCTACCATGGAAGCACTGGCGAAACTGGTCAGTGACAGAAAAATGCAACCTAGGCCCAGAGCTCAGGAGCCCCCTGTGAAGCATAAATCAGTTTGTCTTTTACCTCATGCTACAGCTTCTTTCTCAATTTTTTTCAAGCATGGGCTACACAGCCTACAGAACTCAGGAGACACATCTCTCAGCTGTATTACATGCTTTGGAACAGTGGGTTTTATACTTGCCTTTAGCCTGAACTTCACTTTGAGAAAGTACAAATTAAAGGGAGCCATTGCTGGCATATAGTATTGTGTATGGAGAACACTTACAAGTAATACATTTATTCAGGCCTTTGAAACGTTCTTTAGCGGCCTTATTTCAGAAAGACAAGCATATCACACTAATTCCCATTGTTTGGTTATAGAAACATTATCAAATTCATTAGAAAAAATTCAGAACTATATTCAGAATACTTAGGAATGGGGTGCTACTAGTGCTACCTGTGCATCGATAACACAATGCACTCAGAGTATATAAAGATTGGATTTGCACATCTCCCTTACTCCAAACATCCAAATATGATATTCTGAAGGGATGCAAGGGCTCTCAGTTCTGTGAAGAGAACTGCAGAATGGCAGAAGCCTTGCAAATGATTTCAGGGATAGGAGGTAAAAATTCAGAATTTGCAGTTCTTAAGCTGGAATGCATCACCAATTCATGTTACAGGAGATTATTTTCCTCCCATAGTTTAAAAAACAAAAACTAAAACTCCAACTCCATTTCACTTAGTAATTGTTATATTGAGAAGTATTTTGCCTCTAAAATTCAGAGAACTTATGCACTCCCTGCCTACAGCATGTTCTAGGGATTATTACGCTTATTGATCTTTTTTTTAGGAGAACTTGAAGGTTACTTGAATACTGAAACTCATTAAAGAGTTCAGATTTGAACTACTTTCTGAGAGCAAACCTGGGTGAATTAACCAGGTCATCTGATAAGCATAAGTACCAGCAAGGGGGGCAGTATACATGCTTGAGACAAGCTAAAGAATGACTGACTAGTAATAGACCAGTATTTCATACATGCCTCTGGCCAAATTCATCCAGGCAGGGGAAAGTAGCTTTGGTTTTATTCAATGTTTATTTTGAAACAGCTATATCCTAGTATTACAAGGGGAAACTTCCTTCAGAGTTTCCTTCATTTTCTGTCTTTGTACCGTAATGAAGGCTAGTGTTTCATTGCTTTTCTTGCATAAAAAATCCAACTTACTGCCAGGGAACAGATTTTGTGCAATGTTTCTTGTGAGACTCAATGAAGAAACCCACTTTCTTGAGTGTAAAGAAAAGTGAAAAACAATTTGCTTAAATAAAAGCCATTTTAACACTATGGCCAACCTGCATTTGCATCTTGAGTCCAAATTTTGCTCTTCGACACAATGAAGGTCTACCTCTTCATTTTTCTGGTCCATGTCATTAACAGAATAGTTCCCTTTTCTCCTCAGGAAAAGTCTAATTCATAGGTAAGCCGATCAAGGAACAGTTAAAGAGGAAATTTGAGGTGGTTCATGTGACTAAGATGAGAAGTTATTACCTTGTCTAACCTATAGGAATTAGGAGCAGTTTTGTACTTAATATGTGGAGGGTATTTTTCCATTTTAAGTCCATCTTGGTTTTACAACATAACTATTTACAGCCATTTCACCGAGACGCTCGAGCCAAAGTGGACTGTAACCACTGAGAAGGATTTCTGAAGGGAAGCAAAACTTCTGTAATTATAAATTATAATTAATTAATATAATATAAAGTAATATAATATAAAGCTAATAAAATATAACTATAATATAATAGGAATCAATAAATTATAAATTATAAATTATAGATTATAAATTATAAATTATAAATAAACTTCCTCATTCCTATTTCCATCCTTGATTTCCTCTTCTCTTACAGCATACGTACCTATGGCTTTTTTTGATTCTTTTAGGCAAAATCACTGAGGCAGAGATATTAGGTTAGAATATTGCTAGGCCTACACTGCAAGTTCTCAGCAGTTAGTTTTGCTGTTGTGAGGGTTCCAGCAACATAATCAGTGGTGCTTATGTTGCCATTGTGGAATACCTGGACAATTATTATATTTGGTCTTGTATTCCGGTCTTGTATTCCTTGACCTCTTCCCAGCACACTTTGCCATTACGGGAAAAATATGTCTAGCTTCTTGCCTAATGGACATCAAAAAGCTGCAGATCACACCCCATGTTTCTTTCCCTGATATTGACAGCTGCCTTCCACATCATTAGGTGCAGCAGCAGCATACTTGGAGGCCCTAAGAGAGACAGTCAGTGCGGGTAAAGCATAGGGGGAAGCTGCCAAGGAATTGCTTATTGGGTGAACAGGGAACAAGGGAGCTCTGGAATGTGGCCACAGAACTTGTGCTGAGGTGCTTTCCAAAGAAAGTGGGTCAATCATGCTACCCTCACAAAGACTGGTATGATCTCCTGCAGGGAGAAGATTGTTTTACATGGGCGCTCCACCCACACTGGCAGGGAAACAGGGCTTATTGGCACAGAGAAGTAGTTGGTGGTCAGCTCTCCTTGGGGCAAGACTGACTGAAAAGGCTGGGAGCACTCGCAGAGGTATGTGAGGCAAGAATGGTGTTAGAATGCTAATTTTTTTTGTTGTTGTTATAGAATTTAATTTAATAACTATGATACTGGGTAACACAAAGGGCTTTAGAATGACCTGAATAGCTCTTTTGGCAGCCTTGGTCTTGCTTTACCACAAGAAGTCCTCAAGATCTTTCCATCATTGTCACATCTTGGAGTTCCCTTTCAGTTTTTCTGCAAGTCTCCATTTTAGTACTGAGTTTGAACTGTTGACGGCTTGTTACTCTGAAGAAAGCCGGAGGAGGAGTACCTTGCTATTTGGCGTATCATTAGTCCCATTCAGTTCCTTTATTTGTATGTGTGGAAGTTGTTTTTTGCTCATTTACTGGAAATCTGTTTCACCACACTGCTGTTTGAGTTGGCAGCATCATGCTTTTTATTAGAACAAACGTAGGTCCAGATATCGATGAAACAGAAATAGAAGTTTCACTGTAGTCTACTCTTTTCAGGGAAAATAAACATCATAGGATGCTTAAAAAAAAATTCCCATGACATATCATTCCTGATTAGCAGCTGAAATCTAAATGGCTCCTTATAGGCAAGGCCAACCAGAAAGATTATGCTGAGCTTTGCTTAAAGGAATCTATTTATTTCTCATTTTTATTGTTTTCACAAGTTCCCACTACTTCAGAAGCATGGAATTAATTACATATCTTGCTTTAATGCTATGTGTTTCTGTAAGGCTCACCAATTAGAGAATGAAATCCTCAGGATTTTAGAAAGGAGCTTACTGAAAGCAGGTTTCCTTTTCCCTTTCCTTCCTTTAAAGTAGTAGAAGAGAGTGGGGTTTTTTTCCCCACATATTTTTAAACATTGAAAAGGCTATGTTCAAGGAATTACAACTAGGAAGAGTAAGACCAATATCGTCAATGATATCAGTACTAACTTTGGCAGAAGGTACTGTGTATTCATGTTCTCGGTGAGACACACAATGCCCTGTCTGTTAGCAGATGCTTTGGACATTTTCCTTCACTGGCCCACCCAAAAGCAGCTATCCTCACTTCTGAGTGCCAGCCACTGGAGACAGGCTAAATTTGTAGCACCCATTACCTGTAGAGTACCAAAATAGCCACACGAAACCTGACCGACACAGAACCTCAAAATGCCAGGGCTAAGTGTTTGCTGCTCAGACCTGAAATGTGCCCTCCCTTCCCCACCTCCTGCCCCAGCTCTCCCCAGCTCTTGGATGAGTGAACAGGGCCATTCATACAACAGAGACAGAAAAAGAATTTTGAAAGTTATAAAAAACCCCCAGTATGCAATGATACCTCCTACGGTGCTGACCACCAGACTAATGATGAAGAAGCTACACCCTACATGTGCGAACTGGCATCCTTTTTACTGTGTATTACTTTTTATCCTTCCACGAGGCTTCAAATCAGTGGTAAAACTCCTATTGGATCTAGTTGCCATTAGATTTCTTCAATCATGTTTTAGAACTTAAACATACATTGGCATTTTTCAAACACATCACTATATATTCTGTCAGTACACTGTAATTGTCCCTCTCCCTTCCTCTTTGTGTATTATTTAATGTGTTACTCTAAAGGCTCTTTGGATCATGGGATAGTGTCTGCCTGCATGTTTCTGTAGGCAGAGCTAGGCTTAATGTGAGCAACATTAAAAAGTTTAATAACACTGTCCTGCAGAACTGTCTAGTCTAAAATTATATCAGCCAAAGCCCATTATTCAACTCACATGTGGGTTTGTTGGGGCTGGTGTAATATTTTGGCCATAAGCGAACAGAATAGGGTTCTGCTTACAAGACCTGCTCTCTTCCTCCTGAGATGCTTTAAGGCTTAAAATACCTTTCTATTATTCCTTTGCTTTTCCTCTTCCTGTTCTTTCCTTCCTTTCCTCATTGGAAGCCATGCAAGAAATCAAAGCTGATGGTAGGGCAGGGAGCACAGTAATTATGGTCCTATTAATGTTTATGAATTTTGCTGGATACCTTCAGCTCTTACAAAACTGCATTCTAGATCGTCTGTGGCAGAAAACATTGGATTAGAGGTTTTCCTTCAGAATTGTTGGCAAGAATAATTGCTCTGGTTCAGAAAATATTTTTTTGAGCAAGTAATATTAGTACCGTCCTCAGCAGATTCTATAATAGTAATCCCACATGGTAGTGGGTGGGAGAGGTAAGAAAATATATGGTGTCTCCTTCAGTGAGTGCTAAAAGTATTAGTGAAATGCTCATTAGCACACATCACATTAGGGACAAGAAGGTAAGATTAATGCTTCCTTCCTGTCACCAGAGCAGATGTTATTTAGCACATATAGATTTACTTTTAATAACAGCATTTCATCAGAAGTGAGTATTTTTTTCTTTGTTGACTAATTCCCCTTCAGGTTTGCACTGGTGCCTAACAGTGGATTCCTGTCTCATAGGTCAGGGTGAGATATGAAGCCTTGCAAAAAAAAGCCCCTCAGAAACCAACAAAATGGAAAGAAAAGAAGGAAGAAAAAGCATTTGTTACTGCTGAGCTGTTGGTAACCCAAGGAAATCTGTTAGAGGATCTACATTGCAGTTACACTGTGCCCAGATAATAGGCCTAGAAGGAACTAGCAGAATGCAGCTGGTCCACAGAGCAATTTTCATGAGCTCCAAGCAAACAACAACAGACTGAACTTCTTTTATCCCTCTGCAGGAATGAAATACATAAACAATCTCTGAATCAATTTAAGATGTAAAACAGTCTCACTTTATTGGAAAAGTACAAGGACGTTTTGACTAAAATTAATTCTTTGTCAACAGCAGAAACTGTCTCATAATTAGTTATTGGAGCCTCTCTCTTTTCAGAATAGCTAGTATAAAATTTAATTATAATGAATCTACAAGTTGCATTACTGTCCAAGAAAATAACAATTTATAATTCTTATTATGCTATCAGTCATTTTTTAGTCGGAATATATTGGTAATGGCTTAGCAAATGACAATCAATTTCTTGCTAACTTCACAGAGCAAGTAGTATATTTTCCCAAGAATGAAAAAGGTACATTATTGTACAGTATTAATGGGATCTCAAATTATGAGCAGTCCAGCACTGAGTTATAGAGGTCTGTAATTTCCATCATACTAATAGTCAAATACGATCCTAACATCAATCATTTGTTTTGTTGAAAACAAACAAGCAATGCTTTGTTAAAGCTAAAGTCTTTCAAGTTTGAACAGTACAGAATTAAGAAACATACAAACATATTTCAATTGCTATAGAAGGCATCTCCTTCATTTACACTTTGTAAATTCCACAGAATTTAGCAGAGTTATACCTAATTCAAATTTGTGCAAAGTCATTATGCAAGTCATATGTTACGGACTTTATAGTCTGTTTCCTTAAATAAATTTGTGATGTGGGTTAAATGGAGTCCACATAGCATCCCAGATAAATAATTTTGGAGTCTGAAGACTCATTAAAAAGGAGTGACAAATATTCACAAATCAAAGGTTTTATCCAATGTTCTCATTTAAATTTTTGGTTAAATAACTCTGTATTGCAATAAGTTTTTATGATGGCTTTAATAAGATAATGGGGGTAGCAATTGTTTTTTTTCTCCTGAAACTGAAGCAAAATGTAATCAGAATGTTCAAATAAGGATTTTTCTATGTAGTATATTTGTTCCCTGAATTTTCTATAGTTATCATTCTTTTCATGGAATTTCAGCTATGTTTTATATAACACAGGATGTGAAATTTAGGTCATCAGCTATGAATGAACAATTAACACTGCTCTTGACTAGTTATTGTTATGTTAGTCTCAGATGGCGAAAGCAGGGACTCGGAGAACCAAAAACCACCCACTGTAGGAGAAGATAAGGTTTGTGACCATCTCAGGAACCTGAAGGTGCACAAGTCCATGGGACCTGATGAGGTGCATCCATGGGTCCTGAGGGAACTGGTGGATGAAATTGCTAAGCCACTATCCACCATATTTGAGAAATCTTGGCAGTCTGGTGAAGTTCCCACTGACTGGAAAAGCGGAAACATGATCCCCATTTTTAAAAAGGGAAAAAAGGAAGACCTAGGGAACCACAGGCCGGTCAGTCTCACCTCTGTGCCTGGCAAGATCATGGAGCAGATCCTCCTGGAAGCTATGCTAAGCAACATGGAAAATAAGGAGGTGACTGGTGACAGCCAACATGGCTTCACTAAGGGCAAATCATACCTGACAAATTTGGTGACCTGCTGCAATGGGGTTACAGCATTGGTGGATAAGGGAACAACAACTGATGTCATTTACCTGGGCTTGTCCAAAGCATTTGACACTGTCCCACATGACGTCCTTGATTCTAAACTGGAGAGACATGGATTTGATGGATGGACTACTCAGTGGCTAAGGAAATGGCTGGATGGTCACACTCAAAGAATTGTGGTGAATGTCTCAATGTCCAAATGGAGACCAGTGACGAGTGGCATTCCTCATGGACCGGTGCTGTTTAACATCTTTGTCAGCAACATGGACAATGGGATTGAGTACACCCGCAGCAAGTTTGCCGATGACACCAAGCTGTGTGGTGTGGTCGACACGCTGGAGGGAAGGGATGCCATCCAGAGGGGCCTTGACAGGCTTGAGAGGTGGGCCTGTGCAAACTTCGTGATGTTCAACACGGCCAGGTGCTAGGTCCTGCACATGGGTTGGGGCAATCCCAAGCACAGATACAGGTTGGGTGGAGAATGAACAGGGATCAGCCCTGAGCAGAAGGACTTGGGGGTGCTGGTTGACAGCAAACTCAACATGACCCAGCAATGTGTGCTCACAGCCCAGAAGGCCAACCGTCTGCTTGTCTGCACCAAAAAAGGCGTGGCCAGCAGATCAAGGGTGGTGATTCTGCCCTTCTACTCCACTCTGGTGATACCCCACCTGAAGTCCTCCATCCAGCTCCAGAGCCCTCAGCACAGGAAAGACATGGACCTGTTGGAGCGGGTCCAGAGGAGGCCACAAAAGTGATCCAAGGGCTGGAGCACCTCTCCTATGAGGAAAGGCTGAGAGAGTTGGGGTTGTTCAGCTTGGAGAAGAGAAGGTTCCGGGGAGACCTTACAGCAGCCTTCCAGTACCTGAAGGAGGGAGCCTACGAAAGACCTGGAGAGGGACTTTTACAAGGGTGTGTAGTGATAGGACAAGGGGTAATGTCTTTAAACTAAAAGAAGGCAGATTTAGATTAGATATTAGGAAGAAATTCTTCATCATGAGGGTGGTGAGGCCCTGGAACAAGTTGCCCAGAGAAACTGTGGCTGCCCCCTCCCTGAAAGTGCTTGAGGCTAGGTAGGATGGGGCTTTGAGCAACCTGGTCTAGTGGAAGGTGTCCCTGCCCATGGCAGGGGGGTTGGTGGTGTACAGCAACCTCCCATCCCAGGAGGGGAAGCTAAAACTTGCTTTTCTAGAATTGTAGCATGATTCATCCAGCCTACCCAGGTATTTGAAGATCCCTTCAGGAACTTTTCTCAAAGGTCCACTGACATGGGAAATTAAATAAGCTTTTCTAGATTCACTGTTCTCCAAAGTTGTAGGGAAAAACAGAAAAAATGCCCTGGGAATTGTTACTTTATGATGTATCCCGTTCATTATGGAGTTGCCTTCAGGGAGCACTCTGTGGGCAGCCCGAGTTGTAGAAAAATTTAGACTCCTTTCTCTCTATGAAATTCTCAGCTGGGCTTTTAGAGGATTCTGTGATAACACTGCAGTAAAACTACACCAAGTTCTGGTACCTGAGAGACAAGAGTGTTGATTGACATAGATGGGATCAGAACACACCCTTAAAATAACATTTTAAAATGAAATGTCATAGACTTCCTTCCACCTTCGTCCGCTCCTCCACTTAATTCAGCTTATGAAAGTCATAGGCCTAAATTAAAGAAACCACAGTTTCACTATGCAGTGTAATAAATGGATTAGTTGAGCAAAAGCCTTACTTTTATTCTCACAGTACCATGAATGCATTGCTGATCATCTACTTATCTCTGCACGAAGTGGGGAGACGGAAACACAACTTTACTAACAGAGATGGTAAAGCTGTAACTCAGCCTTGTAGATTCATCTATTTTTACTCTTAGAATTAAAAAGTGAAATCGGTACAGTTTAACTAAACTTTGAAGAGGAAAAGCTACCAAGAGTTCAGAGAATACTGTGGTAAAAAGAAATGTCTGAAAGGAAAGCAGTTCATCAGAAATAGTTGTACAGTAGAAGACCCTTTCTCTCTGTGTTCTGGGTCTGTATGGGACCATTATGGGAATGGTGTGGATGCCTGATCCAAAGCTTACTTCGATGTGGCCAGTCAAAAAATTCCACTTCATTTCAAGGGACATTTAAGAAGAAGCCTCAGTAACTGTTAAAAATCTCTAATGTCTAATGAGTTATTTTCAGTTTGCTTCCCAGCTGAAAGATAGGCACATCACATAAACCTTGATCTGCATGCTCATTAAGTTACTTCTATTATAATTTCCATGCCTTCTCAATCTTTTTTAAAGACTGAGCAAACCTCTTTCTCTCAATTTGTAAGTAGTATTTCCAGATAAATACTGAAACAAACACCATGTACATGAGGGCTGCCTTTCTATTCAAAGAATATGAGGGATCATACTGTGGGTGTCGTTCTTTGTTCATCTGTGAACTCTCTAAATTATTTTTCTAAATAAATTTTTCATGATTTGAATGCAGAGGTAAAAATACAGCAGCACTAAAAGGCTTCAAGAAAAGTTCATTTGTACAGCTTACTAGCCCATTGTACCTTTGTAAAGGCTAGATATGTTTGTAAAACATAAATGCTGGAAGAGAATATGTATTACTGGATCTCTGAACAGGATTCAGAATGAAAACAGGTTAATATAAGGTCTTTGTACTCTGTCTTCAGCTATGTCTGTTTTGATTCTCCTGTTTATAAGATAACACACATTTGTCAGTGCACATGCACACACATGCATAAACACACACGACGTGAGTGGATACTAAATAAACAGCCCTATAGAGAGGGAGTACAATATTTCACTGACTGTAGAATGAAGCCTGGTTTTATTGGCAGACTTCAGTGATGCTAGACAATAAAACATTTGTAAGTTTTGCTGCAGACAGTCTGGCTGGCAGTTTCAGCAGCCCTAATTTATTGTGAATAAATAATTTCCTGGAATCTCTGAGGAGTCATTTTAATGCTCCGAAAAAAAAAAATCCGGCACGCCATTAAATTTGTTTTCCGTTGTTTTGAACCAAAATTACTTAAATGAAAGGATTAAAAAAACCCACCCCTATTTCCAAGATAGTACTTTGTAAATGTCAAATCTCCCAGTTTCACACCACTTTTACACATGAGTAATTTATGTTTACTTCATCTTTATATTTAAAGGCATGCCAAATACCATCTGTTTGCATTTCCTTTTTTGTGTGTTATTTCTCAGTTCCAGGCAGAGAAACTGTCCAGGTTGAAGAACTCCCATATTTCTGCAGAGTATATTTAGACTCTGTTCGTGTTTCTATCCTACTATAAATTGATTACTTGTAGCACGACAGTGATCAGACCATCTTCAAAGGCAGTGCATTCTTGAAGCAGAAACAGAAATTCAAAAAGGCAGTGTAAAAACCAACTTCAGAATATGTTAGAAGCCAACTGTAAAAATATAGATGGAGTCAATTAGTTGATTCAGTTTTGCTGCCATCAGCAAAAAAAAGCTTTAGTTTCCACAGTTGCTGAGTACATTTTTTCCATGAGGCACCTCACAGTTCCTGCCAGTGGACTAATATATAAGCACCTATTGCACTTCTATTCAATTCTTTTTACTTTGATGTATCCAAAAGATTCTGAATAAGAAACTGAACCAATAAAAGGGATAAACTTTTATCACCGATATCATCACTTAGATATCTAATACCATTCCAAGAGCCTGTACCACTTTTAGTTTTGTTGATACTCAGCATAAATAATCTCCATATAATCCACAGAAATACAATAAAGCTAAAATCTGTACTGGTAACAGGGTATTATAATGGAAAAAACTGGGTAATTTTAATTGTAGGCCTCATTACCTGTACTGTCAAAAATGTTTTCTACAGACTAGTATCACTGTGAGGAAATAACCTGTAAAACTGCAAAGTAAATTTGAGAAACAGAAGAAGGCTACACACACATTTTGTGTGACTGGATAGCATCAAAATGCTAAATGCATATTTGAATACTTAGTTCAAAGAAACAGAGGATGCTTTTTTGTAGAGAAGTCACATGGCCCTCAGTTCCCATATGGTCACTATTTTCTATTTGTTTCCTGTCTTTATAGGGAACTATCTCCTAGTTCAAATGCAAAACCAGCATTACTATCACCAACGCTCAGACGGGGTGAAAATCTTCAACACATTTGAATGAAAATGGACCATGAACAGTAAGAGGATTTTGCCTGTGCCCTGGTAGAGAGCAATATACCTGCCATTAGCTACTGCCGCATCTATTTCTTTCAGCTGGGACTAAGATTGCAAAAACTATTACCAATAGCAAAACGTCCTTCCCTCTGAATGCAGAGAATCATTCTCAGCCCCCACCCGTGGTTGGTACTCACAGTTCACTGAACAACTTGGCTACAAGCAGTACAAGACAAAAATTTCTGATTCCTTTTGTCTACCTCCACTCAAGTTGTTGAATACTCTGTGAATTCCCTGAGACAGCAATGATGAAATTTTCTTATTCAAACATTTCATTCAAGTTTATTAAAATTCAGTCTCAGTCCTGCTTTCTGATTGCTCAAGCCTACACACAATATCATTCCTCTGCTTCCTTTGTTGCTGAAATGAGATACTACTTTCTCTCTTGATATTTGCTTAGCAGTTTAGTATCTAGAAGTGCAGAGTATACTCTAGCCTTCTAAGAATGACACAGGATACATTTCCTAACTTACCGGGACTTTGAGAGTCAACACATGTACTGCAAAATCTATATAGGCTACATGATTCCTTACTTTGATGTGTAAGGCAGGAATAACACACTTCAACATGGAATATACATTGGCATTTACAGATGCTACCATCGGTTGCTTTCCAATAGTATGTTCTTCCGTTGATATCAGCAAAGCTACTGATGGTAGCATCTGTAAATGCCATTCTGTGTAGTGGTGCATCATAGCACGCAATAATTTTCACCCTTTAGAACAGACAGTTTTCTGGACAGAGTGAAGTAAATCTTCATTATAAATGACATCTAATGAAATTAAAACCAAGATAAAAACAGATATCACTCCTAGTATTCGTAATCCAAATATTCACAGCAATGACCACACCCTTTACAGATAAACAGGATCATTTTTGTGGTATCTGAACCACTTCTAGGTCATGAAACACTATGATGTTCAGACACACAGTTTGTGAATCTAATCCATCACACATAGTTAATTTTCCTGAATTAGTCTAAAATACAACACAGCAGAGAGGGAACAGTCTAGGAGGTTCCTGGAGTATGTGGAAGATAACTTCCTGATGCAGCTGGTAAGTGAGCCTACCAGGAGACATGCAAGTGAGGCCTTGAGACCTGCTGTTTACAAACAGAGAAGGACTGGTGGGAGATGTAGTGGTTGGAGGTCATCTTGGGCTTAGAAACCATGAAATGATAGAATTCTTGATTCATTGGGTAGACAAAGGGAGAGCCGTGGATGTTGTCTACCTCGACTTCAGCAAGGCTTTTGACACCGTCTCCCATGATATCCTCCTAGGGAAGTTCAGGAAGTGTGGGTTGGATGAGTGGTCGGTGAAGTGGATTGAGAACTGGCTGAATGGCAGAACTCAGAGGGTTGTCATCAGCGGCGCTGAGTCTAGTTGGAGGCTGGTAACTAGTGGTGTCCCTCAGGGGTCAGTACTGGGCCC
>Ga0065711_1041612_pt1 | contig 16019 bp, 10 predicted proteins | sample Hoacrofraction12_FD_59098 | JGI IMG/M metagenome (GOLD analysis project Ga0065711, IMG submission 59098) | Hoatzin crop microbial communities from Cojedes, Venezuela - Epithelial fraction 12 v2 (version 2) | ecosystem: Host-associated > Birds > Digestive system > Esophagus > Crop | place...
TTCCTTCCTTCCTTCCTTCCTTCCTTCCTTCCTTCCTTCCTTCCTTCCTCTCTCTTCTCCTATACCGATTTCTCTCCTTCTCTCCCTCTTTCTTTTCTAGTCTACCTGTGTGTCTCTGTCTGTCTGTCCACGTTCCCTCACGTTACGCTCAGGGACTGTGAGAGTCTCACTGGTTTAGAAGTTGGCACTTTGTATTATGTGATGCATTCCTTTCTGTTTGTATTTTCTTCCCCTCCTCCCTGAGCTGAATCACCTGCAAGCTTTGCATTGTTGTTCCATGACACAAAGGCTGTGGACTTTTCCACTAAATTTAGTAACCTGTATATAAGGAAGCACAGCATTTATTTATAGTTTTCTTGTTTTATTCTCAGGGGGTTTTGGCATTGTGTTTGGTGGTCAGAAAATATAAAAAATATGAGATCAGAACCTGCTGTTATAAATCCAAAATAACCCTGTTGAGGTTGATGGATTAAAGCTGTGATAGGTAAAATCAGGCTCGGAGTTCCCTGGAAATCTGATCTGTACCACGTCGTTCATAAACTACCACGTTATAACAATTTTTATCTCGAGTCTTATGATATTCGAGGGTTTTGCTTGTTTTTCTTTTTTTTGGAAGAAAGCTCAGCTCTTGGGGCCACATGAGTAGTGTATCTAAAAGAAAATGTTAGCTTTTAGTCCTGATGTTTGTAGGAAAAAATATAATATATGGCTTAAAGATTTGCTAACCAGAAGGCGAACAAAAGAGCATCCCAAACACATGCTCTGGGGAAGTCGTGGAAGCTGCACTTATTTTTAAGACAGCAGCAGAGCTATTTGGTATCCAAGTCATGATTTTGAACGGTCTTTGTAGAAAATTTGCCCAAATACTTTGATCACCAGAAGTCTTCTTTAAAACTGGGGCATTGTCTGTGATACTTTGAAAGCAATACAAAGGGCTCAGAGCTCTGAAAGCAGTGTGTTTACAGCAGAAGGTGGTACCAAATCCAGCCTGCTACATGTCCAGTCCCAGCTGGTGGTGTACAGCTTGGGTGCAAGTGTGACATTTAGATCAGCCTTGGACATACTGTGACAGAGAACCTGACCCTAGGCTAGCCCTTATCCCCGCTGGCAGCCCCCACATGCATCTGGCTGGGCTAGTTGTAGGGTCTCCTACAGCAAGGACAGATGGATCTGAACATGGTCCAAGCTCATGGGTCCCTCCAAGCACTGCGATGCGCTCTGCTGAGCTGCAAGTATCCTGTAGCCAGAAATGAGGGCACACAGAGCTGGTGTAGGCAGGGTCTTTGCTCCTTGGAGTAGCGTGGAAGAGACCTGCACCAGCCATGGAGGTCAGAAATCATGCAATTTGGCATATGCATATTATTGTGTGTTTACATAATACACACATTACATTCATATTTGAGAATGCATAGTTTTTGACATACACAAATTATTAAACAAAGCCCGAACTCTTGAAAGCCGCTATATTCTTCCCCATAATCTCTTTGATGCATGGCAATTATAAGACATTAAATATAACAATAATAATGTCTTATTTTCCAGACCAAGGAGGCATTTTTCAAATTGATAATTTCCTTTTAACCTCTCCTTCAGTCTGCAAAATGAAGATTACCTGGATTTGCCCCACCAGGCTGTTGCTAAGATTAATATTTGTACAGTGTCTTGTAGCCTGGAAGCGCTGTGTGAGTACTAATGCCTATGGTCTGTTGCAGTGAGGCAATAAGTGACTGTGCAAAAGACATTCTCATAGGGCTTTATTCCCTCTTTATTGTTTAAAAACAGGTTAAAATAATTTTAAAAGCCATGAAAAACAGTATTGCTACACCAGTTTCCCCAGGGTAGCTGGCCATGTCCTTGCAGGATTTCTGCCCTGGCAGTACTGGCTGCTGCCAGATCCACACCTATACCTCCCTGTCCACCGCAAGGGTTGTGTCTTGAACCATGCTCCGTCTGCACCCACATCCAGTGATTACAGGTTCATAGAATCATAGAACAGTTTGGGTTGGAAGGGACCTCTTAAAGTCATCTAGTTCAACACCGCTGCAATGAGCAGGGCCGTCTTCAACTAGACCAGGTTGCTCAGAGCCCCGTCCAACCTGACCTTGAATGTTTCCAGGGATGGGGCATCTACCACCTCTATGGGTAACCTGGTCCAGTGCCTTACCATTCTCACTGTAAAAAATGTCTTCCTTAGATCTATTCTAATTCTACGCTCTTTTAGTTTAAAGCCATTACTCCTTGTACTATTGCAACAGGCCTTGCTAAAAAGTTTGCCTCCATCTTTCTTAAAAGCCCCCTTCAAGTACTGGACAGCTGCAATAAGGTCTCCCTGCAGTGTTATCTTCTCTAGGCTGAATAACCCCAGCTCTCTTAGCCTTTTCTCATAGGAGAGGTGCTCCAGCCCTCAGGTCATTTTTCTGGCCCTCCTCTGGACCTGCACCAACAGGTTCATGTCTTTCCTGTGCTGAAGGCTCCAGAGCTGGACTCAGAACTCCAGGTGGGGTCTCACCAGAGTGGAGTAGGGGGGAGAATCACCTCCCTCAACCTGCTGGCCACACTACTTTTGATGCAGCCCAGGATATGGTTGACCTTCTGGGCTGTAAGTGCACATTGGTGGCTCATGTCCAGCTTTTCATCCTCCAGTACCCCCAAGTCCTTCTTGGCAAGGCTGCTCTCAATACCTTCACCCCCCAGCCTGTATTAATACTGGGGGTTGCCCCAACCTGCGTGCAGGACCCTACACTTGGCCTTGTTGAACCTCATGAGTTCATTGGCCCATTTCTCGAGCTTGTCCAGGTCTCTCTGGATGGCATCCCATCCCTCAGACATGTTGACCATGCCACTCATATCAGGATATTTTCTACATGCTGACAAGTTGGGATTTTGAAAATGTACTTAATACTGTGCCAAACTTGTTCATGGGCACGAGATGCACATTCACCAGGAGAGCTTTCCTTTGAGGTTCTCCTCACTGTAGCTGTGTCCTTACTTCTCCAAGCTATTAGCTCTGAGCAGCCTTCGCTGAATTCAGACCCTCCCTTTGCATTCCCTTAGCTGACTTTTGGGTATTGCTTCTTGGTGATCACTGGTGATGTGATGGTACAACAGAGCCAAGGGAAGCATTCCAAGAAGTTTATAAAAGCAGTAAAGCCCCTGGTCATCCGTAATGGTGGTGTGCACATCATGGTGTGAGAAGGCGCAACAGGCTCTTCCTTGGAAAGCCATTCATGGGTAAAGAAAAGAAATGCATAAACCTTGAGGGTTGTTTTTTCTTGCCTTTTTTTTTTCCTTACTCTTTTTAAATGAGAAGATGCAAAACCAGGTAGTAAACTTCTGTATGTGAAATGGGGAGTTTGTAAGGCTTGGGGGACAGTGCAGTTTCTCTTCCCTGTGAAAATGATTAGAAAATTTCTCAGCCTGGACTTCCAATTATAGTTTTTAACCACCTAAGGTGAAGAGCAGCCAATTCACTGAGGACACAGGGATTAGGTATTTCAGTGTATGTAAGTCCACTTCTAGGAGCTGAATCCATACCCTTATCTCTGGCACACGTCTACAGCACTTGGAGGTAGGATGCTGTCCCAGCAGAGCCACGTGGCACTGACATGGCTCTGCCTTGCACAGCATGGACAGACTTTCACCCAGTGCTTTTGTTGATTTATGGGAAAGGCCAGACTGGTGGGAGCTTGTTAAAAAAAAAGACAACATTACTCAAAAAAAAAAGACAAAAATTTGATGTGGGAAAGTGAACTATAATTGGCTTGTAATTGCAATGCTATTAAAATGGTCCTTTTCAAGAAGTCAGGTAAACATTGTGCAATAAGGAGCTGGCTGCACATGAAGTCTGAACTCTTAAAAACTATCTGCCTTGGAGTTAACCAACTTCATTGCCTGCTCTGCTCTTTTTTGCTGAAATGTCAAAGACCATATCCAGTCCTGAGTCAAGATTAGGCCTGAAGAGTATAGTCCAATAAAATAATCACTGGGCAAATTAAAACTGAGCACTTTTAATGAGTTAAGGGTGAATGACTTTATGGATGTTCAGCACACAGTGCAATAAGGTCCTCATCTTATTTGAGGTCATTCGGGGAACCTCTAATGTAAGTAATAATCTCTGCTGTGGAAGTTGTGTACAACTGAGGGGTCGCAGGATGATCTCCTGATTTCTGGCTGGTGCTGGTGCCCATGTTTTAACTTGGTTGCAATAGAGTTGCTCTAGACTGATGGCAGCAGAATACAAAGAAAAGACAGATCCCTGTTCTGTGTAAATGGAGGTGTCTGTCCATGATACTGTTTCTTACCATTTTAATGCACCAAACGGTAGTCAGTACTCCAGTTCCTTTCCTCTACTGATGCTATAATTCTGGCTGCAAAGGCAATTTCACTTAAAAAGAGGGCTCAGGTACTTAGAACTTCCTGAAAATTACCTTCCTCATCTGAATTTTCTCAGACAAAGTCACTTCAAGAATAGTTTTTTGAGTTATTTTACCAGAACAACAAGGTTCTTAAAAACGTTTTGGTGCATGTATGGTGGTTTTCCCTTTCATTTCTTGAACATAGTTAGCCAGTTCACCTTTACAGAGAGAGAGAGTATACATGGGTCTATGCACATAAGTGTTCAAATAACTCGAAATAAGATCTTTTTTAAAAAAGTTTGGTTTTTTCTACATTATACACCTGACACTACACTGTAAGACATCTGTGAAGTCCCCACTTATTTGGAAGGCTGCAGGCTTTCTAACATTAAGTATTTTCGATATATTCAGAGTAAAACCAGGCTAGTTTGGATTCATAAAGAATACACAAGAGTCTAGATATGTGAACATGTGTTTGTAGCATCACACATGAATTTATGAAGTGGTAACGTTTTTCACTTAAATAATTGAGCCATCCACTGAGTAGTGACAGGCGTGGTAATACTGAAAATGCTTGTCTGGGCATCCTGACTACCTTGCATCCTAATCACCTTGTGCAGTCCATATATAAGGATATAGGCTAGCAAGGATTAGCAGGAAGATTAAGTCTATGTATGCAATCATTCTTTGTCTTCTTTATTTCAAGTTGCTGGCTCCAATGTTCTCCTCTAGCTCGGAGCTCCACAGACCTGTTGTTCAATTCAGTGCAAATAACTTTGCTTTACACAGGCGTGCAAAGAGATAGCATGAAATTCAAACAAAAATTTCAGTGATACATCTGTGTGTGTTTGTGTGTGTGAGAGAGAGAGAGAGAGAGATAGTAGGACAGATTAACAGTTCTGGTGCAGTCAAGGGAAATGCATCAGAAACTAAAGCCAAATTACCCCAGGCCATTGCTAGGAGTCATGGGAAAAGGTGTTTCTCCTCTCTCCCTCCCCGTCTCTCCCTGCCCTGGGCTGGCAGAGCAAGGGCAGAAGCGTTTTGGCAGGTGTTGTGTTAGGATCTCTACTCCCTTTGTGAACTTGCAAGCAAGCGGCACCGGGAGGGTGGGCAATGCTTTTTGTGAGCCTGCCAGCACTCCCAGCCTCTTTAGCAGCCCTCAGGCAGCAGGGCTGCAGAAAGGGAGTGTCTGACCATCACCTGCCCAGCACCTTGCCTGTGCCTTCCTGATCCAGCCATTGTTTATACCATGCACCACAGAGCTGCTACAAAAGAGTTTCCCTCCATGGCAACCGACACAATAACCTAGGTCCGGGTGATTTTCTTCATCCTGGAGAATTTTTCAGATGGTTTTACATCTTCCGCCCTCAGGACTAACACCACTTTACAGTATTTTCCAACTCTACTAGCAGCTGGTTCCTCCACAGTCCAGAGCAGCAGCGGTGAGATCTCCCACTTCCACTTCTGGCATAAGCCTAAGCTTGTGGAAGGGATGTCAGCCACTTCTGTGCTCCATCAGGTTCTGTCCTTCCTAGGAGGGTTAAAAGAGATTGTATACATGTCGTAACAGAAAATATCTAGCCCAAGATGGGATTAGGCTTACAGACACTACAGGAATATTTATTCAGCCCTGGGAAGAACATGTGCTCTCTTCCACCATGACTACGTAGACTGTGGAGGTGAGGGAATCCAAGGAAAAGGACGGGAAAAGGGGAACCAAGTTAAAAAAGTTAATGGGAAGGGATTTTCCACTTTTTTTTTTTTTCCACACTTGTGCTCCCATCCCGAAGCCTTGTAACACATACTGCAGGAGACAGTGTCTGCAGGTAGATGCAAGAATGCTCACTGAGAAGACATTTGAAGCTACATCTTGCTCCCAGAAAAGTTAGCTACCTTGGTAACTTGGAGTGATTTTTCTCTCTAACAGAAATTGCAAGGAGAGAAAACTCCGAAGAATATTAACGCTACTCTCAAGGAATTGTTTGGGATCATTCCTGGGGATGGGGATCCGCTTCAGGAGCGAGGCACTTACATGTGCAGACGATGCGCTGTCGTGGGCAACTCTGGGAACCTTCGGCAGTCTCAGTATGGCCAAGATATTGACTCCCATGACTTCGTGCTCAGGTGAGTAGGCACCACCTCAGCTCCAGTTGTCTGTGTTTTTTAAGATTCACTGGTATTTTGGAGGACAAGTGAGCAAACAAGATATCAGGGGCTCTCTAGTGAAATCTGATACTTAGGTCCAATCTAAGTTCTAAACTACATGTGTTGGAGATATGACGTCATGTTTTAGCTTGGAAAAAGACCATGAATATGTGTTAATACTGTAGCTTATTCTGCAGTATTCAGAACTGCCTGTGTTAAAAAATGCACCTGAAAAAACCTGCAGTTTCAAGCAAAAGTTATTTCTTCTGCTTCTGCAGTGTGCACAAATGATCTTTTACACACTGAATTGAATGTAGCAAATTTTACTTTCTTGCACTTGTTCATTTGTAAGCAAATGGGAAAGCCAGAGCCACTTTGCAATGGACAGGAGACAACTGGTTGGCTGCAGCTACTTTGTAAAAGGTTGCATCACCTCTTCCTTTTGAAGCAATGAAGGCTGGCTATTTTGTCCCACTGAAAAGCAAGCAGGAACTAAGTAAGTGGAGGTAATCACCCACAGGGAAGCTAAGATACCCGTGCTAACTAAGTTAATCTCCAATGCGTTGTCCAGCTTCCACACCACAGCTGCCAGTACAGCACAATCTGGGGAGCAATGCAGGGCGGATCAGAGGGCCTGGAAAGGAGGGTTTGCTATTGAAAATACCACACGTGGGATTAAACTCTTGGAAGCGACATAACCTTTAGCAGGAAGCTGTGCACTGAAGTCAAGAGTGAATCAGCGGAATAACAGCACTATTTGAATTGTTAAGCCACCTTAGGCCACTTAGCCTGCAGTGTGGCTTGGACGTGCTGTGAAGTCTTTAGATGACGTCTTAATGTTCATGATAAATCATTTTAGGAGTTACTTCGTGAGTTGTGTGCCTTGCCCTCTGCCAAAAGTAACTCCCCAAAGGCAGAGGTGGCCAATCTGGTCTTCAGATACACAAAGGGAAGAGAAGAGCCCTTGGCATTAGTCCTGAAGGTTGCAAATGTGAGGCATCTGGGGTGCATTTGTGCTTAACTCCGTGTCCCTCACTATGGAGACTGCCCCGTTCCAGTGTGGACTTTCTTATCTTGCCTAGCCTGCATTTTCAGATTCATGCAGAAAATGCTTTGCTAGACTCAAAGGCTATTTTAGTAGTAACTAATGAGTAGCACATTCAGAGGTGTGTTTCAGCCCTGAGCTCTTACCCTTCCCATAGCCGTGCATCCCTGGTAATGGAGAAACTCTCTGTGACTTGGAATTGAACCTTCTAGTCTCAGATTTATATTTTAGCCATCTCAAGCCATGTCTGAAGGAATGGCACAAGATTTTAGGATTCACCGTAGAAATTTATGCAGAGAAGGCGACTGCTGTGTGTGTTAATCCAACAAACAAAGTCTCTGATGACCTGATTTTCACTCGCACATGCTCTGGCAATACAGCCAAGTGCAGGGAAGAGCCTGGGAGTCTGAAGAGACACCTTTCCTCCCAAATGCTGTGTTCCAGCCCACTTTTATTTGTTTAACTATCTACTTTCATAACAGAAGGAAATTCCTGCTTGGTCCATTCTGCTCATTCTGAGTGTAAACGCTGCCTTCTGCCATGTCACACAGGCAGCCCCACCACAGATGGCGGGGAAGGCAGACAGACCCAAAAGCAGGGTGTGAGTAAGATAACTAAGATACCACCCTTGGCTTTGTCCTGATGGAAAGAAAACTCCATGTTTTATACCTCAGACTGACTAATCTCCGGATAAAACATAGCGAGTCTCATGCTTTACTGAGTATTTCTGCACAGTACAATGTGGGTTGCTGGCAGGGAAGATGCTAACTCAATAACACGTCCTCACAGGCTGGCAGGATAGTCTACCTATGCTAACAGCTCCCTCTGAGGGAATTAAACTTTACTTCAGCCAGGGGAGCACTGCAATAGCACAGCCTGGCATAGACTCGATAAACCTCTCCCATTATCAGTGGCCAGGGCAGCATGTTGTTTCTCAATGTACAATGCTCCTCATCATCTCGTCAGCTACATCCTTCCTTGTCTTCCCTGCACTTCTGCCTGGAGCTGAGCTAATGTCTCTGCAGAAGACTCCACTGGGCTGCAGAGAAACCCCGTTCTGTTCAGACCCATCTTGGGGGTTTCTTAATGGTGTTGCACAACACCATAGATTCATGCAAGGTCAGTCAGAACCACTTGGAGGATCTCTAATGTGTATTACGCTGCACCACAGAAACATGCAAATCTCTACTAGCAGTGAGCTAATGCATCAGGGTGGGAATTGCTGATGTGTCCCCAGATTTGCTTTTAGGAGGGAACACATGCAAAGAGGTGTTTCTGCAGTCATGAGTTCAGAACCCCTTCTCTGTTCCCCATTCCCCGATACACCCAACATGAAGTATCCCTGTTTGGCCAAAACATTTCAACTGAGCAGTGGTGCGCCCTGGGCAGATCTCCATGCACTGATCCTGGGGTTACTGAAAGCACACCACGTGTGTGCTGGGTGACCCTGAGTGGATGTATCAAAGTTAAAAGACATAATACAAAGTAAGGTTTGAGTAAATGAAGTGTCAGCACCAGGTCCTGGATTTGTCACTGTGGCTTTGATGTCTTATCATGAGAGGCCCGTAAGAAATATTTGCTGCTTCTCATCACACATAACATGGTTTGTTACCTTGACCCTAGACATCCAAATACACCTGTACAGGTGGCGGGGAATGAAACTGCAAGCAGTCAAGCTGATAGACTTCAGGGCAATGTTTTTTGCACCTGCTGGATGCTGCAGCTTTAGGATGAAATAAGATGTGTCCTCATGGACTCGTCACTCTTTTGACCAGCTTTCCACTGACTGCAAAGAAAACACAGGGATGTGCTCAGAGATACACCTGCTTAGTAGACACTCCTATTCAGTCCAAGGAATCCCACACTAAAGCTGAGCTTTCATTTATTTTTAATTTATCCACATGGATGATGGTCATTTCAGCTTGCCTGAGGATGTCTGCAACCTGTCAAGGTTTTCTAAAGAGCCTGAATACAGCACTCAGCCATGGGAGCGTTTTCTTGACACCTTGAGCAAATGATCTGGGGAAGAATCACACATATTTGTACCTACCTAATTCCTCTCCCACTTCCTCACTCTCTCACTTCTTACTTTTGGGCTGCAGAATGAACCGTGCCCCCACTACTGGCTATGAATCAGATGTTGGGAGCAAGACCACTCACCACTTCGTTTACCCTGAGAGCTACAAAGAGCTGGCAGAGAATGTGAGCATGATCCTGATCCCCTTCAAAACCCTGGACCTGCACTGGATTGTCACCGCTCTCACCACAGGCACCATCAACTTGTGAGTAAGGGCAGCCCTCAGTGGGCAGGCTGAAGGTGTGGGAGCCCCCCACATGTTGGTGTAGGACAGAAAAGCCCACGCTGGGAAAATCCTTGCTTCTAATAAGGCCTAGGGGAGCTTTACAGGCCCTCTCAAGTCAGAGTTCAGTCCTGAACACTTGCTTTCTAGGAGAAACTTAATGTTATGGTGCAGTCTTTAAGGCGAAGGTACAGATCCAGCTCTTCACAGCTCCACACAGTGGTCTCAGAGAAATGAAAGGGGGATTTTTTTGCTGCTGGAGGTGGACAATTCAAGCAGCTGCTTCTTGAGCTTTGGGGTTCAGTGCCTTATTTTGAGCTTCTGCTCATCCTTTCTCCTTTCCAGTCCCTTAGGAGTACAGCGGGTGCAGCAAGCATGCCTGTACCCAGATGCACTCGTCAGAAAGCCACCTGCAGAATCAGGGGTTTGGTGTGTTACTCATTCAGTGGTGGACCTAGACACCTGGATTATCCCACCTGTGACACTTGGGTGGCCAAGTGGTCCTCCAACATACGTTATTGCACTTGCAGAAGATGACAGGGAGACAGAGAGAGATGTGCAGGCTGCTCACACAAGGCAGTGAGAGCAGAAGCAGACCAGGGCACTTAATCCCTCACCCACAGCATCCTCCCCTGGACAGGTCAGTCAGGAACTGGGACATCTTTCCTGGGGGAAGGTGATTGAGACCCGTGCAGAGATGACACTGTCATTTTGTGTATCACCTGTGTGCCTTAGCTTTAAATTAAGATGTTCTACCTGGCAATAATGTGTCACACTGGTATTTGTTCTCCATTTCTTCTTTATGAGTACTTTCAGAAGTACATGTCCTTCTTCATAAATTAATGGCAGCACTAGAATTAGAAACGTGAACAAAACACATGTTTCTTCTGGACACCTGCTAGCAGATTCTCTCCCTTCCGTTAAGCTGTTTTTTCCTATTCCAGAGGAATGAAATACATGACATTTGTACTGTGTGTGAGGTTATCTGCTGAATGTAAAGCAACAGCCTGGTGAGATTGCTTGGTGGTGCCCTGCTACACACAGATATCAACAGCAGATCAGATGATTACTTTATTCCAGAGAGAAGTATTTCAAGACATTTCAACTTTTTTCCCAATTTCAGCGTCTCAGAAGATTAAAAACTTGGAAAAGTATGTCCCTGTTGACTGGGGATAAGACCCGCTTCACATTTCTAATGAAAAATTTTTGATGGGACAACAAATGGAGTTTTTTATCTTCTTTTCTTTTTCTTTTCTCTGTGCAAATGCATTTTAGATTCTTTTCACTTCTTAATAAGATTCTTGTAACTTGCAACAAATCTGGTTTATTTTCTTTTGCCTTTTTTTTTCACCAACAATTAGTATATACAATCATAAGTTGTCTTGAAAAATCGATCTTCAGGACACACTCATAACTCTTAGGAAGTCGGCTAAAAAATGTCAGTCATTTCACACAAGACTTAGGGTTGGGGTTTTTTTTGGCATTGATAAAAAAGGTTGAGAATCTTTGCCCTTAAGCCTGTGTGCAAATCCTCTCAGAAGCAATGGAAAGCTTCCAACTGCCTTCAGCGGCCTTTGAATGAAGTCCTTTGCTGCATCTTTGTCAAATCTGTGCCTGCACTAGGAAGAGGAGGGCCAGTTGCTGCCATTGTCACCCATCCGTGTTTCCATCACTGTCACTGCCCTCTGCCCAGATTGCAAAGCTGTTCACTACTTTTTGCTGAGTATTTACCTTCAGAAGAGGCAGCAAGTGAGTTGCAGTGGTAAAGTTGAGTGAGCCCTTAGCCTATCAAGAAGATATAACTGGTTGACTACAAGGCACTCACAGCACATGAAATGAAAAACATGTTTGCTTAATAAATTACAGGATATATTATGTATTTGTAATTAGATTGTATATACAGGCTTAGAAAGCATCTGGTATAAATTAGTGTGTGAATGTTTAACCACAGGGAAGAAATATCAGTATTTTAAGATTTTTTGCCGTACTCAAAGCAGGGAAATTGCATAATTAATAAGCTGGTAGATGCTAGAATAATAACACCAGAAAATCATAAGCACACAAATCATAACAATATATGTAACATAATTTAGGCTAGCAGACTAAACCTACAAGCATGCATTAAACACACAATATCAGATACAGCGTATAAGAAAATTGTTGACTGTACGTTTGTAAAGGGGAGAGGGCATGAAATAAAAATAAAACCCACCTGAAATTCGATATTTTGGAAGAGAAGAAAGACTCACCTCCTTACCCTGACCTGCATGGCCATCATGCCTTGTGCACACACTGCATAGTATCAGCTGAGGTCAGGTTAACAAGAACCTAAGTGCACTCATAGCTAAAAAAGAAAAGCATCCTCTATTGGTTAGACTTCCACACAAAGTTTGATTTTCTGTATCGCATTCAAATGAAGTAATAATTTTGTAAGACTCAAAACCTGTGAATTAATCATTTTGCCCTCCCAGTATTGCAATTAAAGCAATTTTTATGGTTCAAAACAAAAGCCAAACTGCAGATAGCCTTGATATTAGATTTAATTGATAGCTGAATGATTCCTTCAGATATGTCCCATTTGACTGATGGATGTTCCGTTTCAAGATGAAAGCATTAGGACTGAGCATTATCCCAGAAAAGGCCAAGAAAAAACTTCTGAGACAGAAAACCTTCAGGCCCTCATCAGTCATGTATTTAGCCTAGTTGCCTTAACTTGCCTTCTGCAAGTCTTTTAGGAATTTCCATAGAGAAAAAAATCTCCATTTAACTCCTCATGGTTTGGCAAAGAGCAATTTTTGTATTCCTTAAAATGTTTCACAGCTTCCAGGTGGGCCAAGAGTACAGTAAATGTCCTGTACAAGGTGGCCAATAATGATGGCAGACTTCACTAGAGCCCTGCAAAGTGGCTCTTAGAAGATGGTTTCCAAATTATATGTGTTGCACTTGTAGCAACCTTCATCACAGGCTTCACTCATTGTCCCACTCCTGCATGGTACTTACTGGGTCATTAACTAACTGCCTGGCTGCTATACAGCCCAGGTTTTACATGATCATAATGGCGTAGGTCTCCATTTGGTCTTAATCAGCGTGCCAGTACTTTCTCTGGAGCTGTATGAAATTCTGCAGCCAAGTGACAGCAGGACTTCAATATTTATTGTTTCTGAAAAAATGAAATTTCCCATGATTAAAATGACTAACTTATCATCCGAGAAGAGCTCCAGTAGTCTACTGGTTGTATTAGAGCTGTCTACAAATACTGTCTTGAACATTGCATACTTTGGTCTTCTACTATACCTGGCTAGATGTCCATGAAATATGGCCCTCTTGTTTCCTCCACATCACCTTTTCAGAAAAGACTGGCTGTTTATTTATATAATAATGAGGAGATTTTACCAGCAAAGAAGCCTTATAAGTCTTCATAACCACAAAAAGGACATGGGATCACCAAGTCTACTTCTACTGAATTTGCTAATGGAGGTCAGACGTGGGAAGCAGATGCAAGGGAAGATTTTCTGAGAGCAGATTAAGAAGTCTGTACGGGTGTCCTTTACCCCATTAGCAACTTGTGTCACATCTTGGGAGGGCTGGAACCCACCCATCACCTCTCCCACTGCATCCAGCCCAGAACAAGTATTGCAGATCAGGGACACCCAGATGAGGACATTGCCAGGTCACCACTGATTTGGGAAGGCTTAGACTAATGTTTCAAAGTGCTGATCATTCGTGGTTCAAAGATAAATACAACCTTAATGACAGGAACCTTATTGTTACCAAAAAACAAGTGAAAACATTTAGATTGAACTAACAGAAAACTTCGGTGATTTACCCCAACTCATCTAAAAAGTATGCAGGGTGTATTTTAGGATATACTCGAATTACAAGGCCAGTTCACCACAATTTTTTCACTTAAAACAAACTCAGGGAGATTTTTTTTTAATAGCACTCGTCATGAGCTGTGCAATGCCAGCATGCGCTGTGCATGAGATACAGGGAAGAAAAGGGGTTTTTTGTTTTCGAGACATGACTCGTGATTTTGACCCAGTCATAAGGTATGACTTGGAAGTTTTATGCCGGGAACTGCAGGCAGCCTTCAGCATCCCCCTGGGGAGGAGGGGAATAACTTGCTGGTGAGGGGCCGTGTACTGGGTATGCCAGAGTTGCACATAACCGCAGAAATTATGAACTCACGAACATCTACTCTGAAAATCATGGAGTACTACAAGTATTCGGAGGGGAAAAGTCTCCCCCTGGTGGGAAAAGCTTTTTCTGCCATGAAATTAAATGCAGAGCCCTTCCCGTCATCAAAGTGCAAAGACTGCAACAGTGATGGGCCAAGAATTAGAAGTCATGGGCTCCACATAATGTTGACTCTACAGTATATTGTCAACTAGATCTTTGATGTCCTACTGTCAATAATTAACTTGAAAATTTAAAAATGTAATGGCTTCCTATAAACTGGCTTCAGTGACAGCTCAGTTCTTTTCACACTGTATTGCTTAATTGCAGCCTCATTTTCCAACAATTTCTTGAATTTATTGCTTTCAAATAATCCAAATTTATTCCTGTACATGAAGAATATTATTTCTTTCTTTGGAAATACAGGAAAACATTACTATATTGGGCTTTTGCTAATCTTGGTGGTATTTTTTTTTTCTTTTAACAGCACATATGTTCCAGTCCCACGGAAAATCAAAGTCAAAAAAGAAAAGGTGAGAAATGCTGTTTTTTTAATTTATTCTGCTAATCTATTTGTAGGTCTTCTGTCTCTCCAGGAGACTGCAAGAATCCAGGGAAGCCCTTGACATTCATAAAAACTGCAACCGAAATACATACTCTTTACAAGTCTCAGCTAAGTTAAAGGCTTAGCTCCTGTGTGCCATTAAGGCCATAGATCAGCCATGAAATAACTGACGTTGGAAAGAAACTGCGCTTGTGACTATGTCATTGCATTACTGCTGTTCTGAGGGTTGCATTCCGTCCTGTGGTACTGCTCCGAGAGATTTAAGGTGCACTGTTGGCCATTGGTGCTCACTCTGTGAAGTAGTTGCTCTGTTCCCACCCGTCGCAGTCATTTGGATGTAATGACACTTTGAGCTGTGGAGAGACTTTGGATTTTTTTTTAAATAATTTGACTATTTGAACGCCAAGCGTGTTTCTCACTCCTGGGACAGTTCCTTGTAATAAGGAGCTAAGTGAACTCTGAATAGATAAAGCTGGGAATTTTCAATTCAGCGGAGAATTCATGATGGCATCAATGGCTCTTGGGGAAGGCTTTTAGCCCACAGCTGTAATAACTACCTGTATTCAACTAAACAAGCTTGGAGACTGGGCTCAGGCCAAGTCCACGCTTTTTTTTTCCCAGGTATATTTATACTCTCCTAGGCAATGTTCAAGCAAGGTTTGGAGGATAGCACAGTCCAGGGAATATTCCCTGTGTTCCACAGGGACAGAAGTAAGCAATGTGGACATGATCTGTGTCAAGCCGCTTCCCTCAAGACTAACAAAACATCTCTGACCCATTTTATTTCATAGCGTGGATGTGTAGAAGGCAGTCAGTCAGGGGACCTCACTTCTCTGAGAAGGTCAAAGAAAGATGGACAAAGCTGGTGCTCAACCTACAGCAGTCAGAAGAGAGTCCATCCCTTGCATACTAACTCACTGCCCGAGTAGGCTGTGGCTTAATAGACAAGCCCTACTACTGAAGGCAGGATTTCCCATGGGGAAGGATGGTCGTTCCCATGATGGACCTTTAGCCACCATGCAAAGACTTTCGTTGTTGCAGCTGCATGGTATGAGGACATAACCAAGGCAGGCTATGTAGGGAGAGGAAAAGCGCTTGCTCTTCTATAGACCTTCCAGCAAAATAAAGTCTCATTCTCTCAGCCTTTGGAGAGGCTGCTTTTCAAAGCATCTCAGGCTCCTAATGGCTCAAGGGCTGGTAACGCATGACGTTAACACGAGAGCATTAAAATTACAGATTAAAACACGTCCTTCATTCAGGAGGCCACGTTTTGCCAAAGACTTCAGATGAGACCTTTCACAGAATCACAGAATGATACAGGTTGGAAGGGACCTCTGTGGGTCATCTAGTCCAACCCTCCTGCCGAAGCAGGGTCACCTACAGCAGGCTGCACAGGACCTTGTCCAGGCAGGTCTTGAATATCTCCAGAGAAG
>Ga0065711_1008166_pt1 | contig 16017 bp, 15 predicted proteins | sample Hoacrofraction12_FD_59098 | JGI IMG/M metagenome (GOLD analysis project Ga0065711, IMG submission 59098) | Hoatzin crop microbial communities from Cojedes, Venezuela - Epithelial fraction 12 v2 (version 2) | ecosystem: Host-associated > Birds > Digestive system > Esophagus > Crop | place...
GCTGTGGGGAGAACAAAGGAAAGCAGATTTCCTGGGAGTCTGTTGTTGTTTTCCCAAGCAGAAGAGTGACTCAGATTTCAGCTCGCACTCCTGTACCTCAGCCAACAATAACACGCTGTTGGTCAAAGTGATAAAGGCGAGTATCTTTGTTCCACTTGCTGAACTAAGGAAAGCTGAAATAAACCTGTTCACCCAGCAGCCAGCTCAGTCACTAAACCAGAGACCACGCGCTGAACCCCAAGCCCCCCTCGCGGTGACGACAGCATCTTGCTCCTGAACAGTCTCGCTGAGCTCCTGGAAGCTCCTCGGCAAATCCACTTCTGTCTCAACCAGCACAGACAATGTCAGTTTGTGCATTATCATAGCGGAGAGCTTTCTGATAAATATCGTGACTGCTTACACGTCACTCCAACGCAGCTTTTAAAAGTGTTGCAGAAATGCTTTCACTTTCTGAGAAATGCTCCAGGAAAAAGCACTTTACTTCCCTGTGCTTAAGAAACGGCTTAACACATCCCAGCTCTTTTGTCTCCTGTATCTGGGCTTGTTTTTCATGGCTGTGAGGTAGGTCCACAGACCTCTGGGAACACCAGAGCACGAATTGCTCCGCCACAGCCACCGCGCACAAAACCAGCAAAAGGAGACCCCGCATCCCAGGCTGGCAAAGCCCGTCCCTGTTGCGCAGACCCCTGGGTCTCAGCGCTGCCGGGCTGGGTAGGGACCCAAGGCTGCTGGCATAGTTTGTGCTGGTCCACCTTACCCTGGCATCGGGGTAAGTCCGCGGCGCCCGTGCAAACCGTGCTGTACCGGTGCAAAATGGGGCTCTCCAAAGGGTTTGCCCGGGTATTGCCGCAGCCAGCTGCAGGTAAGCCTTTGGACACTGGCTTTATTCTCCCTAGAAAAAGGGCATCTCTGAAAAGCATGCTGGAACACATGAGACAAGTCAGCTGTAGCTAGCGGCGTCGACAGAGCAGGCCTTAGCAGAAGCAGATGTCGAGGCTCAAAGTACTTTGTTTGTGCTGAGATTTACCGTGTTCATTCACGTGTGGTAACAACGTGCTATAAATACGCCCGGCCCTTCCCAGCGGCTGCGGCCACGGCCGAGGTACCGGCGGGTGTGTTTGGACAACCCTGGCAGCCGGGCTTCCCAGCACAGCCCCTGGGCTGCCCCTCGCCCCGTCGGGCACCGTGGGCTGCCCTGGGCACGGGCCACAGGAAACTGGTTTGCCAGCCGCTCGCGCAGGCAGCCGGAGGGCTCAGACTCGGGCAGCAGAGGATCAAAACGGGGCCATGGAAAATAGGGGGCTGCTACCACCCCTCCTGCCCTCGGAGGAGCTGCCACCCCCCGACACGGCTGATGGCGAAGCATCACCTGAAGCGCCCTTGTTCTCAGCCCCGCGCACAACGTCGGGAACAGTTCTGCTTCCCGCAGCGCACAGAAAGTCGCTCTTGTTCAGGAGCTGCTTTGCGGGCTGGTGTCTGCTCCGCTCCGTGGAGGGGGCAATTCTGATGGAAATTTCAGCGGCTCTAGCAACGTAAGTGCACTTCAAAGCACAACCCCAGGATATCTGCTTTTGTGAGAAAGTATCCCGAGTTAAAAATTAATGAAATTCACTTTTAGGATCATTTGCTTTCCTCCATCTGAGCAGCAGGATTTTTGCCAGCCTCTCCACACCATGAATGCAGAGCATTTCTGCTTTTACACATTGGGGACCTGGCCTCTAGTGATTACACTGCCAATTAATTCAGGTAATTAACACATTTGCAAGGGCTGGTTGAATCCCACCCTGACATTTTGCAAACTGCGTGTTTGGGGAGTGTCTTCATCAGCCTTTTGAAGTTCTTCACTGTGAGCTCCCTGGCAATCAATTAGCCTGCGCTGAAAACTGGTGCTGTGCCATTAGAGCAAACATGCCCCAAGAAGCAAACATATTAAGGATTAATTAAATACCAGGTTTTATTTAATTAAGCCTCTTCTCATAAGTATGTAGAGGCAGGAATCTGGAGCTAGCATCCAATTGTGCTTTCACTTCTATCCCATTTTTAGAAATGCATTTAAACTGGGTCGGTGCTGTTTAAAACAGGACATTCAGGCGCATGCGGATCTGTTCTGCCCTCCCGTGCGAGCGCAGGAACTCACCAGCACAACGCGGTAGAAGCTGGCTGATGGCACCGAGCACTCCCAGGGGCAGGGTTCAGTTCAGTTCGTGCCCACGGCCATGCACGACAGCCTCCTGGGGAGCACCAGAAGCCCCCACAAGTCCCCCAAAACCTTCCAGCATCTCAGGGATGGCAAGTGCCAGCCCCAGGCACAGGCAGGGACCTGCAAGCAGCTCGTCCTCCCGCTCTCCTCTCATCCTCCTTGCATTTTTTAATGAAAAACTTGTCACTCCCGTTACCTGCTCAGCTGCAGCGAGAAGGGCACCGCAGCCTGCCACATCACTACCAGTTTAAAGGTCTAGAGATAGAGCCAGGCAATATCAAGGCAGGCTAATGAGACCAAGTCCAAGGTCACTTTACGCACTCTAACAGAGAGCACTCCCTTGCCTTCAGCCCACCCCGTCTGTCTGAGCGGAGGGTCACGGGCAGATATGAAAAAATCACCACCGTGCCCTGGCTCTGGGCTGCCCCAGGGCCAGGAGCTGCCCTCGCACCAGGGCCCGCTGCCATCTTTCCATCCCCATACACTGCCGCAGTTCACTCACTCTGGGCAGCAGCCGAGGATCTGCCCAGCCATCCCTTAGTGACTGGCAGGCTTTTTTCTCTTCTTTAAGTGCTCTATTTCAGCTTAACAGTCCTCAGTTTCAATTCTCCCCACTACCAGGTGGGGTACCCGCAGAGAGGTGACAGTGTCAGCAGGCTGAGAGCAGCAGGGAGGTGGGACCGGGTCAGGCAGCCGTCCACAGAGGAAGGTTTCCCTTCCCACTGCATGCTAGGATCAGAGAAGAGCCAGGTTTCACCTACCAGCTCTGCCCCTGGTCTGTACCGGTCCCTCGCGTCTGTCCTCAGAACAAGCACAAAGCACCCAAGCACCCCACTGGGTCCCAGGGACTGAAATGTTTTTGGGTGCAGCAGTCACCCCCCAGTGCTCTCGGACGCAGCATTTCCGAAGGCGTCGGCACTGCCTTTTGGCCCACATTTGCCGTCTTACCAGGGACTGCGCAGCTGTAAAGAACAACCAGGATTTTATTGATTTGAAAATACATTAACCATAGAGAATAGAGCTTTAATTTTTCTTTCTGAACAACAATAAGGAACAGTTTACATAAAAAACAAAAGCATGGATAAAATAATATAAAACAGATCTTGTACCACAGTGTGGAATTCAAATAATCTAAGAACGTCAGCAGCACTTCTACAAATATATTAAAAGCTATAGTGCTCATTAAGCTCCGATAGAGCAGCTCCCAGAGACCAAAATGGCATTCAACATAGAAAAGCAGCAATTCAGTGTAGGGCAACACAAAAGTCTAACGCCAACACATCAGATAGATACATTCGTAACCCTGCTGTTGAGAGGTAATCCCGTGTCCCGCCGCGCTTGCCATGGTGCCTGTCATCTCCACGCTGGCTGCAGCAGGGTGACAGCCCAGCGTCACCCACCCACGCTGCCAGGCTCTCCAGAACACACCTCAGCACTCGGGAGGTGACGGTCACGGGTCTGAAGTTACATCCGAGTCAGATTTTCAACAAAAGTTTTCATTAATTCTGCTTGTGAAAAACAGCCTTCTCCTTCCCTGGCTCCTGGGAATTACTCTCCAAGAACAGACTGAATTGCTGAGAATTTAATTAGATCTTCTTATGTAGTCACGAAAACGAGATTTTTAGTATCTCAGTATTCAGTATTAAGATTCCTAATTCTGTATCTTCCTTAGCAGTGAAGCCACACTGATTCTTAAAACTTCCATGTACTTTTTGAGATCTTGTGCATAGTTTAAATTTTAGCATCGATTTATATATTTAAAAAAAGAAAAAAAAATATATAAACAGTGCTTTCTACCCCTTACAAAGCAGCAGGCAGAGCCGACAGGGCCGCAGGCCCTTGGCGTGCCAGCAGCTCGGGGCCATCGCGCCCAGCCCTGGACCAGAGGCTGTCACCTGCAGCTCCGCCTTTGGGCTCCCTGCTCAGTCTCCGTGTGCAAAATCAATTCAAAAAAGGAAGTTATTAAACTACTGAATGGGAATTTAAGGTTGAATATGCTTATCGCTAATCTAAAATTAGACACATATCAAAAGAGTGCTATGGCTATTCCAACAACGTACATTCTCTAGGAAATTCAGCATTCGGACAAAGTTCAGAAGCAATCCAAACACTCTAAGGTATAGAGACGCACGGCTACGACACCAAAACCACCTTCACTTTGGCCCACGCTGCCACCACAAAACATAAACATGGTGAGTGCGACTGGGGCCCCCAAAGCCTCCAGCAGCCTTAATCAGCGACACACGTTTACTTCAGGGCAGGCAACGGGGATAACGACCTGGAGTGCAGATCACTGGCGTGCCTGAAACGGCAGGCAGCAGTCAGTGGCATTTTATTTGCTTCAGGGTATCTGAAAACTTTTGTAAGAATTTCTGGAAACTGGTTCTGGTGACAGTTACAACCCTTCCACGCTGCTAGAAAATTGTCACTTGATCTGTAAGTTGTGCTCTTTCACTATCAATTTGTGCTCACGTGGCAGTAAAATGCAGAAAACCTGCCCAGAACTGCTTGGTGCTTGTGAAAAGTCCCAGATGGGGTGAAAAGTGTTTGAGAGATGTTTTGACGAACGACAACCATTTTAGCCCACTGATAAACGGGCTCAGAGGCTACCACTAGCTGAACAGCAATGCCACAGGAGAGAGCAGCAATTTAAGATATTGTAAGATATTTTTAAAAGCAAACTGATGAGAATCCTGAATCTGGTGGTCCCGTACCTATTTTGAGGACTGTTTGCCACAGTGGCTCCCAGTGCGGAGAATTAGCTGGCTTCTTGAAGTAAATGGGGAACAAAAGGAAAATTAGCCAGCCAGATTAAAATAAATAAACAAAGAAATAAAGAAGAAAGAACAAGAAGAATCTCATCCCATACAGTGCTCTTGGCCACCAGGCTTGTGTCTCCAAGGTGGGATTCTGGGATGGGCTCAGCTTGCCCATGGATGGGTTCCCAGCAGAACTGCAATTTCAAGCCACCACATCAAGAACAGTCACTTCTCTTCATCTGGTTTTACTTATCAGCGACGATGGTTGATACCTGCATTTCTGCTGCTGGCTCTGGTTACAATAAAAGGTGTATCTGGGTATGTTAAGGGATGTTCAAGACATAAGAGGTTGGATGAGAGCAGAACAGGGTGGCAGCAAGAAGTTCCCATGCAAAAAACCCTCGCAATCTTCATGAAAAATGTTAATAGCAAAGCAATTCAGAGACTCAACACAGTAAAACCATAAAACTCACCTATTCAGGACCAAAGACAACTTCTAAAGAGTTTACATGAGTAACACTAAAAGAGATGGGTACCATGAGTTATCTGGTAGGCTGCATCAGCAGAAAGCTCAAATACAGAACAAGAATCCATTAGGAACTTCTGCAGGGGAACACGAGGTGAGGACACAAACGTTCACTGCATTTAACCACACCAGGGTTATCTGCGAGCTGAGCAGCTCTAAGCAAAGATGAAGTGAAAATCCCACCACCTCTGCAGCTGCGGGTGCAGCGCGAGTTGAGCAGCTCAGCCCGCGGAGTCCGTCCGTCCGTCCCTCGGGCACAGCTCCGGAGTGACCCAGAGCGGGAAATGCCGGCCGGGGGCAGGCAGGATGCAAACCCTGCTGCTCCCAGGGGAAGGACGCAGCAGTCTCGAGTCAGAAGGCAGAGCAGCTCCAGCCCCTGTCCCCCAGAGCGAACCACAGCAGGCTAAAGATAGTCCCTGGCTTGTAGTGCCACTGCACAGGGCGGATTTCAGCTGCACGGAGCTGCCGGGATGCGACATTCCTTTCCCCCAAGGAGCCAGACAAGATTACTGTATATGGGCAAGCATTCCCCTGCGACGGGCTTCTCCCTCCGAGGAAAACAGGCGATCTCCAGCTGCACAGCCAGGAGAGAGCGGTGCCGCCTCGCAGGGCCACGGGGATTCACACTGTCGGAAACCCAGAGGAATGCTTTTACCTCAGGACAACCTAGCAGAGGGGCAGAGCCAGGCAGGAGAGGCTGAGGCAGGAGAAGGCCTATGAACAGCTCAACAATAAAAATCTGTCCTTAAATTTTAGTAGCTTTTAACCATCGAGTAGATCTTCAGCCCCAGGCTCCCGGTGTTGCTTCACTAAGGGTCTACAAGCACAGGAACCTGCCGGTCCTGCCCCGGAGGGGTCAGCAAGGAGCACGGCTCTACCCACTGCGGCTTCCAACACGATGCTGGAAGCCCAGCTGGGACCACGCGTGGACAGGGGCTGTAGAAGGGCAGAGCACAGGCACCATCACAGCCTGTTTCTGACCTCCCGCGACCACGGTCCTGCCCGCTCCCACGCCGGCAGCACAGCGAGGGTCTGGCAGGGCGGGCAGCCAAGGAACAGCTCCAGCCACCGGTGCAGAGCCTGGAGACAGTTCCTATCTTCTGTCTCACACCTGCATGGGATCCCAAAGCCGGACCTCCAAGCTCAGACTTGAGTTCTCATGGGAATGGATGGTTTTCGCTGACTTCTGTACAAATGGGAGTAAAGCAGAGGGTGGGGGGCACCGCCTTCAGCAGAGCCAGGGGGACGGGCGCTGGTCAGGAGAGCGGAGCAGCTCCCCGGGTACGCTGTACAGGTCACGGAATGCTCCCTTCCTAACCGAACGATACCATCTGCTGCAAAGGAGAATGACTTTGGTCCCAGTTTAAATGCAGCCTGACATACCACTTTCTTTGGACCATCCAGTTTCTTTGCAAGCCACACCAAGCCTCAGCTCTGCAACTGTTCTTCCCCAAGCTGATCCCAGGGCAGGCACGAAACCCTGCCCAGCTGCTCCTGCAGACTTGACGGTGGTTATGCTCCGAGCTTCCCGTTGCCATACCAGAACAACTCTCTCAGTACAGGGACAGTGACAGATTGGCACATCATGGAATAGGTGCTATAGAAACCATACAGGTCTTAGCAGCAAAAGATATCTTCTTCCCCCCTCAAAAAATAACCTACTTCATTCACATATTTTCTCTCTATACTGTATATATATATATTATATATAGACACGTTTTTCTGGTAAACATTTACAAGATATTGTAAAGAACATTGAAAAGATATATCTCCACTTGCGTAACGACGCACACTCACATACTTCAGTATACAAGGACACACAGTAATGTACAATCAATAAATAAATACTATTTTCCCTTAGAAGTTATTCAAAAAACACTGCTATTGAGCGGCCCAAAGACACTCTCAGTTAATACAGACAGCAAATATTGTGCAGAATTTCTTGGCTGTTTTTGCTTAAAAAACCAAGAAAAGAAAAACAGAAGCTTGAAAGATAAAGTGTCAGTGATGCTGCTTGATAAGACTGTGTTTAAAGTTGACCTATTGGTTCTTGTCCCGCAGCAAGGGGAGGGCAGAGCACTTCCCCTCCCCTCCGCCTTCGGAGAAGGCGATGCAGGCAGACCACTACCTGTCCTAGGACCCAGTGGGAAGAGGAACAGCCTGGCAGGGAGGGCACCAGCTTCCCGCTCTGCTTCGTGGAGAGATGAAAGATTCACACGTGAACTGGCAGATTTGAAGCTCAAACGCCTTTGATTCCCGTGCTAGCACAGAGCAAGCACTCTTTGGAGATTTAATGCAGAAAATTGCTTCAAAGAATTTCCTAGACTGTTGGCACACACTTGCTTGTTGGGATCATGAGAAATGAGAGGCTCCCCGTTGCTCTCACCCCTCGCTGCAGCCCTCCTCCCCAAAGGGTTCAGCGTGTCCTACTGCTCTCTGGTTTTGATAGCTGCCGCCTCTGGGTCCCAGCACTGCAGAAAGACCAGCTGGTGTGCTCAGAAACCACAAATCGCTTCACCACGCTCTGCAGAACTTTTCTGAAGCGGCAGTTTTCTCTTCTGCAGATTTACATCTGTCTTTTTTTCCTGCAAGCGACATCTGACACATGCCACAAGTAAACACACAGCACAGTCAGCACAGGCAGACGTTCCACAGAAGAAGGGAAGGGCCTCTTTTCCCTTCTGGTGAGCAGCACTCCAACAGCAAGAGATGAGCAGGGCCTTATCTTGCAGAGGGGAGGAGGAGAGCACGCACACATCACACATCGCATGGAGGGGGAACACACATTTTTGCAGCAAAACTCGAGAGAAAGTACCATGACAGAGAGCTACAACCCAGCGCCTTCCCTGCTGCTGCAAGCACAAGTTCACAGCAGCCTTCTGCAGCCACAACAAGGCCCTCTCGGGCTGAACTAGACCTACCAAGAACCTACACCTCTCCTTCTCCTTTATTGTTTTTACCTGAGTTGAAAAACGAACCCAAACCCTCCGCAGCGCAGCCCTCGCCTGGCGCAGCGGCTCGCTCTCGCGCCGGCAGTGCTGGGAGGCTCTTCGTGCAGCGCGCTCCAGGGGCTGCAACGCCGGAGAGCCGCTGCCGGAGGAGCGCCCGCAGAAGTGCGTCTTCCTAAAGCAAAGACCACTCGGGGACCTTGGGCTATCTTCCTCTTTGCAGGTATGTGAAAGAAGCCCACCAAAACCTCACTGAAGACTTTCAGTGGACTTGGGGGGGGTCTCCAGCCAGCCCCAGAAGCACACAGAAAACCTGCAGGCACCGAGGGGATTGTTTGCACTGCCTAGCTTTGAGCAGCTGGTCTTTTAATTAACAGAGGATGAGACAGGCACCTTCAGAGGGAAAGTCAGGACAGTCACCAAAGTTGGGAGCTCTGACTCGCCTTCCGAGGAGCCCTCCCCTAACAGGGGTTGCAGAGGAACGACAGGGAGACCAGACTCCTAGCACACGCAGCCAGAGTAAGGCAGGTACAAAAACCTCAAGTCTAGAGTTCCCAGAGGAGGTTAGGACCAGATTTTCCAGTGTTCAGAGAGCGTTACAGAGGCTGGATTTTGAAAGAAAAACCCCAATGCTGAATTTGGAGCACTTCTGAAAATCCATCCAGAGCTGAAACTCTTGTGTGCTCAGACATTGTAGTAACAAACAACATAAAAATCCCAGGGAGAGAACAGAGCCCTGAAAAAATACCAAAGGGGATGCTATGCATCGAGGGACAAGATCAAAAGAAGGGGAATTTCTGTGATCAAAGTCCCTCTCTGTTACTGGCAGAACCTCACACTGTTAGTAAGGAGCTGAGTACCGGCAGCATCCCTGTCCTGCCCAGGCTTGCAGGGCTGGCTGGCTTCCCCGTGCCGCAGGGTAACGGCCGTCCAAGGAAGCAGCGTTATTTCCTCGCCACAAAGGCTGTCGAGCCCCAGCCAGTCCCGAGGAGGGCTGGCAGCTCTGCTCCCCCAGACCCCGGGGCTCTGACCTGGGATGCTGGCAACTGCCTCGGCAGTTGTGGTGGTAACCACGCTTGCTGCCCTTCTGCTGCAGCAAGACAAGGAAGCGACTGCTGGATCCTGCTTCCAGAGCAAGTCCTTAGCAATAAAATGCGATTGTACAGATCTTTGGTTAAGTCACTGAAGAAGGCTGCGAAGATCTGAGCCGGGCCCCTGGACCTAACACTGAACACAGCACTTGGAGAGCTAAGGGTACTTCCAGTTTAGACAGCAGCACGTGTCCAGCTACCTTACTTCCGCAGGCGTGGCACTTCGAGAAAAAGGAGAAGGGCAGGAAGCATTGCAGGGAGTCCCGGCTCTTTGTCTGGATGCCTCGTCTTCCCCACGTCCTTCATTTGTTCTCGATCAGAGTCTGGACTTTATAGACAAGGTCCCGAGCCAGCTTCAGGATCTGCTTGGTGTTGTGCCGCTCAGCCATCTCTGGAACACAGACAGAAGGAACCCACAAAGACGCTAGACCCGAGCAGCCCGGCGTCTCAAGGGTCCCCCCAGCCTCACAGCCCTCTCCTTCTCAGCCGAGCTCCGGGCAGGAGCTGAAGCTGAAAATTCCTGTTCAAGTCCGCAGGCACCATCGCTCGCAGACACCTGGCTCTGAAGAGAAGAGCCATCACAACCAGCTCCTCTCGGGAGCCAGCAAGAAGCACAGCCTACGCTCACAGCTCCCTTCAAGCACGGCGAGGTGGGCTGTTGCCACGGATGGCAGGGCTGGCTTCCCCCAGGCACCACCAGACCCCTCAGAGCCTGACTGTTCAGGGGCAAGGGGTCCCTACCACCATGTTGCAAGGATCAGCATCGCACTACCATCCACTGCTCTGTTTGTTTTAAACATTTGCCAGTATAGCCCAGACGTGGGTGTCTATAGTCAGACATGTGCTGCCTACATCTCAGCAGCTGCCGCAAATTCAGCCCCACAGAACAGAAGCTGTACCGTTGAAAAACTTGATGATGTCTGTAAAATCCATGTTGTTCTCCAAGATGATGTCCCGGTACATTTCCACCAAGGCCAGGGCTATGAAGAGCACGTAGTGTGCAGAGGAAACGTGTGCAGCTGCCCAGATGGTCTCCCAGACGGCGAACACGTCGTCGTACACCAGCTCTGTTAACAGAGGGAAGAGCCCAGCAGTTACTGTGCCAGCCACGGGCTTACAATCACCCTGACTCACGGAGTTCACGGCAGCACTGGGAAGACACGCTGGGTGGCTTCTTCCCACAAGAACCTGTTCCAGTTGGAAGCAATAAGTCAGTCATCTTTAGGGACAAATATTCTGGCCTGCAGCGGGTGGCACAGGCTTCAGGACACAAAGCCCGTGGAGGCTCACCAGCAGCTCTGGAACAGCAGGTTCTGTGTCTAGTCAGAAAAGTCAGCCGCAAGTCTACCAGGGAAACGCAAAACAGGAACCCATGGAAAAAGGTTAGGTTCAGACAACTGAAGGTGCAGAGTGCACTGAGCAGCGTGGAAGCATGGCAGACCTTGCCTTCCCTCCCCGTTTGCTGGCCTCAGCTGCCTCCCTCCCAGCACACACCTCTCTTGAAGTCCAGGAGAAACCATCGGTAGCAGAAGTAGAAATGAGTGTAATCACCATTCTGGTGCATCAGCTCGAAGAGCTCAGAGTCCAGAATCTGCCAAGAAGAGCAAAAGAAAACTCCTCAGTGCACACCAGAAGCATGAGCCATTCCTCTGCCTGCCTTCCTCCACTCCCACTGCTCTCCTACCACACCGTCTCCCACCCAGGTTCTCCCTCCCTTTGCAATCCTGGCACTCCCAGGCTCTCTTTACGGCCCCCTGCTCTCCCTCCTGCTTCCCACCACTGAAAGCTCCCCTCAGCCCCTCTGAGACCCCGTCCCGAGAACAGCTTTCCCCCTCTGGTTTGAGACCCTGCCGTCCCTGTGCCAGGGACCCCCCACCTGGATCAGAGATCTCATGTTGGCAAAGTGGGTGTCCATGGCTCCTCCGTGGGGGAAGTTCTGATTCATCCTCTTCATAAGCTCAGTGAAACAGCTGAAAGCCAGAGCCTCTGCGCAGGGAAGAGACAGTCACTGCTCGGCTGCAGGGACACTGCCACTCCGGCAGCAGGACCATCCCTCCCTGCCCCACACGCGGTCAGGGGCACGCAGCGTGGACTGGCCGCAGAAAGACAGCTCACGCTGCACAAGGTACACGCCGTCCCCAGGCTGGGCTCCTGGGAGTCAGACAGCATGGAGGACAAACGGGATCCTGCCACCCGCTGCTCCACAGCACAGGACCCTGCAAAGGGCCACCACCAGCCCAGCAGATCCCCCCACGAAGATCTGGGGACAGCAGAGCAGAGCCACCCACTCACCGTCATCCAGGATGACCAGGAGAGGGGCCAGCAGGTCACACATCCCCTGCACGTAGCCGACCTCGATGTGCTGCCAGATGTAGCTGTGTGAGAGAGCGCCAAAAGTGGCTGGTGAGCCCTTCCCGTGCCACGCACGAGTGCCACCGCCTGCCACCTCGCTTGCCTGTCCCCTGCCTCCATTCCTGGGACGCTAGCGTGTCCTACATGCTGCCACCAAGCCACGGCAGCAGGCAGGGCACATCAGACCTGTTTATTCTGTTACACCTGTGCTTCGTTCCTCTACAGCCAGCCTGTAAATGATGAAGTTCCCGTGGTGACCCTCAGGTAAGCCGTGCACGGCACGGCCCTGGATCAACACCCGGCCATGGCCATGGCCGGGTGTTGATCCAGGACCGTGCCGTGGCCATTGCATTGAACTGAGCGCGGGGAAAAGTGAAGTCAAAAAGCACAGCGATGCGAGGCGGCTGGCGGAAGCGTTTGTTAATTTATCTCTCCCTCCCTCCCTTCCCCCTCGCTTCATCCTCTCGGCTCTCTCTGCACCGTATCGCCTGCTTCTCCCTGGACCCAGCGGCCCAGGAAGCAACCAGCCCTGCAGAGATATCTTCCCATATTTGGTAGCAAGTCAAAACGCGTTCGGAAAGGACTCGGATCCAGGGCTGGCACAAGGGAACAATCTCTTCCATCCTGCCCGCTAGTTTTCCAAAATCTGCTGTATTGTAGATCTCATCTCAGCAGAGATCTCCAACTCTGGCTGTCAGATAAAGCGACAGCCCTAACGAAACAGCAGCTTCTCCTCATATTTCCAAGATGAGTAATAATATTTCAGCCTTCGCTGCCCCTGAAGCGGCCGCAGCTGCTGAGCTGGAGCTGGTTTGAGTTGGTGAATGTCATACAGCAACCTCTTAGTCACAGGGACTGAGCAAAGAGAATCGCAAGCGCACCCAGGTATTGTCATCTCCTGGGTCCCTGGGCAGGCACAAACCACGCGGTCGCTTCAGGAGCTTCCTCATTAGCACTACGGCCCTGCGGGCTGAGCCTCATTAAAACATTTTCCGGACACATTCCAGAGAGCAGGTGGGCTGCGCTGGGTTCAGACCACGCAGCAGCACGCCTGGGCAGCCCCGGGGCAGAGCAGCCCACGGCAGGATGCCTGGGCTCCTCGGTCTGGCAACCACGAGGTCTGTGGAGCCGTGGCCCCAGTTCTGGGATGATGAGGGGATTTGGGGGAGGAAGTCAAGGAGGCGAAAGTCGGCAACAAAGTTTGAGGCTCCAGCCCCGAGGTGAACCCAGGGAAACCGACCACCAGTGCTCCCATCGCAGGGAGGGCTGGCAGGCCCCCGCCCTGACCCCGCAGCTCCCACCTGCACATGATGTTGCGGAGCTTCTCCAGGTTGGCAGGGGTGAAGTACCAGTAGTTGCGGTCACACCGCTGCACGTCCTTCTCGATGCGGTGCAGGTTCACTGTGTACATGTCCAGTAGCTCTGGCTGCCCGAAACAAAAGCAAAGTTGATTTGTTTGCAAATAAAAACCAAAAAGAAAGATGCAGGGGCAATGCAGCGATGGGGCAGAGCTTGGGGGAAGGCGGAGAGTCCCTGTACACCCAGCTGAGGGAGCAGCACAGGGCAAATGCAGGAACATAGTGAGATACCCAGGAAGAAACCCACTCAGTGAACGTGTCCATATTTACCGAGTAGGTGACACCCGTCGAGGAGACAGCAGAGGTTTCGCTGCTGGCCAGATCAGCCACAGGCAGAGAATCCAGCTGCGGGTACAAACTCTCCATCTCCGGCTCCTCGGAGAGGTTATCTTCACTCTCCACCAAGCTTTGCTTCTCGGCTTCGCTGTCTGCCCAGCTCTCCACCACAGTCAGGGCCACGGTGTCACGATCACGCAGGACCCTTGCCGAGCTCTCACCCACAGGAACAAAGTCCATGCTTCCACCGGTGGGAAATTCACCTTCTAGGCTGTCTTGGCCCTGCAGCTTCTCCTCGCGCCGGGCACCATCTGGGTCCCGTGGTGCTGGCCCATCGGACCCACCAGCCTTTCCCTGAGAGCTCACCGAGGATTTGTTGGTTTCCAGGGCACTGTCCTCGTTGCTGAAGCTGCGCTCCGAGAATCCCGACGCGATGGAGAAGTTCTGGGAAGAGGGGTGCCCAGAATCAGGGGAACACGTGCCGTTGGGAACCGTCCCGTTGGGGATCTTGCTTTGTTTGCCATCTTCCAGCTGCGCATCCGCTTCAGTCTGTTCCACGTCATCAACAGACTCAAACACCTGCAGAGCACGAGCAGAGCGCCGCGTCAGAGCGAGCAAACCCCCTGCCTTCAGCAAACCGTTGGGAACACGGGCGTGGTGTCCCCAAGAGCTGCATTCAGAGGACCTGAGGACATTTTAACTTGGTGCTGTGCCCAGCTGTGGCTCCACACCTTCGCTACAGTGAGAGACAGCTTCAGCCTGGGCATCTAGCGCTCTGTCTCGTTTTAACCAGACTCTGGGAGGAATTTCTGGGTGCAGAAGTGAAGGGCCAACTCAGAAGATGTCCTCGGCCTTTAGGTTCCCCTGCCTGGATTTGGCAGGTCAGTGCTTGGTCACCTGCACCACTCGGAGCCCACAGTCCCTGCTCCAAAGGACTGCGCTTTACTCAGCGTAGCATACTGGGCAGAACGTCCTTCAGGCGGGTTGGGTAAGCACCTGGTTGCTAACACACGGAGCAGCCAAGGGCCCTCAGGGCCACACAGGGGTTGGTCCTTTGAGCTGGTGAATATTAAACGTGGCCAAGCAGCGCACAGTTCTGACCTTACTGGCCCCAGAGGGAGGTCTGCGAGTCATTTACCTCCAACTACTGCTTTGGTTTGCCAGAAATCACTCTGGTCATCGGGCAGCGACCAGCCCACGCTGGGCAGAGCCGCACGCCGTGGGGTGGCCGGTGGCTGGAGGAGCAAGAGGGGACAAGGCACTGCCACTCACCTGCGTGCTGGAGCTGGAGTCGCTCTGCAGCCGGGCGTGATTCTGCCGGCCGGAGCTGCAGCTCTGCGAAGACTGCAACAGAGAGGGGAAAGGCCAGTGAAAAGACAAAGAGCGCGGTGTCTGGAGTGGAGGAGGCTCCAGCCACGCTCTCAGAGGTGGGTGCATCTGCGTGTAAAGAAAAAGCACAAAATGCATCCAATAAATTCTCACACTTGACCCACAAAAGACGTTCATGTCACATCAACTCTGCTGTGCAGATTTATCACCTAGCACAGCACCCCTGCCTCAGCCCGCCACGGGCATTTCTTGCTGGAGAAGATAACAAAAGACAAAATCCCAGGCCAATCCAGTTGTTCAAATACTGTACGTTTCGGTCTGAAAGGAACTGCTTTCTTCTGGCCTGCAGAGAGGTCACGCTGTCTCCCTGGACTGCAAATTTCTACAAATCTCTGTCCTAATTTGGCAGCAGTGAGACTCACCCCATCTTCGTTTACATAAACGATGAAGTCACAGGCTGTAAAACAATCCCTCCAAGCATATTAATGTTTTTTCCTTTTCTTAAAGGACAAATATTGATGTTTCAAGCCAGAGTCGGTTGAGGCAGCCCCTCTAAAAGTCAACAGCACCCTGTTCTGGCTTCCAGCTGAAGCACAGCAGGCAGCATGGGGCTTTGCAGTGCCCAGTTGAGCGCTCTGCCCAGTGGATGCCCTCTGAGCAAGGAGTCTTCCCCGAAGAGCGAGCCGTCCCCGCTCTCCGAGCCGCCCCTGCGCCGGGCTGGCGGAAGCGCAGGAGCCTGCGGCTGCACGCAAGCCGGGACGCACAGAGCCCTGCAACGACATCACACACAGACAAGAGGGTCTGAAGGAAACACGGCGCTCTCAGAACGGCAGCGGGACTTGTCCCCACCCTCGTATCGCGGGGGTTTGCTGGGCAGGGCTCCGACGGAGAGAGGAAGGGCGACAGTCTTCCTCCATTACCATGGGAGCATTTAGTAACAGGAAATCTCAGGTTCACAGAATCACAGAATCGTAGGGGTTGGAAGGGACCTCTGTGGGTCACCCAGCCCAACCCCCCTGCTGAAGCAGGGTCACCCAGAGCAGGCTGCACAGGACCTTGTCCAGGCGGGGCTGGAATATCTCCAGAGGAGGAGACTCCACAACCTCCCTGGGCAGCCTGGGCCAGTGCTCCGTCACCCTCAGAGGGAAGAAGTTCTTCCTCATCTTCAGCTGGAGCTT
>Ga0065711_1041609_pt1 | contig 16017 bp, 12 predicted proteins | sample Hoacrofraction12_FD_59098 | JGI IMG/M metagenome (GOLD analysis project Ga0065711, IMG submission 59098) | Hoatzin crop microbial communities from Cojedes, Venezuela - Epithelial fraction 12 v2 (version 2) | ecosystem: Host-associated > Birds > Digestive system > Esophagus > Crop | place...
CCCCCCCCCCCAAATGGCCTTGATTATTTGCAGGGAAATGTCACAACAAAAGCTTTGTATTATTTGCTAGATTTCATCTGTATCTCATAGCTATTATGCCTTACTAAACACTTTCTGAGCAGCTCTCAAGGGAACTGCCGGTGCTCAGCAGGCTTTGTGATCAGTGTGTGGCGTGCGGGAGTGCTGGTAGCAACCAGAGTTGGTGGCTCATCAGGTTTAGTCACACGCTGGTGGATCCCCTTTCATTGCCATCTAGCATCAGGGATAAGAAGTGAATGACGGCAATCCAGCATGGGCTTTCCCACCCCGCTCTCCCAGGTGGCCATGCTGCCACGGCCTCCAGCCGGCTACCAGCCTCCCTGCTGCTGAATGGGCTGGTTTGCAGAAAAAGGGGTGCAAAAGGAAAGAAGAGGAAAAAGTCCTTATATGCCCTGAAAAAGGGTGATCTGTCACCTGGACTAGTTGAATACGAATTCCTGATTTTTCTTGGCCATCTGTGTAAGTGTTTTAAGGAAGAGCCCTCTGGTCATTGTAAATAGGATTGGGCCAGCATGGCTTCTTCTCTTCCCAGGGACAGATAGCATCAGGCCACCGCAACTAAAGTTATCAAATCCTTCTCGAGTAGTACATCTGTGTATCAGTTGAACTAAACCCCATCCTTCCTCTGCAGCAATGAAGAGGTTGGCTTCCCAGTAGAGAAGCAGAGGGTCAAGGATGGGTGTCTCTGTAACTCCCTGGTTTTGGAGTCTTACAGTCCTTTTACACCAAGTGAGCAGCCAGAGGAGACATTAGTATGGCCAAACAGAAGCAGAGAGCATGCAGAGAGGGGAAGGAGAAAAGCATGAATGAACACCAGGAACGAACAAGAGCAGGGAGAGCTGTGGGGCGAAGGCAGAGAGCACACAGCTTTGATCTGGGCAAGGAACAGCCAACAGAAAGACCGCAAAGCTTGAGCCATCCACCGAAGAGCAGGGAAGCTGATTTGTGCAATATAATTTTGGCAGGGCTGAGGACTGAGATTACCCCAATGGTCTCAAGTTGCATTGGGGGAGGTTTAGATTGGATATTAGGAAAAATTTCTTTACAGAAAGAGTGGTCAGGCGTTGGAACAGGCTGCCCAGGGCAGTGGTGGAGTCCCTATCACTGGAGGGATTCAAAAAAACGTGTAGATGTGGCAATTCAGGACATGGTTTAGCAGGCATGGTGGTGTTGGGTGGATGGTTGGACTTTGTGATCTTAGAAGTCTTTTCCAACCTTAATGATTCTATGATTCTCCAACCTCTGGATCACCACCGCAGAGTTCCCTCCTTCCTATTGCAGTTGCCGCTTGCCTGTGCAGGATCGCTGGCAGCTTCTCCACCCGGCAGCTCTTGCTGTGGTCCAGTGTGTTGTAAATAGATAGGCTCTGTGGCATTTCTGAAGGGGACAATTTTTTGGCCCCAGCGAGGCTAATTGCTCTGCCCTTTAAAGGACACCATCTATTCCATGAAGGATTGAGTGACACATGCAAAAGGTATAATGTTAAAAGCGTTTCTCCCCAACCCGAGCCGTGAGTGCCCAGCAAAGGAACTGCTCTGCAGCACAGGTGGCTGCCGTGACCCCCAGCGCGGCCTTGTGCCCGGGCATTTAGCCTCAAACCACTCATTTTGGAGGCTTTTAGCTGCATGGAAATGCCCAGGAGTTTCTCCTTGCCAATGCTGCTTCTCTTGGGATTTGTTGCTGTGCGTTTTAATCAGCAGGGGCCAAGGCTGAGCCCTGACAAGCTGGGTCCAAGGGGCTTCAAGCAAACCTCAGTGCTGCCCCTTGGCCCCGGACCTGTCCCACCTCATTAACACTCTCAAGGACAAATTCCCTGCCAGCTGATATAATTAGGTGAAAATTAGGACTAAATGAGGAGTGAGCCTGCTGAAGGACTCAGACCCCAATACATACACGTGCAAACGTGCTTTGGCTCCCCCATGTACACGAATCAGGCAGTCCCAATGTGAAGGGCAGGGGCTTGTCCCCCAGTCACTCCGTAACTTGCTGTAGCCGTGCTGGTGGCTCTCAGAGCACGTTTTATCCCATGTCTCTGCTAACCACTGTGGGATGGAGGGCTGCTGAGGCTCTAGAATAGATCTGGGAGGTGTCACATTTTAGAGTATCTTTAAATACTCAATCCAAGGGCTAATCTCTTCCCCTTTCAGTCAAAAAGGCACAGGTCTTCTTCCATCGGCTGCCGTGGTCCTTCCCAGACACCTGGACTTGGGGGTTAGGGTAGATTTTATGTCAAGCGGAGAAATCATACTCTTCTTTCCCAGCACCGGAGTTGTGGCGACTGCATTAGTGATCACCACGTGGAGTTATGTGCCGTAGGGTGTGACCAGCTCAGACAGCAGCCCATGGGCAAGGAGTTACACCAAACCAAGGAACAGGCAGTGCACAACCTTTCCAGGTGCAAATGGAAATCCAGAGGATACTTCAGCCTGGCTCACATCATCGTTTATCGGCACAAGCCAGGTTGTGGATGGTTGTGCTGAGAAGAAAGGGCAGAAAATTTGTGGGAGGAGGATGGAGAAGTGATTGCAGGAGGAGACAGGAGTTCATCTCTGGCTCCTCCAGCCTGGTGAGCAGCAGCTCATCCAGCGCTTTGCCCCAAAGAAGGTGATGCTGCTTGAGGGAGGACTGGAGCTGAGATATTTATTTTTTTCATTCTGGTAGGATGTTTCTCTTATGAGGCAGTGGGGAGAAACCTCGGTGAAAAAAATCCTGGAGAAAAAAGGAAGAGTGAGGGAGTTGCTGCATGTTCCAGCAGCTGCCATAAACCAACTGGAAGAGCAAAATCCTGTTGCTTCTGGAAAGTGGCTTAAAACCACCAGTGTCGTAGACTGGGCATGAGAAACCGCTTTGGTTTGTCAATGCTTTTCTCTACTGGTTTTCATGCTCTGTTGAGCTGACAGTGACTTTAGAAAATGTGCAGCCCTGGCTGACCAGTACCGATTAATCTTGTACTCCAAGACCTGGAAGCTGTGAAGTTTCTATGGTTGGTTGTGAGGGAGAAGAAAACCAGTGATGAGCCTGATGAAATGTTTGAGACTTTTTATTTTGCCATTTTTCGCTTCCCTATAGTCACGGTGCTGCTGCTTTCTGGCACATCCCAGCTTTGTACACAGTTTTGAAGCATTCTGAATGGGGGAAAAAGGACTGTGACTGTGAAGCAATAAAATCAGCAAGGTATTTTCAAGCAGAAATTTAGGTAGCAATAAACCCCAGAAAACCTCCAGTGATGTAGTGGAAATTGAGATGGAGGTATATTGAGCGAAGTGCTTTGCCCTGGACTCTTCCCTCGCTCTCTCCCTGGTGCAGAGCCCAGCAGCATCCTTCCTCTGCAGCCCTTTGTGAGCTTAAGGAAGGTACAGACTCTTTGCCCTCAAGATGAGTTGTCTAAGAATGCAAATTCTCCATGTAATTTATTTTCAAAGGAAGTTATTTTTGTCTGAAGGGCAGATTATACATGTGAAAATACAGCATGTGCTCTTGAGGCACAAATTTACAGATCGGTGCTGCGAATGAATCTGCCCACCAGCACTTCTTCCCGGTCCTGCTCCAGGCACCTCCGTGCATCTCATTGCAGAGTTTGATCAGAAATACTAATATTACTATAAATGACTGAATTACCCAGTGTTGATCTGCTGTTGTGAAGGGTGAGACAGCAGGGCCAGCCTTCCTTTTGGCAGGCTGGTTTACAATTTGTACAGGTTTTCGGCAGGGAGAGCTCCCATCTGGGAGGAGTCCGTGTTGTTACGGTCCTTGCTGGTGCTTGTGGGTGCAGGTATGTGTCCCCCAGACACAGTGACAGTGCAGACACTTCAGGTTTTTTACTGTCTTTAGAATATTTTAATTCTGCTGCTATTCAAATAGAGTCATTTGGAACAGCAGGATGAATGTTACTCTGAAAGACAGAGAGCAACTAAAAGCAAATCCTGGGTTTGAATCTAGATAAAGCTGTGAAATGCAAGTATGGGGAGGGTATCTTTGAGGTGGAAAAGGAGAAACTGCGACAGAAGGAATCTGGGCAGTGACTACGAGTGAAAGCAGGTGCAGACTCTGCCTGTTTCTGAAAGCAGACTATATTTATGTGTTTATCAGGATTTCCTTTTTCCAGCCTTCACTTCTGTTACCTTCAGGTACCAGCTCACTTCTGATATGAATATAAGACTGGAAAACTAATTTGGTTACCTTGTGATATAATTAACTATCATCTGATTCATTTTTGACATGAAAAGAAAGTAGTGTAGGTAAGACTTTCATACATGACATCTCAGCTTAAAGAACGCAGCCTGGAGTGTCTTCCTGCTGAATGCAGGAGGGTCACAACCTACGTGCCAAAAATCACTGAAATTACTGGTTTCCATGCATGATCAAAATTGCACTCTCACCCTTATTGCACCAGGGTTTTTTCCCCTCCTTTCACTTGTACTTTTCAAGGGCTCTGACTTTCAAGAGAATGTCTGTATGAGAAGCTGTTATCCTAGTCTGACTTTCTACTTCATTTGAATATGCTAAGCTAGACCACAATTTATTTATACTCCCATGCATCTGTATTACAAATGCTGTTGCCAGGTTTTAAAAGCAAATTTCAAGCCCAGATCTGTTTCCACAGCCTAAAATTCCACTTGACAGTAGCATTTAGGTAGGTGAGTACTTTTGTTTAATTAGAAATCAATGTTTTGGACTATTGACTCCTTGCTCAAAGTTTCAGTGAATTGCCCAAGAGTGCATTTTGAAAGATGTTGTCAAGGCAGTTTGTTTGTCAGGTTTATTGCATCAGCAGATCCCAGGAATTACCGGGATTCAGCTGTTTTCTACTTTCACCTATATTCTTGTCCAACCTAAAAACAGTTCAAGGACTCAAAAAGGCTTGGAGCAGTGGGATTTAACACCTCAAAATTGTTTTATCCATTTTATTGTCATTACAGTGTCGTACTGAAACGCAAAGGCTTAGGTCTCAAGAGATGAAGGGCTGCTCTGTGAGATATGATTGTGTGGCTGGCAGGCTTGGCTTAGAGACTTGAATTCTCTGTGCCGGAAAGGTCACGCAGCCTTTCTTGGTTTAAGGACGGAGCCCAACGCTGCATCGCACGCTTGTGCTGAACAGTTCCCATCCTGTCCTTTTTCTGCTCCTCCTTTGATAAAGTCGGGGCAATTTAGCTGGAGGAGGGATGATAGGATTAGCTGACATTAATTAAGAGCATCCTGTTGTGTCTTCTGAGTTTTTTCCAGGCATTGGAAAGCAGCTGCTTCCCAGTGCTGTGTTCTCTGTGGGGTAACAAGGACCCTCTTCACATGCTCGGATCTACAGTCACCGGATTGTTTAACAGATCCTGCCCATCTGGCCCCGCGGTTTTATTTCAGTCAGTGCAAGAATTACGGTAATGTACGCCAGATTCTTGCGACAATCCTGCCTTTCCTGGCGGGTGATGCTCCTGGAGAGGAACAGATGATTTGTGACATCTCCACTGCCTGTATGTAGTAGAATTAGAGATAATAAACAAGAATAGGGCAAGAAATCAATCTAAGAAATATAGATGAGGGAGAAATGAGATAGAAAGTCAACTGGAAACATGAGGGAGATGAGAAGTTTGCAATGGAGAGGTTCTTGCTGCAGTAATGGCAACAAAACTCAGGTTGGGTGTTCAGAGGTGAGGATTGTACCAGCCTCCTTGAGAGCAGGCCTGAGTTGAAAGGATGAGAAGTTGGAATAATGTTGACATTTCCCAAGGGACATACCCGAATTTAGGGGTGGTCAACACCCAGGGATCAGTGTGGGGACTGATCATGTTCATTAGTGACCTGGATGGTGAGGTGAGCCTATACAGCAGTACATGCTAGGCACTGATGACTGACTCCCAGTGAGAAGGACTTGGGCATTTTAGGGAATATCACCTGGAAAGTCATCAAAAAATGTGTGTCATTACCAATAGGGTGAACCATGTACAGGGCTATATTAGGAGGGACAGAGCAATCCTGTCAAGGGAGGTTATTGTCCCACTCCACCTGGTGCTGGTGGGGCTGCACCTGGAGTAGGGTCTCCTATTTCTTGTCCCCCTGTCAGAAAAATGTTGGGAAACTGGAGAGAGTCCTCCTTTCCCTGGAGGACTACCAAGATGTTTTGAGACCTAGAGCAGATGTTTTGGGATCTGTGAATAGAGAGGTTGAGGAAACGGGGCTTTTTTTGTCCATCAGAGAGAAGGCTAAGAGGCAATCTAATAGCAGCCTGCAGCTACCTAAAGGGCAGTTTCAAAGGCAATAGAGCCAAACTCTACTTAGTGGTGGCAGGTGGTAGAAGAAGGCATAAAAGATAAAGAGTTTGTGGCTGAGAAGGATCAAACTGGACATTAGCAAAAACTCCCTCAAGAAGGTTGTGCAGCACTGGCACAGGTAACCTAGAGAGGTTGCAGTCTCTCCATCCTTGGAGGTTTTCCAAGACTCAGCTAGCCAAAGCCATGGCTGACCTGGTCTTCATTGATGCCAGACCTGCTTTGAGTGGGAGATTGACGAAGCGGCCTCCAGACACCCTGTCCAACAAACATTTCTGTGATGCTCGGCTGTTCGGTTTCAAGGAAAGCTGAAGCTGCAAATATCCTGACTGTGCATCGTTGCCCACCCTATTATCAACATTGGCGTACAACCGCTCTTGTTTGATGAATTTCCAAGAACAGAGTGACTTCTCGGGTAGAGGCAGCTAGGGCTGCTCATACAGCTGATTGGTATCGGCAGACCAGCAGAAGGAGACCACTGTGAAGCCCAAAACCAACACCAACTCATTTATTGGGCCCACAAAGGCAGGGAGATGTGTGTTTCATACAAAAGGCACCCAGGCTGCCTTCTGGCTGCTTCATATACATGAAGCGTCACCCTGAGAGCCCTAGGCCGTTGTTAATGCCCCCCGAGCTGACAGTGGCTGGGCACCCCCAGCCGCTTCCCCACTTTGGGCAGTGTTCATTTACCAGCCGGAGGAATTGCAGTGGGACTTGGTTTGGATCAGCTATCTGTCACTATAGCAACTCCTCACTTACTCAGTCCCTGCACTAAAAATAGATCACCTTGATCTCAAGGAAAGGAAACCAAAGGAAATCAAAAGGGACAGTGACAGCGAAAGCTGTGGAGTCAGCTACCGACTGAAGGCTGGGGCGTTTGAAACCTCTTATAAATAATCCATTGTGTAAAACAAATATTTGAGGGGAATCTATTTAATCCAGAAAACCCATGGTGTCAGGTGGGTTTGAAGCTTGAGCAAAGGGCATGCCTTACTTTTTGTCAGACGGTTGTGTTTGCAGTTCTCACCCAGAACACAGGGGATGCTGGAAACCGTGTCGGATGTTGCTTTGCTTGGTAAAGACGTGTGAGGGATCTTATCTTCCAAGTAAGCAGATCTGCAGCTCTGCTGTTAGACCTGATAGCCTCCTGGGCTCTTGTATATAAGTTATCAAAATCCCTACTCATTTGTGAAATTGTTACTAGTATCTGTGGAAGTCTGTGAGGGACCCAAACCTGAAAAAAGCTGAATGCTGTTGGTAGAGTTGCTGCTATCACACACTGGAGTTAATGGGGGCTGGGTGGTTTGGCACCTGGTAGGGACAGGGTCCTCTGTACCGTAAGGGAAGTGAAAATGATACCTGATGTTATTTTTCCTCCAAACCTAGCTAGTGCTTACACCTGAAGGGAATGGAATAAACCCTTGTGAAGATAGGGCAGTAGGTGTGAAATCAAAATAGCAACAAGATGAAAAGCTTGTTAAAGAGCTACAGAATTAACTGAAAATGCCTTTGATGGGAAAAGAACTGAATTTGCCTAAAGACAACTCATATATCACAGGCAGCACCTATGATGCTCAGGAAAGTGTTGAATTAGCTTCCAGAGCTGGCTGGAATTAGCATCCTGTTTTCAGCATTGTCAGTCAGCAAGACTTTGCTCTTGATAAAAGGCCAGATTATTTTAATGACCTTTTCGCGCTGAGAATTTGCAGACGTAGCTGACATGGACATGTGTAAGCACTTAAATGAACTGACCCTGCCCTGTATATTCTGATTCTTATTTTTACTTAGTGTTATGGATTGTATTTTTTATGTTTAGTTCATCTTTCTAGAACTAAGATAAGCAGCTTTCGACAGTGGCACGCACCATCTCAGGAGAATACTTGTGCAGAGGGAGAGTGGTGGGAAATAGTGGTGACCCCCAAGTCCCACCATTCTTTTCAAGCTTAAAGCATATTATTACAAGGCAATAAAAAAAAAAAAAAAAGCAGAATTAGTTCTTTTTAGATTTTTTTACCTCACTTGAGATCCACTGCTTTACACCTTCTGGGGATCTGACCCATATTCTTCACCTCTTCACTGAGTGCTGTTCTTGGTCAGCTTTGGAGCTATGAAGGAACTGCACTGCAACGTAGTTAGAAATCCTAAGCACATTCCCAAACAGGAGGCCTGGAGTGGTGAAAATCAAAATGTAAGTTTTTTAAACAGTAGAAAATCATTCATTGAAAAGGTGCAGTGATGCAAAGTGCATAAGCCTACCGCGGGCATGAATCTGACCCACTGTCGCTGTATCTGGGGGAGCAAGAGCTGCATCAACGTGCTTGTCTGGATGAATGTCTCTAATACACAGCCATTAATGAGGAGACGAGAGCAAATGAACCTCGGTCACCATACGTGCTCATTCAAAGCCTTGTGCATTCATAGTCAGCTAAGCGGTTGGACTTGATGCTCTTAGAGGTCTTTTCCAACCTTAATGATTCTATGATTCTGTGAAGCCTTCTGGAGATGTTAGTTGCCTTTACTGGAGGTCATAGGGCTCTATACACCAGAAGGCAGAAATTCCCCCAAATTGCAGGAGTTAGTGCCAGCAAATGCCCTGTTTAGTGCTTTTATTCCCAGCTTCAGCAGATTTGGCACAGATACAAAATTTGCTGTAGGAGAGAGTGGAGTTCCCAGTACTGGTATTCTCCCCATATGATATTTTCATGTCAGTAAACTGTTTTTTACCTCACTTAGCTGGAGACAGTTAGAAGTGCTGCTTCTGTCTCTAAAGAGGCTGCTGCGTCCACTGAGCCGCAATTAAAATCTCCTCCTTACCCCAGAGCAGGTGAGAGCTTTCTATTGCTGTCAGATTTTGGTTTATTTCTTTCCTTCCTAGCAGGATACCAGAGTTTTCCTTTCTATCAGCCAGATCCTTCTTTAAAACTTTATGGAGATCCTTCCTGGCAGCGGTAATAGGAAAACTAGACACTATGTGAAGTCTATTTGAACATAAAACTGAAGGGTTGTAAAACAAGGTTCATATTGTAAATCATTACAACTGTTTCCCAAAATAGATACAGAGCACAAAGCAAAGAAGCAAGTCACCACAAGAAATCTCAACAGTGTAAAAGTCACCACAAGAAATCCTAACAGTGTAAACTAACCTTGAGACACAGGAGACTAATACAGAAAAATTATAATACTCAAGATTGACAAAACTAATCCTAACTGAGGAGACTTGTAGAGAAAGGGTTATGTTATGGGAGTGAGCCACCAGCTGAAATGAAAGCCTACTACAAAAAGCATGAGTGAGCAGCACTCCTGAAAATTTAATTACAGAAGTGTCTGGGAGATCAAGGGATGCTGCTTCTCTGTGAGAGGGGGCTGGTGGCTGCTCAGGACCTGGAATTAGACGCTTGGTGCTTGCTCTCAGCTGAAAATGAGATCTGTGAGGCTACATACATGGAGGGGAAAGTCAGCTTAAACTAGAAAAGACTTAGACTGAAGAAATCATAATAGTGGAGGGTTTTTTCGGTGTGGAGGAATGGGGAATAGCAGGAGCCCCACTGCAGCTGAACAGCTGCTGAGGGAGATTCGTAGCTCTGCCTCAGACCCGGGTGACCACACAGACACGAGCGTGCCTCTGCTGCAGTCCCTGATGTGCGAAATAACTCTACGGAAGCCAACTTTAAATTAGCTAATAGCTAGTTTAAAGGAGAATAGTAGCTTCCTAACGGCCCTCTGATGGAATTCGTAATTTACTTGGTTCCCAGGCAAGTTTCGCAGCTGTGCTGACGCGGCTTATCTAAGTGTTGTGTTTAAAGGTGACTTGGCTGCATCTTCTCTGCGTTGCAGGCAGTGCAATTCCAGTTTGCTTTTTCTTCCCTCCCTGCTCTCCTGATAGGAGTCAGGAATCCACCCGGTTTCATCCTGTCACTGGTGTTGCAACATCTCGTAACCATGGACAGGCCACATTAGGTTTGGACTTGACTCTTCACGCTTCTGAAAACAGCAGCCCAAGTCCCCCTTTTCTGGATTCCAAAATAAACACGAAAAGGAGGATTTGACCTCAAAAAGCGCTAAATACTCAGTGACATGTGGTGCTTCTGAAGATCAAATCTAATGCCTGGTGTCTTTTTACATCTTGTTTTAAGGCCTTGTCGCAGATCCTTGGCTATTTGGACTTGATCACCAGCACATATTGACATGCTTTGATGGCTGAGAGGTTTTGGTCAATAACATGGGTAACTCCTTGTCATTGCGTTATTCGCTCAGTTGTAGATCTTGGAGGATCTTTAAAAGATGGGCACCGTTAGTGTCATTTTACAAATGGTATATTTTAGGCTATAGGAAATTAAGTGGTTTATCATAATCATAGTGTGGATGGCACTAGAATAAAGGCACCTTCCACTTGGGTGTGAGGCTACTTTACTATTTTTACTGCTTTGAGATTCATTTTCAGTTAGAACATGAGAACAAATGTACCAGATCAGACCAATTATCCATCCAGATCAGTGTCTTTTTGTGCCAACTGCCAGTAACATTGGTACAGGGAGGAGTAGAAGAACCAGACAAGAATGGGAGGAGGTTTCCCATTACACTTTCCCAGCCTCCAGCACTTTGTGGCCCACATCCTGAGCTAAAGCTGATGTTTTGTAGACCTTGACTAGTTTTTCTCCCATAATCTTGTCCAATTGCATTTAAAACCGAAACTTACAGCACCTACAACGGCACCTGTTCTGCTGTTTAAGAATGTAATGTATCAGAAGTATTTCCTTGTATTTGTTTTGAGCCTCCCACCTGCTACTTTCATCTGATGCTCCCTTCCCTGTTTGCCATCTCTATCCCACGCCTGATGTTACAGACCTCTTTCATATCCTTTCCCTGCAGTTGTCTTTTCCTAAACTGAAGAGTTACTCTGTACTCTTGATCAACCTTATCAGCCTTTTCTGCATCTTTTCTAGTTTTATTGAGACCTCTTTGAGGTTGGTCAGTAGAAACCCATGGTCATCTATTTCAGTGTATAGCCTGGACTCAGTCTGCACCTCCGTATTATGAAGCTGCCTTTCAACACAGCCCATAAGTGACCAGTTAGAGAGGACAAGGCCACCGCTGATGCCACTCTGGGGCCTGACCAGTGTAGCTCACTCCAAGAGAAGGCTGCTTTTATTCTGCAGCCCAGCCACTTACCTATGTAGACTGTCTGCTCATAGCCAGACCCTTTTGGCATGTAACCAGAAGACTACTCTTGGCCACCCGAGTGGCCTCTGATCTGAAAAGAAGTGTGCTTAGTCTTTGTGGTGTAGTATTCTCCTATACTGATTACAAAGAATGGGTACATTGGCAAGGCAGTACATGTATATCCATGTATAACCATCCGGAGGGCTGGAGCACCTCTCCTACGAGGAAAGGCTGAGAGAATTGGGGCTGTTCAGCCTGGAGAAGAGAGGGAGACCTTATTGCGGCCTTTTAGTACTTAAAGGGGGCTTGTAAGAAAGATCGGGACAAACTTTTTACCAGGGCCTGGTACAAAGGACAAGGAGCCATGGCTTTAAACTAAAAGAGGGTAGATTTAGACTGGATATAAGGAAGATATTTTTTAAAATGAGGGTGGTGAAACCCTGGCACAGGTTGGCCAGAGAGGTGGTGGATGCCCCATCCCTGGAAACATTCGAGGCCAGGTTGGACGGGGCTCTGAGCAGCCTGATCTAGTGGTAGATGTCCCTGCTCATTGCAGGGGGGTTGGACTAGATGCCCTTTAATGGTCCCTTCCAACCCAAACTGTTCTGTGATTGTATGATATAAGGGGAAAAGCATTTCTTGGCGCACTGATAGGATTAGGAAGGTAGCTTTGCAAGAGCTGTAATAACGATAGTCAAGAATAGTTCACTGTCTAACAGATGGGAAAATGATAAATCTGAAAAATATTATGATGTGATTTATCTGTCTGGAATATTTAATTTAATAGCTGGAAATTTTTTTGCTAAGAAGGGGCAGGGATCAAACTATAACGACAAATTCAACTGTGCACACAAGAGCCTACAGTAAAATAGTTCTCTGAAAAGTGGAGTTGCGTATTTATTATTTCCTTGGCTTGTGCCGAACTATCTAATCAGTCTTTGTACGTGTCAGCAGCACATCCATAATAAGAAAGTGCTGTGTGGATTGTGTGAACTGGAATTAGAGATGTGATAATCAGCCAGACCGTTGGAGACAATGTAAAGGCTGCATGGCATTTGCATTCCTCTAGCTGAGGAAAAAAACCTTATATGTGCAAATGAGTTGTTGGGCTTTTTTTTCCTTCCTGATATGTTATAACCATGAGCAAATTGCTCTCAGAGCAGCACTTCCCCGACAGCATGCCAGTTCACGCTGGAGTGCCTCCACGCCTGATTAGACCTGTTCCAGCCTGGTGGCGACAGCTATGCTATATTCAGATAGTACATCAGGTGATGTGGCAGATAGAGGCGTGTAGATGTATATATGCCGTGGAAAAAAATCGCTGATGTATAGGTACGCCCACAGCTTTATGATGAAGAGACCACAACTGGGATTGGGAAACCTATTTTCCCATCTGTACAATTCTGGTAATATTGGTCCATCCCATCAAGATGTTGTGAAGGTAACTGATGACTACAAAGAGAGCCTCACTTCGTGCTCCTCATACTGCCTCAATGTCCTAAATTGCTATTGATTCCTTATGTAAGCAATCTGCCTGTCACCCAGTTGTTCTTCTGGCCAGCCTCGGGGTTTTCCGTCTAAATCCTCCTTGGCTTTTATCTTCCCATATTCTGATTAGCATCACAGTTATCAAGGTGTAAGGAGAGACTGAAAGCAAAAGGCTGATGTTGCAGAGGGGAGGTGTGAATTGCTGAGCAGATAAAAGCAAGAAGTGATGAGTAGGACAAGTTCAGCAAAGTCTGATATTAAGTTTAATAGCAGCTCTGGATGGCAACCACATCCTTCGGGCCTGGAGGAGGAGGAGAAAGGTGTGGGTGAGCCACTGCTGTGTTGCAGTTCAGTCCCCGTGTCAGCCCCTGCTCCCACCCAGTGTCCCTTCTTGCCGTGGCAAGAAAACAAGGCAGAAATAGGTGAGACTTGAAATGTAGCCCTTGTTCACTTTAAAGTTTTTTGTGACAAGAGCTGTCCTGACACACGCCCTAGGGCAGACATAGCTTATCAAAACTATTCTTCAAAGTATATAGCTTTAAGCCATTCCTGGAAAATAATTATCTATATTTGTAAAATGACATTGCTCTGTACATTAAGAGCATTCTCCTCCCAAAAGCTGTTAATCAGCTAAATTGAGCTGGCGGAAGTTTTGCATGTTTTAATGGTTCAGATAACTATAAGATAGATGAAGTGCCAGCTCATCTGCAACCGAGCAGACTTCTGTCCCGCATTGGGATACACAACCCAACGCATAGACCCTCCTGCCATGAAAAGCTGGATGTTTAAGTTCTCAGGACTATGACTTGAGTAGATGGGGAAAAAAATCCTGTATGCAGGTCTAAAGGCATGGACAGGTCTGTGTCCCTTTTTCAGTTTCTAAAATTCAAGCTCATTATCCCAGACCAAGCCTACTCGCTGCTTAGCCCGTACCAAATGCTGTGGGTAACTGGCAGGTGTCAGAACTCATCGCAGCTCAACTGGCGTCTTGAGAACAAGAAATACGAAGGGAGCTTCAAAGCCTGCAATTTAGGAGACAGCTTGAAGAGCACATAGTTAAGACACGGGAACACACTGTTCACTGATGGATTGGAAACAGGCACTTAGGTGGAAATCTTGAATTTATTCCATTATCTAGTGGCAAAGGGAACATTTCAGGACAAGAAGATGCAGAGGAAGCTGATTATGTTCTTTGCAATAATATTCTTCGTCAAAGACACTGGGGAGATGCCTTCTTGTTAAACAAAAATATGAGATGACAAATGCAATAATACATTGAAAAAGGAACAAGCCCCAGCTCTCTGTTGCTTTCTCTGGTATCCTGAAGGAAGTAAGAGCAAAATAGCTGAATGATATTCAAATGCAATATTTTGCAGGAACGTGATATGATGATGCAGACCATTTCCCTGCTAGACCTCTTCTGAACCTGAAGAAAAGATGTGACAAAAGAAATCTGACTGATGCAATTTTAAAACCCCTGATGAGAGGCTGTTCAAGAAAACGAATTGTTACAAGTACAGGAATTATTGTAGCAGATGAAAATTGGAGTTGTCTTCAGTGCTCTTGTAGCTTGAGTTTCACCCCAGCTGACTCCTCGCACGCAGGCGTTGCTAACTTAGGTGGAGAGATGCTTTGCAGCTGAGCTGCTTTGCTCAGCAGTGGGTGGGTTGCTGCTGGCGTTCACGCTGTAGCAGGGAGGGTGCAGCTAAATCGCAGCGGTGCTGCTGCTGCTGCTGTACTCAGTAGGTTGTGTGGTTTGTTTTTTTTTGTTCTCATTCACAGGGAAGAAATCAAATGTAGTAAATCCTGGCTAACAGTGGCAGTGAAGACAGCCTCTGCGAGAGAGGGCAAGGAGCACAAATAGTCCATTTTCAGTAGGGTAAGATGGTAACAAGGGGATCTTATGGGGGACTGTAGCAGGACTTTGAAAAAGCAGTGTTTGAAAGAGACTAATTGGATCTACACGCAACATTTGGGGTGTTACCCTAAACAAATTTTGCCTAAATATTTCAATTGGGAGGTTTTGTTGTAGCAGTTTTAAAGAGTCTTTATGATCCATTTTCTCTGTCTGGCATAATGTACTGTGATCTGGGACACCAATACCACGCTCAGTCTTCATTCCACCTTTTTACAGAGCATGACGAGCCTGAGCCACAGAGAGAGTCAAGGAACTTGGCCAGGGTGGATTCAGTATCAAAACCAGAACTGAAATTTTAAATTTGCTGTTTCAAGTTGCCCTTCTCTGCTCAAACGAAGGGGACATTTCCGCTGGCTGACTCATCTCTGACAGCGTAGTTTCTGTGGAACAAATGCTTCTATTTAAGTTAGCATTGCTGATCTCCCACTTTTTGTTGTGTGCGTTTGCATCGTGTAAGTCACTTGCCCTACTGTTGCTTGAGAGGAATTTTGAGGGTAGCCCAGACAAACTGCATCTCCTGCTTCAGTTACAAAGCAATTAACCCAGGGGCTGATTTGCTCCAGGATGCCTTCGACTGCATCAGTGTCTGTTCTCTGTCTGCATATCCAAAGCCAGTGTTTTGTGCTCAGTTGTCTTTATCCATGTGACTATCTTCAGGTCTCCCACCAGTATGTGTTGCATGGGGGCAGGTGCATTTGCAGAGGTCTTTGCTCATTTTTCTAATTGAAATGGTTTTAGGAAGGGTAGAGAGACAAACACTGACTTCCTGCTGAACTGTTAGTTAGTTACTAGCAGTAATATTTTGGTAATTAGAAGGTTCCTTTTTTTAATTTACCAAATATTTAATAATTATGTGCTTTTGGAAATTATCTTTTTAGCTTTCCCCATTTGTGGAAAGGACTTATTTAAAGTAGTGACTTTGGCCAGGCAGGATTTCAATCAGCTTTCCTTGTTGCCGCTAAACCTCATCAATAGTAGCTCTGAAAATTGCGTTGATTTTTGTACTTGGAAAACAGGAAGAAAGTCACAGAATCACAGAATCACAGAATAGTAGGGGTTGGAAGGGACCTCTGTGGGTCATCTAGTCCAACCCCCCTGCCGAAGCAGGGTCACCTACAGCAGGCTGCACAGGATCTTGTCCAGGCGGGGCTT
>Ga0065711_1007234_pt1 | contig 16016 bp, 22 predicted proteins | sample Hoacrofraction12_FD_59098 | JGI IMG/M metagenome (GOLD analysis project Ga0065711, IMG submission 59098) | Hoatzin crop microbial communities from Cojedes, Venezuela - Epithelial fraction 12 v2 (version 2) | ecosystem: Host-associated > Birds > Digestive system > Esophagus > Crop | place...
CCGGCCTGAGGGGAGCAGGGATCTGAGGGGGGCTGGGGTCTGAGGGGAGCAGGGGTCTGAGGGGACCTTTCTGAGGGGGTCAGGGATCTGAGGGGAGCAGCCTGAGGGGGCTAGTGGTCTGAGGGGACCGGGGACCAATCTGAGGGGGGTCAGGCATCTGGGGGGACCTGGGGTCTGAGGGGACCAGGTATCTAAGGGGGGACCACAGGCCTGAGGGGACCGGGGCTCTGAGGGGGTCTGGGGTCTGAGGAGACCGGCCTGAAGGGACCAGTAGCCCGTGTGGGCTGGTGGCCTGGTGGGACCAGTGGCCTGAGGGGCCCAGTAGCCTGTGTGGGCTGGTGGCCCACGGGGACCAGTGGTCTGAAGGGACCAGTAGCCCATGTGGACTGGTGGCCCACGGGGACCAGTGGTCTGAGGGGGTCCGTGGCCTGAGGAGATGGGCTTGAAGGGACCAGTAGCCTATGGGGGCTGGTGGCCTGAGGGGGCCAGTGGTCTGAAGGGACCAGTAGCCTGTGTGGGCTGGTGGCCTGGTGGGACCAGTGGTCTGAGGGGGTCCGTGGCCTGAGGGGACCGGCCTGAAGGGACCAGTAGCCTGTGTGGGCTGGTGGCCTGGTGGGACCAGTGGCCTGAGGGGCCCAGTAGCCCGTGTGGGCTGGTGGCCTGAGGGAACCAGTGGTCTGAGGGGCCCAGTAGCCCGTGTGGGCTGGTGGCCTGGTGGGACCAGTGGTCTGAGGGGCCCAGTAGCCCATGTGGACTGGTGGCCTGGTGGGACCAGTGGTCTGAGGGGACCAGTAGCCCGTGTGGGCTGGTGNCCTGGTGGGACCAGTGGTCTGAGGGGACCAGTAGCCCGTGTGGGCTGGTGGCCTGAGGGAACCAGTGGCCTGAGGGGACCAGTAGCCTGTGTGGGCTGGTGGCCCAGGGGGACCAGTGGTCTGAGGGGACCAGTAGCCCGTGTGGGCTGGTGGCCTGAGGGAACCAGTGGCCTGAGGGGACCAGTAGCCCGTGTGGGCTGGTGGCCTGGTGGGACCAGTGGTCTGAGGGGACCAGTAGCCCGTGTGGGCTGGTGGCTTGGTGGGACCAGTGGTCTGAGGGGACCAGTAGCCCATGTGGGCTGGTGGCCCACGGGGACCAGTGGTCTGAGGGGCCCAGTAGCCCATGTGGGCTGGTGGCCTGAGGGAACCAGTGGTCTGAGGGGGTCCATGGCCTGAGGAGATGGGCTTGAAGGGGCCAGTAGCCTATGGGGGCTGGTGGCCTGAGGGGACCACTAGCCTGTGGGGACCAGTGGTCTGAAGGGACCAGTAGCCCGTGTGGGCTGGTGGCCTGAGGGAACCAGTGGCCTGAGGGGCCCAGTAGCCTGTCTGGGCTGGTGGCCCAGGGGGACCAGTGGTCTGAGGGGGTCTGTGGCAGAAGGGACCCCCAGCCCTGGGGGCCTGAAGCGTGGGGCAGCCACGAGCCAGGTTTGGCCACGAGCCCGCTGTCCTGCCGGCAGAGCCCCGAGCTCTGTAGCCCCCAGCGCAGGGGACACCCATGGGTGCCTGGCACCCTCTGTGCAGCTGCTGCCTGCCATGTGTCGGTGTGGCGGCAGAGGGTGCCACCCGGCCACGGCTCCTCGTTAGAGGAGCTCTCGTTAGAGCGCTGACGGCCTCGGCAGGCGGAGGGACGAGGAAAATGATGAACAACCTCGCTCCGTCCTAATTAACCTGGCGTCAAGCCGCCGGCGCTCTGGGGTGGGGATGAGCCCGTGGTCTCCCCTGCCTCGCCGGCCCGGTCCTTCTCGCGCCGTTACGCAGCGGGGGAACCATCTCAGAGACGTCTTCTGCTTCTCTTCCCCTCCAGGGTGAAGCTCAGTGGCTGCCCGCGTCCAAACGAGCGCTCCCTCCTCGCAGAAAGGTCTGCGGAGCCTCTGCGGGAGAGCGCTGTCTGCTGCGGGACAGGGAGGGCTCGGCGGTGCCTCGTGCTCGGCCGAAACCCGCGAGGCAGCGGGGCCTCGAGCTCTGGAAACGGGAAGCGGAGAGCGGAGGTGGGCGCTGAGGCCAGCTGCCGCGGCCCCTTTTTGGGGCAAAAGCCGGCGGTATCGGTCACACCGTCGCGCTCGGCTCTTTCTCCAGGTGTTCTGCGCCGCCGGGCAGAAAAACGCCGCGGAGCCGAGCAGAAGCCCCAACGAAGAGGAGCTAACGAGCGCCGTCAGGCCGGCGGCTCCCCAGAGCCCCCCTCCATCCCCAGCCCCTCTCCGCCGGGCTGCAGCGAACGCGGCAGAGGCTGCGCCGCGACGTCGGAGCGCGGTGAGGGCGGAAGGAAGCGCGCGGCGGAAGCGAGGTCCAAACAGGCACTTTTATTTGCGGTCGCAACGCTGACGTCGACGGAACGGTCACACGCGGCACGGGGAAGGCGTGCGGCCGCGTGTCCTTGCGTAGGAGCCCCGCTGCAGAGGAGGAGGAGGAGTTCATGCCTCAGAAATACATTAAAAACAAAGGAGATTTTTTTGGTGGAACATCAGCCCTGCGGTTTTTAGCATTTTTGTTTTAGTTTTTTTGACCTGCCCTGGCCCGATTCAGGGAACGATTCGGAGCACGCGCAGTTTACAGGGACGAGAGTCGCATCTGGGTACAGAAAACAACGTAATTATTCCAAAAGACGGACAAATTAACGCCTTTAGACACAGCCTTACAGGGGAGACGTGCTCCAAGGGCACGCATCGGCCCACGCTTGCGGAAAGAAAGAACGCAAACCCCGGAGCGAAGCCTTGCCGGGCACTCGAACCCCGCCGGCGAGCTGCCCTTGCGCCGGTGGCTGCGAGGATTTTTCCCCCAAACCCCTCGTTCACTCCCAAGATTTGCCTCCCTGCTTTCCGAAGCCGCCGGCGAGCGCCGTGCCTGTAGCTCTCCGCTCCGGGAAGGCGGCTGCTGCTCCGGCTTGTTGGGAATGGGAATGCCGAGCGCTGCTCCTCGGACCCCGCGTTTATGGACGCCGCAGCGCCAGCCCCGCGTCCCGGTGACGAACCACCTTTCGCCAACTTTATCCTCGATGTTTTTATTTCCAGACCTGAAACCCCCGCTGTGTATTGGCGGTTTGTGCAAACAAACCGAGCTCCCGCCGGGCCTCCGCTGCTCCGGGCAGCGCTTCCGCAGCCCGAGCGTCTCGATACGAGGAGAGGACAGCGGAAGTCGAGGAGCGGGAACAAACTTACCCCCTACACAAAAAGCTTCGCACGGGAAATAAACCAAACCCCCTCAAAACCCACGGGAGGAACAAATCAAAGTCGTCCAGGACCAGCAGCAGGCTGCTGAAAATATTTTCTCTTAGGTGTGAGTACAGCTGTGAGCTGAACTCACGCCCCGGGTTATTCCCTTCGTTAGTCCCGCTTGCCCCTAGCCCAAACCGAGCGGGTTCTGCTCAGCTTCACCTCTACCCTCGCAGCTTTAGCTTTACCTTTACCTTCATCTTTTTACCTTCACCACTTTTTTAACTCTACCTTTGTGTTTTCTTTTTCAGCTCTCCCCCTGAGCGCTGGAGCGGCCGCGCCGAGATGCGAGGACCAAGGCGCTCTCGAGAAGCGCCGGCGTTTTGTCCCAGCAAGCGTAGATCTCACGCCCGCCGTCGGCTTCGGGAGCCGGCAGCGGGGCTGCACCGCCCCGCACCGGGGCAGTTACGGCTCGGCGTGCCGCCAGGTAGATATTCCAAAACCTGGCACAAAAATGGTGCTGGAAGAGAACAAAATAACGCCCGCAGAGCTGAAATAATGCCTGCAGAGCTGAAATAACACCTGCAGAGCTGAAATAACGCCTGCAGAACTGAAATTTAACGCCCGCAGAGCTGAAATAACGCCCGCAGAGCTGAAATAACGCCCGCAGAGCTGAAATTTAATGCCTGCAGAACTGAAATAACGCCCGCAGAGCTGAAATAACGCCTGCAGAACTGAAATTTAACACCTGCAGAGCTAAAATAACGCCTGCAGAGCTGAAATAACGCCTGCAGAACTGAAATTTAATGCCTGCAGAGCTGAAATAACGTCTGCAGAGCTGAAATAATGCCTGCAGAACTGAAATAACGCCTGCAGAACTGAAATTTAACACCTGCAGAGCTGAAATTTAACGCCTGCAGAGCTGAAATAACGCCTGCAGAACTGAAATAACGCCTGCAGAGCTGAAATTTAACGCCTGCTGAACTGAAATAACGCCTGCAGAACTGAAATTTAACACCTGCAGAGCTAAAATAACGCCTGCAGAGCTGAAATAACGCCTGCAGAACTGAAATAACGCCTGCAGAACTGAAATTTAATGCCTGCAGAGCTGAAATAACGCCTGCAGAGCTGAAATAATGCCTGCAGAACTGAAATAACGCCTGCAGAACTGAAATTTAACACCTGCAGAGCTGAAATTTAACGCCTGCAGAGCTGAAATAATGCCTGCAGAACTGAAATAACGCCTGCAGAGCTGAAATTTAACACTTGCAGAGCTGAAATAACGCCTGCAGAGCTGAAATTTAACGCCTGCCGAACTGAAACAACGAGTAAAAGCAAACAATACAAAACCCCCGACCCGTTTAATAATTCAGATAGAAAACATTCCTTGCGTCTTACAAAAATGCGACAAGGATCTGAGGATTACGGAGAAACGCGAGTAAAAGCAGCCAGACACGAACGCGGCCAAGCGAACGTCCGCCACGCAGCGCGGCGCGCGCGGCCCCACGAGCCTCCTGCTGCCTCGGTCCCTCCCCGCGCTCCGGGAGCTCCGAATTCTCCTCGGTGCCGCCGGGCTTTGGACGAAACAAACCTCCAAAGGCACAATCTGCGGCGGTGATGGGAGCCGGGCGGGCCTCCTGCTGCTCGCAGGACACCTCAGCGGCTGCGCGCACCGGGGGAGGCCTCTCGGTTTCGTTGGAATTTGGCTGTAAATTTAATCTTTGCGGTTTAGTGCTGTTTAACCCCCTGTAACCTCTTCCTCAGGAACCTCCCCTGTCTTTCTCCCCGCAGGAGCTGCTGGAGGCTGTGGCCTTCCCTTCAGAAGCAGCAGTCAGCTCCCAGTCCAGGCGACGCCGTGGCGTCCAGAGGACGTAAGGCAACCTGTTGTTTGTCATTTGGCTTGCTTAAAATCACCTAATGCTAACCCCCAAAAAAAGAGAAAAAAATATATACATTACTCCTTCCCCATGCCCGCAGGTGGGGTCTTCCTAAATTCATCACACAGGCGAAGCGTTTTGTTCCACAGTTAGGGAAGGCTTTGCTGTAAATTCCGTTTTTTTATAGATATATAATGTGGGATTTCTGGGGAGGAATCGGTGGAAGCTGTCAGCCCCAGAAAGGTGCAGTAACTGCGCGGAGCGGAGCGTCCGGCCGGGGCTGCACCCGGACGCAGACCCCTGGTTCAGCGGGACGCCGCCCGAGTCCTGCTCGTTAACCCCTCATTCCCCTCCACCTTCACCCTTGCTACGAGAACACTAATTGGCCTTTTCCTAAAAGAATTAATTGGCTACACGTACTGAGCGCGACCCCGGAGCCGGGCCCTACGGCGCCTCCGAAGCGAGGTGATTTCGGCTCTCGGGGTAGGACTCAACGACTGCAATAAAACATTTTGGAGGGGCTGCAAATAAAAACCGAATCGAGGAGCTGCTTAAACCCGCCGGCGTGTTCGCTGCTGGCCGCAGCCCTGGGCTTCCCCGGGCGCCACGGCCGAACGCAGCTGGCCTGAAGGGGACGTCGGCCGTTTCGCCGGTACGGAATAAAATTACCAAATCCAATTAAACTCGCCTTGGGGTCGGCTGACGCCCCGGGAGACGGAACTTTGCTCTCCGCCAGAGACGTTTCCCCGCAGCTCTTGTGCTGGCAGGGCTCGGCCGGGAACTCCCTGGCTCGGTGTCTGAGCTGGCTGGGGACCGACGGGTTGTTAGCCGTGACGAGTCTGGCGGAAGCAGACACGCCAGAGCGCTCTTCGTTTAGCAACCCCGACGATCTGAGGCCGAATCGTTAACAGCGAGCCATTCCTCTCTTTAACGAACCCCCCCTCTGCTGCCTGCCCGCCGCGGGGGTACGGGAGACAGCGGTTCGGGTTCGTTAACAAGATTTCCACGTGGGACAAACGATGCCGGGTGCCGGGCGTCATCCTGCAGCTCTGCTCCCGCAGCGGGCGCGGGGAGAGGAGGCGTGGAAAGGCCGAGGGCAGGCTCTAGGCGTCCGGCTGACCTTTGTTCGTCTTCTTCAGGAGCCTTTTCAGGTCGGGCGACATGAAGTAAGGCTTTTCGGCCGAACCGTCGTTACGCTCCAGGTCTTCCACTGCAAAGAGAAACCCCCGCCCCGCGCAGCAGTGGGGGGGGCAGACACAGCGGTTGGCGTGGCGGCCGCAGCAAGGAGCCGAGCGGCAGAGGGATGCTACCGGAGCAGCCGGCCTAATAAGTCATCTGATAATTATCTCTGACGGGAACAAAAGGCTTTCGGCTCGTCGCGGGCTGGGGGGGTTCTCCCAAACGCCCCCAGCCGTACAAACCCCCGCAGCCGCCCCTCTCCCACTGGGAGCACCAGAAACACGCTGCTGTTCTTTAGAAGAAAGCAGGGATTTAGATATTGGGTTGGTTTTTTTTCACAGGGATAGCGGGAAAGTTTAACAGCGCCGTGGGAAAAGCGGTGTCGGCCGGGAGCGCGGATCGCGTCCGCTCAGGAGCCAGGCAGCGCGGCTCTCCCTGCGCTTTGCGCCGCTGAAACGGCCCGTGACGCGAGCGCAGGGCCATCCCGCTCGGTGCTCGCTCGCCGGGCGCGCAACGCCCTTGCCGACACACCACGCGTCCCAGCACCGAGCACGCCGCTCAGCGCCCAGCAGCTGCGCCGACGAGAAGCGCGAGGAAAATCACAGCCACCGAAGAAACCAAACCAAATGCAAACAAACCCACAAAGCGCCAGCGGAGCCGAGCGGGAAGCGCCCCGGGATGTTTCGAGAGGGATTTCGGTAGCTCGCCGCGGCGAAAACGCGAGCGTGAACACTGCGGCTTTGTCCTCGGGGGGCACGGCTCAAAGACGGGGCTCGCTGGCTGCCTGCCGGTTTCTGAAGGGAGATCTGGCCGCGGCTACCCGCGCTGCGCGCAGCCGGAATGGGATTTTTTCAAATCTTGATCATTTCTGGACTATCAAGAGGGGAAAACGACGTCAGGATCCTGCCCGCGCTTGGCTGCCGTTTCTTTAGGGCCCGTAACCCTCACCAGCTGCCTCCCCGTCAGGCCTGGGGTTGGCCTGGTCTGATTCCTGCAGCCACAGAGACGCCGCAGTGCGTCCCCGGTGTAACACCCGCCACCACGACGCACCGTTTCCCCGCAGCCTCCCAGCCCGTCACGGATGCTCCCTCCGCTCCTCCGGATGTCGCCTTCCCTTGCCGGACCCTTGGCAACTCGGAGCCGGCTTGGGGACTCGCCCTGCACGCCGGCTCCGTCCCCCTTCCCGCCGCCGGCCCCCGGCAAGCGCCTCGCCTGCGGCCTGCGTTAGCGTGGGAAGTCGTCCCAGGCCTCCAGCTCCTCCGCCCCGTCGGAGCCCGCACCGGGCAGGAGCCAAACCATCAACTCAGCCACCTCGGGGGGGAAAACGCAGAGCCCGTCCGGCAGCTCCCAGGCTGAGCCGCCATCGCCCTGCAGACACCACACCTCCGTGCAACCAGCAAGAGAAACCATTCTAAAGGAGGGACGCTGGGAGGGGAAGCTCTCTGGGTTTGAACGGCTCGCAACCGGCTCTTTCCGGCTTCCCTAAACTGACGGCGCGGAAAACGGGAGCTTTCGGCTGCGAAAAAGGGCGAGCCCTGTTTTGAGACAAGGGCGTTGCCGATGCTACAGACTTCAAAGCGCAAGATCCACAATCTCACAAGGAAATCTTTCTGCATGCCCCAGCCCGGTTTCGCATGGGAAGAGCGGGCGAGGAAGGCGGCTCCTTGCTCTCTGCTGGGGGCAGGACAAGGAGGGAAGCACGGCGAGACCAGATTTCTGGCTGCAGAACCCACTCGGCCCGTCGCACGAACCCGCGAGCAGAGCGGCTCTCCCGTCCCCGGCGCGCCTGGCCGTTAGCAACAAAGATCTCTGCTTCAACGCAAAACACAACCGTATACCGGCACCCGTGCGCGGCCAGCCGGTTCCCAGCTGCCCGCCGGGGAGGAGCGCGCCTCACCGGGTGCTACCGGGCACGTGGGACCCCAGAGTAACTCTAGGTTTGTTCTCTCGTCACAAGAATATTCATTACTGGGCAGGAAGGTAGATCTGCTACAGCGTCGGGCGCTGAGGAATCGGCACCCGCTCTACCCTCAAGGCTTTCAAGGACATCCAGGGGAAAGATCTGCACCGTGGCTGCCACGCGCGGGCTCAGGAGAACGCTGCTTGGGCTGGGGGGCCGAGGGCGTCCCGCGGCCCCCCCGGGCAGGCAGCCTTCTTCCCGGGGCCGGCCCCTAGCCTTGGCTATCGGCGCTTTTGGAAGGCTCTAGGTTGCCCTTCAGCAGGATCTCGCTCAGCTCGGGGGACATGTAGTAAGGCCTCTCGGGAGATCCATCGTTCCTCTCCAGATCTTCACCTTTTCGCAACCCCAGGAAGAAGCGGCCGTGACGGGGAGAGTGAAAGACAGCGGAAGAGACGGAGAGAGGCAGGGCAGAGATGAAAGACGGAGAACATGTGAAGAGAGACACGAAGGGGAGAGGGGACAGAAAAGGAAGAAAAAAGAGGGAAAAAAAAAAAGGAAAATTGAAGTTAGTTGCAGTTAGGTTCCACCAAGACCAAAGCACCAAAACAGAAAGAGCGAGAGAGACGCGAGGACAGGCTGTGGGCTCCCGTTGCCAGCAGGCAGGGGAAAAGCGGGTGCTGGTGAGAACACGAGTAGGGGTCGGTAAAGGAAAAAGTGGGAGAAAACCACGCGGAGAGGCCACGGGAACTGGATGACTGCGGGGCTCAGCACAAAGGGAGGGAGGTTTTGCTACCACGAACTCCTGCCCAGCGGGAGGCGGACCCTCCGAGGCGGCCACTTACAGAAGCAGAGGAAGAGGGTGTCCACGCACATGCCATACACGCTGAAGAACCCGTGGGCGATGAGGTAGGAGCCCACGATCACCGTCTGAAAGGAGAAATTGTGCGGTCACGCCGCGACCTGGCAGCTGCGAAGAGCGCAAAGCCCCGGTCCCTCGGCCGGGCGGAGGAAACCTGCTGAATCCCCAGTTCCCCGGGGAAAGGAGAAGTGAACAGGGCAGGACTGTTGGGACCAGCCCGCTCCAGGACAAAAGGCCTCAGTGACGACGGTGGACGGAGGCCAATGTGGGCAGCACGGGAAGGGCGAGACGCCTCTTCGCGGCTGGCCGAAACAAAGGGCTTCTTTTGACGGAGAGGGAGAAAACACCTTCAACAAAGACGGTCCTTCAGAAGCAGCGAGCGGAGGGGTGGTTTCAAGGCATTTGCGTTAAGGAGCTCTTTCTGTCGCCTCTAAATTCACCAAAAGATGAGAAAGCGGCTCACCAGAATAGGGACCCAGTAGTAATTCAGGGACGGCGCTGTGTCTTGGACCAGCTTTATCCGCTGGGTGAAGAAGAAGAAGGCAAGGATTCCTGGGAAAGCAAACGACGGACGTTGCTGGGGGCTGGGGGCAGGAGGAAGGCAGCAAACGGGGCGGGGGGGAGGAGATGTAAAACAAGGAGCGCTTTCACGGGAGTGGCAGAGGGAGCAGAGGTTTCAGGAAGTCGTAACCGGCCACGGGCGAAAGCCCACAGCTGCCATACGCCCCGAGAACCTTCCAGTGCCCAGCACTTACCGACGCTGCCCACGATCAGGAGTTTACCGAGGAAGAAGAGGAAATCCGTCACTTTATCTAAAACGGCCACCCTGGAAACAAGAGAGAGATGAGCACCCGCAGCCGCTGCCCGCCCCGCCTTCAGGAGAAAGCGCGGGAGGAGGCGGCCGACACGTTGCAAACATGGCGTAACACGCCATGAAAGCCTGAAAACAAGGCCGGCAGGTCAGGGCTGATCTCTGGCAGCGAGAAGGACTTGGAAATGACCAAGCCTGGTGTCGAGAGCAGAGCCCTCGCGCCCACCGGGATCTCACCTAATGATGTTCCTCATCAGCAGGAAGAACGCGTTCCTGGCCGAGGTGCAGAAGTTGGTGCCGTAGATGGCGATCTGGAGGGGGTCCCGGCAAAAAGGGGCAGAGAGGAGAGAAATGGAGCCGCACTGAGTTCACCGCTAAGAAGAGGGTGCAGTGAATCCCATCCCTGAGGAAAACTCGGATAAATCCCACCCTGGAAGTGTTTCTCCATCCGCCGACAGGTCCGGCTTCGCGGACGCCGAGAGCCCAGTCCCCCCACCCCGGCTGTGTCTGCGAAGGTCCCTCCCGAGTCAAAGCGACGTGGCTGTGCTCAAGGCTCGCCAGCGAAACGCTGAGAAGCTTCGTTCTCCCGCGCTGTCAGGAGACGCGGCTCCCAACAGCCGTCCCGAGAAATCTCCGGCGGCTTTCCCACCGCGGCCCTGACCCTTCAGGCGCTGACGCTGGGAGACTCTTACCATGATGTACGCGTTTCTGTTGAGGAATTTGATGAATTTTTCCAGGCACCAGAAGCAGCACTTCAGGCAGCTCAGGAAGAACTTGGCAACCTTATTATCTGCAGCTGGAGGAACGCCACGGGAGAGGGTGAGCGGCCAAGCCGAGAGACGCCTGGTCCTACAGCAGCAACTTCGTGGTCCCCGGGGGAGATGTCCCGCCGCCCCGTCCCAGCCTCCCCCCTGCGCCCGGTTTTCAGCCTCCCCGGGAGGCCGATGCTGCTGCGGGCAGCGGGATGAGCCTCGCGCGCTCTCCCCACGCGTCCGCTCGCTGTTGGCGTTGCGCGCTCAGTAGCGTCGTCCAGCCGGACGCTTCCCTGGTGCCCACACAGACCCCCGGGACGGGCTGACTTAGCCCAGCAGCCACGGCGCATCCCTCGGCTCCTGCCCTGTGAAACATCTCTTGGAGGAAGCGACGACTACGGGATCCTAAAAGGAAAATCTAAATTCCCTACCGAAACACTGAAATTATTCCCCTGGACGTTAGCCGCGAGCTCTGCCTCCAAGGAAAGCGGAAGAAGCCAACCTCGTCCGTCCGCTCATGCCCCTCCAGCTTTGGTACCTTTTAACCTGTGGTCCAGGTACTCCAGGGTGACCCTGATGACTTGGACGATGGCGAGGATCAGAGCGCCGAAGGCGAGCGAGCCGGTGTGGTACCTGGGAAAGATTGCGCCAGTTAGAAGGGGACAACCTCAGGAAGCTTGCAAGTCGTCCTCGAGAGGGACGTACCGGAGGGCGCGGCCGAAGGCAGAGAAGAGGGGGAAGGCGGGCATGTCGTCGGGTTTCTTGAAGGCCCAGTAGTACGAAGCGAAGGCCCCCGCCAGCGTCACCTGGCCCAGCGCAATCACGAAGTTGGCGAGCCAGAAGAACATGAAGACGTTGAAGAACTGGAAGACGATGAGGTACTTGTGGTACGCCGTCTCGCCCCCGTAGAACGCGAAGAGGCACTGGGCGTCGGGGCACAGCTTGGTGACGTTGCTCGTGTTGAAGGTCTGGAGAGGACAGCAGATGCTCACGCGCTGCGGCGGCTGGAGACGCGCCGCAGCGCGGACCGACAGCCTCTTTCGCTCAACCCGAAGCGATCTCGGCTTTCCGAAGGCATTATCCTGCTTCGTTTTTTTGCCTGGCAGCGTTTGCTCAGGCCGAAAAGTCAGCTCTGTGCACGTGACAGCATGAAGAAAAATAACAACATGACGTAAACGAGTGGAGGAACGCGGGACTGCGCTTGGAAGAGCCCGCGGGCTCAAACAGCCACCAGGGTATTTTTCAGCTCATACACGATCTGACCTCTGGCAGCCTAAGCACAGCACTCGCACGAGGCTCCCGACGTCCTCACCTCCGGTTTGCAGGTCTGCCCGGAAAACGGGCACGCGCTCTCGTTGAACACCTTGTAGACCGCCTCGTTGGAGGTGGAGAGGAACCTGCCGAGCAACGGTCAAGGAGATTTTGCAAACCCCGGAGCCGAATCCTAACTCGGTTCTGCCCTCAGCAGCCTCCTGCGATCGCTTTCCTACGTGGGGTTTCGTTTGAAGTCCAGCTTGGAACTTCAGCTGGGTGCGTCACTAACCCCGCGAGACGGTCAGCGCCCTGGAACCTTCGATTCCGGAGCAGCTTCCTTCCCAGGGAGCAGAGGCACCGGGAGGAGGAAGAGGAAGAGGAAAGGATACACGGCGGTGCTGGCCCAGTAGGCGATGCAGAGGCACAGCAGGAAGAAGGTGCACAAGGGGAAGAGCAGCGACATCATGATGTGACCAACAGCCCTGCCGAGACGGTGGTTAAAACCCAGTCAAAGTCCCCGCGGTGACGGGAGGACCGCAGCGGCTGGAGCCCGGCCGTCCCCGAGTCCTCCCACCACGGCGGGTGACGCCGGCCTGGGGACGGGGGACACCCGGACCTGCTGGCCTCCTTGATGAGCGCGATGGCGATGAGGATCCTCTTGCGGAGGAAGATGAGGAGCAGCACGATCACCACCTCCACGATGCAGAGGATGATCACTGGGAGGAGGAGGGGGGTCCCGGGTAGCGCGAGGGCGCAGATGGTGCCCGAAGGCCACAACCCGCCTTTCCCTCGCGGCACCGAACGCTCCCCGGGGGACGTCCGGCACCGCGGTTCCCGTGGAAGAGCAGCCTTGTCCGTGAGCTCAGCCCCGTGGCACCAAGCAAAGCCGCCCTCCTTGACCCAACCCTTCACAAAGGCCACGAAGGCACTGAGAAGACCCCAGACCTCCACGCCGTCCCCCTCCCCAGCACCGTCTGCCCCGTCCCGCCGGCATGCGGGAGGATGGAGACTCACTGAACGCCAGCCACGTCTGCCGCAGGTGGAGGTAGACACGGAGGTCTGTCTGGAAGCCCAGGTCCTTCAGGGAGACGTCAGAACCCGCTTCCCCTTTGAGTTTTGCGTATTCCATGTAACAGTGGAAGATCCCTGCGGCGACAAGCAGAGAGTCGTCACGTTTGCCCCGCAGAGCGGAGGCCGAGACGTCGGCAGGCTCTGCCCAACCCCTCCGACGCCGACCACGGCGAGGCAGAAGGCACCTGGGAGGCCGCCGCGTCAACGTTCTTCGTGCAAAGCCCACTTACGAGAGGGGGAGGAGAAGGGGGGAGGCCGGGAGAAGGTCCCAACCGCTCGCTCACCGTAGCCCAGCACCAGGATCACCATCACGATCATCACCCAGACCATGATCCCCGCCAGGAAGCGGAGCAGGACGATGAAGATGAGGCTGGCCACCATCGCGATCACCAGGCCTCTGCGGGAGGAAGGCAGCCACGCGTCGAAACCCGGGCGGTGCCCCCCGCTCCCCACCGCTCTCCCCCCTCGGCCAGCTTCTCCTCCCGCCCTTCTCCAGCTTTAACGATGGGGCAGCCTCGAGAACGGGACGCGGCGATGGCGGAGGGGACGGAGCGTGAGCAGGCTCTGAGCAAAGCCGCTCCGAAACGCCTCGTTTTGCCTGAGTGGAAATTACGCAAAGGCCAGGGGGGGAAAAAAAAAAGGATAAAACTGGTGATCGATGAGCTTGGCCCCAAGCCCCCGCGCGGCACCAAGCCCTCGCGGGCTCCGGTCCGGCTGCCCGCGGCCGTAAATCGCAGCTCGGCCCCCGCTCACATGATTATCCAGTACCAGGAGACCGTGTAATCTTCGAAGATCTTCATGGCCAGCTGCCTGGTCTCCAGGACCACGTTTGCTTTTCTGCAAAGACGAAAGCGAACCAGGAACGACGCGGAAGCGGGGGCGAGAAGCGGAGGAGCGTCGGCGCTGGCTCGGCGCCGGCGAGGCTCTGCCCGCGCCCGCCGCCCCTCGCCCTCCCCCGCCCAACGGCCCTCCCTGAGAACCAGAAAACTCCCAAGGACCGCGGCTGATTTCCTGGCACCGTTTTCCCCCGCGCTCGCCCCGCCGCTGCGTCCCCCCCGCTCCTGGCTCCCGGCTCGGCGGTGGGACACGGGCTCCGGCGCGGGATTTCTCGCCAACGCCGCACCAGGGCTCCGTGCCAGGGCGTGCAAGGCCCCGCCGCGACACGACTCGACGCGGAAGCGCCGGCGGATACGACCCAGCGTTCCTCTGCCGAGCGGAGCCGTAATAACGAAGCAGCTCATTAAGAGGCTGCCCTGGGTGCGGCTGCCTGCCCGCCACGTCGCTGCCGTCACCGCCCGCGCTCGCTCTCGGCATCGCCCTGGCGAAGCCGGTGACCGGCGAACCGCGGTGCCTGCGCGGCGCGAAGGCCGGGGGGGACTCACTTGGCCCCTTCCAGCAGCTCGGTGACGTTCCTCCGGCGCCCGCGGCCGTCGTCGTAGGTGGTCTCGTTGCCCACCATGATGACGCCCTTCTTGGCCTGGATGGCCGGGAAGCATCGCCGCGCCACTGGGCGAGAGGGGGGGACGCTCAGCGCCGCGGCCCCAGCCGCTCTGGCCCCCCTCCCCGCCGTCACAAACCGACGCTGCATCCCCAGAACCCCAAACGGGAGCCTCCGACCCCCTCCCCGAAAAAATCCCGCCAGCCAGCCCGCGAAGCGGCCGCTTCCCCCGGCCGCGACGGAAGCGAGCGGGCTCGTTAATCAGCCCTCGCAGCTCGTTAGCCCTCCGGACGTACGCGGCGTGCTGGGGATGATCATGGCCGGGCACTCCTTGTCCTTCAGCACCTCGATGGGAGCCTGGATGGGGACAGGCGAGCTGGACGTCAACGCTTCGGGCGTGCCGGGGAACGCCGGCGTCGCTGGAGCCGGCGTCCGAACGCCGCCGCCGCGTTCGCTCCGACCCACCTTCTGCAGGTCGTGGAACTCGGGGACGCAGAACTGCCGGTAGTATTCCAGCTCGGCGGGCGTGCGGGAGCCGTAGGCGCTCAGGTACGTCAGGTACCGGTCCGGGCATTCGCCGACGCAGATCTGCGTGGGAGAAGAGGCCACGGCGCGGCGACGCCACGTGAAGACGCAGGGGAACCCCGCTGCAAACCCCTCGGCTTTCCCGCTGCGGAGCGAGGCGTCGGGCGAGCCGCGCGCGGCGGGATCGCTACCTGCGTGGTCGGGCACTGGAACTGCAGCAGCACCAGCGGGCTGGCGCACTTCACGATGTCGAAGTAGAAGAGGAAAGGTTTCTTCCTGCGAAGCGAACGACCCCGCGATAAAAGCCCGGTGCGAGGAACCGCCTGCCCCGCCGAGGCGACGGGAAGCCCCCAAACCCCCCACCACCCCCCAACCTCCCCAAAATCAGGAGCTGCGAGCTGCTACGGCGCTGTGCCCGAGGGGAGCAGGGCGCGCTGCCCGTGCCGGCGCCGCGGGAGCCCGAGGTTCCGGTGACGCTGGGCTGCCGGGACACGTACTCGTTGGGGGTTCCCTGCTGCCCGCAGAACTGCCCGCGGCTGTCGGTGGGGTAGATCACCTTCCGGGGGTCGCCGTGGGTCCAGGCTGCGCGGGAGGAGGCACAACAACGCCGCTGCCGTTACCCCCAGTGCCCGAGACCCCATCCCGGCGAGCCGGCGGGCGCGACGCCCCTCGGCACCGCGTTTTACCGGCGCGGCCGCCAAGCCCGGCTTTCCCGCTGGCCGCGGCGGTACTCACCCACGACGCCCACCACGACGTAGCCCGCGATGGCGACGACCAGCAGGACGCAGCAGACGACGTCGGTGCAGCCCCTGCCAGCGGGAAGACGAGCGCTGGGGACGCGGCGCCGGCCACGGCACCGCCGGCGCGTGCCGGGGGCTGCGCTTACCTGTCGTAGATGGGACCTTTGAACGTCGGGTCGTATTTCTGCGGCGTCCCTGCGGAGAGGGGATGGAAAATATTATTTGGGGGGTGGCTGGGAGGGGAGGAAGGGGCTCCTCATCCTCCTCTCCCCGCCGAAGCCGAGGGAGCGCGGCGCTGTAACCAAAAGCAGAATTGGGAGGAAAATCATCTCCGGAGGCCGCTGCCACGGCTGCTTTGGGGGGCTTGGGGGGCTCAGAGCCGCCCCATGGCAGGGCCATGGCTGTGTTGGGGGGCTTTGGGGGGCTCAG
>Ga0065711_1041613_pt1 | contig 16015 bp, 12 predicted proteins | sample Hoacrofraction12_FD_59098 | JGI IMG/M metagenome (GOLD analysis project Ga0065711, IMG submission 59098) | Hoatzin crop microbial communities from Cojedes, Venezuela - Epithelial fraction 12 v2 (version 2) | ecosystem: Host-associated > Birds > Digestive system > Esophagus > Crop | place...
CTGACACCCACCCTTCAGATATTTATAAGCATTTATTAGGTCCCCTCGCAGCCTTCTCTTCTTCAGGCTGAACAAGCCCAGCTCCCTCAGCCTTTCCTCATAGGAGAGATGCTCCAGCCCCCTCACCATCCTCGTAGCCCTCCGCTGGACTCTCTCCAGTAGCTCCTCATCTTTCTTGAAGTGGGCAGCCCAGAACTGGACACAGTACTGCAGATGGGGCCTCACTAGGGCAGTGTAGAGGGGAAGGAGAACCTCCCTCGACCTGCTGGACACACTCCTCCTAATGCACCCCAGGATCCCATTAGCTTTCTTGGCAGCCAGGGCACACTGCTGGCTCATGGTTAACCTGTCATCCACCAGCACTCCCAGGTCCCTCTCCACAGAGCTGCTCTCCAGCAGCTCTGCCCCAAGCCTGTAGTGATGCACGGGGTTGTTCCTCCCCAGGTGCAGGACCCTGCACTTGCCCTTGTTGAACCTCATCAGGTTCCTCTCTGCCCAGCCCTCCAGCCTGTCCAGGTCATGCTGAATGGCAGCGCAGCCTTCTGGTGTATCTACCACTCCTCCTAGTTTTGTGTCATCAGCAAACTCAGTACTTTCTACAATGCTTCACACTTTAGCACTTAGAGAAAATCCCAGCGTGGATAAGAATACTGATTTTTAAATCATGATCATTGTACACAATTCATCACCATGACCACCAGATAACCTATATTTGGCAGCAGCAAATATTTTCAATAGCAAAATCACAGGTTTCTATCACTTCAGTTCAAAGGGGGTTTATCAGATGTAGACTTATTAGTGTTATTACTCTCTTCGGGTTTAGACAGCAATAGTAATTCCTTGGACCTCTGGTCTCACATCACATCACTATTTCTGTTTTTTCTCTTGTTCTGAATTGAAATGTTCAGTACAGGGCAGCATACTTTTGCTGAGTGCCTATATGTTGCCTAGCACAGGAGCCTCAAGGGGCCCCAAGTACAGCTGCAATACAAACCCTTATTTTGTTTGACACAAAGAAATTTCTACCTAGTCCTACTCCACAATCTTTTCATGACAAGTTTCAGGTTAACTTGTAATCATCTACATTTGTAAGACTCTTTCCCCAGATTTGCATTTTAAAAAAAAAATCATTAACATGAACATCACCACATCACAAGCAGCTAAATCATACATCATGGTCAAATCTTGCCCATTTGCAAAGATACCTAACAAACCATGCAGGATCATCACAAACTGTGCCTGATGGCCTTGTTCACCAGTAATAGCTCAGTTTGAATGACTGAAGCATTTAGAAGCTTATTTCTTTAAAATAAATACAGGTAGTCTGTAGTCTCTATATTTTGTGATCCAGCTCCTTCCAGAAGACAATTCCTGCAAAACCCATCTCACTCCAGGGCAGTGTCAGATAGAAAGGGAGGAACCAGAACCAGCCACAGCAAGGTCCCTACCCACAGCCAGCCAAAAGAGGAACCACTCACTACATGTTAAGCACAGCACAACTGTGCGCAAAGATGCCAAAAAAAATATGAGGCAAAAAAAGTATTGGAGGTCCATAAGTGAAGATAGGAAACAGAAACACAGATTCATGAGAAGCAAATTAAAAAGATTTACTGATGGATGAAGCCTGTGGAAAGCCAAGACCAGAACCAAAGCGTTCTAGACACTAGTTGATAACCCTGTTCACAAGACCTTTGATATTATTGAGACAGTAATATTAATAATATTTAACACTCATTCTTTTATTGCCTGAAAGACCTAAAAGTAAGAACATATAGTGTGTGTCCCAGTGAGCAGCATTCCTTACTTCAGAGTTCCAAGTATCTTCCTGGTAGCAAAACTAATGAAAAACTCATCCACATTTTTATTGTTCCACCACACAAAGAAACAGTAGGAAGGAAGGAAATGTCTAATTTGCATAATTTTAGTTCTACAGTAATTACTGTATGTGAGGAAACATTTACTAGAGTGTAAATATGAATAACTGTAGCAATTTGGTTTGAAATATGGAAACGTAAGATAAAAATGGGGGACAAGGAAAAAATAAAATGAGATTTAATAAAATAAGTTTTGTCTCGGTTATTCACTCGTTGAAACAAGGATGTTAAACATTCTCAGATTAGTCAAGTTTCAAATTCAAATAAAAATTTTAAATTAATTCTACAATTGTAAAACAGAAAGCATCCAACAAAGCTGATAAGAAATTGTTGTAAGTCCTCTTGTGGCAAATTAATATAGCAGAAAATAGTTACTTGTTTTAAAAGTATTGTGGGGTGAGGGGTTTTTATTGGTAGGGAGTAGTGGGTTGGGGTTATTTTGTTTGTTCTTAATGTAAACAAAAGAACCCACAAAGTTACTTTTGTCATTTTCTCGCTTTTCCTGCTCAGCACTTTTGGTGCTGGATAGCAGAAACTCCGAACCAGTGCATCACTAATCTCTATATTCCAAAGACTTTTTTTCTCAAATTGCAATGGCTTTTAAAATATCTCAGCTACTGCTGATCAAAAAAAAATGTTCTGATAAGGATGAAACAAAGAATGTCTGTCTATTTCTTTTGGTAAACATTTATTTTGCTTTCGTTTAGGATGAAACCAGTGGACAGAAATGTGACTTCTCAGGCAGCTGTTGGCAACAACTTTGCTAAATTCTACTGAATTCATGAGGAGTCTTTCATTAGTTTAAACAGGCTTTAGCCCAGGCCATAGAAACACAGAAGAACCACGTAGTGCGTGTCTCGATCTTAAAACTCCTCTCCAGAACTAAATCTTCTCCAATGTCTGTTCAATACAAGACTACAAGGTAAAGGCTACCCTTCTCCAGTTCTGCTGTCAGTTCAATTCTACAGTCAGCATAGGGACTGATCTTTCTTGGACAGGTGGATTTTGCACCTAAAACATTACAGCTCAGATAATAACTGATGGATAAGATCCTGGTCCTTCATTGCCCCTATCCCAGTATACAGAAAAGGAATACCATGCAAGACCCATCACTAAATATTTAAATTCCTGTTCTGACTTTTTCTTGACCTCCTTTCACCCCTTTACATATCATTCATTGCCTATGTTCCCTTTTTCATAATTTGGTGTTGATTTACTGCTTTATGATACATGTATACATCTGTTAACTTTGATTGTCACTAGCAGATAGCGAAAAAACCTTCGCTGAAGGCTGCTGACAATGACAAGACCTGTCAAGCTGTGAAATCTGGCAAGACAGTATCTGCTTAACAAAGATAGCATCTTTTCAGAGCCAACATGAAAGGTGTTTTCTACAGCTCCCTCCTATTTATGGAGAGAAAATGCCAAGATAATGGGGCTTTCAACCTAGGCTACCTGCAGGCAAGGAGGATGACTATACTCACATTTGGGGTTTTCTAACCCCTTTATTTTTCAGCCAGAATGTGAAGTCTGAGGAGAGTCCTTCAATACCTTCCACAGGTCTCCTAAAGCTCCAGGATACCGTACCAGTCTCTCCTACCTGTTCATTGGGAAAGAGCGTCAAAGCACCTCAGCTTGTAAGAGTGCTGAGGTCTATAGCATCAAAAACCCACAAATTCCCAGAAATGTTGAGGTGAGACAGGCATAAGGGATTGTAAGTACCTCACACATCACTTGTTCTGTGGCTGCTGGGACCCTGTCAGCACAGTCTAACTGTGGTGTCAGTTACCCAGGCAGAGTCAACACTGAATATATCTGGTGTGATCTGATGTTGGAAAAATCCGCTACAGGAATAAAGACGCCTGGCTCCATAGAACGCTGCAGCATCTAGCACTGTAGCATGCCATCAGCTACAAGCGTTGCCTGTATCCTGTGTTGCTTTTCCTTCATTACATTATATAAGATTACCAAAATATCACAGAATGATGCATTACATTACAAACCCTTTGTTTACTTCGATGTGCACAAAGTTAAGGACATGAAATAACTGTTGCAGGATCAGCACTGAAACATTAAATTTTCATCTATAACATCCAGATTCATTTCAATAGTCTTTAGGACCTTTGTCACCATGGGTTCTTTCAGTAGATAGAAGAGAAAAATACACATGTGCAGAAAATTAGTCAGTCATCCTTATGCCTGAACAGAGATCCTGTCTTGCTCCATCAACTGGGAAAAGCCTGAAGAGACTTTCTCATACTTCAGGTGCCTCGAAGTGTCTAAACTTAGATGGGATCTCAACCCGATGCCAGAATCTCAGTGCAATTAAAAGCATCAGTCACTGTGTTCTGCAGATTGCCTATTTTAATCCATCAATATCTGAAAACTGTACAGAAGGGCAACAATACAGGAGTAAAAAAGATGTCATCAGATGAAAAAGAACACAGGCCAACCAGATACCATTTATAGAGAGTAAGCATCAAAAGTGACAACTGAAGTCAAGACTCTCAGGGCAGGGAATGTCGGTTTGTCCTGTAATTAAGTTCACCCTCCCTTTGCAGAGCTCCCTAATCCTGTTTTGAATGGGAGTCACTTTCTGACAGGGAAAATAATATATACGGAATCAAACAAGTTGCTTCAGGCAGAGCAGAGCAGGAGGGAAGGGTGGGAAGAACACTCTTCAAATAGTTTCCACTCCTGCTTTCTGCCCGCTGACCACAAGCTGTTGAAATGTGAACTGCACAACAGGCTGCAAGGAGCTGTGCTACCAAACAGCCATCCTGCCACGGCCTCCTTTCTGCCCAGCTTGTTTCCAGTGAAGAACATTTCAAAGGAGCAGGAAATGAGGTAGCCTGACAGTTTAGATGCTCCATTGTTTGGCCCAAAATAGCCTCATCCTTCAGAAAAAGGACATGAGAGCCTTAGGTTCAAGTGTATAACCAAGGCCCCTGAAGCCCCTAAAGGTCTTCAGAATCTTTGGGGTAAAGCTTCGAGACTGGAGTCCTGCTCTCAGTCTTTCATTTGCCACCAATTTCCTTCGTGGTTTTGAAGAATCTTGTTGCCGTTGCCCGGCTGTATCACAGCATTGATAGAATTTTCCTACCCCAAAGAATTTATATACACACAAACACTCTACATCCTGCACGATTCTCTAGTCAGGGAAACACGTTAAATCCTAAAATATACCAACTTTCCTGCTAAGTTCAGTTTAAAGATTAGTAGCTTATAATATGTGGATGCAACCGAAAACTTGGGTTTAGAACTTTCTTCTCTAAGTCTGAGCCCATGTGCACTTTTGGGTTTGGCCATTCTCTCCAGTAAAATTTGTCCTGGCTGGCTAAGTGCAAAATGTAACACAATGTTTGTCAGGACGGGGTTAGACAGCTCCCCTGCTTTGCTCAAAGGGGAGCTTAAGCAGGGATTTCAGTTCTGACTGAAAAATGCTGACCATTAGCTGATTCCAATCAATTTTGTGAAAGCGTAATGACTTATACTGAAATTCTACTGTGGGAAGACTTCATCTAGAAACACCTTGCTGAAATGAGGACTGTCAGGAGCTTTTGCTTGAGTCAAAATAGTTGGAGTATCATTTTGAGATGGCTAAGATACTTCTGTCTACTGTTGAACGGAAGAGTTTAACTTTTTCAAGCCCATCAAATGACTTGGACAATGAGGCAGATGCAGAAAGATCCAATTCAGAACTTCTTCCCCATATTAACCATCTAACAAGAAAATAAGTTGGATCCTTACTTCATTCATGAGTTGGTCTCGCTGCTTACTGGGTGACATTTGGTTGTTTAAGAGTTATTTGGCATTTTTCCAATACAGCTGACAGCTAAATAATATATAATCTGGTTTTCAGCAAAGCAATTACTAAGTAAACTTGAACACAATGAAGGAGTAAACAACAGGTTACAACACCTAGAACAAGATGCCACACCTGAAAAAGCTAATATTACCTGAATAACTATTATCTGTAATCACCAGAATATGCTGAAATTATTGCTTTATTTAGTGGAAGATTAAGCCACCTGCTCTTAAAAATACGTGCCAAATACTTCTTTAATGCCGTTCCCCCCTCACACATACTTAAGAGATTCCATAATTATTCCAGTAGCACATTACTGGAAATGGTGTGTGAACCGCAAGTTCCAGGGCCAGACTGTTCACAGAGACAAAATACTCTTAATTAAGCTACTCACCCCTCTTGAGAAGCACAGCAGAGAATCTGATCCTGTGCCAGAACTCATAATTAGAACTGTGAAAATACTAGATTTTCAGAAAAATAAAGAAGTTAAGAGAATCTAAACTGAAAAGTGTTCCATCTTTGCACTGAAATGAACTCTCTGATTCCTCACTCTCAGCAAAATATTTTTGAGGGTCAAGCAAAATATTACATTCGAGCCAAAACTCAAGACTTCATTTCCTGTCCAGCCAGATGAATAAGAGCTCAAAATTTAAATTAATTAAAGCATTTCTATTTTCTCCTCTACATTTGGTTCAAAAAATAGTTAAAATGTTTGAATGATTTTAATCCATATGGCCTAGAAGAAATTTACTTTTTAAGTACTTTCCCACCACTGAATCAGAAAGTTGTTACTTATTGTTACTATCGTATATTATTTCCTTATCATACTTACAATAAGTGTGATAAAGCCTCCAACGCTTTTCTTTAAGCTACCCTCTCTGCTCTGAATTTCACAGTAGCAGTATTGAAAACAAGTAATAACCATCATCGTCAATGGATTTCCCTAATCAAAGTGTTCATTTAGAAACAAATTGTGACGATGACAACCACAGTAACAAGCTGCAGATGGAGAAGGCACAAATTACTACTTCCCTTCCATCCTCTATGTCAGTCCAATGCTTGTGATAACGTTTAATCCCTCATTAAGCTGTAGGAGATGCCAACACATCACAAGACCATGATTAGGATAACAGAGCTGTTTGAACATACCGTATGTGCCTTATAAAAAGGGACACTAGTTTCATTAAGATCTTGTTATATGCTGTAGGATTTTTCTGAAGTTGTGTGTCTGCTATGAAAATCACTACACCGTAGTGGTAAATATATGTTAAAGCAATTAAATGCATTTATGCAGTCTTCAAAAACAAGATATTCTATCATCTCAGCCATAAAATAAGTATCTGGAATAAATGTGCTGTTGGAAAAGGAACTGAACCAAAACCAGATCCCAACATCTAACCAATCTGGAAGAGCTTTGACCCACTTTTGCACTTCCCAGCAAGCGTCTTCCTCTCTAATAAGCCAGACAGAAGGTATGTGTACACAGTCTTTTGCAGACAGATATGAGGAAGCCTTGCCTTCGCCTCAAGCAGCTTTCACGCTATTCTTCTGGCATAAGCAGGATGCAGTGCCAATGGCAGCACCTTGCCCTTCAGCAGCTCTTATGTCCTCAGTGTGAGCACTGTAATAGCCATGGCAGTACAGCTTCTGATCCAGGAATTGGGCACACATGACTGAACCACTAAAGCGCCTGATTAACATGTTGCCTCCGGACCTGCCTTAAAACTCCTCTGCAGCCTAAAAACTCCCATCTTAAATCCTGACGTGGCTTTCAGTTCAAGCCCATTTCTGAGCCGCTGGAGTTACGCGCAGCACGCATGCAGTACACACAGGCACGCTGGCCCTCCCTCCTACACACTACTGCCACTGAAGTCAGCTGTAATCCCTCATCCAGGAAAGGAGGTCAGGGCACATGAGCCTTTTCTTTCAAAGCTGACAGTGCTGGGAACCTTACTTCTAGGCTGCTATGATTTCTTTGCATATCTTTATTCTCTACTCACTGCAAGCATGAGTACAACGGAGTTCACATAACTGGTGTTTTGTTTTTTTTTTTTAATTCTCTGCCTTTGTGGCCAATCTTTCTATTCCTCATGTGCTATTTCATATCCCGTTTTTATTTGTGCACCCTCTAGGGTGCATGAGCTGCCGTTACTGGGGGCTGAAAGAATGCCTTCTCTCTCAGACCTCTTATTAACTACTTTCTATTTACTTGGATGTATTTACAGTGGTTTCAAAGGCTGGATATTACCAAAATTATACTCAATAAGCACCAGTGTAGGCCATGTGTTTGAGGGCATGTAAACCGTCAGGTGATGACTGTATCAAAATTTAATTTTGCGTATTAATTATTGTATGCATTGATGCATATTTTTACTGTGTGTGTTAACTGTATGTACTAATGCATGTATTAATTTGGGCTATCTTAAAATATGCAAATAAGTCTGTATTAGTTGAAATATATTTATCTTAAGGGAAGTCTTCATCTTTTCTATGACCAAATTCCTGAATGTCACATACAAGCAATGGTAATCAAAACTTTTCAGGTTTTATCGAAGCAGGGTTTTATCAAAACTATCAAAGATCAAAAGCTTAACACGTCCACGTTTCTACACAAGCCAGTAGGACCACTAAGAGAGTTTTGACAAACTGCTAGCAGAACACCAAAGCCCACTTTGTCGGGATAGCCCTTTCGGGACGAACCCCCCTGCCCCACCACACTCGCCGCCACCTGCCCTCGTGTTCTGTCATCATTGGAATGAACCCGTCACAACTCGTAACGCGCTTTTACAATGGGTGGTGCGGAAACGTAATATCAAGACCTTACTCTTACATCACCACCTTTACTGATTATGAAATATTTATTCTATAATGATATTTATATCACATTCTATGATTCTACCATTTTTTTATTGCTTTCTAGACTTCATTTCAAGGCATATTGCTCAGAATACCTTACCTTCTCAAAAAGTGAGGGGTGTCCATTTACCAGTCAGAACCTCATTATCAAATGCATGACAGAACCAATCTTTGCCATAACTTAGTCATGAGCGACACATTCTCCCAAAACTATTTTTTTTGTGGGGAAGAGGGGGCAGAGGAGTCATAGAAAAGCCCAGCAAAAATAATTAGGAAACATTTCAAGATTTTCAGTACTGCCAAAGCTGATAACAATTTGCAGAACTCTTTGTACATGAGCCCTCTAGAAAGTAAAATTAGTTATAAATTTAAATCCAACAAGTGAATTGTTTGTTCAACCAAGAAAAAAACAGAACAGATTTAACTGTGTAAGAGATTAAAGATTTTAACGATGTTCGTTTCAACAAGCTAACACTTTACTTACAATCAAGTGTCACAGTTTTTCTTCCTGTTGTGGCAAACACAGCTCCAGTCTCTTGCCTGCTGGACACCACCCTCCATTGCTGTTGCTCTCTCTTGACTGATTTGCTCAACATCACATTCAAGTTTCTTGTCCTTACTTTGAAGTCCTTCACAGAAATAACCTTCTGCTGCCTCTTTTAAGTATTGCCCTGACCCTGAGTGATGCACCAGTTGTGTTAGCTTAATTCATGGGTCTGTCTGTGCCCCCTTCTACTCAACACTTTCCTCTGTGCTGCCTACAAGATCCAACACATCTGTAAAGACCAAACACTTTGGTCTCTTATACACTTTCAACTGTCTGTCCCTGAACGATAAATCTTCGCTAACAGAGGCAGACAGTGTAGCTGAAATCTGTCTTTTTAAAACTGAGAATATTTGTATTTCTAGAATATTCACATAATAACACTATGAGCTAGAGACACACATGCATTATTATATTCAAAGATATTCTAACACTTCAGTAGGACTATCCACTTGCTTGAGAACAGGCACACACAAAAGTCTACAGGACTGATTGCATGGCTTGAACATACTCTGCATATTGCATGCTACTTGTGCTTCTAAAGCTCAACAGCAGTTCAAATTGCCACAATCAGCTGAAGTTCTAGATGTAAAATTTTTTTTGCCCGTCAAAGCAGAAAACAAAAATCCCCAACAGAAAGTCTGCATGGAGATGGTCAAACAAACAAATCAACAATATTGCACAAGGTAACAAGGAAACAGGAACCAAGTCTTGCACGCAACTTGTTCCAAAACACAGCCAGGTTTTGTTTTCAGAATATGTATTTTTTCCACAAAGATTTCACATTTTGTTTTCCTATCCAAGAAAATGGACATTTGCCAGCCTCCCCACTACTGTTTTCCTTTCTCAGTCACTACTCAGAACTTTTCAAGAGTGAAGGCCTTTGGAAGCATTAGTGTCAGACCAAGGAAAACAACCCCACAACAAATAGCATTCCTCAGGGGTCAGTACTGGGACCGGCGCTGTTTAACATCTTTGTTGGCAACATGGACAGTGGGATTGAGCGCACCCTCAGCAAGTTTGCTGATGACACCAAGCTGAGTTGCGCAGTCGACACACTGGAGGGAAAGGATGGCATCCAGAGGGACCTTGACAGGCTGGAGAGGTGGGCCTGTGCGAACCTCATGAAGTTCAACAAGGCCAAGTGCAAGGTCCTGCAAGTGGGTCGGGGCAATACCAAGCACAAATACAGGCTGGGTGGAGAATGGATTGAGAGCAGCCCTGAGGAGAAGCACTTGGTGGTGCTGGTTGACGAGAAGCTCAGCATGACCCTGCAAAGTGTGCTTGCAGCACAGAAGGCCAACCGTATCCTGGGCTGCATCAAAACAAGTGTGGCCAGCAGGTCGAGGGAGGGGATTCTGCCCCTCTGCTCCGCTTTGGTGAGACCCCACCTGGAGTCCTGCGTCCAGCTCTGGAGCCCTCAGCACAAAAGACACATGGACCTGTTGGAGCGGGTGCAGAGGAGGGCCACAGAAATGATCAGAGGGCTGGAACGCCTCTCCTGTGAGGAAAGGCTGAGAGAGTTGGGGCTGTTCAGTGTGGAGAAGAGAAAGCTCCAGGAAGACCTTAGAGCAGCCTTCCAGTACCTGAAGGGGTCTGCAGGAGAGCTGGAGAGGGACTTTTCACAAGAGCATGTAGAGATAGGGCAAGGGGTAATGCCTTCAAGCTGGAAAAGGATAGGTTTAGATTAGATATAAGGAAGAAATTCTTCATTATGAGGGTGGTGAGGCACTGGAACAGGTTGCCCAGAGAAGTTGTGGATGCCCCCTGCCTGGAAGTGTTCAAGGCCAGGCTGGATGGGGCTTTGAGCAGCCTGCAGTAGTGGAAGGTGTCCCTGCCCATGGCAGGGGGATTGGAACTAGGTGATCTATAAGGCCCCTTCTAACCCAAACCATTCTGATTCCTTTCATCCAGTGCAGGGAAATGAGACACTCGGCAGAATAACAAAATCCCCACCCAAGCTTCTAGCTGCATTCAGAGACTGGCAAGTGTATAAAACCTGGGAATAGCTTTTGCAAAATTCCTCCAGCCTCGGAAAAGCAGGAGCAGCGTTTCTGCTGGAGGCATCAATCTTTTGACTACTTAAAGCACTGTCTCAAACACAGCTACCCAGAAGCTGTGGTGGGGGAGCCCCTGCCGGGGCTCCGCGCCGAGCAGCCTGTTCAGCCTCAGCCAACAAGTAGCACGAAGGACCTGGCACAGCCTCAGCACAGCGAGAAATGAGCAGCAAAAACAGTGTCAATTTTTAGAGCACTGGTGTCAGCGAGCTCCTCCGGGCCTCGCTCCACCAGGGAGCAGGAACAGTGGCCTGCCAGTGAAGGGGAAGGACTGTCTCATTTGTCTCGGTTTGCGTGTGACATGAATCAACTTATTTTAATTCCTGTATTCATGTGAAATATCCGATATGAACTTAAGCTAGTTTCAGAGGAATTTTTTCATAGCGCAGTCTCAGAAGAGATTCAATTGCACAAACAGAAACAGCAGGAAGGGCAGGAGGAGCCACAGTGTAAGGAGAGGAATGATGGAAGGACAAGGGGAACCCTGTGACTTGCCACCTGAAGAACCAGGCTGGCCCCCCTGTAGATACAGCACACCCACAGAGCCACCTCCCTGCCAGCCCCTCAGATCCTCAGCAGCTCCCTCCAGAGAGCGATTCCTGATCCTCCTGCACCATCAGCCAGAAAACCACACATGCTGCACAGTGGTCTTAAGCATTTAATAGCTCTGGCCTTTCTTAAACCAACGTTTTTCCCCTTAAGATTTTTCACTGTCTTATAAATAAGAGGGGATATATTCACCCTCTGAGACAAGGATACCTATTTCAATTTACCACAGCAGCTGTGAAAAAAGGTAGGGAAACACAGCTCTTCTTCCCAAGGGGGCTTCACCACAGGAAGACAGCTTTAAAATTAAGCCAGGCTTCCAATCTATTCGCAGGATATATGCTGAATTAGCAAGCGAGCGCTGACGCCATCTCTCAATTTGTACCAGCCCTCCTTCAGCAGCCCAGTAGATTTAGCACTGCAGGCAGTTTGAATCAGGGCTTTTTTTCCACAACTGCCTGGAGTGCAGCCACTTCAAACCAACTAAAGAGCAGGTGACATCTCTGCGAATAACTAAAGAAATATTGGCTGCTTCTCCAGTACAGACATCCTGTTTTCATCGTCAGCTTAGGCATATTCACGTTTTGCAGTCACTCTCCTTGGTTATACATGCAAATTCCTCATGTACCCACCGCCATCCAAAGTTTCAACCCCTGAGCACACTGTACGCACACAAGTTAACCAGCAGCATGGATGCAATTATTCACACAAAGCAGCACTCTGCTGTGGTAGGTGCTGCTAGAGCAGCTCAACGTGCTGCATGGGGGTTGCCTGCCTCTCCTTGACATCCACCATGCTCCTTCCACAGGTTATGGATTGGATATTCCCTCATGTCATTAATGTGGGCTGAGCTCCTCCTCCTGTGCTTTCCAGAGGTGCTCCCACTCTAAACAGGAACACTTCAAAGCTCCCACATCTGAGCGGCCTGCAACTCTCTCATCTTCCTGCTGCAATTTCTGAGCAGATATCGTGTCCGTTATCCTGTCGTAGGAATGGGCCCTTGTTGTCTTGATGTTTTAAGACACTAGGCCCAGCCATTAAACCTCCAACACCACTGCAAAAAAATTAAGCCAATCATTTCCCAGAGTTTCATCCTTCTCTGCTTTTTGCTTTTCAGTTCCCTTCTACAAAAAGCTGCAGTGGACAGACACACAGCCTGCCCAAAGGTTTCTAACTCTGTTACTCCTTCTGATGGAAAGCAGAAGGGTTTTAAAGATTCATGTTTAAAAAAAAAATACATATATACACCCAATCCTACACTGACAGCCTCAGTTTCCTCACTGTGGAGCACCTACTGAGATTTGGTTGGAGTTCTGTCAGGCATTTAGGATCCCCCTTCCTGGCACACCTTTCCCTTCCACAACAGAGGTGCCAGCCTCCCCTCCAGCCTGCCCTGGCAAGAATAATCCCTTCTCCTTCCCTGTGTGCCCCTCCTTCTTCTTCTCCCAAACTTCCTTGTTTATCAAGCCCTTACTCAGACACCTCTGCCAACTGCTCATCCCATTTGCCACTCTACTCTTCAGAGCAGGCTTTAACATATTTTCTTTGTCATCTTCACACACCCTTTAGTAAGCCAGGCAGATTTCTTAAAATTTTAGTGTGTCACGCTAGTCTGCCTACTCACTAGCAGGCACAAACATGACTCCCACATCTCCTGACAAATACAAACTTGGAAAGCTCTGCCACATTTTTGACCAGATCACTTCCCCAGTCCTGCTCGCCATGCAGCTGCCTAACGGCCTGTGCCAAGGGAGGGAGAGCAGACGGATGGCAACACGAGACCACGAGTGGGAGAGAACAGCTCTGTCCCTGTGGCAGCCGTATCTATCGGTACTGGCTGAAACTACGCAGTCAAAACCCTTTCAAACTCAAAGAACGGACAAATGCAAGCCACCCAAAGGCACATTCACACGCTATAGACAAACTCACACATAGCTGAAGTCGTCTTTTGCAGTGCTCCTGCAAATCCCGGGTGCTATCTCACCTTCCTCAGAGGTGATTCCTGCCTGCCCTTGATTTTTTGCTCTCAGATGGAAGAGGTAGTTTCTGTATTGGTCAAACCAGCCAGTATGAACAAAAAAAGGGCCACAATTTTTTTGAATCCACTTAGTGAGAAGCAACTTCTTGTACACCTGATTCTTATTAAGTCCCTTTGAGTTCTCCCCAGAAAGTCATTGAAACTAAGTGGCTGTGACATTTGATCTTCATAGTGAAGATGTAGGGTTAAATTTGCATGGTTTGCTGGCCTTTCATGTTTTGATGATTCTGACCTTCTTTAAATAGCAAAATGAAGGCCTTGAGTTCTCATCAGCCTCCTGTACTCTATCGCATTCAGGAAAAATACTAATACACAGAGCATTTGGTGGTGTTCCCTTTGTTGAACAAACCAAATGTCAGTCCTGGGATTTCCTGTAAGCTCACTGCCAGCTGCAGTAGTGCAGAGTAACTCAAAGGTGAATTACGCATCACTTGGCTTTGCTTAGCACAGTTCTGTGACTGCCAGTAGCGTGCAGCACTTTGGACTCTGTGTGGCACTCCAGCACCTGCAATGTGAAATGCTGTAGTGTAAGCACGCTGGTGGCAGCTGGCAGGATGAAGGCCAGAAATAGAGAGTGACAAACTTCTCATCAGGTAAATCTTTAATCTGATTCTAGGAAAATATTTGAAGTATCCAGACACATTGAGGATATTAAACAATCCTATACTATACTTTCTGTACAAATTAAGTCCTTCAGCAGGGTTAACTGTGAATGTGTACTTTGTGATGAATTTGAAACTTCCATAACTTTTCCTACCAGACCACTACAGAGATGAGAATAAAGGAAGAATTTCTGCTTCCATAAAGTACCCAGGTATTTATAATGGATGCTCTGCCTATATTATTCCCAGCAATCCCATTTAAGCATTGTTGGTTTATTAAATTCCTCTCAACCAACTAGCAGTACAAGAAAATAGCTTTTCTCCTTTCCCTTCAGTCAGAGCATGAATATAGTTTGGTGTGTTTATATGGAGTGCTGCATATGGTTTTCTTTTGCCACGTTTCATTTGTGTCTTGTTCCTTGAGAATATGCGGCAGAGCACAAGCAGCGCTGGGCAGCAGAGGGGGAAGCTCTAAAGCTCCACTCTCTGCAGGACAGGATAGAAATGCTGACAACTGCCTTCCTCCCAAGAGCTTTATAAAGACTGAACTGCCAGTATCACCGTGTAGTAACTATCCTGAGCAGGATTCACACAGGCTGGCATCTGGCCCATGCACCATCTTTGTTTAATTTCTTGGAGGTCATCTACACACGTACAGATGCATGCACCTACAGACTGCTGCAATATTGCTATCCAGGAACACCAGTATTTTCTCACACAGAAGTGACTGAGCACTGTGCCTGAGTCCCAGATGTTAGCTCCTGGTCAGCTAGGATTAAGTTCCTTTGAAATTCTGTCATCACTGTTCACTGCCACCCCCTTTTAATGCACTCCAAGAATGAAGTGTCAGACTACTTTAGGAGATCTATCACAAAGAGAAATCTCTTTGGAAGAAGCAGTCAGCAGTTCTTTTACCTTGTTACAGAGAGAATCATGAGACACTCGTTTGATTCTAGTGACAGCTGAATTTTGAGCTGCAATTTTAAATTTTAAAGTATTCATTGATAATGGGATACTTTCTGCCCTACCATGGTCATTATAATTGTTCACATTTTTATACCTGTCAAGTGGGACCTCATCAGAATCCTGTAGAAGTAGGTTAGGAAGTATTCATCTGTGGTAATTAGAATTTTGCATGCAGAAAGTATGCACAAAAATAATGACTCTGAGAATGCTATTTAGTTTACTAATCCTGTCCATAAAAGCCAGGGAAAGAAGAAAATGTCAAATTTAAGCTGAATTCTAATGAAGTGCTATATTCAGCCTCTCTGAAGGAGGAGGAGAAAGTCACAGGTGAATATGTATTTAAAGACTGCCATTCTATGTAAATGCAGCTGGGAAAGTTAAGGTAGCAGCAAATTCTATTACATATATGCAAGCCACTCATCAGCATCAGCAGCCACTGAATACCAAGCTTTTATCCAGGACTAGTTACAACAGTCACCAACAGGGAAATACCAGTCACATTATTGTGGAAACATAACTGGACTGACCTCCCTACATTGCTAAATCTAAGATTTAATCTAATGAACATGGCCAAGATCTCCTTTACTTTTGTTTGTTCCCAGCTCCTCCCAAAGGATCTCATGAGCACGTACAAAGAAATATAGGGAACTTTCAGATGGCGGAAGTACTTGAAGATCGTCTCTCCGTAGCTACACTAACAATTTTCAAATACTGTTAAGCAGTG
>Ga0065711_1041614_pt1 | contig 16015 bp, 9 predicted proteins | sample Hoacrofraction12_FD_59098 | JGI IMG/M metagenome (GOLD analysis project Ga0065711, IMG submission 59098) | Hoatzin crop microbial communities from Cojedes, Venezuela - Epithelial fraction 12 v2 (version 2) | ecosystem: Host-associated > Birds > Digestive system > Esophagus > Crop | place...
AACCCAGGGATAAAATTGGAAGTGAATTGTAAATAAGCTTCTTGTTCTTTTTCCTGAGAGAGCTGTTTTCATAGAGCTTCCCAACAGTCAGAGGTTTTGCCAGTTCTCTCACCCACGAAGGGAATGACATTCCTCTGAGATACCAGTTGCTACTTTTGAGCTGTGGCTGTGCAAAGCATCTGTGCTACTCTGGAAGGCAAAGCCTTTCACTGAATTTCTTACCTCTTTTTCCATCCCTTCTGTTAAACAGTGGGGTAAATAAGCAGGCACCTGCTACACAGCAGTGAAAGGCCACCAAATTCAGAGTCCAGAGGACTATAATCAAGAGATAACTTTTGTAACTTTACATGCATGACAGCAGATGTTCGGTACAACCACTTTATCCAAGTCACCAAAATCCATACATGTGTTTGAAAAGCAATGCAAGGTGAATAAGGAGCGGGAGTAAAAGCTAGGCAAGGACGACACACTGTTCAAAGAGAAGCTGCTTGAAAAGAAAAAAATCCTTGTTTCTTTTCAAGAAGAAAACCAGATGGAATACACTGGCCTAAGCAAAGCTTGCCTTAATGCTGTTATGGCCAAACACCCAGCACTGGAAAAGGGAGCCAGACAATAGACTAGAAGATCCCAGACAACATCATTTTACAATGGCCTTGACAACTAAGGAAGCTCAGGAAATAGAAATTATATTTTTTTAATTATTTACACAGCTTCATTCTTTTTTATGTTAGTACATTTGAAGCACATTAGGACAGCTAGTTAATCTCGGTAAGTGGAAGAGAATATTTTATTTCTAAGATGTGTATGAAATATTGCATCTGATTTCTAGCAGGCACTCAGTACGCTGAGTAACCCTAGTTATACAATACAGAAATAATGTTAGGGAGCGATAAAAATATATCAGACCCCTTAGAAATGGACAGAAACCACAGAAATGTAAAGCTGAAAGGGACCCTCAAGAGACTACGGAATCCACCCTTGTAGCACCAGGCTCTGTCTTGTTTATTGCTATGTGGACAGATTTCTTTTTTTATTTTCTCCTCAGTCTACAAGAAACAGTTTAGCCCCTGCTTAGCACTCTTCAGCAGTCTTTTACCCATCAGAAAACTTGTGTGTACTAGCTGTTTTGTTTTCTAGTCTGGATAAATCAATGTTTTTCAGCCTTTTCTAATGATTTTCTCAAACATCATGCTTTCTTAAAATATTTTCTTGTTGCTGCGATACAGACCACTCTCAGTTTATCTACAGCTTCCTTAAAATCTGATGATTAGAGCCCATACTAGCACCATTGTCCTAGAAAGTGGAATAATATCTCTCGTCTCTCACACGTGCTACTCCTGCTCATACATCCCAGGATAACACTCATCCTTTTGGAAGCCATCACACTTGTTTGGTGGGGGAAACTTTTATACCTCCCGGATCCTTTTATGCAGTAGTAATTCTGACGTTATTCCAAACCTTTTATTTGATTTTAATTATCTTTAAATTGTTTGGGATGACTTTCTTGAGAATGGGATTTTAAGAATTTCCTGATACAGGCTCTATACTGACGCACGCTGTTTTTTTTTCTCATGAATTCTGTTTTTAGTTTCTTCCTATTTTGCTGCTCAGAGGCCTCTGCACCCAAGGCAGCCAAAAACTAAAATTAAGAAGAGAACAGGAATTAATTATTTCTACTTGTTAATTGAGAACAGAAAATGATCATGAAATTAAACTTCAGAGAGTTGCAATTACATGTAAGAAAAATTAGGCTACCTGAAAAAAGAGAGTCTGCCAAGTCAAGTGGTGGAAACCTCACCAGTAGATTTCATCAAAGCCACGACTGTCTGGCTACTCATTGTGAGCACACAGCTGTACAGGTTTCCTTACTGCAAAGAGTCAAAAGTTAAAGAGAAAAGAGGTCTGCTCACACTCTTTGGCCTTCCAAGGCTATAAAAAGCATTGAACAGCTGAGGGAAAACTAAGCTTGCGTTATAGATCCTGTGAAGGAGACCTACCCATGTTCTGGTCTGATCCTGAGGGAAACAGTACGCTGCCTCCCCTGTGAGATGGGTGAATGAAGAAGCAGCACCGAGACATGAGACGCCTCATAGTTTAGAGCAACAGGTTATCTCCTCAGTAATTGTCAGCTGCCCTCCTGAAGTGTCTTCTCCACAAGAGAAGGTTGTACACTTCTCATGAAGCACATGCACATCAGGTTTTGTTTAAATTTCATATAATGGAGACCTTCAGTATGAAGATGTAGGCTTAGCTGCTTTTAACTCTTGAAGGTCATTGTGCTGATTAATTGGAAGGCCAGAAACACTTCTCTCTATTGTTTGCTCCCTGTGAGCAGGTGCTAATTTTTGCTTCCCCAAACTCCTTTCCCAGCAGGTGGCATATGGCAGCACACGCTCTGCCCTTCTCTTTTGCAGACTCCTGTTATGGGAATGTGCCACATCCCAGAGTCCCAGTGTACAGGGATAGCTGAAAAGGCCTTCAGCTCCAACAAGAGAAACAAGAGAATGTGTCCTAAAGCTGTCGCATTCACCCAAACTCATGTTCTTACCCCTCCCACTTCAAATATCAGCCAGGCCTAAACATAAGCCTATCCAAAGATCTCTTTACCAGGACATGGATATGTAGAAGAATCTTCTTCATCCATAGGTAACAAGGTTTCTTATTCCCTCTCTCTATATATAGAGTACCTACAGTGTGCAGATGCTCTGGAGTGAGGGTCACTCCATTGTCCTCCTTCATCCCAAAAGCTGTAGATGATGACTGTCTCTATCTAGCCCTGTTTCTTGTTCCCAGGGATACATTTTTGTATACAAATACAATTACTTTGATGGCGCTAGCTATCCCTGATACGTGAAGAAGATTACCTCAGTTAGTGACTAGCCAGCCAAGAGGCACACAAACTATGTGAATGCCACCAATATCTCTGCCTGGGGCAGAGGCACCTGCTATTCATGTTCTGTTCTTCTGTGTCTGTAATCAGCTGATTGTCCCTGTCTAAAATATTTATGCTCGCTGGCACCATAATTCACTAGAATTCAACTACGGCACACGGCACCACCTATAGCCCTGCCATGAGCTTGTGCTCTCATGCATTACTAGCTTTCCATGTACTCCTTGGTGACACAGATGGCAAATCTCTCAATGGGGACTTCTGTGCGGATGTGGTGTGAGACCCCATTCCTGCTCCTGCCCTCTCACTGGTGTTCTGGGGCCACTTACGTTCAAGAGTTATGAAATACACAAACAATTCCTGACATCGATCTATGACATTTTTAAAGACAGTTTTAGCACTTATTGGGAATAACTGTAACTGGAGAAGTAGCACATATGGACTTCTCTAGTGCTTAAAAAAATTCCACTGTGGGAGTTTTCTGTACCTTAAAGGCTCAAGATGTAGGCTGCCTAGGCTATATTGGTTGCCATCTGGCTCTCAGTCCCACTCTTTGTTTTCAGTCTCCAGGCCATTATGTCTTTAGTAAATAACCCAACATATTTTGTTCTATTCAATTTCTTTTCTTCAGTTGAATTGTTGATTAGGAGCCAAAGGTTTATTTAAACAGGTGATAACTTTTCTGCTTACTTGGTGCAACTGGAACATAGTTTTAGGTCACATCTACATTACAAATGTAGTCACGTCAAGCGGTCTGAACACACAGCAACAAGCTAAAGCATTTTTCTAAGGCTCTGGAAGGCTTCTGGAGTGTTCCAAACTAAAAAGAGACAAGCTTTATCCTCCTAGTTCAGGGGCTGGAGTGATAGGGACAACTGTGGTCGTCAAGTGGGATTGGGGAGTGTAGGAGTGGTGCTAAAAGGCAACCAGAGTGGGAAGAACAGGAGGAGGAATATGGAGCTGGAAAGGGTGCAACTACAGCTCACAATAGGTGCAGTCTCTTTCAAAAACTATTTTGAGCCCCAGCCTAACAAGTCTGTATGAGTCTTTAGATAGACTTGCCTAGTCCACTTCATGGCCCCCTAGTGAAGCTCTACCCTTGCCCTTGCCGAACCACATCCCTGCAAATCTAAATCCACAGCAGATATAAATAGCACGGCTGAAAATGTGCAAAAGCTTGAAATTTTTCACTGAAGGAAGCCATGACCACTCAGCTGGGTGCCTTGGTTGTTCAACTTCTGTCTCCTGTAGCTGAAGTGGTTCAGGCTGGAGTGGGAGAAGCCAAATCTATTTTCTGGCTGTCAGCCTGAAATGCCAGCTGGCCGCTGCGTTCTGCCTGCAGGCAGCCGGGATGTTCTTCAGGGGCCACAGGAATTGTGATGGGACAGATGCAACGCAACAGAGGAAAGGGAAAATTGAAACATATAAGCAAGGAGATCTATAAGTGGTGGGAGACAGAAGAGACAGACAAAAGGGGTGGAAGTGGTATCCTTCCGTGAAAAATGAGTTGGGCCACTACTGCGTAGGTCAAAGTAGAATAGCATTTGAAAGCAGTCACTGCTCTCCCCATCCTGACTCTTCTTGTTGTTGTTTTAAAGAACGGTCATTTTACAGTAAACAAACTGTGATAACCCCAAAGCCTTTTCCTCCCTCTCTGTGCCAGAGGAAGCTAAGTTTATCCCAAGCATTTCCAAAACCACATAGCATTCGAAGGCACAGTAATATATGGGGGTCAGAACTTTTAAATAAAAACCGGTTAGAGCTTCAATTCATTTCCACCTTATTTTTTATTTTTATTGCATTCTCTGAAAGAAAAAGTCTGTCTCAAGCCTACACATTTTAACAGGCTGCCAACTCTTTCCTGCAGATTTTGCAGCTTTTAGCTGCTATGCCCGCAGAAGATTATACTTTTCAGCTACTGATAAAACATCATAGAATTTAACTCCTTCAGAGAAGTCAGTATCACTTGGCCAGACATCTTCAGAACACTGCTTGAGATTATTTGCCAGAAAGCTTATTTCCTAGTGTTCTAGAGCAAATCTCCCCATAAATAACAGGTTCCTCAGCTGCTATAGTTTTGGGTCTCTGATTTCTTCCTGTACTCAGATACAAATTTTGTCTCTTACCTTAAAAAAATTGTTCTCAATTCAACACCACATCCCTTTAACTTTGCTTGAGTGACATGCTGGGGTTATCAGAGTGAGGGCTAAATGTCAGGCCCTCTCCTTGATTTAAGCAGCTGTGAAGGACGGAGAACCTGTACCACAGAACTACAGAGAACTTGGAGGTTAAAGTTTAAAAATAGGTATTCACCTTACCTTCTTGCCTTCATCTGATCCCTACCGTACATCTCAGAGTCTGATATTTTAGATTGATTTAAAGACCTTCACTTTCTGAAGAAACACAGCACAGAAGAAAATCTTCAAGCCTGGACTTCCTTCTTTATATGAAAGCAAGCCCCCCTTGCAAGCCTTTCTCACTTTGAGTTAAGCTACCAATTTTCTATCTTTTGTGAAAAACTGACAGCCACAAAACCAGCCAAACAGGGCAGCGTCCTCAGATGTCCAAGGCATACTGCGTACTCCTGCTGTTGTATCCATCTCTCGTCCTAATCAGCAATTAAAAGGCAGACCAATTAGCTTACTATTTTTCCTTCCTTTCCAGTCGCACCAGAGATGAAGTTGGCAGAAGTCCCAGGCTGAGGGGAATAGAAAATATCAGAAAAGCTTGTCTGTGTCTCAAGTCTTGATTTGCTCCTTTACTTTTCACTAACTGCCAACACACAGCCGATAAGCAGCAAACATGAAGGTTGCCAGAGAAGGACAAGACAGCTTTACGAATAAACACTTATCCTCTAGCTTCAGAAGCTTGTGACTTCTATTTCAACACGGATTTATTTCACACTCGCATGTACATATTTTGCAGTGCTGCCCAGCAACCAGGAGTATGTAGGAACGAGTGCTCTTCTGCACCCAGTTTATTTTGATCAGTATGGTTAGGGCCCAACCCACAAATAAGAGGATTTTTGTCTCTGATCTTAGCAGCATTAGGAATTATGATACTTCCTTATACACCCAGAAAGTTAACTTCTTGCGAACAACAAGTGCCCAAAGTCATAAATTCACAGAACACTGCAAAGCTGTTGGCAGGCCTTGAACAGGATTTTTGCTCTCAGTGTGGGACTAGGGTCATTCAAACAGAGAGTGTTCATTCTCCTTACAATTAAGTGGCATAGCATCGTGCCACGCACTACTTCTATATTCAAATAAGATTAAAACTTTGTCAAAGGGCTTGGGTTTTTTCCTGAATAAATAATACATAGATCTAATTTGAAGACAAAAGCATTTTTGTTTAGCATATTTAGGAAAGTATCTAAAAAAATTTTATTAAAGGTTAGCATGGGAAATTTCAAAGAACGCCTATGGGAAAAACATTAACTTTCACTTCAGATAGCTTGAGTTTTAACCTCCTCACCCCAATTTTAGAATTAATTATTTTCATTTTTTTTTTGTTCTGCTTTCTCTGTCATTCACAGCCCCACCCTAGTGAGGAGAAAAGCAGGGCAGGGTGTATTTTACACAAGTTCCTCCATGTAGAAAACAACTTAACCATCAAAATATGAAGAGTAAGTTGTCACCATCTCTCTTCTGTGCTTTCCTATGAGCAGCAAGCAGCAACAAAAGGGAGGCAAATTCTGGCACCCCATAAAAAAAAATTTCTAAAAATAGAAAACAAAAACTGTTTCGTTCAGTTTTTTTTCAGTTGAACTTGTAAAATCCAAAGTGACTATTGAAATATTTCCATCAGAATATTTCTTATATGTCAATATATTTTTCATATTTTTTTTTTTTTTAACCAGAAGAAGGTCTGGCTACAGGCCGTACTTGGAAAGTCGGCCATCAGAGGAAGCCCTCCTAGCTGGAGTGTGTTACCTGGCTTTCACGGAGCCTCTGTGCAGGATAATGCCTCCAGCATCCCAGTCCACCTCAACTCTCCCTTTCCAGATAAGCCCTTCTGATGCAAAATAGCAAATTTCCTTAGTCTGTGAGGGTGTTTCGTTTCGGACCTCTGGCTCCTATCAGTCGCGGTACCACTCCCTGTGCTAGGTTGGCTGTGTGGTCCAAGATAACCACTGTTTGAAATTGTTTTCATCCCAAGACACAAAACACCTGCTTGAACACCCATCTGTGTTTCCACAAAACATCACACCCCAAAAAAACTCCCGCCTCTTACGAGTCTGGTTTTCTTTGGAGCTGGGACAGAAATCAAGGCAGTAAAGGTCAGTAGAGCACCCCTTTTCCCCAAGACTTTGCCCATGTACCGCGAGTCGGCAGGAGTCGCATTAGCTGCATCGCAGGAGAAGGTATCTGCCAACATGCAAGCGAAAAGCAATCCATTAGTAAGCTCTTCAAGTATCCCAGGCTGCGCAAGACCTGTAGGTGACAAACACAGTTGAGTGGAGAGCTAAGGGCCTGCCAGGGAAAGGCAATGCCACAGGTCCGCTCCCAGCAAGATGTGTGGCCCCTGGCAGGGCTAGGTTTGCTCCCACCCACCCGTCGCTCCCCCGTGGTCCTCAGGCATGGAGTCAAAACAGACCCACAGACCCAATCGTGCTGTGAAGCCAGGCAGGGTACATGGGGGAGACCCAGCCTGCGTGCAGGTCAGGGGGGGTCTCCAAGTGCCTTCTGGAACAAAAAGCAGCCAAAAATCTAATGTGTAGTGCTCAGCTGAACCTGTTCCTAGGTATTACAGTATCAATTATCACATGGAGGTTGAGGCTAAGAAAAGGTTTTTAAAAACAACCCACAACAAAAACCACCCAGCCCTTTCTGAAGGGCATAAGTCATGAATTTAAAAAGAAAACTCTTCCTACTCAAACTATATGGCAATGGATCCCCCCCACCTCCCCGCAGGTCCTTGTACAAGTTGCAAGAGACATACTATGGGTTCTTCAGGACTTAAGTCCAGCTTCAGGAAATTGTTGTGAAGGGTGTGAAGTAGCATTTTCCTGTGTAAAACAATCCTGAACAGCAACCGTCTACCTGCTATGTCACCGTCTTCACCTCCCAGAATTAAAGGTTTGAGTTCTGCACTTCCATGAACTGCAGGTTGCTGGTATCATGTTGCACCATGCTTTGTAAATACCTATGGTAAGCATTCAGTGAAAGGATTTCAGGTTTTTTTAATTGTCAGCTGGTCTGCGGATTTTATCTGTTAAGCTATTGTGCTCAGGGGAACCTGCAGTCAGGCACGGGCCATAAGAACAGGCGCTTAACAGATACAGGTTTATCCTGTTTTCCTACTTCTTATAACCCTACCCCCTATAAATTACTAATAGTCTACTAAAATACCAAGGGCAGAAGGTGAACAATAGTCTGTGGGGTCCAGCCTGCTGGGAGCAGATAGAAATGTTATCAGGCCCTTACCAGGCTCAAGGTCCTGCCCTCAGCTCCACAAGGGGACCATACCTCTCTCTTTGACTGTTCCTGGCATCAGTCACCCATCAGGCACCTCTTGCTCCTCCACTGCTCCTCTGTTGCAGGGCTGGAGGAGAATTTAGAGATCGGCTACCCTTACTCAAATCGTACCATCCACCCTTCCCTCCTGGGCCTATGCATCTCACCACTTTTGTAGCTTCTGCAGATGGCACCATCTCTATCACAGGTAGCACCAAGTCCCATTTTGCTACCCGATATGGTAGGTAGTTATCTATTTCCAAGGTGTTTTACAGAAAGTGCTGCATCTGAAGGACTGCAAATACTTGCAGCCTGCAAAATGGTGAGCGCTGCTGCTAGAGATCTTGTGAAAACTCAAACAGCTACTCAGATATTTTAAGAGCTCTGGCATAAGATTCAGACAGCAGTCATTTTATTGTAGTGCTGATCAGTTCTAATGCTTCCCTGCCTCAGTACGTCTTCTTTAAAAACAGCCCCCTGAAGAAAGTGCAGCCCCTACAATAAACTTTTGTTTATCTTTTAACAGCTGTCCAAAATACTCATTGAATAATACTTCGCTATGCTGTATGTAATTGAAGACCAGATGCCGTTGAACTGAAGTCATCAATACCCCATACAAGTACAGGCATCTGCTTGCATAAAATAACTTGCTTTATCAGCTCCCTATCTTCAAGCTCTTTGGACCAGGACCAGTCTCATCTGTGAGGTACATTACAAGTGCAGGGAGTTGTGAAAAGAAATCTCATTTCTTGATTGTCATTCTCCTCATGACAGAGAGGATAAATTGTAAAATTTTTATTGCAAAATATTAAAATAAATTACATTTTACAAAGACGTAGCAAATATTTACATACAGTGCGATTCCAGTGACAATCAGCAACAAAGAACAGACAGACAGGTATATTATGGAGTGATAATAGTCAGAACTGTACATATTTCAAAAGCCATATGAAAGACAAGCTAATTTTTAAAAAGTTAAATCCATCACAAATGGAATGAATCCCATGAGGCACAACAATTACAAGTCTACAATGGAGTTCTTAGGGTGTTTTGTTTAGGTCAACAGACTTGTATATTGCTTTTTGCTCTCCTCATCAGTGATGCTTGTCTGTCTCTACACATACTCTCCCAGATCAACTGGAAAAAAAAAAAATCTCAAAACACACAAATGTGTCACCATGGATCTGTTATCAGTCTATGGCTTTATTTCAGCATGTTTTGTGACATCCATTGCCAGCAACAGATTCACAAATCCTTAGTTCAGAAAAATGAAACACACCATTTTTTTGTATTTCCTCAGTGATTTCGTACCAGTGTATCAGGTGTGTTAGACTGCCTGCTGTGAGATATGTATCTGAAAATGATGCACTTCTGGTAAAACTAGGCTTTAATAGCAAAAGACAAAACCAAGAAGCATCACAATGATGTTCATGAAGGATGGGGTCACATAGCCTCTAGCACATAAAAGGGCTTTTGTAGGAACAGACTTTTGTTCTCACATTTCAGGATTATTTTAATTTTTTTTTTAATAATTAAAATATTGGCTCATCTTGGCAAAATTAGTAAGTTTATATTGTGAAAGTGGACCCTTGCTTCACATGATGTGACTGGAAATACTATCTACTAGCAGGCAATAGCTAGAGAGAAGTTTCCACTTCTATTCCATCCCTTCCTTAGATGTGCTTTTAAGCTGGTTTTTTTTTCCTTCTTTTTAAAAAAAATCCCCTTTCCTCTCTTTCCAGCAAAAGATCTGTCTCACCTATAAAATCAACTCCATAGCATTATGAGAGCTGTTAACATTATTGGTTAGCCAAATGAAATCTTACATGGCATCCAAAAAGAAAAAGTTTCCAGGTTGACCAGATCATTGAAATAACTACAAGACCTTACCAGGTAGCACTGGGGAGTTCACTCTGAGGCACTTTTGGGGCTGAATACCTCGAAACTCAGCCTGGACATGCCTCTAACTCACTACATGGAAATCTGAAGGCAGAAGCACGTTAATCTAGATCCCCCAGGCAGCTGCTTTTCTCAAGACATGGAAGACAGGCAGGCAAAAAGCTGTCTTGCTTAGCACTTTGGCAGTTCTGAGATGGCACTATCATTTTAAAAACCCTGGGAAATGGTTTAACTTTTTGGAGAGAGCCGGTGTGAAAGCTATGCACCAACTAAACCTCTCCAAAACACCGAAAGCTAGTAGAGCTTAACGAGACCAATTGTGTTGGCCCCTGTGTAAAGAGGAATTTTTTCCCAGTGTTAAGATTACATTAAGGCACACGGTGGGATGTCTTGAGAACAGTTTTGTGAGGTGTGATCTTGTTTCCCCAAAAAACAGGAATATTGTACTTTGTTTTAATAAATTTAAACTATTACTTTGATTCCCATGATACTTATTAGGCAGACTTATAGTCTATGCTGACTACACTGGGAAAGGCCAGAGAGCCACATCTAACTTGATAATATGAAACAGATCCCATCCATTCTCAGCTCTGGCGTACAAGTGCACTTCGCTACGGAGAATGGAGAGTCTGGGTTCCAGTGTGCAACAACCCCTCCCAATCAAAGCAGCCCAGCCAAGTGTCTGGGTTGTATTATTTATGTATTAAATAGATTATTTTTCTTTTTTTAAATGAAGATTGTACTATGCTTTTCCATTTCATGCACTTTCAGCAAGCCTTTTCTCTCCTCACTGTCCTGTAGCTTTTTAACTGTCACAAAACTTTGATCTTTGCGTCGATAATGGAAGACAAGTTGGAGGACAATAAAAGCTATATGGAGCGCTTTCTTATTTTCTTTTAAATTAATGTGCACTTTTTTAAACAAAAAAAAAGAAGGCTAGACTTGCTACACGAGCATCCTGTGTATCATGCATGTAGTCTTACCTACCATTTCTTACAGTTACAAGGTAAAGCTGTCAACCACAACCCTTCAGATATACAGAAATACTTGAAGGGCTTGGAGTCATTTTAAAATGATGGAGGTGATTCATCTACCAAAGTAAAGCAGCATCTTCTCAATATGGCCTCTCCCTCTTTCCTGTCATATACAAGTCAAATTCATCCAGCCACCCCTGCTCCAAATACCCATAATATAATACACTTTGATTTCAAATTAGAATCTCTCCTCAGTGAAATTATCATAAAATACAAATTAACTACCAAATCCAATGTTCTTGATTCCACATTTCTGCCTGTATAACAGAGCTGGCCTTAGCCTTGTGTTCACTTTCTATCTAAAAAAATGTCATGTACATGGAAAATTCTGAAAAAAAGACTAGTAAGGACAGTCCTTGTTTCACAGTAGATGACTTCAAAACTTCCCAAACGACAGGCTGTCCAACCAGAGTGCCAGTTTCCCATATGTCCTCCTTCTTCTGTAGGAGAGGTCAGTAACTGAAGCTGCAGCCAATGTTTGTAGTTATTAGAAATAGCTAGTATTCAAGATTAGCATTGCAAGATTCCATAAGCTCTTCTTACAGAGCTAGTGAGCCTGCCAGAATTACACAGAAAACAAGAATGAGACAATTTTAACTGTTCACTGAACTTTAGAAACTTTTGGACATACTGGAATGACTTAAACACTGTAAAGCTAAACAGAACAACAGAATTTGACATGTTAAGGTTCAAAGGTCTTGGCTATTTTCTGTTCCAAGTATACGGGATACAACTGAAGTCAGTACCTTTTGCCAACATGTAATCAAGAGCCTCATTTGAAAGAGTTGTCAGGGTTAACGCACAGATATGGAAAAAGAAAGAAAAATGAAACCATGGTATAATTTTCTTTGTAGCTGAAACAATTTGGGCATAAATGTTATGAAGCGACATACTTCCTTCTCAATGAGAAGCCCATCTCCAAGCCAAAAGACAACACTTTCAGGAGATTAGAGCCAAAGTTTCTTCTAAAAAGTGCCTTATGGCCTTAAGTCACTTGATCACACCTCAGTTTGTCCAAGATTTGACATTGCCCAGACTTCTTGAAAGCGGGATAGAATAACCATTGTATACGTACATAGGTCAAACTTTAAAACAAAACAAATAAGCAAAGTGTAATCAACTGTTTCAAAAATCATCTCTCATTCAAGTCTAGTCTGAAGTACCAAGGCAGGGAGGAACATCAAATAACAATACTGACTAACACACTGCACAGATCAGCAGCAGTGCTACAGATCCCTTATGACTGGCATTAGGGCATTTGGAGAATATCTGTGCCTCCCAAGGAGATTTTTTCCTCAGAAGAACAGTGTCAATAAAACTTCACCTGTACATATATACTGTATAAGGTTCATTCAAGTATTTGCTCTAGGAAATGGACAGTGGAAGGACACTTTCAACATTAAAAAAGTTCATTGCATCCTGCTTGTGCTCATACATGCTTTGATCAATTGGTCTTCCAGTCACTTTACTCTTTAACAGTTCTGGGGCTGATGTGCAGTTTAGCAGCCCAGCTGGTGAGCTTCATCCCAGACAATTCTTCCGTGTTAGAGGGCTCCTCCTCAATCCACTCCTTTGGAATTTTTAGTTTTAATATTTGATTTATGAAATTACAATTCACCATAATTTGACAAGCACTGACTTATTCTAGACAGATGTTTCAGAAGCTTCCTCCTCAGTCTGCCAGCACACCTCAGCTCAGATCTGTGTGTCCTGGTATTCCATCTAAAATTTCTCATTAAGTACAACTAGTGGTTGCACCATACTTTGTGGTAACAACTTCACAAAGGACAACTTCAAAAAAAGCAAACCCCTTGCTTTCATTTGTGATCAAAGCAGGATCCAAATCCAGGTTTTCAGAGGTGAAAGGCTAGTAGCGTAACCGAACACATTTGATGCCCAAAACGGTCTCTTTGCAACAGTATAGTTACACTCCCAAACTAATTCCTTAGTGAAATGCATAAACGCAGAGCAGGTCCAGTGTATTAACTAGTCTTTTCTACTTTGTTCAAGAATCATAAGATCCCGAGAAGGAGTAGGACTCCTAATTCAACTGTTATTTTACAAGTTTTTCAGATAAGTAAAGCTGATGGGCTCAGAAACCAACTTAGGATGGGAAAAAGAACACTGGAGTTTGTTAGTTTAGGACTTGCTTTTGTTTTCAAAGAGTTGGGAGAAGCAGCAAAAACATGCTTTTCTCCTTGCTCTGTTAATTTGTTCCATATGCACTGACCACTTTCAGAAAACCACTGTCAAACATGCTTCACGTTGCAGCCTTCACATTGCTTACTGTGTTATATTCATTCATTAGTTGTTCATAAGGCACAGAAAGTTCTAGCTCGTTATTCGTAAAGGTAGATTCATCAGAGGATGGGAATTTTACCAGTTTTTTTGCAGTTTCAGATTCCTCTGCAAGATTATCATCCATGGAGGATTTTGATGTTTCCTCATCATCAGAGATATCTTCCTCCTCATCATCATCTTCATTTACAAATGTTATATTGGCATTCTCAAATATTAAGGGTCGATAGTCTCTGGAATCCCACACTTCACCTTCTTCTTCACTAATCCTATCTAGCTGGTTTACGAACATGGTTCCTTCTAGAGGACTGTCTCCAATACGTTTATCATGCAGGGGTCTCAGTACCTGACCATTCTGAATGTCCAAGGAAGCCTCATCATACTCAAATGACTCTGTCTTTGTGTATGTCACCTGGGCATCTATACTGGCATTCTGCATATTTTGTTTGGCATTTTCTACTTTAATCATTTTGTCATTGTTTGTCTTCAGGGCCTTCTTCCCAATTTGCTTAATAAGATCATTGTAGGTCTCTTCCTTCTTTGAAAGGAAGCTGAAAATGTTGACGTCCTTTGAGGTACCCATTTGAAGAGGCTTTTTAGACCGAGGATGGTTGTCAAATGACTCTTTTCTTTTTTTCCTCCGTTTCTTGATTGCTTTGTGGACTTCCACAAACATACTGACTTTCCAGTTAACAAAGAGTGAAAGCCAAGCTAGACCCAGATAGATCCATAACTCCACAAAATATCTGTAAAGGGCATGATAGTTTGCATCTGGATTTACACCTACAAAGAATTAAAAACAAAGAATATTACTGAAAAAGGACTCACCGCTGATTAACCTTTGAAGTTCTGACCCTGAGAACTACTCCCTTCCACACTAACAGAGCCTAGCTGTTTCAACACTGCTCTGAGAGGTGGTAAGTGGGGATCTGAAAACCTTCTGAAAGAAAATGTTGATCCCAGGTCTTCCACTTCTTGGCTGCACATATTCTGACCACTGGGCTACAACATAAAATGGCAGCATATTTATCCTCATAAGCTACAGAAGTAAACTTTTTCATATTTGAAAATTATAAGCATTCTCCCTGCCATTGAGCTATGGATATAGGTACCTTCCTTTAAAAAAGGATTCAGAATTCTGCTAACGAGGTCCGTCTCCAAAGCCCTGAACAAAGCAGTGGATTTTAGAGAAAGACAGGATTTGGAAGGAGACAACAGTATGCTCAGCATTTTCTGTTGACTGGTTCTAGACAGCTGCACAGAGAGCATTGCCCACTACTTATGTGCCCTGCTTAGTATACTGGATCCCATTCAAAGGTGCTTAACTATCATGGCGGACAGTATAGCTCCTTGCCTGAAATAGGGACCCGGGGCACCCGAAAGAGTTACAAACTCCAGAACTTGGCTCGATTTAGCCCAATAAAAGTCTTAAGTATCCAAACCAAGACTGAAGAGCCAGATCTAGTCCATTAGATCAGTACCCAGCTTTAATTGAATCTTCTATGCAGCAAAATGTCTTAGAAAAGCTTAGGAAGCACCTTTTCAAATTAGAGTTTGGAAATGGAATTGCCATACAATGCATGTAGTAAAATATCGTATAAAATATAGTTACTGACCAGCAACAAAATCTCCAAATCCTATGGTGGTGATAGTGATGAATGAGAAATAGAGGCCTTCAATGTAATCCCATCCTTCAGTCACCATAAAGACAAAGGGAGGAATAACCAGATGGACCAAGACACCCCAAACAATGAAAATAGCTGTGCATGTAATTTGTGCTTTCCTCTGTAAAGAAAGAAGAAAAAAAAGAGGTCAGGGAAAGATCTCCAAATTTGCTTTTCCCATCCATGGCATCAAGCATAATCTGACAGTATCATACATTTCAGAGTTTTGTGCTAGCAGTTTATCAGCCATAATTAAAAGTCACTGACTGAAGTAAACACACAACATTTTTTTCCCTTTATGCAGAACTCACTATTCTTTCAACTACTTGCTCAAACAGGATTATATTCTCATAGTTTTCTTTCACACTCTTGAAACGTTTAAGAAGTTCCTGATATTTTATAAATGGGCACGGGATACAGACATGCACGCTAGTCAAAAAAGCAGCCAGTACCTCTGATTTTCCTTTTAATTTGAGTATAGAGGATCAGAAGTGTTTAAGATGCTTCTCTCTTATGTATGCCTCCTACCCTTTGCCACTCCTGCAACCTCTGCACAAAGCTGCATACACACATGCATTTCACCATCATTTTCTGTACTTTCTTCTCAGGTGCTGAACCAAGAAAGTTCTTGCTCTGTTTCTGAAACCAGGATCTAAAACAGTCCCACTGTCCTCTAGGCACTGTGGCCCTACATTGCCTACCACCTCTATACAGAGTCAGAACAGAGGTACAGCTCACTGGGCGGAGGAGAGGGGGCAGGCAGGGAAGAAAGGC
>Ga0065711_1011257_pt1 | contig 16014 bp, 11 predicted proteins | sample Hoacrofraction12_FD_59098 | JGI IMG/M metagenome (GOLD analysis project Ga0065711, IMG submission 59098) | Hoatzin crop microbial communities from Cojedes, Venezuela - Epithelial fraction 12 v2 (version 2) | ecosystem: Host-associated > Birds > Digestive system > Esophagus > Crop | place...
CTGCTCCTCCCACGTACATCTGGGAAACACATTTTTGCTCCTTGCAGAGGTCCATGGCCACCATTGGCAGCAGCTGATGGCTTGGCCTGGAAGCATTAACTCCCACACGACTTTCAGAAAGGTAAATGTTTCTACACTGAGACATCAAGAGGAAAATTGAAACATGCCACGTATTCTGCTGTCTCCCTCAGATACGAATTAAGTGAAAAGATGCTTTCTGCCTGTCACCTGCTGAGGAACAACATTGACGACCCCAAGGCACTGACCAACAAAGATGTGGTAAGCAACGCGGGGCAAAATCCTCTCTGAGCTGCAACAGAAAAACTTCAGGGAGGGATAACTTCTGGGTTTGTAGGACAGCTCCACAGCAGCTGGGCAGAATAGGATTTCATCTTTCCTAGGAAGAGTCACAAAGTGGTTTTTCTGTCAGGAGACTTTTGTCCAGAGAATGTGCTTGTGCTTTGTGTGCTGCGGTGTTGTCGTCCCAAGGCACACACATAAAAATAGCAACATGAACGCACAGTTTCAACACATCTGTGCATTCCAGTGTTATTTTTATAAGTGTTGCTTTAGCACTGGTGTGGGTGGCTCTCAGGCCTCTCATGGAGAGACTGCACGGGGTGAGGAGCCTGTTTTCTTCCCATGTCAGAACCTCAGAGTCTGTTCTGAAACTATGTGCTCTGCCTTCTGCTAAGCCCAGGGATGCTGTTTCTGCTTCGCTTACTGTGCTGGTAGCTTGTATCAGTGCAGAAGGGAGTAAGGAGGATTCACTGCTAACAGTCAGTCTGAAGAAATAAGGTTGTATTTGCTTCATATGGGAATTGCCTATATGCCTCATATAGGAATTTCCTATGCTACTTTGTGGGGGGAATCTGGAAACAAAGGAACACTACTTAGTGATATGAAATTAAATTTTGCATTTGTTACAGTTGTGCGGTGATGTAAAAGGCAACAATCCAGTGCCAGTCTCCTCTACCACAGAGCATCTGCAGCTTCTTAAAGACAATAATATTGTCTGTCACACACAGACACAAATATTCTCTGTGTCCAGTTCTGACATTTGTGGGCCAGTGAATGTTTTGAAAGGTTGTTTAATACAGTTGTGATTGGTATTTTTTAATCCAGTGTCACTCCTTCACAAAGGAGGAGGAGTTTAGGCATTCGAACAACAAATGCTTCAGGCCCAGTTGGAATTGAAAGTGTCAAAAATGGCATAACCAGGTTATAATCTCTGCCTTGGAAGTATAATTTGAATTTACGTATTTCTTTCTTGTGCTTAAAGTGTTTGCCAGCACAAGTGGTGCTGTGTAGCTGGAAACTGCAGACTAATCAGCTCTTGTTCTCTGTCTGTCTGCTGATGAAGAAGTCTTGTCCAAAAAGGGTAAACTTCAGTACAGCTAGGGATCGCAGTGAATTGTCCCCTCCTCTTCCAGCATACTTAGCTCTTGTAGCTGCTGTGTACACCAGAAAGAGCTGCACACTGTTACTTTTGGGATGTGATGGACTACTTCAATAAAAAAAAAAAAGTGTACTATTTACTTAATAATGTGTGTGATACTGTGACTGTAAAATTAATTTGTCAGTGGTATTTTGCACTCAGTAGTGCCTAAAATAAAAGTAATATTTATATTGTGTCACTTTATGACCACTTTTATGGTTTCAACTCTGTATATTCACAGTACAGGTGGTCTCTTAAGTTACAAGGTTGGATCTTGTAAGTTTTTACTGTAGTAGTATTGATGTAGAATATTCTGTATATATGTGAATGTAGTACAGATAGAAATGTAGTACTGACGTTTGTAGAATATTCTCCCTTTACCAGACATGGGCCCCCTCTAGAGGTACTGGCACAGGTTCTCTGTGTTTTCGCTAGAGGCTAGAGAAGCGAGCTGAGTGTCTTCTCTGCAAAATTGTCCCTGAACTTACTGGCCACCTTGCAGGTGGGGGTTTATGAGAAGAGAAGAAGGACGTGGTGGTCCTTCCAGGTCAGAGAAATTATCTCAGAAAGCCAGAGCTGGCAGTGACTGCAGAAACCCTCTTGGCTCACAGCTAGATCTGGTCTGCCTTTGCTGTTCCCAACAGACAGTTAGCTGGCCTAAGAGTCTTCTACCCCTCCACCCTCAGTCCGTACCAGTGGGAAGGTTTATCCTGAATGTCTAACCCACGTCTTCTCATTGCTGCTGAAATCCCTTAGTGCTACTGCAGGTGAAGAACAGGTTTGTTCTTTTCTCACTACAGCAGCCTTTTGCACTGTGAAAATGTTATGGTGTCCCTTTCCCCAGCTGTTCTTTCAGCACAGCATCCCCAGTCCTTCCCATCTGTCCATGGGTCAGATTTCCTTGACCTCTAATCGTTCTCACTGCTCACCTTTGAAACCATTTCAGCCAAATCTTTTGAGTCGCTCAGTGATGGGACCAGACAAGGTAGTCCAGCTGTTGCCTTCGCAGTGCTAAGCGGAGAGAACGGACTCTGTCACATGCTGGGCAAGCTGTAAATCTGCTTATTTGCCCCGAAACAGTATTTCCCTTTTTCATTACCGTATGATGTTGTTGACTCAGGTTCAGCTTGTGATGCTCTGTGTTGCCCAGCTCTTCTCCTGCAGAACTGCTGTCCAGCCAGTTCTCCTATGCTTTGTGCATTTGATAATTCATGCCTCAGGACTGGGCCTAATTGATTCAGCGTGCTGTTCTTTAAGTCCTCAAGAAATGCGTGTTCCCACTGCTCTTAGTCTTGGGTTCATCAGTGTATTATAAACTTAGTAAAGTATTTTGTGGAAATGATTACTCCAAGTATTTTTTCTGCTCACGAGTATTTGATACCCCTGAATTCTGGGGGCAATCTCATCCTAAAATTCTGTGCCCTCAGAGGTGAGCCATTCCTGAAAATTAGGTAAAAGGAGGGGAGGTAAACAATTGGTGTTTTAAAGAGGGTTTTGGTCAGAGGGGAAGCTTCAGTCTGTACATCTTGTTTGTGAGCTGAATACTTTCTTCCCACATTTGACTAAAAAAGGCCTGGCCTCCTACATCGCTGACTTGGGGGATGGAAAATCCTTTAAATAGATTGCCCATATGTAAATTTTTCTGTCTTGGTTTTGGCAGAGGTTTTGTTTAAATACCATCCAGCATGAGTGGTTTCGTGTCTCAAGTCAGAAGTCGGCTGTCCCTGAAATGGTTGGAGACTACATAACTGCTTTTGAAGAGATTTCTTCTGCTGTCCTCAGACATATCATCAATATGGCAGATGGAAACGGAAACACCGCTCTGCATTACAGTGTCTCACATTCTAACTTTGAAATTGTAAAGCTTCTTCTGGATGCAAGTAGGTTGACTTGTTTGTGTATGTTTTTTAATCTGTTTTTTGCAATTCCTCATCAGCGAGAGGTCAAGTTTGGGCCTCGTCGGGCAGCTGTTTTGACTGTTAACAGTGATGTGGTGGGTCACTTGCGTAGCCTAGAATCCTTGTTTCTAGTGCTAGCTTCAGAGGTGATGGTGATGGCTCTTGAAAAAGTTACGAAAACACTCAAGAAAATTATATACAGAGTTGACCAGTGTTTGGAACAGATAGGTAGATCCGTGACTCTTGGACTGTAGTCCCAAGTTCAGCAGCGCCAGCCTCCAGCAGTTTTTCTGTAGGCAGCACAGCTCCTCCTCAGCCAAAGGTACTGTGCTGGTGGAGGAAGATGCATTCAGGTGTAAACACCCATGTGAAACACTCGGACTAGTCTAGCTTTGTCTTACTAGAACAGTACAGAAGCTTTTTCTGGGCACCACCTCGGCACGTCTGTACTGCTCTCCTGAGAAACTGGAGCAATGTGGCGTTCTGCCATGTAGGAGCATTTCCCTGAGCAATGTGACAATGCTTCATTTACTTGCTTTTGTTGTTGCTTCCTTCTCTCAGTCCCCTTGCCACACACATGCAGAGAGGGTAGTGGCAGAGGGGAGACTCCAGGGCACCTGCTCCCCATGTGCCCTAAGCCAGGAGGCAGTTGGCAGAAGGTGCCACACGTTGGAGATGGTCCCAGGCAGGAGGCGGTATGTGTAAGCCTACGTTTGCTCCCTGACTGAAGTTTCTTTCTATAAACTAGTTCTAAAACCTGTCACAGCTGGTTGTGGAGCTTAACTAGGCCAGCGGCACGGCTGGAGTGTAAGCCTAGCAATATCCATAAAACCAGAAGGGTAACGTCAGGTAAACAAGGATATTAATGATACAGACCTCAGCTTTGATAACCCAGCACGTCTGTCACTGCAAAGACTTCCCTGGCAGGAAAGAGAGCGCTTTGAAGTCTGTGGCCCTGTTTGAAGGCAGCCCGTTGGGAGGAGTGAGTCAGGGCGGGGGAACGCGGGGAATGCCCACGGTGAAATGCTGCAGGCTGGCTCCGCAGCCCCGCGGTGGTGGTGGGGAAATGCTTCCCTGGGTACCTCAGGGTAGAGTGAGCAGGCTCGGTCTGTTGCTGGGAGTTAGGACTCCTGTAGTTTACAGCAGCCAGTGTGTTCCTACGAAGACAGTGGGTTTTAACTGCAAAATCCAACAACCGTGACTGGTGCCAGGTGGTGCAGGAGCACACTGCACGTGCCAGCACTTAGAAAATATTTGCAAACAGGCACATTCCTTCAGGTTTCGACAGTCTTCCTCTGGACCGTGTCTAAGTGGCCATTATAGTCAGCCTGGCAATGTGGTATGTCACAGCCAGATTCATGGTCCAAGATCTTCCTGTCTGTGTGGTGGGAAGAGCAGATGGGACAAGAGGCTCCTCTGTATCACCATGCAGTGTTACCAAGAGGACAAATACGAAAACATCCCTGCTCATTAGCCATATAGAGAAGGAGCTGAAACGTGACCTCAGAAAACACACTTCTGCCAAAGTAGTCTAGTCAGGGTAGGAGAGCATCACTCCCAATTCATTACTCGTTAAGTAAGGCATATAGCAGAGTGTCATGTTCTGTGGCTTCAGTGTCTTCCCAGAAGTGACTTCTGAAAGTGAGGTTGGGCTATTGGTTATAATGTTGGTTATAAGGTAGCACAAGTGATGTCTATGGAACATGAAAACAGTGCATTTTCTTACCTCTGCACTTGTATTGCTTCTGCAATGTCCTTTTCACTTAAAAAAAAAAAAAAAAAGAACAAGAGAAGAAAAAAAGGCCTTTGGCAATAAATCTGAAATATTTCCTGAAACATTTTTGCTTGTTAAGATATCTGTGGTGCACTTTAACCTGAAGTCTAGAGATTAATGTTTATGTGAGTCTGAGTCCTTGCTTTCCAATACGATGAGCACACTGAAAGCATTGCTGCCTGGTAAACTAATAAGCCCTGCTGTATTTCTGCAGAATTTTAGGAACAGAGACAGACTGGAGGTTAGACCTGAACAAAAAGGAGAGCTTTTGTCAGCTGCTGGCACTAGTCAGAGAACTTGGCTGTATTTGTTCCCAGAGTACTTTTGTTCACAGTCAAATACTCTGTAGAGCTGGAAACAGTCTTTAATTGAAAGGTTTTTTTCTGCAGCTCCAAAACATGTCAAAGTACACTTGCAGATCTTTAAAATAACGTCAGTTACAGGAAAATATTTGTGCTGAGGAGAAGCAGCTTTTCCACTGTGCGTGTTGCTGGGGTGTTTTAGTTTTGCAATATGAATCCCCTCAGGAGAGGAGCTTGGAAGACTCTTGTGATGGTATTCCTGGGGTTCAGACCCATGACCCCGATGGTCATGTCAAATTTCAGACCACTTGCTTTTGCAAAAGAAAAAAATGACACAAAGCCCTAAATGATGACATATAAAATGGCTTTGTGCTCTCCTTGTGTTGCACACATAGTAGAAGAGAATCCTTTTCTTTCTCAGGCTCAGGAGCACCCATTTATTTTTTTTCTTGTCCACTTCCCCTTGAATTACTTCCATTATGAGACCAATTGCTGCCTTTTCTTTTTATAGGCTGCTCTACTAACAGTTTATTCAGTTCATTAGCACAATTGCTGCTTTTTTCATTCCTGCTTTCCAACAAAATTATCTCATCCCTCTGCAGATGTCTGTAACGTAAATCATCAGAACAAGGCCGGCTATACCCCCATCATGCTTGCTGCGCTCGCAGCTGTGGAAGCGGAGAAGGACATGAGGATAGTGGAGGAGCTGTTCAGCTGTGGGGACGTGAATGCTAAAGCTAGCCAGGTCGGTCAAACGGATCATGAGACGCTGTTCCCACTCCCATGTCTTTTTGTCTTTCCTTCCACGCTCTCACCCATGCTCCATCCGTTCAGCTTTTGCACTCATTCACTCTCACCCTCTGGGGTCTTTGATGTTTGTGTGTGTGTTTTTGACTGCTGTATACAAAAGGGGGCGATGGGAGAACAGTAGAGCCTCCGGTCTGGATCTCTTCTTAGAGTAAAGATAGAATATTTTATGAAGGAACCATTACTGAATTTTGGGAGGCATTTACAAATTCTGCACCATTTACTTCCTTCCAAGGAACTCCAGATGTCTGGAAATAGATCCGATATCTTCCATTAATTTAATAAATAGTTGTGTGGATGTGGGGTATGTTATGCATAAAAGGTATTAAATAATGGCGAGCAGAGCCTTGAGAGAGCTGAGTAAAATAACCCCAGAATCACAGTGCCAGAAAAGTGCACATGCCTTGTCACTGTCTGTGTAGTTATTTGGGTTTTCCTCTTCTTTCCACGCAGGCTGGTCAGACCGCACTGATGCTAGCCGTGAGTCACGGGCGGATAGACATGGTTAAAGCTCTGCTGGCCTGTGGTGCGGACGTCAACATCCAGGATGACGAGGGCTCTACAGCTCTGATGTGTGCTAGTGAACACGGACATGTAGAGATTGTCAAACTGCTGCTGGCTCAGCCGGGGTGTAATGGCACCCTGGAGGACAATGTGAGTTGCCTTTCCAGGCAGTGCTTCATCAGATAGCTGCTCCACTCCAGGATGTTTTCCGAATTCTTTTTGTTTTGATGCAGTGGAGAGCTGCTGAAATCGTAGTTGTTGAGGCTGCTAGAAGCAAATAGTGCTTTTGCCGAAAGGGTAATTTGTTGACCTGCTGTTTTCCCTTTTCTACGTGATTCTCTGACTCACAGCGCCGAAGTACCAAATGCGTGAATCATCTGCTTAGCGGTCGCAAGTGCTGTGATTATTGGGCAAGTATCTTTGCTTTTCTAACAGACCTACCCAGTAACGATTTTTGTGGTTAGCTGTAGGTGTGCAGTGGCAAGAACAGAAAAAACACTTGCCACCTCATGGTAAAACATCTTCCTGTCTCACATTCCTTCTCCCTTTCCCAGGATTCTTCCAGTTTGCAGTTAGGACTCTATCTGGTGCCGTAGCAGCCTTGTTGTGTTGCTTGTCTGTGCCCGCAGCAAACATCAGCCCTACAGTTCTCTTCACAGGATGTTCACGCAGTACCTACACCGTGACTTTTGAGGGTAGAGGTTTGGTCTCACTCGTGAAGCTGCATTGTCCTGACGATAACGGGATACAGGCTGTGACTTCCGTGCCAAGTGAGACACTTGCATATTTCTTGTTGCAAGGATCACTGCAGCCTGCACTGTCAGCAGCAGACGGTTTGATCTGTAGAGTTCTCGAGCGTGAAAATGTTGACTGAGCTGGTTTCTTGCCAGTACTGTGTTCTTGTTAACAACATCACTTCCTGGGTATGTTTCCGTTCTTCCGATTGCTTTCACCCACTGAGCACTGAAATGGAGCCGGGGTTTGGGATTTGGGAGGGCAGGGGGAGGTTGTTTGTTGAAGCTGTCGCAGAGAGGCAGAGACATCGTTTCTGTTCGTTCGCTCGCCTGCTGCAGGAGCAGGCTCCATTGCCCGGTGGTGCCAGCGGTCTGCAACAACTGGCCAGAGGGGAAAATGTAAGCAGGCCTCAGCGTACAAACGCTCTTGGGGCCAGTCTAGGTCACTGGCAGCCTGGGTGCTGTTAGCACCGCTGATCACCACGTCAAGAATTGAAGTCATTGAAGTCGTGATGGGGATGTGACACCTAACTGTTCCGGTAGGCAGTTTGATACTGTTTCCCAAGCACAGCTTGTCTGCTGCTTATTCATGTTATAAAGGGTTTCTCTGTGCTGTGACATTATGAAATTTTTAGCATTCCCCTAGCTATTCTGAATGTGACAGTGACACTTTTCCAGTCAGCATGATCAGTAGTTAGCTGAGCTTCATCCTACTGATGTGTGCCGCTCTGACAGTGATTCAGCATCTCTCTTTGAGAACTTGCCTTCTCCTGGTGTTGACTGTGGAGTGTTTGTTGCGCGTTTGTAGTGCATTATATTGCACTGGATGGAGTGGACAGCTCTTCTAGCTCCCTGTCTGCTCAGGACAATTAGATTTGTGTATGGCCACTCCCTGTAGTCTCATAAGACAACTTTCCACTTGGATGCTGTCCATCGTGTCCCATGCTGGAAAAAGGGTTTACAGTTTCCTTAAACTGGTGCCGACCTCTGTAATACCAGTGCTACGGCAGTGGCTAGAAAACATGCTCCATTCAAAGAGCCAACATAACAGGCAATCGCTACGAGAGGACATTTCAAATACTGGCATAATTGTGGAAATTTCTGTGCACAAGAGCCAAAAGCCAGGCAGTGGACCAGCAAGCCACTCTGAGGTTTGTGCTGAGGTTGTGGCTGCCTGCCTTGTCATGTAAACACCAGCGGAGAGCAGGGGGTTGTAGCCACGTGATACCCCAGTTTCAGGAAGAGAAGGAAGCAAGGAAGGCTGCGTTGGGGATGTGGCAGCTTTGTACAAGTGTGCCCCTCTGACAGCTCAGAGGTCTGCATCGCCTGTTCTCTGACATCGACTTCTTTGGACCAAACATGGCCTAAAGGGAAAACAGCAGGTCAATAAATTACCCTTTCAGCAAAAACACTATTTGCTTCTAGCAGCCTCAACAACTACGATTTCTGAAAGCAGTAATGCCTTCTGAGAAACTGAGGTGACAGTATTTGACCGGGAAAGTCCATTTGTTTGTAGTTAAACTTCCATCAAAGAGCATTTGGAATTATGAATGGAACTGCTCTTAGTGTTAATGGGAGCTATAACACAAGAATTATCATTGTAGCACAGCAGTTATCATGATATTTGATTAGCATTTATCCCTCCCTTATCTTCTCTTCCACTCCTCACTGACTTTGTAGTTTCTCTCGGACAGCCCAATCTTCTGAAATCACTGGTCTTACACGGCACTACATGTAACGTTACTGTGGTAATGGCGTGCTCATTCTTCCTCAGCAATAATCAAGACTCCTTGTTGAGAGAAATTATGAGGCCTCTGACAACTGGACTGCCTCATAAAACAGCACTGCAAGGCTTATTGTCACTTAATTATAATAGAAGAAATTAAACAGGACTCTAAATTAACCCAACTGTTTGTCCGAGCAGTAGGGCCTCCACTTCATAATTTCCCTTCTCTGTGGACTGATGGGGCTTTTAAGAGATCTGTTAATGCACACAAGCACTAATTCTCTTATTTCTTCCTTTCCCCTCTCAGGATGGCAGCACAGCACTTTCAATAGCCCTGGAAGCTGGACATAAGGACATAGCAGTTCTCCTTTATGCCCATGTCAACTTTTCCAAAACCCAGTCACCGGTTAGTACACAACCTCCTACAGTTTATGTTTTAACTTGCTGCTCCTGAACATGATAGTAAAACATAAACAAAAAATTAACCCCCTGGCAGCTGTACAGCAGTACAGCACATGAAATTTCAAGTTTATTCACAGGATGATTTTTATGCTGGCAAGTGGAACATACGTTTTTAAATACAGGTTGACTGCAGAAGGTTGAACCCTGACTGAAGGGGTTGTAGAGGCTGTACCCTCCTCCTCCTCCCTTTTATCTGGGGGTACAGATAGCTTGCTAGCAGGGTTCACAGACTCTGGCTAGTGTGCAGAGGTGCTGTTGCATCATTGTAATGCTCATTATTTACCTGGCCACTGAAAAACAGCTGTTTCTGGAGTTACAGCGATCCTGGGTGTTCTGGCAACCATCTACCTGCTCTCCAAGCCCCAGCTCACTCTCCTCCTAAGCTGCTGCTAAACGTTTCACTGTCTAAATAACGTGCACTCTGTAGGCTGTATGATAGCAGGCACTGTTTTTCCTAAAATGAAAAAAAAAAAAAAAAGAATCTGTGCAATTAAAGGCAAGGGATTGAAAACAGTGCTTGTGAGTGCTGTGTTCCGACTCGGCTGGCTGGGGTAATTTCCCTGTGATTAATTGTTCTTCCCTCTTTTCTAGGGCACTCCTAGGCTAAGCAGAAAGACATCTCCTGGTCCCACCCACAGAGCCACGTTTGAGTAGTAGTGCATGAATATCTGTAAAAATCTCTATGCCATCTTTAAGCTGCGAAATGTTACTGTTTTACTGAGACAGATACTGAATGTAATTGTCTTGTGCCTGAACTCACCAGCAAAGTGAAAGCAGAGATCTAGTGCTAAAGATAGAAAACTGTATACTTGAAGCAAGCATATAGTGAAGTAGTGCTCAGCTGAGAACCTTAGGCAGAACTGTTCTTTTGCTCACCTACTTGTCTTTCCATACACTGGCATAAATCCTGTTTTTCTTTGCTATAGATTATCCTTTCCTATGTTACGTGCAGCTGAAGACTTCTAAAGCTATCCATGCAGTGGTGTCCCGGTGGCTTGTTTTTAATCATTTTAAAACATACGTTTATTTACTGTGCCTAGACTTTATCACAGTAACCTTTTCATAAATTTCATTCCAGCATGATTTTGATGGTTTTAATTACTTTAAAATTCAGAAGTTGCAGTTGCTTATATAGTCAGCTCCGTGGATCTTGAGCTGGTGGGTGAGTGGGTAGGTATTGGGGATAGAGCTTCTCATCAGGTCTGAAGTTCACTAAATAAGTTGTCGCTAATTGGGGATAATGTATAACTTTTTGTATGAAAGATACTAGTATCTATAAAATTAACTCGTACAGTATTTTCAACATTTTATATTCCTTAATAATTAAAAACTACATGAAGAATTACATGTCCTGTTACCATATTTTTATTAACTGTTTCAGTCTATAAGCTCCATACATGTTTATTGGAGAGTAAAATTAGAGGTACCAGCTGTATATTCCCCTTGAGTGGGACTGAGCATAGTTCTCGGTGCATATTTATGGAATGCTATTACCTTGTCACATTCACTTTAGTCATGTGTATTGAAATGTTTGAAGTGCCTTCGACTCTTGCCATATTTTCAGAATAAAATTTCATTATGCTGTTTTACTCCTCTCTTGTTTTACGTGTGATTTGTCATCATCCAGAAATGCTGCAGATTACAACTGCACCAGCGAAACAGGGTAGATTGGTAAGTCAAGGCAGGGAGGACTGGATAGCTCAAGCCTTGGGGTCTGCTGATGCGAACAGGATCAGTGCCCAAACCAGCTTTTTGTTGCTGACTGGCAGAGTAAAAAGGTTTGCCCAAGATGAGCTGCCTTTGCTGGTCTTGCACTTGCTGTGAAGGTTGGACGCTTTGCTGTCTGGGAGAGAAGTGGCCTCTCTCGGCCATGTGAAGCATCACAGGGAGGCACCAAAGGATGGTGCTCAAGCGGTTTGCATGAACTGCAAAGTAGTTACCAACTGAAATAAAAGCCTTTGAGCTTTATCTTCCAAACGATCCTGGCAGCTTGGTGAAAGGGCATGCTTTTTAGATGACATTGGAACAAGTCCTAAGCTAGTGCCTCTATATCCTTGTCAGTTCAGACCTACCTGATGAGACAGAAAAACACACCTCAGTGCCTTGCTTCAATGGATCTACACACTTTTCTTCTGTGTTCTTCCCCCTTCCCTCCCCAAGTTCTTATCAAAACAGCTTTTCCCACATAGTCCCTTTGAAACAGGGATCCCTGAAGCCATCCTTATCCAACTTGGCCTATATGGACTTGGTGGCTTGGACTGCATGAAGTTTCTGTGAGCTCTGTCCAAGATGGTGTGGTCCAGCTCTGCAGGTACTACATGATGCCAGTGTCAGGCTGGTACCCCAGTGCTTGGGCGCGTCCCCTGGGCAAAGGGCATGTGAAATCTCTCTGCTGTAGGGGGACACGTCTTAACATAGCAGTCCCAAATACCCACCCACACACCTTAAGGTCAGTCATATTTTGCTATTGGACTCGTTTGGCCAACTTCTCATTCTTCACTTAGCATCAAATGTTGTGTGGCTGCTGTCTCACCTGGGTCCTACCTGCTAGTTAAAGAGGTATGTCACCAACCTGCCAAATTACTGTGAAAAAAAGGTCTTCCCTCTGACACCAGGCTGAGGCAAACAGCAGCAGCAGCTGTAAAAAATTAAACAAAAAAACGCCCCTGGCTTTGCCAGCTGCGCTTGGTCAGAGAGGTTGGGTGCGGGCTGTCCTGCATAGCAGGGAGCTGAGCTGTGCCCCACGCATACTCACACCCGATGGCCTGGGACTTGGTCACAGGCAGTATGTGACACCAGCGCACACTTCCCAATAAATTTCTCATTCACTTACGTGGGATTCTCGTTCAGCAGAAGTAGTGCAGGTCGGATCTCCCCGCCTTGGGCATGGCAAGAGTGGCTTTTGTTTCGTTTCCAGCTCCGTTCATCTGCCACCTCTTGCCACAGTTCGAACAACTCTGGAAAGCAAAGTCAAGAAAATCTGTTCTCGTCTGTATGAGTTTAAAACACACATGGTGCTGGAGTTAAACAAATAAAGCTGATGAAGTGGAAAAAAAAGATGACTGCTTTAATCTCTCTCCAGAACTCGTTCTGATTTTACAGAAAATCCAGTTCACTTACTTATACATGCCTGCTGGGGAGACATTATATTGCCAGGTCAGAATTTGGACCAGGGGCAGGTTTTTACTTTCAGTTTTACCAAGAATATAATTTTTATTTAGCACTGGTTTGACCAAAACCAGTCTAGTTATGCTTTCTTAAGGGAGTTAGTAATCGTATCTTTAACTCTGGCTTGTATCTCAGGACAGTAGTTTTAGGTAGTCCTGTGAGGAGCAGGGAGTTGGACGTGATGGTCCTTATGGGTCCCTTCCAACCTGAGATATTCTATGATTCTATGACAGCAGTTTTAAAGCCTGTAGATTATACTCCAAAGTCTGACTTTGTTAAAGAGTGTGCTGAGCCATCTGCAGCAGTGCCACTGTATTGCTGTAGGAGATATCTTAATTACTAACATGCTCAATAGATCTTTGGCCCAAAAATAGTTGTTAAACAATGATCTGTGTTGCTCATTACTACCTTGCTACTGTGCTTCATTTGCACATATACGTATTTGTACATACTGTGGCCTAGGACTGAAAAAAAATTTGACATGCCTGTCAATTTAGCTTTTCAGAGCAGAGGGCCATGACTGCTGATTTCTTGGTTGGCACAGGTCCCTGTCTCTCCCTCCACAAATCAGTGGGAGTCCTGGGTGCAGTGGGAGTCCTGGTCCCACAACTGTCGTAGAAGGGTTTAAAAAAAATGGTCCAGGGTTTAGGTGACTAATGACACAGGGAGAGTCACCAAACGTACTTTTAATTGGTTTTGGGGTTTTTTTACCTGGAAAAAAGCATAGGAGAGGAATGTGGAAATAAACATTCCTTTTTTCTTTTTTTTACCCACCCTGTAGAGAGTATATCCGAAACCAATACACTAGGAGTTAAAATTTTCTAAGTGACTGCATTGCTTTCTAATGGCCTTGACTGGCAGAAGTCTGGGGAGGAATCTGACCCTTCCAGCAACATGCAAGAGTCAGGTTATGCAACTCTGAGTTCCAGGATTTGTTTAGGTGTCATTTTCCTGGTAAGCAAAAGGGTTGGCCCAGAACTGGCCTCATAGAGCTTTAGAAAATGTTAGATGAAGCTGTGAACTCCGCATTTCTGCACAAAACTCAGTTTGTTCCCGAAAGCTCATTGTTTTGGGTTAAAATGCCTTGTAAATCAAAGTGCTCTCAGCTGAATGGTGAAGTAGGCCACTGTGTTATGCCATGTCAGGAAGATTGCCAAAAGCAACCAAAACTTTCATGGGTATAGGTGGAAAGTACAGAACAAACTGACTATTTTACCAAAGTCAGTAAATTTGGAGAGGGACTCTTTACAAGGGCATGTATTGACAGGACAAGGGGTAATGGCTTCAAGCTGAAAGAGGGTAGATTGAGATTAGATATAGGAAAGAAATTCTTTACTTTGGGGTGGTGAGGCACTGAAACAGGTTGCCCAGAGAAGCTGTGGATGCCCCATGACTGGAAGTGTTCCAGGCCAAGTTGGACGGGGCTTTGAGCAACCTGATCTAGTGAAAGGTGTCCCTGCCCACGGCAGATGAGTTGGGACTAGGTGTTCTGTAAGGTCCTTTCCAACCCAAACCATTCTGTGGTACTCTGGTTCTATGAAATGTCATTTCTGGCCTAAAGTTCTACTAGGGCAGACTTAATGGATCGAACAGTTAAATAAAAGGAAAAAAAAAAAAGAAGAAAGATTACTTCCCTTAGCATTTTGTTGTGTTGTGTGGCCCTCCTGTCTCCAGGAGGTTGACACCTGAAGCAGTTCACACTGTGGGAGCCAGGCCCTTCCCCAGGAAGTATTTAAGAGATTCCCAAAAGCGTTGGTATCCACCGATGCCCTCTGCAAGCCAACTTTAATTCCACCTGCTAATGCTGGATAGCATTTGTCACAGGTGCTGGGATTACGGGGTTTACCACGCATACCAGCTCTGAACTGAGCTCCCTCTACACGCTCTCCCCGGCATTTGTTTTTCAGTTCAGATCAGATGATGACTGACTCTCAGTATATCCAAGCATGATGTTGTCATCACCTTTGAACTCCGACTGTCAGTGAATATATAAAAGCTCTGGCACTTCTTCAAGACTGTAAAAGACGTCACTCTCTTTTTTCCAGTTATACTGTCATACATAAATTGAAGTTGCCACTTACAATCACCCTGAGGGATAAAAGGGGAGGGTTACTGGTACCGAATTTTAAAATGATGGAAATCAGCGAACACAATATTGATCTAAATGCAATGACTGAAGAAGGCATTTTTGCAAGACATACTTTCAGAAGTTTTATCTCCTTGATACAGCTGGAAGAACTCAAGTTATTTTAGAAATAGCTTTTATGTCTGTTTCTCCTGGTGTCTCATACTTTTGGCTGAGAAGTCTGGCTCCTCTAGGTCCAGCTCAGCCATGGTGTGAATAATGCAAGCCTTGGCGTCGATCCCTGACACGCAGGACTGGCTCTGTTTGCTGGGATGGAAGCGGCCCAAAGGCTACAGATGTCCTCCTGCATTTGAAAGGCAGCAGCAGAGCTGGCCAAAACAGCACTCGCACTCTTACTGCAGCTGTGAGCAGTCCTCTTCAGGGACTCCGTGTCTGCATGCCGGTCTGTAAACTCCATCCCGTCCTGCGCTTGTGCCTCCATCCAGGACCTTTGACTGAAAGCTGAACTACAAGCATTTCCTTGCTAAAAAGAGACGCTTTCAGATGTTCAGATTACATCGGGATGCTTGGGCTTACCTCTGACAGCCTGACATGGGACAAGGGTCAGAGGGTTGTCATCAGCGGCGCTGAGTCTAGTTGGAGGCTGATAACTAGTGGTGTCCCTCAGGGGTCAGTACTGGGCCCAGCCTTGTTCAACTTCTTCATCAACGACCTGGATGAAGAGTTAGAGTGTACCCTCAGCAAGTTTGCTGATGACACCAAACTGGGAGGTGTTGTAGATACACCAAGGCTGTGCTGCCATTCAGCGTGACCTGGATAGGCTGGAAAGCTGGGCAGAGAGGAACCTGATGAGATTCAACAAAGGCAAGTGCAGGGTCCTGCACCTGGGGAGGAGCAACCCCATGCATCAGTACAGGCTTGGGGCGGACCTGCTGGAGAGCAGCTCTGTGGAGAGGGACCTGGGTGTCCTGGTGGATGACAGGTTGAGCATGAGGCAGCAGTGTCCCCTGGCTGCCAAGAAAGCCAATGGGATCCTGGGGTGCATCAAGAAGAGTGTGGCCAGCAGGACGAGGGAGGTTCTCCTTCCCCTCTACACTGCCCTAGTGAGGCCCCAT
>Ga0065711_1008608_pt1 | contig 16013 bp, 6 predicted proteins | sample Hoacrofraction12_FD_59098 | JGI IMG/M metagenome (GOLD analysis project Ga0065711, IMG submission 59098) | Hoatzin crop microbial communities from Cojedes, Venezuela - Epithelial fraction 12 v2 (version 2) | ecosystem: Host-associated > Birds > Digestive system > Esophagus > Crop | place...
CTGCTGTAGGTGACCCTGCTTTGGCAGGGGGTTTGGACTAGATGACCCACAGAGGTCCCTTCCAACCCCTACTATTCTGTGATTCTGTGATTCTGGGGGGGAGGACGAGCTATGTATCCACCGAGGCCTGTCTTCTGCCATGTTGTTGGGAGCACGTGCCACATCAGCCAGCACTAAGGGGAATAGCTTCACGCAATGGAGGAGTGGGGCTGGGGAGTAGATCAGTCTTCGACAAATACACCTCTTGTTAAGTTTCAGTTGTCTTCCTCTGCACTAAAATTCTTCAAATGTCATCTAATAGTTTCAATTATTAGACAAATCGGGCAAGTTAGATTTAGGTTAGATTATTACATAAATTATTATTATTTATCTAATTATTTAAATTATTAATTGTTTAAATTCAAGGTCCTAACTTTTCTGAATCTCTTGTTTTTATGTATTTGTCTTCTTAAATGCATGGTATGCAAAGTCCCAATATGTTTCTGTTCTTAAATAATACAAAAAAAAAATTCATACAGAATTAGATCTGTTTTTCTTCTGTCTGTCAGGAAATGCTTGCATTCTGAAAAGGCTGTAGCGTTGTGCTGTGTAATTGTTCTGCCATCCTTGTAAAAGAAGATGTACTTTGTCCTGTTAAAATGAGAACTACTTGAGACACCGCAATTATTATGAAACTGCAAATCATGTCTCTCCTGGGAGAGGGTGATGTTCGTCACTGAAGGAAAGTTGGCATTCATAAGCACATAATCAATGAAAACAGTGCTGTCATAGTGGGTACTGAATTGTATATGATATATGATATTGTACAGGGTAGGAGGAAAAGCAGGGTCCAGCAGCACAGCCAGTGTTCCTTTTCGCCTTCTGGCTTTTAGACTGATTCATCGTATAACCAGCTAGTTAGGAAAGTGGAATTCACTGCTGAAAGGAGAATATGTGAGTAGCATAGAAAGTGAGCTGAAGACTGGGGGTGGAAAATTATAATCAATAATTTAAATTGATACATTTCTATGTGCATTTCTAGGTATAATCTCTGGGTACAACCTTGAACTCCCAGCCACAGAAAATTTTCTGCCTGATTTCATTCATTTTCATCTCTGGACCATGGTGTAGTTGTATGAGCAATGCCTGCTCTGTGTTGAGCAACCATCACAAGAAGGGTAAATGATTAACCAACACTTGCGCTGCCTTTCCTGCTGTTGCTCAAAAATCCCTGCAGAAATCAGTGAAAACCTTCTGAAATCCTCCTGTGCTGAGGCTGGGTACCCGTCCCGCTCACGTGCCCGCAGAGGATGGCGGTTCGGGGGTTCCCTGTCTTTGCATTCTGGCAGGGTGACCTTGGGCATGCCGTCACATCACAGCTGTGGTGGAGCAAAGATGCCGGATCTGGGTCTGAGCGGTGGCCGCTCCAGTGGCAGGGGCATGGGGATGTTGCCCACACCGACTTCGTGCTGCTACTACGGCTGGGTAGCAGGTGGCTGCGGAGGTGCGCGCTGGGATGCACGGGAGCTGTAAAGTAAACAGACTGTTTGCCTTTCCAGACGGTTTTATTCAAGGTTTTCTCAGTCGTGATTGGTAGCTCCAGCATCCTCTCCCCAGGACTGCTGAAATGAAGTTGTCTATAGCTGGATTTGTGAGGAAACAGGGAAAGTTTTTCAAAGGCATAAATTTCCTTAAAACACTCAGTAAGAGCTATCCGACTGATTTCTGTTTGAGGTACTCAGATGATCTTTCTCATTTTTTACAGATAAGTTTCTAATCATGGAAAAAGGGGGATAAGTTTATATACCCTTTAAAAAGAGGAATCTTCTCCTGGTAAACAGAGGTTTATTTCTGACTGCAGTTATGGGGATGCTTAGAGTGTAAATAACAGGATACCTGCGCAGAGGTGCCTAAATATTTAGGAGCAGCGTGTTGTAGTTGGTGTTGCAGAACGTTAGCTTTGCATTGTCCATTTCTGAGTTACCATGTGATGATGTCCTTTTAAGTGCATTTTGTTCTAATTTGGGTGCTGTACACACAAAATACACAAAGTTTATAAAATCAAGCGCGGTTATGCTACTGGTGACCCTGTCTGGCTGTTTCTTTTCATCGTAAACCATTATCCAAGTCCCTTCAGACAGCTAATTAAATCCTCTTTTTTTTTTTTTGACCTCTACTTCAGGGGATCCTACTCTCTGTTCTCTGCATAAGTGGTTTATATGGGCCAGGTATGCCTTCTTTCTCCTCTTTTTCGCAGGTTTTCCCCCGGGGAGCGTGGGTCAGCCCAATCCTGCTCTTGGTCCCATCTGACCTCTGTCCCAGGCTGCGGCACAGGCAGCAGCAAGGGCAGGGAGGGCGTCTCACCTTCCTCCAGCAGTGATGGCAGGGGGGCATCTCGTCTTCCTCTCCTCGATGGTACCCGTCGTTCAACCCCATATCGAGCACCTCTCGCAAGTTTGCAGCACCATCAGATTTGAACTGGTTTTAACTGGCCTGGCAAAAGCCACTTCCCTGACTGAAATGCACCTTCTGCCTATTTAAAACAGGAAGGATATTTGAATCCTTGAAGGAGGAGCTACCTGATATTATTTTCTCATTGTTTTACAGTGTCTTTTTTCCCTGGATTTTATCGTGGAAATCATTGAACAGTTTTGGCTGATGTAAGAAAAAAATCACCTGAGGCACACATCCAACATGGAAAGTTTCAGCCCGAACGATAAGTCTGGCAAAAGAATAAGCAGGTGCAAATCGGATCTGAGGGGAAGTATTCGATAGTCCTTAGTAACAGGCTGTGTCACAATTCCCACCTATGTGTATTGAATTGGCAAGAACACTTCAACATGCATGCAACTTGCACACACTCTTATCCAGTGCATTCTGCTGAAATGCATATCATTTAATTAAATAATCCAATTAACATGCATAAGAATCACTCTGTCTTAATATGACTGCAGCTAATCGCATCTGTTGTTAAACCTGTTAATTGTTTATCATCTATTTTGCTGAGTTTGAGTTTTACAACAGCAAACAGAAGAACAAATGCTCGGTGTCCTTTATAACTATTGCTGCCACACATATTAGAAGAATTGCAAAATTTGCAAAATACACAGTAAATTTATCATATAAAAGGTCAGTATTTGAAATGTTATTGTGACATGCAAAGCTGTCCAGCAATTAATGATTGAGGGAAACAATAACTTAGCGGAAAGCCTTCAGTCTTCATTCTTCTGATACATAATTTTGGTTATTTCCATATTGCCTTGTTCTTAGTGGGAGTCAGAGGAAGGCTTTAGTTCAATATTCTCTAGCCCTAGCTAAGAGACTCTGTTGTGTTCTCATTATGTTTGCCTCACATAATCACTCACTGTTAATTTCAAGAATTTCTGTGTGTTTGTGAGTCCTAGACAATGAGCTGATCCAAAATGAAGTGTGATTCATTGCCTTCTGACTTTACACAGAGCTTTTCCGTGTGGAAAACAGCACATGAATCTGGGTGTTAACTGCAGCTTGAGCACAAATAACTTTCCTGCTGTGTACAGTGCCTTCATTCCTAGGCAAGGTCAGTGATCTGGTCAAGTGAGGCTTTTTTGTTTGGATGGGCCTCTCTTGCCCACATTCCTTACAATCATTTTTTCCCTATATTCAGGTGTGCTTCCTGAATGAACTCAGTCTTTGTGGAGAGGTCTTGGTATTTACTGTTGCCACAAATTGGCGATGTGTTGCACCTAGCGTTAGTACTCCTAGGACCAGATGGGAAACGCTAGGGTGCTGTGGCAAAAGCAGCAGTGACCATGAACGCCTTTCCTTCACCTTGTTTGTTCTGATGAGTTCACAGTGTGCCACCGGGCTAAGGGATGCTGGGGCAGGAAGGCTGAAACTTCCCAGGGAAACATAGAGAAGGAAGGCGGTGTGCAGAGAACACTGCCATAAAGCTTATAATTTTTAGAGGAGCTGTCTGCGGGAGTGCTGTAGGCTTGGAGAAATTATGATCTCAGGAGATCGCTTGGCTGCACCCTGGGATGTTGTGGTGGTTTAATCCAGCAGCTGGCAGCTAAGCACCAGACAGCTGCTCGCTCACCCTTCCTCTCTGGTGGGATAGAAAGGAGAAATGGACAAATGGTAAAACTCGTGGGTTGAGATAAAGACAGTTTAGTAAGATACCAAAGGAAATACCAATACTGCTAATGATAATGAATGTATAAAGCAATCTATACACAATACAATTTTTTCCTCACCGCCTGACGATCAGTTGCATAGCCAATCCCCAAGCAGTGGTTGCGGAACCCGCAGATTTCATGGAGCTCACAAATTTTGTGGATTTCTCTGAACTCACGAATTTCACAGAACTCACCAAACTTGCGAAAAAAAAGTCTGACTTCACAGAGAAGTTTGAACTCCCGGAAAAGAGAGGACCTCCTGGAAAAGAGGTTCCTGCCCCCCGGCCAACCCCCATTTATAAATTGAGCATGATATCTGCATGGTGTCTACGTGATGTCTCTGTGATGTCTATGGTATGGAATATTTCCATTGACCAGCTTGGCTATCTGTCTGGCTATGCTCCCTCTCAGCTCCTGTGCACCTGCTTATTAGCTGAACATGGGAAACCAAGAAAGTCCTTGATTTTCTTAACTAAAACCATCAGTGTTATCAACATTCGTCTTGTACTAAATCCAAAACACAGCAGCTACTGGGAGGAAAATTAACTCTATCCCAGCTGAAACCAGAACAGAATATACCCATTTATGGGAAGAGTCTTCTCACAACGTTATAGGTAGAGCTATATAAATTTGAGTGGCCTAAGTAAACCCAGAAAATCATTGCCATAGCATTAAACAGTTTGATTTGGGACTTTGAGTCCAGGAACCTCTGCTACTTAGTTCTCTGGTAGGCATGGTAGATACTTGCTGGTTAGGGTGCACAGGAGGGAAAGGATTAAAAGAAAAAAAGTAAGTAAAGCATTTGGGAATTCAGTGCCTGAGCACAGCACATAGGATTAAAGCCTGCTAGAAACCCTTGACGAGAGAAAGGATGTGCAGTTAAAATGATGATTTATCATTTGGGCAAGTTCTTTTGGAAGAAGGAAGGTGGTTGACTGAATCTTCCGGTGAACATGGTGAGAGTGGCGGTGGTTACTTTTCTGGTTCCGCTCCCTGTCCTGACTTGGCCAACTTTTCCTCCTCTGCTAGCCTTTTCATGGTGGGCAGAGCCAAGGATGATTTTGCACCAGTATGACAGCACCATGCCTTGTGGTCACTTCTAATATGAACACAAATGATGGAAGAACAAGGAGGAGACAGTGGCGGGGCAGGGAGAGAAGAAGACAGAGTACAGGGGTACTGTGGCTGTTTTGTGGGAACAAAGGATTGTGTGTTAGGGGAGAAGCTGGCTCTTGTGTGCGAAAGGATTGTGTGTTAGGGGAGAAGCTGGCTCTTGTGTGCGTTGAGATCTGCACCACACATGCTGATGTGTGATCATGGCCAGTGACCTTGTCCCTGTGCGGGTCTGGATGTCGCAGGGGTTGAGGTTTGCCAGCCAAGGACTGACACTCTCGAGGAGCGTGAAGGCTGACTATTTTTGGCAGAGAATCCTTGCTCTTTGCGGAGTCACTTGGAGGCTTGTGGAGACCATGAACTTACAGTCTTTTCTGCTGCAGAGCTTTAAAGGTGGATGGCAGATGGAATAAGTTCATCTTCTGGTTATTTCTTTCCTCAACTAAACCTGCTTTCTATTTGTGCCTGCATGAGCTCACTCATTTGCATTCCCATACTGTGCTCTCTCTTTCTTTTTTCTTTTATTTTTTTCTGAAGTATCCTCCTATAGCATCCCCAGAATCCAATACCGTACTAAGTCTGTTCAGACACAGAGGGGTCGTGATACTTGTTCCATGTGCAGGCTGATGAGAATGTCAGCGCTCCCGTGGAAAGGGTCGTGACGGTCTGGATCAGGGATTTAAGCCTAGGCTGAAGCCTCTGTCCTTGCAGGTGCTCTCAGCTGGATGCTGGGTCATCAAGATGTCTTATCTGAACTAGGACTTCATCCGTAACTCAGCCTTTCCATGCAGGGAAAGGCATGCTAATAGGAACCAAATGGGCTGCTTTTTCCCAGCAGTGCTACCCAGCCCTGCCCAGGACGTGCCAAGGACCCAGAAACATCTTGTGCCTGCTCTTAACATAGTTCTGGGATGGCAGTGGTTGGTATTTCTATTCAGAGTGACAGATTTTTAGGTTCCCTTAATAGTTCTGCATCTAGCAGTCCTTGCTACAGTATACTGTAAATATATATGAAACCCTGCTGTGGTCTCCACAGCTCTGCAGTAACGGTAGAACTGTCCAGCCCAAGAGACAGAGCATTTTCCCCTAAATTCATTGCTCCATCTGTTTTCGGATTAACTGAGGAGGATGAAGGGAAAGAGCAGCATAATAAAACTCCTCTGTTGCATCACTTAAAATTCTCAGAAAATGTTTGTAAAAATTAATGTTGCTTCTCTTCAAGCTGCGGGGGGGCACAAGTCTTCAGTCAATTAAATCCTCATTTCTGGATTTTTTTTTTTCCAGCAAGGCTTCTTAAATGTGTTTGTGCTATTATGTGTGTCTGGTGTCATTTTACTAGCTAAAATAATCACACAAGTTTTGCATATTTTAGCTATATACTAGATAAGCAAATAATAATGGGAAACATGAAAATATTGTTCAAATTAGGAATCAAAAGTTGATGTAATCTGAATGTGAGCCACATGAGTCTGAATTGTCTGACTAGTTTAGATTGGGAAAATAATGGAAAGAAAACCTAAGAACATGTTAAATACCTTCTGTATATTACATTCGGTTATCCTGGATAAAGCAGAATATTATCTAAAACTCCATATTTCTTTTTGTGACGATCCTTTCCAGTCTTAAGAGGGCAACCAAGACAAAATAAGATCTGTGAGCTGCCGTTTTCTTTGCTAGCTATACAAAAGTTATGCTGGTAATTTGTTCTTGAGCAGGTGAATGTGTCTGTTCTTACTGTAGTCCTGATTTTCATTCTGAATAGAGATATTAATCTGGAAGGCTGTACTTGATTTGTGGACCCAACTGGTGCGATATCTATAGGCCAGATAGGAATAGTTTTATCTAAAGATACTAGCTCCTTTAATAATAAGTCACCCCTTCTTCTCAGTGTAGTTTATCCCACTACTTTTTTCTTCCAAGTCCACTGAGGGCCGGTATCCTGAGAAGACCTCCGTTCCCTGCACTTTATGTCTGACCTCCCAACAGTAGTACTTGTTTACCTAGAGAGATAATTGTTTTCTGAAGAGCATCCAGCTGATAACTTACTTTTTCATTAGACCCCTTTTTCCTATTAGTTATCTCCTGTTAGTTGATCTGTGTCATTTGATAAAACTAATTAGGTAATAAAAGACTGTTTCTGAACTCCTCCCTTCAATTTTGGCATGGTGAAATGTACTTCTTGGCACCTTGCTCTTTCCTCATAAAGACTGCCTTCAGTTGACAAACAACAGTCATCCAAAAGAAAACAAGGCAGTTCACGCATCCTCTCTTGATATATCCCTGTGCTGAAAAAAAGTAGTTCCTAACAAATTATTTGTACCAGAGATAGTGACATAACCTTGGCTCTGTTTTAGAGTTTTGCAAATGTTTGCGGAGCATCTCAAGAGACCAGGCTAAATATACTCAATGAAACCATTCAGCGTTCTACTAAAAGCATTTTGTTTCCTAGGACTTTCCTCCCTTCTGAAAATGCCCTCCCACAGCTGCATTACATTTATTAGAAGGTGATGCTGGTATGAGGTAGGAACATCACATTTTGTATTTTATTTTAAAATTTACCCTAATTTTCAGGTTTCCTTTTTAGATTACATACTTATTTTGTTGAAATCTCAATGGAAGGAAAGTTTATTATTAGCTTCAAGTTGAAGTATACCCATCCAATGAGAAAGAGGCTGATCAGGTTATGCTTCATAAAAATTTTTGGTGTGAAGGTTTTGAGGTGTTGTGATATGCAGCATTTCAAAACCAATTAGCAAAGAATTGCCATTTCTGTATGGCCAATGGCCTCTGCTACATCCAGTAAGGTAGGAATTGCATGAGGACACTGGTGGATTTTTTTCTTGATTGCTGCATGTGTGCACCTCAGGAGAAGGAAGATCTCAAAGCTTCCTTCAAGAAGAATATGGAATATGCTCTGCTCAGATGTGAGATCTGTAGAAATCACTGTAGTCGCTGTTTGTGGTGTTCCAGAACCTGGAGGAGAAATGCATCCAGGATCCTCAAGGGTCCAAACACCCAGCCCACCAGAAATTGGAGGGAAACAGTTGTCCAAGTTTCAGATGTTTTAGAAACAATAATCAGTTCATGGAGGGATGACTAAAGGCAGGCATCTAGCTTGGCTGATGCTACCTATGACCTACCCAGACTCATACAGGGTCCGGAGCAGCCGGTGGAGGCCAGGCAGGATACCTGAGGGCAGGTGTGGACAAATGAACTGAAGTTTTGCCTAGTCTTGGTCTCTATCACAGCATGATTTCAGCCTAGAGAAATGTCTATCGAAGCCAGTGAAATTAGACCAACAGAAGGATCTCATCAGGATCTGGCCTGTGTTTTACACTCAGAAATGTAATCTGTCTTAAAAGGCTGGCATCTACCTGTTCATTACTCGGTGTTAAATGCAGCTAGCACTTTGGTCAGGTCTGAAGAATTGTTTTGATATTAGTTTCATGTTTGCTGTGTGCTGGGTTTACTTCCATGTCAGAAAGATGTACTGTGGGGATGCTCAGAATCCATCATGCTTGCAGAGATTTGGAGTGCTAATCTTCAGGGATGCAAGAGCCCCAGAATAGCAGCATATGAAATTTTAAAATCAGTGGTATGATCAACTCAGATAGTACCAGTGTGTGTTTATAAGTGAATCGTGATAAATAAATTATGGGAGTGATAGTGAGATGCAGTCATAGCAATAAGAAGTGAGTTTTAAAAAGAAAGAAAAAATGAAGTTTGTGTTTTTGTTTGTCCTCATTAGATTCAGAAGAAGTTTTGACTTGCTTTCTGCCCCTGAACGTTTTTTCCTATCTTCTCCAGATGTATTTACAGCCAGTTCTGACTCAGGGGCATTTAGCTAAGATGCCTGAAATCGTTATTATCCTCTGGAGCTGCTGCTTTTCCTATCAGAAACACTCATGAGCTACTGCAGTTCATAACCTACCGTAATGTCAGCTCGAACTTCTGGCTATTTTGACTAACACACCTTGTATCTCAGGCAGATTTGGTTTTGCATTCCTAGCATTAAACATAAAGGCTTTCCAAGCAAATGCCAGTTACCACTGCTGGTGAATCGAAAGCATGGACCAGCCTGCTGCTGTGTCAAATCTGATAATTGCTTTTTACTCATAAGTGGCTCTGGAAATCCAAACAACCAAGCCTGTTTGTCCGGTGTGCTTTCATTTAATGTACTGTTTGCTTTCACTTCAGGTAGTTTCTCAGCCCTCCTGGCTGAAATTCAGTGCCACGAGAAGACCTTATCCAAGCCTTGCACGAATTGTTCCAGTGTCGTGCTAAGGGGTGCATCAGTGAATCGTGCCCTGCGTGGCGTGACTCGTAGCTTCCGTGAACAAATTCTCCAGGGTTATAGATTTGCTGTGAGGTAGCGTTGAGAGTCTCTGCCTTTACAGGCAGCCCTGTGGCGCCCGGCAGCGTGACACCCATTCCTCCCAGGATCCCTTCACTGTCTGGGCTGTGCGCTGCCCGCCCCAGCCCTGATGTGGAGCAGTGCCAGAGGTGCTCTTGCCAGCAGGGTTATGGCCCCAAACCAGGCACAGGTAAGGAGCAGAGGAGGCTACAGCCCGGTTTGCAATTGAGTTGCTATTGGTTTCTCTGCCTCAGCTCAAAGCTTAGCCGTGGCCTCTGCAGCACGCTCAAGATCTGGTCCACGGGAAGGGAGGGTGGCTGCTCAGCTTTTACAGCCGCAGTCCTGTCCAAGGCACCGCAAACATAAGCAAAGAGGTGCCGCTGAGCAGGAGCACGGCTCTGGGTGTCCTGGCAGGAGACCGCACAGCCCCTCTGCTGCTTTTTTGGCTGGGCAGGAGAAGAGAGCTCCCCTGCCCACTGCCTGTTTGTGCTGCCGACAGATGCTGCCTGTACAACTGATGAGATAACCAAACCTCTCCATCCCCACCAAGCTCACGTGCGAAGGCAATGTCCTTTAATATGACATGTCATTTTCATTGCATATTAAAATTAAGCTGTTAACATACTGTGGATTAAACCACTAACATCCACATTTTCGCTCGCATGGGGTCCACAAACACTGTCTATATACAGGATTAAAAGCGTAGATGTTAGCAGTGAACAAGGAGAGCTGTGTCCTTCCTAGCCAGCAGCCATGCAGCTGCTTCTCCTGAAGTCATGAGGAAGCCTTCCATAGTGCGTAAGAAGTTGCAGTGACTTTTGCAGGATTTCTTCTACAGTAGGGATTGCTGTTGTGACATTAGATTCTTTTCAGGTGTGACCGAGTTGTGCCTAGGTGAGGCAATTATTGTAATTTTTGTTGTGGATGAACAAATCGGAGAAATGCCTTAACCCCTCAGAAGGTTTTAAGGGGAAAAGCCACCATATTTCGCTGTTGTGCTAATGTGAGCTTTGCTGACATTTCAGGAGTGGATGGCATTTTGCAGCTAAAAAAAGCTTTCTTATGTTTGACAGAGCTACATGGAATACATATAAGACCTAAAATTTAGCATACCTCTTGCAAAGGAAGATTAAAATTGGAAGAAAAGTATACTAAATTGAGGTGCAAATGGGACGTGACAGTGACTTTCATCTATGCAAAATTTAAGCTAGAAGGCAAAAAATGCTAAAAGCTAAATAACAGCTAGCAGTAGTAAACAGTGTTTGTCTTCAAAAGGCCACAGGGATTTTCATGAATTTCAAAAAGTCCATAAAGGGAAGGGATGATTTGGCTTGGCTTACACATACTGCAGCTGAAGCAAAGCAGTTAAGTGACTGTCCATAGCAGAGCCAAAATGAAATCTGACTCAGGTATTCCTGGTCTCTTCCCGTGTTCTCCAGTTGCTTGACTGTCAAGGCAGATTGAGACCGAAATGCCAGGACGGTCTACAAGTTCTTAATGATTTTTTTTTTTTTTAAACTCATTTAGCAATTTGGTTCTCTGTAACAGACGTAATTTCCACCACAGATGCATAAAAGTGGTTTGAGCATGTCTGCTTCCAAATATATTCTATTTTTAGAAGCTGCAGAATTTTCCCCTGTTCTTACCATTTCCTGTGGTTTTACTCTGGCGCGTGATGGATGAAGAAGGCTATTTGTGCGATTAAGGTATGAGAATAGAAATTGTACGTCCTGAGTTTACAGATGCAAGTCAACATGGGATTGTCAGTCCTTTAAGCATACTAACAACAAGTGAACATCCTCATCTGTAAAAGAATATTTGTCTTATTAGAAGCATGTAAGAGAAGTGAGGCTGCACTGAGATTTGCAAAGCCCTGTGGGATCCGTGTAGGAAAGTGTCCGTGAAAGTGGTGTTAAATCAGTGACAGTGGAGAAACAGTACATTCACCTGTAATAAGCAGTGAGAGATTTAAGCTAAACAGGAACAAGACACACTGGAATGAGTGTTGACACACGGCGTTAATTGAGAACAATTAAGTCTGTGTGTAGACAAGATCTACATAGTCCATTTGAACTGCGTGGTATTATATGAGTAAAGGGTGCAGGATTAGACCCATTGTTTACAGATTTACCTAATGCTTTAAACTATGTGGATGAATGGTGTTACACAAATGTTAGTCATAATTATTATTTAATTATGACCACATGTTTACTTTGAACATAGTCCTGTGTTTAATATGTAGGAAAGCCAGGATGGTATTGCAGCTTCAGTGTGTGAGCTGCTGTTTGCCAAGCAGCGTTTTGCTAATGGCTTCTCCTTTCGTGTGATGAAAATGCATCCCTGGACTGTGAAATTGCACTGGTTGTGGTATGTAATGGGCAAACAGCTTTCATAAAAATACCTTCAGCTAGAACATTTTGAAACAGATGCATCTGAGATAGAATGCTAACTTATTAAGATTAATGCTATTAAATGTGCTGCTTGTGTATCATTCCAAAATATCTGAGACGCTAGTATTTCATTCTGGTTACATTGAGAGTGCAGAAAGCAAATTTTGGATTATGAATCATAAGATCAGTAGTGCTACAGAATTTCTATAATTCATGTGTTGCTACTTGCATTTGCATTAAAATGTTTAAACTGTTGTAAAATTTCAGATTCTTTGAAGTTTAATCTAGTTTTTTTCACTTCTAAGCAGAATGCAGTTATTCCTTCTTTCACTCTGTGTTTTGAGGTTTTCGTTTGCTCCGATCTTTCACTTCAGATATTGTGAAAAGCTGAAGAAAAGTGGCTACAGATACAAGCAAGGAAAGGAGCTTAGCAGGGCTTTTTTAAAAACATTTTAATTTTGTTCTTTTTTTAAGGAAACTGATAAGAAATATAATGCTGAGGGGTGTATAGTATATCCTAGGTTACAGGAGATGGCATGCTGTTCTAGTCTTTTTACTAAAATAATGCTTTTTAGAGCGACTAAAGATAATGGAGATTGTTAGCCTTTTCTTTAGAATGCTTTTAGTGCTTTGAATAGAGATATCTCAGTCACTCCACGTGTAGCATTTTACAATGATTGTCGTGCTACTGAGAGGGGGAAGAAGACCTCTCTTGAGCACAGGCTGTGCACGTGGACTTCTGTGAGAGACAGCCTGGTTGATTCGAGAACTACTAGTTTTTTGTTTAACCCAGTACAGGAATCTCCCAATTCCTGACTCTCTCAGTTACGGAATCTCATACAGTGACTTCAGACCGTATTTTTCTCATTGTTTAAGGCATTTGTTTTTCCCTGTGGGCCTCCCCTGACCTGTTTGCCCCTCGGTAGACCAGGTTGTGAACCCTGCTCACTGGCATGTAGGAGACCCGTGAGTCTCCTGGCTCTGACAGGCTTGAGGTGACCTGGCACTTACCGCCTTCACCAAAAAAGCATGTGTTTTTCCTGTGGGTCTGTACTTCAGTGGCCAGCATGGATTCAGGATTGTCCTGAATGCCTCGTTGCTTTGGGGGAAGATGACTTTTCCAGTGCATTTAAAAAACCCCAAATATTCAATCATTTAGAATAACTGTGTGTTTTCTAAGAGGAAGAGGGGAGACACGCTGGTTCCTGTAGGAAAGAGGAAACTTTTTAAGAAGTCCTAGGTGTTCAAAGTTTACTTAAACCTTCTTTCACATGAAAAGACATTCTCTTCTAGATGACTGTTTCTACTTGAAAACAAAGTATTTCGGTAGAGGTAATTTATGTCTTCTTTGAAAAGATTTCTGAAAGGAAGCTTGGTTTTAAGCAACCATTTTGCCTCTTCAGTTTTTTTGGTGTAGAGATGAAGGTAAGAATAATTTGTGAAGGCAGTTTCCTTGCGAGGGCTTGAGTTTCTGCCCAAGGCTCAAGCATTCCTTTGCCTTCCTCTCTGTTTTTCCAGCCCTGCCGTACGACTGAATGTTTGACTATTATAGTGTCAACAGCTCCTTGTATTTTCACTTGATACAGTTGAGCAAAAGTTTTGACATTCAGCTGAAATGTTTGAGGAGCCATTACCAGCATAATTCTGCTTCTTAAGTAAATCTCATCTTGGTGCTTGAAATCTAAATGGATTAATATTTTTAATGTCTTGTTTACAATGCTGCCTATGAAAGCCTGTATTTGTCTACTTGCCAACCTTCCTTCTTGGCCAGGAACCGTTCTGGCGTGAATCTCCACGCTGGGCTCCCATCCATTTTCCTTGAGTCTCTCTGGTTCCCTCCCTTTTCCTCAGGGGCTCTCTGGAAGATTGTCAGAAGGGCTTTAATTTCTTGAGCAAGTCAGCTTTTTTTGACTTCTAAATATTTCTGCCCCAGCCCTGAATTTCAGAGTTTGTCAGCCAACCACAGATGGCTTGCCCTGGTGGTGTTACAAAAAACCACATCTTTTCTCACGTTTTGATGAAAACAACCTAAAAACAAGCCAGTGTTAGCTTTGCGAGTGGGCAGAAAAAGATGGTTAAGAAAATGAGAAGCTTGCGCTGTGTGTGCGTGTGTGTCTTGACAAGGTGCCCAGCAGTCATGATGGAGTAAAGGTGAGCTAGTAGATAACTCCTAATGTAGATTATATACGTTATAGCATGCTACAGTATTTTGCCAGCATAGCCATGTTAGCTGGGAATGCAAAAAAAAAAAAATCCACAAAAAAACTCAACCAAAATTTCGCAGTCTGATGGCAATGGCTTAGATATGATTGCTGAGGGTCTTCAGGGGTAGGCAGGCTCCCAGAGTAGGGTCAGAAGACTTGCTGAGTGTGACATAAGCCCAAGTGCTAAAGCAGCAAGCAAGTTGTTGGAAAGTAGAAACCAGGGTTGTATGATATCAGACTACATTACGGTAGAATTATGCAGCTGTAGGTATGGTGATCCCTCACTTCTGAGCAGGCCAGCAGATCCTCACTAGTGGTTATTTTGATATGTGATACCCTGATGCTAATCTAAGAAGGCAAATGCAAAACCAAAGAAACCCCAGCAACAATAACAACCCTTAGCCGAGCGAGGAGCACTTGGCAGCGCTCGCTGCCTTCTCAGAAACGGAGAGCGAGCACAAGCTAACGCAGTGACAGGGCGCAAGGTTTGCGTAGAGGGATGGATGGATCTTTGCACAGTCCCCTGAACTGGGTACGTGTGGAAGCAAGAGGTGGTGTCTCCGCATCCCAAGACTGAGACCGGTAATCAAACAGACCCCTGCAAAGCGATGAAAATTTCTGCTTGCTCTGTCTTCGAATAAGGCGGGAAGGTAGGGGTTCGCTGCCTGGTCTGGCGTTAGAGGGTGGTGCGGCAGGGTGGGAGCCCTGGAGCAAAGCCTGGCCGGGTCCCCGTTTCACCCGCCTGCCCCTGCCCTCGGATGGGCAGAAGCCATCCCGTTGCCCTGCCATCAGCCTGGCACTGGCGAGCCTCCCACCATCCCCTCCTGTGGGAGCTGGGCTCCAGCCTCCTGGGAGGGTCCCCCTGCGCTGGAGGTGCAGATGGAGGTGCGGATGAGAGCAGACAGCTGAAGCCCCCGTGTTCCTGCCCACGAGGGACATCAAGCAAGAGACGGCTGTAGCCCAGGAGTGAGTGAGTGAACGCGTGTTGGTGCGTGTGAAGTGCTGATTTCCAAAGAGATTTTAATTTCTGTTTCTAAATGTACTGTTTAGTTTTGAAAACATGGTATTACTCAAAATGAGATGGATTGACAAGGCAAAATAATCTTGACAATCTTTCATTACAGGTACACAAGATATGTGAGTATTCTTAATGTTCTATAAAGCAACGTGTCTTGCACCACAAAATTATAAAAGAAGTATAAATAGCAGGGACAAGAAAAAAGGAGATTGAGATTCAATGTGTGAAGCAACCGAGTGTTTGGCTACGCTTTATCAATTATTGATCATTCTGTCTGCTGTTCAGAAATTATCTGGAGTTGGGGATTCTCAGTATTTTATTTTTTTTTTTAAGTCTCCTTGCCTTTCTCAGGCATCGAGATGAATGTGCAAACATGAGAGTGTGAGTCAGGAAACATGCCAGCGGAGGTGGCTGCGTGAGCGAGTCTGTAGGTAAACAGAAATAAAGTTAATTGGCAGTTTTCTTGTATAGCACGGGCAGCTGAAGTCCTTCTCACTGGAAGAAATTTTCTTTTCCCATTATCCTTCAGCATTCTCTTGGAGGGATTGTCTCAAGGGAAGTGAGTGAGTCAGAAAATATGCCAAGTTCATGTCACGGCTGTTTCGGCATTTCTTTCTCTTGCTGGCCTCCAGGAGCTTTATTGGCAAGTGTTTTTAAAGGAAATGTTGGCACAGGAAGGCCTTATTGTTTATGTCATGAAAGTCTCTTGGCGTCTTCTGCCTTGTTATTTTCTCCCTTAAATGGGGAAATTGGGGGGGGGGGTTGCTGAGAAAGGAAAAGAGGAGAGAAGCAGGGTAT
>Ga0065711_1041615_pt1 | contig 16013 bp, 10 predicted proteins | sample Hoacrofraction12_FD_59098 | JGI IMG/M metagenome (GOLD analysis project Ga0065711, IMG submission 59098) | Hoatzin crop microbial communities from Cojedes, Venezuela - Epithelial fraction 12 v2 (version 2) | ecosystem: Host-associated > Birds > Digestive system > Esophagus > Crop | place...
TGTTTTCCCTCTGTTTGCTGTTCTGTTAAACTGCCCTTATCCCGACCCACCAGTTTCTGCCTGTTTCTTTTTTTTTCATTCTCCTCCGCACGCCGGCGGGGGGAGGGGTGGCCGCATGGCGCTTTTGTTGCCGGCGGCAGCCGAAACCAAAACACCAGTCTCTTCCCCACTCACCTCCTGGTAGATGTAGTGTAGAACTGGCTTCCTGCAGAGCTGAGGTCTGGTTTTCCTCACAACACTACCTACATACACGTAGAGCTTCAAAATGTGCTGAAGTTAAAAACCATGTGTCTGGAAGCTGGTGCCTAGTGTGAATAGACAGCCCAACGTCCTAGCTGTAAAGACAACCAGGGATTTCACAGATGGGCTCTACAGGAATAGAAGAAAGGGTATCTCAATGAATTCTCTGACTAGGGTCTACTCCTGGTATTCCCCTGCTTCCCCACAGGCTGGTGTAAGCGATGAAGCATGCCTTGAGCTGGATTGTTGGCTTATACTGAGGACCTGTTTGCAAGTTACAGGATATCTGTGTGGGCTTCATCTGAGATAAATAGCAACGTTTTTCCAAACCATGCTTCTTGTTTCCATTGTATCCAAATGGAACAACTGTTAGATATCTCTCTTTTCATCCAGTGTGATTTGTAGTGGTATCCCTAGCAATTTCTACCGCAAGTGCTATGTGCAATGGAATATGGCTCTTGTTCATCAAGATTATTTTATTTATACAATTTTTTAAAGTGCATTGTATTATACAGTGAGTCATCTAGTCAATGCAAGCAATACCTGAAGAATTAAGGTGTGAAACAGTGCAAAATGGTACAAAGACAGATGAGGAGTATGGAACAAGCACAGAGTTGTTTTGTTCATTTATTCTGTAGATGGAATAAACATTCAATCCATGTTGATGTATAAGCAAACCTTTTTCTGAGGCACTGTGAAATCTTGAGTGACCTGCCTTTAGGAAAAAATGCCTCAGAGTTTTTAATAACTATTTTGGAGGTTTTATGTTGTTGTAAGGAGTAAATTCTTTGAATGTACTTTGGATGTATTTGAGTTATATAACGAGTTGTGTGACACAAAATACAGAAAAAAATCAGAACCAAAATTATAATTTTTAAATTTGATCTCTGCTCCTGTGTTCAATCAAGCAGGTTGCACCAACGGTGTGAAACTAGCACTTACATGCATTATGAACAGAGGCAGACATGAATGTGTAGGAAAAGTATACAGAAAGCAAGAACTAATGATAAAACCAATGACTTACTTTGAATCAAGTTTACCTTCTGTTGCCAAGAAAAATATGATGGAGTTGATTTTCCAGAAGAGGATTGCAGTAAATCAAGTTTTCATTGCTCCAATTTGACAACAAAACTTACAATAAAAATGCCAGAATAATACTCTTTATGTATTATTAGTAGTTGATGGAAACTTTTGAAAGATAGGGTTTTCTAAGAGATTGTAGGAACATCACCTGTAAGTTTTGCTCACTGGGGAGTAAGCATATTGATTTACAAACCTGTAACAGATACTTTTTATTAATTGTAGAGGATATAGTTGCATTTGTATTTTTTCTGATGAAACTTTTACTTAATGTACTCTTCAGGCAAAATCAAACCCTGTTTTTTCCAGAGGAGAGGAGAAAAAATGTTTGCCTGTAAAGCAATTCTGCTCCCCCAACACTAACGCTACTTAGTGATTTTGGTTTAGGAATTTTCCCTCTAAGCAACCAAAAAAAAGTAGTGATTAGTCTCTGCAGAAGGCAAATTATGTGAATATTTAAAGAGCTGTTCAGTATTCTTTCATTTCTTGAGTTACAGAGTATATCTAAGATGCATAAAAATTCAAGATCGGACACTGAGAGAAGCGTAGAGATGGAGTTCATATACAAAAATGTTCATACTGTAAGAATCATTAACGGTAACATTTGCTTGATTAAAGTAAAGGTGGTAATTTTCAGATGCCTGAGAGATTTAGGATTCTTGCTTCATGAAAAGTGTGAATTTACATTCCTTAGATTTAATAATATTGCTTTTCACGCTGATTTTTAACACAATTTTTTAAAGTACTTAACATGAGTCACTTATTTTAGCATAAGAGCGAAGAGGCCAAGTGAAAGTAGAGGTTCAGAGAACATGCTGGAGAGAAAAAGGCAAATTTCACCCAGACATAAATCAAATAAAGCAGGACTGAAGAAACGAATGAAAATATTCTTTTTTATAAGTTCCTAACAATACCCTGTGGGCATCTCTGATCTTATTCTTGTTAAACTGTTCAGTGATAAATATGCGCGTGGACTGGGAGGGTGGCATGAAAGCAGCCATGTGGAGCATGCCTCGCAGCAGAGAAGGGCAGGGAGATTGCAGCCCAGACCAAGGGCTGGGTAGAGGCGGTGGGACCTCAGAGGGAGCAGCAGGCAGAAGTGACGCGGTAGGTGTGTGCTGTGAGGTCACTTGCATTGGAGGAAGCTGGTTGGTGAGCAGCAGGCGGCTTTGTGAGGTGCTGGTGCCTGTCAGGGGTAGCACAGAGGAGGAGAGCTTGAGGGGGTGGGGGCAGAAGCGAGGCAGGGCAGAGGCCAGTGCGTGTGGGTGCTGGAGGCAGCATGTGAGGACATGAAGGGTGTCCCAGAGCCAGGTCAACAGAGATGGCAGCTTTTGTGGAGGTAAGAGGTATTCAGGAAAAGATGATGTGAGACTGCTTGCAAGACCTCTTCAGATAGGCCCTTATCCAATGTCTAACCACCAACCTAAAGCCCTAACTTTAAACCTAAACCTTACACCTGGCCCTTACCCCGTTCCTAACCCCAAATTCTTACTTCTGAGCTGAAGCCTGAAATAATAATCTCTTCCTCTAAGCCTCTGCTAAACTGAACCTTTAAACAAAAATGGTTACTTCTTTAAACACTAACCAGCAACTCTAGGGAGAAACCCCGACACCCTAATCCCTAACCTTGATCTCTCACTCGAGCAGGTGAACTCTCATCCCTATCCTTACCCGTGGCTCTGACCCCAGAGTCTCAGAGCAGACACCTTCACCAGATGCCCCAATGCAATGTGTTGACCTGAATCCCTAAGCCCTCACGCCCCCTCCCACCCAGCTTCTCAGCTGACTGTGGCCCAGCAAGCAGGAGGAGGGCAGGGCTGGGAGCTCCTGGAGGGAAAGGCTGGGATGGGAGGGGGTGCTTAGAGTTAGGGGAGAGTGAGCTGCAGGTCACGTGAGGTGTTGGTAAATGTGACGTGGTGAGTGTGGGTTTGGGGTCACTTGTGTTGGAGGAACCTGATCAGGGAGGAGCAGAGCTTGGGGATAGCAGACAAGAGGCAAGGCAGAGGCCGTTGCAGGGGTGCTGGTGTGAGCCTGTCCCAGCATCCGCCCTAACCTTTACTTTAAAGCTTTCCTCTAGCCATTGCCTCAGTCTTCTATTTTAATGCCAAACCCCAAACCCCCACTTCAAAGCTGAACCCAAGCATTTACCCCAAACACTAGCCCTGATCCCTAGCCTTGAAATGCTACCCCTAAGCCTAGCCCTAACCCCCCACTCTAATCCAAACCCCTAACTGAGAAATTTAGCCTATTCCCTCCCTGCTAACTAGAAATCTTAGGCAGAGACCCTCACCCTCATGCCCTGCCCCACTCTAATCTGTAACCCTGATTCTAAAAGGTAAGTCGAACCCCCCTGGCCCTAACATGAACACTAATCCCCAATCAGAAACCCCAACCAGATACTGACAGCACATAGGCAGCCACTGAACCCATCACTACCCCAAACAGAAGACTGACCTAGACAGTCTGTAGCGTTTTGGACACAAGCAGTATTTCTCAGGCTTAGCAATATGACAGAGATTTGTACTGATTTTTCTGTTAAGTGGTAATGGAGCCTGCACAGCCCAGATAGATGCCACTCAGCAACATCAGGAATGCTTTAAACTAAGCAGTGAGAAGGGGCAAGGAGTGCTATTAATGATGAGAAGTACTTTCCTGCTTGGAGGAGAGCTGAGAAGGGCTGAGGTCATCCCACGGGAAAGGTTCAAACTTTACCATTTCTAATGTCAGTCTGATCACCATGCTGTGGGGCAGCCTTTCCTGGGCACTGGACTCCAGAGTCAGCAATCTCGCCTTCGGGATCCTTCTTTCTAGCCCTTGGTTCTTGTGTCTGTCTCTGCTCTCTAGGCTTGGTCATGCTCTGGCACCTTCCTCTCCATTCCAGGTTCCTGCTCTTGGTGTCCTGATCTGCCCACATGACTCTTTGCTTGAAACCCTGACCTTCTTATGGGAAAGAATTTTTGATTTTGTGAATTTTAAGGCCAGTTCTGCTTCAGTTTAGTTGGGTGTGCCTTGACTTTATCCCTGTTGCTGTTGCCTCTGCTTTGGTGTCTGGTTCCCATCCCCAAACCTGGTTGCAGCTTATTCTTAACCACTGGCTACAACTGTCAGTATTTGGCTGTATATCAAAGTTTGGAAACATACTACCAGTCTTCAACAGGACGTACCTAAGCAGTTGTCAGATCTGGCAATTAAAACTGAGTGAGGGCAGATGCACAAAGTGGCAGCGAGTCCTTCAACACTGTCTAGAATATAACCAATTTCACTGGATCAAAGCCCCAATTCTTGGCCAATGTAAACTCATAAGTTCAGTATACCAGGAGAGTCAGCAGATGTCTGTTTCAAAAGGCCAGGAACCCACTTCAGGAAAAATGAGAAATGAATCCTTGGTATACTCAAATTCTAGCATTTGTACTTTCCCGGCGATTCCTTTGGTCTTCACAAAATGAAAAATTATAAGCAGCTGGGCAGGACTACAGACTAAGCCTGTCCTTCAGGGTTTCACATTGCTTGTGGGTTTTGCTGGGAACAGAGACCTCTTTAACTTTTTTCTTCCCAGACTCGGCCTTTTCCTCTCCTTTAGGTGAAATATTTTATTGTATTATTAAGAAAGGAGGATAAGGCTGTCCTCAAAAGTGAGGATCATAGAAATATACAAAAAAATGTTCCTGATTTAATGACAGGAGTTGTTTTTGAGGTAGTCATCAACTGTAGAAATTAAGCTGGTCTTGAATTACAGCCTTGAAAATGTATTTAGTCAGCACACAGTATGTTGAAATTATTGTACCAACATGTCATTTGTGCTTCATCTCTAGTTCAAAATAAATGTGTACATCTGCTGGTTACAAGGAAGTGTGGTTACATGACAACAGAATTTCAGCACACCTTTCACTGATTCTTCCATTGCTGAAAGGACAGCAAAGAAATAAAAGGCCCAATGTCCAGTTTCCAATAGGTATGGGGGCTTAATGGTTGCTTACTAGATGACCAAGTCGTCACTGCAAGCTGAAGGATCCCCCCAACTCTTGCTGTTCAGGGTGAATTATGATATTATGTGATACTTGCAGACAAGGTCTAGGAGAGGGCACTGAATTGTGTGAAAGCGTGTTCTTGCCTTATCCCTACCATGTTAGTGTGTTTCTCTTAATATATTCCATCACTTCATCTTGGGAAGAGAAACAGTTAAAGGTTTGGAGCAATAGCACCGTTTTGAAGTGAATCACAGGATCATAGAATGGTAAGGGTTGGAAGGGACCTTAAAGATCATTTGGTTCCAACCCCCCTGCCATGAGCTATCCTTCAATAGTTCCTGTTTATTGCATTTTGGGTCAATTCAGAGTGTTCTGGTGCATGTGAATGAAGTTCCTTTTAGAGGAAAATAAACCAGAATCCCCATTCCAGTGACACAAAATGCCCTGCTCCCTCTAACAGCAATGTGATACTCCAAATGAGTGACTCATCCTTCACATAACTTTGAACCATGTGTATGGTGGGGATGTAAAATCCAAAGGAAAACCCCAAATTATAGATTGTGTAGATGAAATGGCTACAGCACTACCTGCTTTCATCTGCGCCTCTTGCACTAAGTCACAGGCTGATGTAATAGCCACAGTCTGTAGCTGTGTTGTAGAAAACTCAGAGATGAAGTGTCTGTCTTTTTTTTTTAATGCTAAAATCTAAAACAGTCACAATCTAAACAGCCTATTGTTTTGTATAAATAATATACAGAACTAAAAGTGCTTGATGATTAGAGGAAAAGTGTTCTACAGTGTGTGAACAGCACACAGCATGATGCATCTTCATTACAAAAATGCAAAATGACGATGATTTATCATAAAATCTGCCGACAATAGGCATAAATCTCTTAGTAAAGCAAGTAGTAAATTCTGTTCCCATGGCAAATACAATGCATTTTGTTCCTTTCCCTGTACTGCATGCATGGAAGACTGGTCATTCTCTGGACAAACTAATTGCAGCCTTAATGCTGTGGATTTTTGTGGGTGAAATATATAATTATTTTTGTGCAATGTTGAATCGCTGGTAACCATGGTGTTGGTAGAACATGCCTGTATTTCATACAGACCAGTGCACATGCTCGATGAGCAGCTATCCTCCCATCCTCGATTTTATAGCAACTGTTGAAGGGAAAGAATATGAGTTCTTTCAGGAGTAAGTTTCAGTAATATATATGCTGGAAACAATTTTTTTCTTGAAAAATATTGTAGAATTGTTTGATGTCTTCAGAAATATGAACAAATACTTGTTGTAATGAACTGAATGTTGTTTATTCCTTATTTTTGTCTGGTTGTACTTTTTTTTCCTTGTGTGTATATATATGCGTGTCTGCTTGTGTCTGTGTGCATATACACAGTATAGAGAAATTATTTTGGTCAAGCAGACCTCTTCTGGGAATAAGTTACATACTCCCACACACATGTGATGTCTTGTTAATGAAGCTTAGCAATTTTTACTTAAACAGTTATTTTGGAGGCTAATAAAATACTGTGTGGTTTCCCCTTATGTGGTGTTTTCTTTGAAGTCAGCACAATATCCATGTATTTCCACAACTTTCCATCAGCCTTAAAAGCAGAGACTTATTTTATAAATCTGACTACCCAATCTAATGTATTTGTTCCACCTCAGAACAGAAAAACAGTTTCCATTATTGCAAAGCAAACCATGTGTACCCAAATATACCTGCTTTCTGCTTTAAGAGCACAGCAGGCTGGCTAACTCAAATATAACAAATGGCTTCTGTGCTATCAATTAATAGCCCTGAGAATAAGTTTTGTTCTTTTAGTGGTCAAGTCATAGCTCTTTGCATATTCTGGACAGTTGGGTCCTATTACTTAAATAACTTAGAAATACTAAAGTAAAAGAGAAAGCCGCAACCTGCAAAATTTCTTTGCTTCATGTGAAATTGTCCAAAGATAATGCTGACAGATGCTCTCTTTTGCCAAATAATAGAGGTGAAATGAGCCCAGCAGCTGTATGATTCATTTTTAAGGCCAAACAATAACAACTTATAATCTGCACCCCAAAATAAAAGGTCCTGTTCAAATACAGTTTCAAACTTGGCTCCATCCCCGAGCTTTTTGCTGTGTGGAGCCTTGAAGTCTGGAAGCATTTAGAGCTGCTGTCTTGGTTTAGGTTTAATTCTGTTGAATATGGGTAATTTACAGTCACACTTTGTCAAAGACTCAGCAAACTAAACAATGCTGTTCCTTGATGTAGGTACCACTATGCTGATAGCTAGTGATCTTATGCACTTCCAAAAGTTTGGCACAAGATATAACCATGATGAGGCAAGAGGGGTAGCTACGGAGGGGAAAAATGGGAACGTAGCCAGTGACCACCCGGGTTCCCCAGTGGGTTCCTGATGCCCCTGCCCCCTGTTATTCGAGGTCTCACACCATTAGGAGCCCTGGGGTCTCTGCCCTGTGCCCACTAGAAGGCACTCCTTGGTGGAGATCCTTGCAAGTTTCCCCTTGGAGCTGTGAGAAAGGTGAAACCTCCAGCCCTGACAGTCTGTGCCTGGAGGCCCAAATGCTTCTTGAATCCCTCAACCTCTGTGGGTATTCCAAGTTTCTGCATGGCACAGTCTCACCTGGGTAAACGTGGGAGAAACAGCCCCCAAAATACTCCTATGCCCACCAGGCTGTGTTCTGCATCCCAGGGAGCACTCACAGCACATAGCAAAGGGCTGTGAACCACCAGTTAAGAGATTTTACTGTTAAATATTTCACGTTGGGGAAGGACAGAGAATATAGAAGTCTAAACAAATTACAGATAAGTGTCTGATAGATATGTTTTAGGGTAGATATTTTACAAGAATAAATGGTTTTATGAATTTTTCCTTGGTTTCTGAGTTGAGAGCCTTCATGAAAATATGTAAACTACTTTAATGAAAACCTCAGGTGTGGTTTTCTTGTTATTTTTCTTACTTGAAGCTACCTTTATCAGGAATAAAATAGCAGATATCGAAAACTATGTATTCTGCTCTTCTTTATTTGTTTGGAAGGCTAAAACTATTTTAATAAAGGATAAATATGTGATATTAGTTGCTCTTCTTAATCAGTAATTAAAATATGAACAATATTATTTATCTTCTGTTTTCTGCTTTCCAGGTGATCAGCATATAATCTCTACAACTATGGCTGAGAAGTGCAATTAAGGTATCATAATTTCCCTTTTAATACGGGCATGCTTTTGGTGACAGTGATTTCCAAAATACCCTCTCCAGTAATCCACTTAATAACCTGCATTCCTTGAGGCTGAGTTCACATCGGGATGAGTTGGTTTTTTCATTTGCCGCTTAGCCCACTGTACTTCCTGAAAACTACATATTTTTTCCTTATATTCCTCATCTTTTGGTTTTCTGGTTTTAAATTTAGTAACAATGTTTTAAGATGTCTATATAAATTTATATGCTGGGAATAATGCTTACATGATACACTTGCGAGCGACAGAAGGTCGTGTCTTTGAAATACTAACTCAGAAAATGTTGTGGGGAAATGATAGAAGATCTGTCCATAGGAGGCTTTTGGAATGATGGCTGCTGCATGCTCCATGGCACTAAGAATTTAGCTGATGATATGAATCACAAGATGGAAATCAGCTCAGCAACTCTGTTGTACCACAGGGAAAAGACAGTTGGTTTTGTTGGAAATACATATATCATGTCCAGAGTTATCTCTCTTCAAGTAATATTTTTGCCTGTAGATTTCTAACTGGGACTTGAAACAAAGAGTAGCAAGATAGGAGAAGGTGGAAATAAGTCATGTTGCTTTTTCTTGGCAAGTTGCACTGAACTAAGATGGCAATGTAAACTGCAATGAAAAAAAATATTTTCTTTCCTATGAAAAATACAGATAATGTATGAACAAGGTAGCACACCAGTGCTATCAGATGAAAAAGTTAATGAACAATATTAAGCAGTTGTTCTAAAATGACATGCACTAATTCTTGCCAAAGCAATTATCATGGCAGTATTTCCATTCCACTTCTAAATGCCACACTGTTGGTTTAATATTGCTATTGAAATAGTAAGCTGTAAGATCATCTTGGAATACTAAACGTCCAGTCTCCTTTCTGTTGGGAGTTTTTGTTGTTGAGTCTGCATTATTTATTTAAGGATGAGCAAAGAAAAGGAAAGCTCTCGTTTTCGTGAGTTACCTGCTTTGTAGAAACTGAATACGTTACTTTTCTGATTTTACCTGTGGCCACCAGGCGTCTACTAGCAAGAACTCGTGATGTTTGTTTCAGTATGGGGATTATGCACTCTGGTGAATACTAACATATGCAAAAAAAGCAAAAAAGAAATCCTGAAAAGTACATGCAAATTAGGTTATTTCAACACTGTGTAAGGTCTTAGGACAGGTTTTGAACAAAGAGTAGTCAAGAACATCATCATAAGTGAAAAGTGAGATGAAACACAAAATTCTGATCAGAAGGAGATTTTGTCAGACTAACTTAATGGATTTTTTTGCCGAGATAGTGAACATCTCAGACTACAATAATGCGGTGGGCTAAACTATCTGGATTTATAGGAAGCATTCATTCAGTACAGTTCCCAAAGGAAATTATTATTTAAAGTGGAGATGGTGCAGATTAATATAGGAATTATAAGAAGCTGGCTTAGGCAGATAAGGAGGTGGGAAAAGAAGGGACTGTGACAGGATGCACTGAGAGATGAGTTACCAGGTTACAGGGGAGTTATTAGAAGTATTCATAAGGGACAGGTCTTGTGACCAGTCCTCTGTAATACTTCCTTTAGTAACCTTGGCACAAGGTCTTTGATACAGCTTTTTAAACTCCTGTAATGCTGTGAAGGACAGAAGTACTATACAGAAGAATTTTGTGGACTCTGTGGAATAGTATAACAAAGGCAGGATAAAATAATAATAAATGCACTACCATTCTGTTAGGGACTAATAGCGGGAGGGGTTGCTATAAATGAGTTTCAGCATATGGAAGTTCAACTTTTTTTAAATGAAAGTGGTTGTAGCACATAGCTGAAGCTTTCATAATCTACGTAATTTTCATGAACACCTGCTTACCACAGGGTTGCAATTTACTCTAAATAGTTTAGACACTAGGTATTCAAATTCTATAAATTATGATAAAATCTTGGATTCTAAATATCACATTCCAAATCTTACGCTGTAAAGTTTGAAGCAGCTGCAGGTGTGAACAGTAACCTTGCATTAGGAGTAGGAAGTTGCCAGACTACCAAAAAGTAGGTTGCTGTAGCAGCTGAGGAACTGAACTTCATATAACCAGCCCACCTGCCTCCACTCCAAAAATCCCCAAACAAACCAAAAACCTGGAAACAAGCCAGTGCAGATCTCAGGCACTAAGTGAGCAGTCATTGAAGTAAGAAACCTCATCTCGGATGAGTGTAGCTGTAGCAGAAGCTCAGACACAGATACAGAGCTGGAGGTAGAGCAAGAACTGTAATGAAGTGAGGGGAGGCCCAGGAGGTAGCTGGTGGATACAACTGTACAGTTTTGGCAATGGAAGGGCAGGGAGACGCAAAACACTTACTGCAGGTCAGATCAGCCTGCTACAACGGCAAACTAATGCAATCAGTGCTCATCCGCCTCACAGAATTACAGTCAGAGCCAGCTCATGGTGTGGGGGTCCAGCTTACTAAAGTGTGTGTCAAATGTATTGAGCATCTATTTTATGTGGCACTGACAGATGTGTGCTGACTAGGAGGAGAGCTCAGTGTCCTCAAGGTTAGCTGCTTGGAGGAATTCAGGAATGCTGAAAGGTTCACTGACACTCTACCTTCACAGTCGTCTCTCAACAATCCTTCATTTAGCTGAAGACCTCCACTGAGAAAGAGGAAAAAGACAGGGCATTTTAGCACAATTCCACCTCCAGAGCAGCAGCCCCAGAGTCATGCCAAAATGACGTCATGGTGGTAAAAAGGAGGAAATTAATCCAAAAATGGCTCCTCCCCAGTGAAATATGGGTATGCTGTACTCTGTGGCTGACCCTCTGAGGATTAGTGATTAAAGCCAAAAGGATGAGAAAGCGGTACTTCATTACTGTACACTTAAGAATCTGCACTTCCGTCAGATAAAAAGAATACTCTACAGATCAACAAAAAATCGGTCAAAAGATAGGAAACAGAAGGTAGCACTAACTGATCAGTTTTCTGAATGAGAGGATGATGGCGATAGGGTCTCAAAAGAATCTGTGTGTAAACCTGTGATACTCAACTGATAAATGAACTGGAAAAGATGACAGAGTGTGCTGACGATGCTTTTATTCAGAGCACTGAAGATGAGTGCTGGCTGTGGAAAACTGCAGAGGGATCAAGCAAAACAAATTGCCCGGGCAAGGCAAAGGCAGGTGAAATTTGCTGGAGATGGATGCAAAGTGAAGACAACAAAAAACCCACACGTGAGGTGATGAATGCTGAGCTAACCACTGCCACTCACTAACCATTATGTTGGGCATAGCTAGAGCTCTAAAATATAAAAGATGTTTTTCTGAGAATGTTAACTTCAGTATTGAAAATGATAACTTTGGTGTCAGTAATGATTATAAAAGCAAGTAGTATAATGGGAAAGGTACCAAAAATATCCTGAAAATGTCACATTGCCTCTGTGTAAGCCTATGTTTCTCTTGCATCTCAAGTAGTGTACAGTTCTCTCCATCTCAAAAAGGTGTAACAGGACCTAGGAAAGTTTGGAGGATGGAACACGACACAGATTTCTTCCAAGGAAAGATTAAATAGTGTAGCATTCCTTGGCATGGGAAAGAGATGGAAGTCTGAACAACTCCCTGGGGGCTGCTGAGAGTGAGTGGGGTCCTGCTGGGTGTTCTCATTTCCAGAGTCAGAGGCAGGGAGTGAACTTAAAGGCTGATGAGTGGGCAGCACATAGAAGGGAGGGGCCTCCCTAGCCAGTGGTGATTAGCATGGAGTCCGAGTTATGGCAGGAGGTGAGTGTTAGCTTTTCGCATAGTTGCACACAGCAACAGGACACATTTATGGAAGGAAAGCATAAGAGGGCCTGAGAAGTATAAAGACTTTACTTTTTGTTCAGGAAGTGAGTGAACTGCAAGTGTTTGGGGGTCAGGTGGTAGTTTTGGGAATTTCTCCCATAGGATGGATAGTTCTGCTCTTCGTTAGGAGCTGCTACCATCAGAGAGGGACTACTGGGCTTGATGGACCCTGCTGTGAAGGGCTGTTCAAAGGTTGCTATGGAGCTTAAAATGAGAGAACCAAAGAGCCAAAGTTGACGGAGATACTAAAAAACACAGACTGCTGAAAGGGATTTCAGGGTGTGCCTAGCAAGTAGGAACAGGGAAGTGTTTGCCCACTTGTACATGGCTCATTGAAACTGTCATATGTGGTTGCTTGTCATCAGAAGAAGATCTATTTAAACTTGGAGAGTTGTAGAGAAGGATGAATAATTGCATGGTGTGCCCCCATACCTCCCTGTTACAGGACTGATTGGCATTTACTCATTTTTGTAGCAAAATAGAGAGATGTTTACTTTTTAAAAATACATTGAGGGTTCAAATATGGGTGAGGGAATAGAACATCATAATGTGGATAGAAAATCAAGTGGACTGAAGTGTATCTTGAGTATGTTTAGACTGGAAATTAGAAAAAGACATATTAACTAGAGAGATGAGTGGAATTCTAGAAGGGCTTTCCAAGTGCAGCTGGGACACAAAACCACTGCTTTCTCAAGATGAAATTTATGGGAGGTATGAGATTATAGCGTGGAAGTGCACCTGCAGTTCTCAGTAACGGCTTGCAACATCGGGAGCTGGGCACCCAATTTATGGATGTCCCTAAGCTTTGAAGGAAACAGACTTGAACTATCTGTCAGTTGTATTTATTGTTGTACAATAATACTGTGTTTGATTATTCCTCTGCCTTGAGACTTCACAAGTTGCCTCAAGAGTCCAGGAGGACCTTTTTGCCTTGATGCTTACTTTATTTCTGGGATGCTTCCCTTCCTCCGGCATAGTTGGACTGGTCATGTAGGGTCTTACAGATGTTTTCATGTAACATATTCAGCCACCTCAGAGTGCTATGACATCAGTCGTACCCTCCCCTTACCTCCTCCACTTTTCCTGTCATATACTATAATTTCTGACACTTTTCAGCTCATCTCCTAAAGGTCATAATTAGAGAAAGGGCAGACTATGACATCGTGCAGGTTAAAATTTATTGTATGTTTGCTTGCAGTTAGTGGGGATTGGTGACACATTTGGTTCTTTCCAAGCCTGTGTTCTAGTGCACACACTGAATTCATTAGTTGGATTCAAAGCCTATGTGCTTAGCATTTATCTGAAAGTGGTTGAAAAGCTGTCTTCCCTCAGAGGATAAATCTCTTACATCTGCACTTTGACTCCTGCCAACTCAGGAAGCACACAGCTGGCTTTGGAGCGCACAGGCACACGACAGATAACAATGCAGAAGCTGAACTGTCATGCCAGCAGTAATTCTGGTGCTACCTTAAGAAGGACAACAGAAACAATAATACATACAGTTTTGTGCATAATTCTTCAGCTATGTATAGATTACAGTGGCTCTTCAGAACTACTGATAAAACACAGAAATTAAAAACATGTGGAGTGTAAGACCTGCTTGGAACATACCTGCTCTTGCTGTCATCTATGGCAAACCATAATAACTGTAAAGATACATTATACAAAATATGAAGTTGTGGTAAAGATATTCAGCACTGGGCAACAAGTCTTCAGGCTTGTACATGTAAAAACATGATGCCATGTTTTTACTAATAGAGTTAGCAGTGGCAGCTAGAGATAAATTACTATTGCTTGTCCACAGTCTGCTTATACCTTCATGTTGTTCTGTGGACATCCCTGGAGGAATGACTCCTCCTAACAAAAATGTGGATCGTGACACTTTGATGCAGTAGGCTGAATTTACGTTCACTACACAATAATGTTAGATATGTTGGGATCTAAAAATATGTGGAGCTACAGCATAGATAGTAGAAATCTCCAAGCATATTCTGTCATTTTAAAGCATCTTAATTTATACAAATAATCTTGTGGAGATCTCTTACTCTAATAAAAGGAGGTTATCAATATAAGACCCATGGTCATCTGAACTAACGCATTTTCACAGACTTGTTTTTTAAAACAGATTTAGAGCAGTGGAAAATATTTCCCTATCCTGAGGTCTGTCATTGCAAATACAGTATTAACATTCTTGTCAGGACTGAAAAAGTAATGAGGACTTGAAACTAATAGTTTATTTTTTACAATGAAAAGAAGCTCTAATATTATGAGTTGATTCCAGGGATTTTAAAAACAAACAGAAAACTGTACACATATAATAAGATGAAAAATTGTGTCACTGTTAGGTTACATATAGTAGGACCCTAAAGGACAGATATTCTGGGAGAACAGATATCCATTTGAAACATGATTGAAGGGGCAGATTTTGAAAAGTAGCCAGAACCTACAGATGGAAACTTTAAATAAATAAATACCAACTTATAAGTGGCCAATATAAATAATGCAGGGAATGCATAATATATTCTCGATTATTCAAACCAACAAACAAACATGCCTCTGCATTCTGAACAATTTGCAAATAATGGAGTGGCTTTGCAATGAGGTTAGCTGAAAGGGAATAGGAGCCAGCCAGCCTCCTGGGCATTTGCAAAAGCAATGTCAGGACTCCAGCAAAGAGCAAAGGCTTTCATTTGCAGAATGCATTTTTTGAACAGAGCTTTCTTCCTCTCTAGTACTGTAACAAAAATTAATTTGGGGATCCTCCATCCTAAACAAGTCATTTAGCCTATTTTGAAGATAAATAAAAGAGAAAGGAGAGGAAGAGGATGTAGAAGGACATTGTGTGTAGGAGTGCATAGATGAAGTGATAAAAGGTGGGTAAAACTTTGAAAGACTCATCCCAGAAACAGCTTCAGCTACAGAATATCTTTAGCTTTATTCTTTTTACAGAATCATCCTTAGGATACATGTTTTCTGTTCTGTTGTCAATGTAATGCCCAGGTTGCTTGGCACGTGCACTGCTGGCCTGGCAGTTCACAATTTTCAGCCAAGGACATTGTTTCTTAATAAAGGAAGTTTCATTTTGAGAGTAACATGAAAAAAGACAGTGTCTTCTTTTGAGAGTGGCCCCATAGAGTATCACAGAATCACAGAATGACAGAATGGTACGGTTTGGAAGGGACCTCTGTGGGTCATCTAGTCCAACCCTCCTGCCGAAGCAGGGTCACCTACAGTAGGCTGCACAGGACCTTGTCCAGGCAGGTCTTGAATATCTCCAGAGAGGGAGACTCCACAACCTCCCTGGGCAACCTGTTCCAGTGCTCCGTCACCCTCAGAGGGAAGAAGTTCTTCCTCATGTTCAGATGGAATTTCCTATGCTTCAGTTTGTGCCCATTGCCCCTTGTCCTGTCACTGGGTACCACTGAAAAGAGTTTGGCCCCATCCTCCCTTAAGATATTTGTAAGTATTTATTAGGTCCCCTCTCAGCCTTCTCTTCTTCAGGCTAAACTAGCCCAGCTCCCTCAGCCTTTCCTCATAGGGCAGATGCTCCAGTCCCCTCATCATCCTCGTAGCCCTCCGCTGGACTCTCTCCAGTAGCTCTTCATCTTTCTTGAACTGGGGAGCCCAGAACTGGACACAGTACTCCAGATGGGGCCTCACTAGGGCAGAGTAGAGGG
>Ga0065711_1041616_pt1 | contig 16012 bp, 8 predicted proteins | sample Hoacrofraction12_FD_59098 | JGI IMG/M metagenome (GOLD analysis project Ga0065711, IMG submission 59098) | Hoatzin crop microbial communities from Cojedes, Venezuela - Epithelial fraction 12 v2 (version 2) | ecosystem: Host-associated > Birds > Digestive system > Esophagus > Crop | place...
GGGGTTGGAAGGGACCTCTGTGGGTCATCTAGTCCAACCCCCCTGCCGAAGCAGGGTCACCTACAGTAGGCTGCACAGGATCTTGTCCAGGCGGGTCTTGAATATCTCCAGAGAAGGAGACTCCACAACCCCCTCTGGGCAGCCTGTTCCAGTGCTCCGTCACCCTCAGAGGGAAGAAGTTCTTCCTCATGTTCAGACGGAACTTCCTGTGCCTCAGTTTGTGCCCAAACATGCAAGGCACTTGATATGTTTAGGAAGAGATGCTGCAGAGAGCACCTGATATTTTTTTTCCCATCCTGGTTCTCATCTAAATAGTCTCTTGCCCAGTTGCCATTCTGCTCGTGTTGCTCTTTGATAAATGTTAACAATGGCAGTAATATATACCTTTTTGATTTTTTTCATTTTAAATTTCACTGTTGCTTTTTAGCAAGACTCAGAATACCTTCTCACCTAGTTAAATGTGCTAACTAGTAATACTTACAAGAAGTCTGGCTGAATGGTTAGCTCCTGAAGTGCTTATAAATCCATAATCATTCTTGAACATTTTATAACTTCCCTGTGACTCTTTAATTTTCTTAAGTATGATCCTGAAGACTGGAAGTCGTTATACAATACCTATTACACAAATACACTTCACTTAGTTCCTGAGTTCATGTGAATGGCTTCTATTTACACAAAAAAAATCTTTGAGTTTTGCATAGGTCTATGAATCTATGAGTTTCCTAAGATGATTGTCATTCTTATCTTAATCTGAAGTTTATGGCCCTTTGTATACTTACTGATGACTAAAAGGATTTAACGTTTTAGGAAAAGTCCTTGCTGGGTTTGTTCAATTACATTCCTCCTCTGATGGAGTGTTCCTATTCTGAAAATTTTCTTTGTACGGTCAGGATATATATATATTTTTTTTAATGCTGAATCATTTATTCTGCAAGGAAAAATAACCTGGCAGGGACAATAAAATAGTATGCAAGTCCTATTTTAATCCGTTATGTATAGAATTTGAATTACTTTTGCTCGTCCTCTTTTCTTTATTTTCCTTTATTTCTTTTGCATAGATTTTGATTGTTTGAGAGGGTTCAGGCATCTCTTTTCTATTTTGGGTAAGCACTATAAGGTTCGTTCTCAGCTGCCGAGTTCTTGGTTCACATGTAACATGCTATAGCAAGCTTTATCATGTTGTCCCCTGAGAATCTCACTGAATTTTCACTTCTGAATTTTTTATGGATGTAAAACCTTGCAAAAGTCTTTAAAGTCGAATTTAGTATGCCTCAAAGTTCTCTTGATCTTCTGATGTGGTATTTTAAAGTTGACATAATTAAGGATAGTATTTTAGCATGTGTATAGTTTTGTTGTCTCAGAAATCTTCAGTGATGACCTGAGGTTAAAAAGAAATGTATTTTAGGACTGTAAATGTACAAAATTGTTCACTGAACTGAATCTTTTGAGTGTATATAGAGATTTGCAAAGTCAGAACACAAGTTTGATTGGTGTCCTACGAACAGTTGATTTCCTCTTAAAATATATATGTACAGACTAACCTATGTTATAGTCATTATATTATCAATTTGTTACATAAAAGTATACATTCAGTGAGAGATTAATGCTATTTTACATTGTCTGCTGCTTGCCTTTATTTGGGTTTCATGTTTTTCTGGTGTTTAGAGCAACAAAAAAATCTCTAAGCATATGGTGCTTCTGCTATGATGCTAATTTTGCACAGTAGATTTGGGCACATTTTTATTTTACTAATGTTAGTATTTACTAACTTTAATAATGGAGTGTTGTAATGTTGTCCTTACTCCAGGGTACTTTTGTCACTTTCTTCTGCTATTTGAATGAGAAACTTCTGCTTGCACTAAAGCAAAACAGATAATAGGTATAACAGAACCAAAGCTGCCTATGTGCAAAATCAAAGCCTACCTTTTAAATAAAAATATATTTAATTTTAAATTACTTGTTGGATACACATTTGATATATTTAAAATGTTAAAAAGAATAATTTTGGTAAAACTCTTTGAGTGCTCTTCAATAAAACTTTGAGTGCTAATGTGCTGTATTACTCTTGTTACATTGGTTCTACTTTAGTATGTCAAATTGGCCTCACTATTGCTGAAGAAGATGGAATAGTTTTAAATTCAAAGAGTAATCATGATTTTGTGTGCCCATACTTATATTAATTTTTGTGGAATTATACCTGTGTTGTTCTGTGACCTGAAAAGTCAGTAGCAGGCCGTAAATTAAAATAATTGCTTTTCATTTCTGAAGAAATGTCAAATATTAAATGTCCATTGATCATATATTTATGGAAAAGAATATACATGCACATTTCAAATAGAAATATTGACAACAGATGCTGTTTCTTTCTCTTTTTTTTCAGGCACTTGATGGTCTTGATGGTATTGAGAATGACCTTAAAACCTTTAATTCAGAAAGCTTACTGAAGTATGAGGAATTACAGGAAGCAATTAAAGGCTGCACAGCAAGTACCTTGCAAAAGGGCCAAATTTTAGTTAATAAAGCAGATTCTCATAGGTATTCCTTTAATTTTTGCATATCTGCTGTATTTCTCTGTATCTACCTGCTGCTTTATAATTTGACTAGTTAGAATCAGTCTGCATTTAGAGCCAGTGTAGTTAACTAAGGTGTGCATTTAAATGACCTGAAACTCAAAGTTTCTGTCATACTTACCTGTTGGTATTTGTACCAACCAATCTCTAACAGAAATCTTTAGGAATACTGCATGCTACTTGTAAGAGTGGTGTCAAACAGTGGAGTTGGTATATTAGGGCACTGTTCAGAAAGAATGGTTTAGTTAACATTTTGGAAAAGTAAATACATATAAATGAAAGTTAAAATGTCAATGATTATGAACACTCCCTGCTGCCCCATGTAATCCTTTTAGACCTTTTTGAAAGTCATCATTGTAACAATTATAATATGATTTGATGCAAGACAAAAACCAGGTGTTAAGCCAAGTGCAGAAAATGTGGAAGTTTCTCCACTTCTTAGTAGTTTTAATTCATGAGTGAAATAATTTTGTTTTTTCTTGCAAAGCTTTTGTTAATTACAGTGATGATGTACTCCACAGATACAATTTTTATGCTGATGTAAAGCATGACTTAGTTTAGAATCAGTCATAGTGGCTTAGTATCTCCTACTTTTGAGGTCTTAGTAGGAGGCTGGTGTGGTAAGAATGAAGACCATTTATACTGATGAGTTCTACTTCAAAGACAGAGCAGATGACCTTGGCTGATGGTTGGCTAGTGGTCAGCTTAGCTCTACCTTCCTGTTACGTGCTTATGTCTTTAGTTATTCCTGACCTTTGAATAGCTTTATTTAACACAGCAACTGAAAGTCGAGATAAAATTTTTTGCGAGGTCATGAGATGGAAAGAAAATTTTACCTAAAGTGCCTTCACCTGTCACCCCTGATGCAAAGGGATGAAAAAGAAAATTCAGATAGAAAGTTGTTTTGGGACCACATGCAGCTGGCTTTACAGCTATTATTACTGCTTCAGCATGTCCTGATATTTTAATTAAATGGAAGAGAACGGGATTTTTCTCAAGGAAACTTTGACTTTGATTCTTAAACCAGCCATAGTTCAGAACACATGCTGCTGTTCTCTAGGACTTCATGTTCTGCTATATATCACCTCAACAGAAGCAGATGTTGTGTTTCAAATTATGTCTGCACAGCATCCATTCATATTAGGAACGCTAAAGGTCTTGATAGAATGAATGCGTAAAATAAGTCAATAATTTTCTTATTAAGAGTTTTTTTTAAAAATGTTTAAACAGTCCAAATCAGGAGTGGGATAGTAAGATGTCATTGGTACACATCAAGAAGAATGGAATGAATTTGTCAAAATAACCCTATCAGTCATTCCTGGTGAAACTGAATAAAACCAGGTAATGCCACAGGCAGATCTCCTGTGTGCCAAAGTGCTGCTCAAGATACTCTATAAATAAATAGAGAAGGTAAGACTTCTGCGTAGAAGACATTATAATTTTAAAAATGGCAGAGCATTACAGCTGAAGCAGCAGTGATTTAGAGAAGGAGGGTGAAACTAACGACAATATCAATAGGCAATCTCACTAGAAATGTGTTTTGCAGTTTTGAAAGAACAGTGAAAAATCCCAGGCGCTCAAATATTTTAAATGTTTACTTGCATCATAAAAATCAAGAAGTCCCTTGCTGAGAAAGCAAACACAGAATATTATGGCTGTTCAGTTTCCCCTGCTGCCTTCATGCCTCATTGCTTGAATGTAATGAATTTTCCATATATTTCAATGAGTAGTGCTAGTACTTCTGCGCAGGAGGAACACTTCATATTCCTAGGCATGGGCTTGAGGATTATAACCATGGAATAATTTAAACTGTCAGGGAGCTCTGGAGGTCATTTGGCACAATCCCTTGCTCAAAACCTGTCAGATTAGGTTGCTCTGGGCCAAATTTTGAATATCTCCAAGGATGGAGATTCCATAGGGTCTTTGGGCAACCTGTTCTAGTGCTTCAGCCCTCTCCTTGTGAAACATGTGTTTCTTCTATCTAGCCAAAATTTCTGTTGCTGCAACTTGTGAGCATTGCCTCTTGTCCTTTTGCTGTACGCCTCTAAAGAGACTCTGGTCCTGTCTTTTGTATTACTCCACTTCCTCACAGATAATGAAAGACAACGATTAGATCACCTGTTGACTTCTTCTCTACTCTAACAGAGTTCTGTCAGCATCCCCTTGGACATCCCGTGATCCAGCCTCCAACCATCGTGGTGGCCTCTGCTCAATTCACTTCAGCTTGTCTGTGGGGACCCAGACTGGGCTCCAGATGCAGGTTCACAAGCCCTTAACAGAGGGGAGTAACCTGCTGGCTAGTCTCTTCCACATGCAACTCAGTGTGGGGCTAGTCTTCAATGCCACAAGGATGATCCTGAGTCACTTTCAACTTTTTGTACACTAAGAGAAATCTAGGTTTTTTTGCCTAACCCATCACTTTAGGAGATATCCAGAATGCTCCCAGCCAGCTCATAAGCCTAGTAATGGTGACACAGTGAGTTCTGTCAGCAGATGTGGTAAGGTGTTATTTCTTACCTGATCCTTAATATTCTAGAGTATTAATTTCCCCCAGAAATGTTAATATTTTGAAAGAGGAAAGAGAGAGGCCTGTCTCTGTCATGTATAAGCCACTGTGCTATCTTTAAATGCTGGCCAGTTTTTAGCCCATGGATTAACCCGCATGGGACAAGAAGATTTGTGTAAATAGCTGAGGGTCAAAGGAGGAAGATTTGGACAGAAAACAGAACTCCTGTCAAGACTAAATCCTGATTACTATTTTGTTCCCCTTATTGCATAATTCATTGGGTAGCCTTAACTGCCCTCACAGACTTCCCACTTCCTTTATCTATCCAGAATGGAAATCCTAAGGGACATGAGCAGTCACCATTGAAGGTGGTGAAGGGTGTGGATCTGAAAAATTTTAGGTATCTTTTAAAAAAGCTTGTTTGCCATAAGACAGACAAGAAAGTATAATCTGACAATGAGACACATAGCTGTTAAGTGTTTGCAAGGTAGTAGGATTCTTGAACTAGCTGGCAGCAAGTAGAAATTTGTGTGGAATTTGAAAATATTTGCCAGCTTCCTGAAAGAGTAGTTGGAGCACAGTAATTACAGAATTACTTCATCATTTGTTATAGTGAAGGTATTACATGCTCTGCTACTTGCATGACTTCACTAGCTTTAAAAAAGAAGCCAGATTCTCTAGTTTTTCAGGCAATATATTTATTAATAAAGAGAAGGAATCATCTGACCTTGCTCAGGTTGGGTGACACTTTGTTGATTTTGATGAGATGATGCCCTGAATTGCACTGTATCTTCTGAATGAGGATAGTGGAAAATTTTAATGCAGTATCAAAGTGGCTGCCATGTGTAGTACTGATTTAAATGCACCAAGAGAAGATAGAGTACTTGAACATTAAGAGAATTAAAATGTAGATGGATTTCTGTATCCACATTGTTTTGTTATTTTAATTTTTAGAGGACCCAAAAGTAAGCCAGACATTTTATATGCAGATGATAAGACAGCTTTAGTAGTTTAGGATTTACAAACCTAATACTGATGCCCTCACATTGAGGGAGGACTATGTTTAAAGCTAGGACTCTGACTTCAGTGGCATAATTGGAAATCCAACGCATAGTTACAATGGAGAAATACGATGTTAATTCTGTCCTACTTTCAAATCTTCTTAAGGCACGTTGCAGCCTTATACTAAAAGATAGTCCAAATAACTGACAATGCTGAAAATCTTTGCATTGGAAGAGGAATAGATTTGAGGAATAGAAAGGTGACAGAAGGCAGTTCATTCTTGTAATCCTAGGGTGTCTCAAAATGAAAGTATTGGTGTGTCCGTTTTTTGAGCTCTCATATTTTTAAATTAAAACCAGCTAGAAAAACAGGAGGAGCAAAAATTCATATGTATTAACTCGAAAAAACCTATACAATCAGTAAGTTTTGTCCATTAAGAGAACCCTTGTTACTTTGCCAGCCAATTAACTTGCCTATGAGTGTAAGAATTGTCTTTATTTTACTGATGTTATAAATTTATTGTGTTCTCATAACAAACCAGTGATAATTTCGAAGATTTTATTGAGATCTAAATTATCATTTTCAAAAACTATAACTCTTGTTCTTTTACTGCATTTTTTAAAGGACTGGTTCTAGTAGAAATTTCTAAACATACCTCTTTTTAAGGAGTACTGAAATACAGGGCTGATGTTTTTATAGTTTAAGGATAAAGCACAGACTAACAGGTTGCTAGTTTTTGAAAATAAGTTACAAAATTTGAAACCACCTCATCCCTAAAAAGGACTTAAAATATGGTTTGTCTTTGTGACCAATTTTTGGATGAGATACAAACAGAACGGGGTATTCAGGGTAGAATAATGTTTTTCTTTGAGGTTGCAGAATTTAACTCTGAGCCTCATCTGAAGTGAGTGGAAAGATTTCCTTAAAGGACAAAAGAGGAAACCTTGAATAAGTACCTGTGTTTCTGATGAAACTAAAGTAGTGAAAACCTTATCTTGAATATATTTGTCTTACAAAAGTTCTTACAATTAATAAATTTCAGTAGTATATCAATTGATCCATGGGTTTCTTCTTTTTTTTTATATCAAAACTTCAGATCTTAGTTATACATGGTAACTTTACCATTTGAAGAGGACTGCCGCGAGTATTCAGATTGTGAATTGCTTCCCTGATATTAAATGTTTTATTATAAGACAAGCCATTGTTTTGCAAATTGATCTTGTCTTTTCTCCTGTTAAAACAGCATCTTTAAAGAATTCTTGACTTAGAATGTATATTACACTTCTTTTTTTCAGCTACTGTAAAAACACTGAAATATTTGAAAGTCTAAAGAAAGCATTGTTTTTAAAGTGGAAGTGATATGCCATATATTTTCACTGGTTTTAGGCTGTTCTGTTTGTGGTTTTAGGCTTTAAACAGTGTAACAAAAGTCAGAATTGTCATACAGTTCAACAGAAAAGGTGCTGGGTTTTTTTCAATCATTATCACTCTGCTGAGCAAAAGTGAGAAATAACAGTTCTACTTTTCCATTTTAGCTCTTGGGTGACAGGAATTCAGAAAATGATGGAATATGTTAAAAAAAAAGTAGATCAATTAATCAGGCAGTGTCCAGATTATAAAGAACTTAATTTGAAGAAACAACAATGGACTGCCTCACTTGAAGATCATCTAAATAAGGTATATAATAACACGTCATGTTCTTAATGCATTCATGAACAGGGCATTGCATTTTCATTATTTAGCTATGTGAATATTAAAGTTGACTCAAATAATTACTAATAACATATTGGTTTGTTAGAGAGCACACAGTTGCAGTTACAATGCTGAATGCTGTTATCAAGACAAATGAACCTAAAGCTGTTCTGAAAAATGTGGCTGTTCCACGAGAACATTTTACCAGTGATCTTCAAGAAAGCATGGATTGCTTAGATAATGAGCTATTATAATTTGTTCTTTTGGAAAAAAGTGAGCAGTCAGGACTGTGACCTGCGTGCAATTTTCCTGTACTGTTTCTATGTCTTCTCTTTCATTTGCCTGAAGATAAAAATAGAAGTGTGGCAAAATTGAGGGTTAATAAGCATGGTGACTGAACCATAGCTAATTTCAGTAAGGCTGACAGAGAGTACATTTTGTTCACTATAAAAATTCCCTTTATTCATTAAGATACTGGTGCATCAAGGACATCACAACCTTCTTTAAGCTATTGAATGTTCTGTAGTATTGCAGACCTTTGACTTGTCAGAGATGGAATAGACACGTGACTCCTAAATAAAGTTCCATATGTAAATTCAAATTAAAATGTACACTCCTTTAACAAGGTTTATATGAAGGTAATACCAGAGCTTAGACCAAAAAAGTAAATCATATTTAATGGCTGAATAATTCAATCTGCAGTCTGATATTTTGTAATATTTGCGTGACATTTATCATGAGCTCTTTCAAATCAAATGAGAAGTCAATTTGCCATAAATTGATCCCTTTGCATACAATTTGTGTGGAAGAGGCCTCGTGGTATTAGAACACAGTGAAAATATTGTTGCGTTTATCTAAAAATAAAAGATTTGCTGATAGCTGCTGTTGGGCTTTTAGAAATGTCACCAGCATTTTGTGAATCTTAAGCTAAAACTTCAATTATTAAGGTAATTTTTACTCAAAATGTGGACCCAAGTTTTGACGTACGGTTTCATTCTGCAATTTGTTCTAATCACTTTGTTCCCAGTCTTGCAGTAGAGAACCTTTTGAAGATGTCAGTCATAATACATGGTCTTTCATCACTGTGGACAGTGCTTATTGTTACATTGCTCCCAAGCAAAACAGGTCTCATTCCAGCCTTCTTCTAATGCAAAGTGTCCCAAAGAATCTGGTGCTAAATTCAACAGAGCTTCATTTAATAAAGTTTGAACCTCAGTCAGCAGCCACTTTTAAAATATATATGTGAATTCGCATGTCTAATAATAGCTATACATCTGGTATCATCTGCCTGTGCTCTTCATAATATGTTTTGTTTTTGACTTGCATGTAAAACATCTTACAGTGACAATGAAATGGAATTGTGTACATGCATCTGCAGAAAAATAGGTCTCTTGGCTTGGCAGAGAGACTAAGTGTACTTTCTGAAAAAAACCCTGGGGCATAATATATTTCTGCCAAGGTTATAATATCTGGGTTATAATGCTGTTGTGCCTTATTGAAATAACAAGCCTGGGATACTTAGGATAAAGGAAAGCAGTATCAACAAAAGGAGAGCAAACAGGAGTTTTCTTCTCAAATTCTGGCCATACCTGTTAGAATTTTCTTAGGTGAAATAGTAGATTTTTCTTCCTTTATATTTTAATTCCTGAATATACAAAATACATAATCTAGACACCAACAGACAAGTGTTACTTCGCTTTTTTTCTATGCAAAGTGATGTTTTATACTGTTTTTCTACTGTCTACTTGTATAAATTAACTATATAAATAATGCTTTCAAATAAAGGTATCGCAGTCGATTACAAAAATCACCCCGATGCTTGCAGTTGGTGTGGAGATTGGTTCATGTTTGTCTGAGTTGGAAAGAGTTTTGAGCAAACACCTTGAACTGGCTAAACAAACAAAGGTAAGAAAAAAAAAGCTAATAATGCTAAGTACATTTGGAAACAAATGCATGCAGTATGTAATTATAAATAAGGTGAGAGGCTTAGAGTTTCTTATGTGTTTTTGGAAAGAAAATGTCTATAGTTTAAAACTGTAGTCAATGAACAAAATCATAGATAACATTACAAGTCGCTCCTTCTAATATCATTGGTTATCCTGCTTGTCTTTATCTCACTGTGTTATTTATTACTATCTCGAGATCCCAGTATCAACCCTTGGTAGGAAGACTCTTAAAATGTGGATTGCTGCTCCTACCTGAGTCACCAAGTGTAAAAGTTCTCCAGTCAGAGGCACAGAAAACTCTTCACATGTGCCTATTTCATGGCTAAGCTGAACAACATGGCAGTATATGTTTCAGGAGTATCGTATGTTTTAGGAGTTCTTAAAGCTCCGCTGCTCCTATGGAGTTCTTTTTTGTTTCGGGCAACAGTTTATGGAACCCCAGAGCTGGATCTCTACAGTGTCTGGTGGAAATAAAATTTACTTTAAAGAAATTCTGGAGACCACATAGTAACAGTATATAAAGTTCAGCAGATGGGCAAGAGCCTCTTTTTGTTCAACAGCACTGTATAATAGTTTTTAGTGTCTTTTCTGCCAAATTTTTGCATGCCAGGGTGTTACCTTTGTTTGTTGCAGTGTACAATCTGCCCTGACAATAGTAACCTCTCCTACCTATTGTTTCTGTGGCTTGTGATATGCTAGAGTTTGCACTCTTGGCTGAATGTCAGAGGTAGATAGTCAAAGTGGTATTGAGTTAAATATATTGAAGTAGATAAGCACATAGCCATAGATATATGAAGCTATGAGTTCAGACAGTCAAGGCAAAGTGCTACAAGGACAGGCCTTAAAACAATTACAGCTGTAGCCTCATGAGGACACAGGGCTTCTGGAGTCTCACTCCAGAGTGGACACTGAGTTCTTCTATGAGAACTGAGTATCAGACGAGGAGTTTAGACTCAAGAGAAGCAGTTCAGAAAATTGGGCTATACTGTTTACTAAAGGAATTGTATCAGTTCTAGCTGTCAGTGATCCGTTAGGGAATGCTTCTGTTTTCATTCTTATACCGTGAAGTGGTTTAATCTGAATACTGAGATTCCTATGTTTTTTTCCATTCAAAATAGCTACTTTAATAACTACATCCATACCTTCTTAGTGTCAAAATGTTACAGGAAAGAAATGGTTATTTTCAGCATAGAATGTTCATTATGAGCTCTTTTTCAGCTAAGTAATTGAATTATACATAAGAAAGCAATACTAGTGAAAATTAATATGATATTGATATTCACAAGTCGTTTTCAGTCATTATAGATATTGTTCTATGCTTGTGTCCTCAAAGGAAACTTCACATGAACTGGAAGCAGCTGAGAGAATCATCAAAGATATGGAAGAGTTTGAACCTGAGCAGGTGGCAGCTTTTTCTAGCAGAACTGACTTTCTGAGTGAAGAGCTGAAAAAAACCGAAGAAAACATTAGTTCAAAACTAGAAATTCTAGAAAATTATGTGGCCTTTTTAAAATCAGCTGTGGAGGTATGGATTACTTATTTATTTTCTGACTAGACTGTGAAAATCATGCAAGTGAAAAATGTGCTTTTAGCTAGCTAAGACATTTCATGTAGATGCTGTGCCATGGAAGCACTGCAAGTCTTTGTAAGCTCCTCTCTACTTTAAAGGAGATCTGTTCCATCAGGGCAAGCTGCCCTGATCATTGAACTTGCATCAACTTAATGACTAGTCTATGTACAGATTTTCTGCCTTTTTGAACCACCGTTGTAGGAGTATTATAATTGAATTTTTGTTTCTCCTGCCCACGTTCTCTCTCATTATATACATATATACATAATAAAAATGCTTATGTGAATCTTAATTTTACTGAATTTACTTGATACAATATTAAAAATATTTCACATAATATTTTGATATAGATATTTATCATATTATAATATGTTGATGTAGGTGTTTATCACTGTCTTGCACTACTTCCACTGAAGTCCTAGTTCATCTGAAGGGGTTTAAAAATGAAATATAAACCAGCTCTAGCTGAAATCATAATCAATTCAATACCAACATAGCTGTGCTAATGGTGCCCAGTGCACGTAATTTTCATTTTGATGTAATGCTTGTTTTAAGATTCTACAACACTGTTGTTCTTTTATATTTAGAAAGAAATTGAGGACGGAATGGAGCCTATAAGATAAAATTGGCCAGAGAATTTATTCATTTGAAGATAAACTGCCAAAATATCTGATTGCGTCTACTTCTGATTATTGCTAACTTCAGTTACTTCATATTAAACAGATCTGTGAAAATCATTGTGTTGATACACTGGTATATAAAAATGATGTAATGATATGTGACAGAAATGGAACAAATTGCTGCCACTTGTTTGCTTGCCATCTACTGGTTATTTAAAACTTTTTTATTATGTAGTATTTGTATGGATTTTGGGGAGGATGATAGATCTTAAAACCTGCAAAAGATTCAGAGGCTGCTATTCAATTTTATATGCTTGCGTACCTTTTGATTATAGCAGCTCAATTTTTGATTTGTTTTTTGATGCCTATTTTATATCTTTCTGTAGGTGGATGATGATATTCAAAATCTGAAGGAATTCTATAAATCAGAACCACTACAAACAAACAGGGAGGCTGAAAATAAAATTGCAGTGGAGTCAGCTAATACTCAATGGCAAAAGACTATAAAGAAGATATTTTCCACCCAAAATATGGGTTGCATTTTTCTTAATTTAATAAATATGGTAAGTGTAATCTGCTAAACCATATTGAATATTTGATGTTTGTCTATGATGAGGTCTAATCCTAGTTCTGTGACTGATGGATTGCGATTTTTCCAGTATCTAGTTTTAAAGGGACTAATGCTGTTATATACTTTTAAAATATGAAAGTATTATTTGAGTGCTAATGGCATTATAAGTAACACAAAAAGTTTTGTGATTAACGATGACAGAGCCCTTAATAAATGATCCAGTACATGCATAAAAATGTAATACGTGCACTTATCTGTTTTGTTCACGTTGGAAAACAGCATGTATGCAAGTCAAGTATGAAGTTTATTTTTCTTCCACTAAGAGGCAGTCTTTACTAATTGGATATATGAAATTCTTCTAAAGAAATGGGTGCTATAGCTACTTCCTTACAGATAATCTTTCCTGGTATCTTGACATTCTGTCTTGGGTTCAGCTGCACTGCCTAGGCATCCCTGCCTAATTTTCCAGCAACCCTCCATGAGATGATGATTTGAGATGTGCAATCATTCCCTAAATCACTCCTCCTAAGACGATCCCAATTAATGCAGACAGCCTGGATACCCAGCAGTGCTTTCTAGTTTTATAGGACAGACTAGGCAGCAGTTACATTAGGGTCAGAAAGGAGATCTGGTGTTGATAACACTGCAACATGCTAGGCGAGCTGGAAAGACCTTCTTAAGGAGGGAAAGTGCTCTGTCAATTAGTGGGCTATAGTGTGTACTGTCACAGCTGGCTGCAGCCAGCCACAGAGTGTCAGAGTAAAGGCAAGCTGAGTGTGTGTGAATCTGAGGTTGGGCTGCAGTCACTTAAAGTCTAAACATATCTTCAGATATTATCTCTTTAAAAACCTGGAAGGGTTTTGCCACAGTATTTTCTCCTACTCTGTTCCCATGATATTCTTAGGTTGTAGCTTTTAAGTATCAGGAAGATAGGGATCATACAAATAATTTATGAACACGACTTTTCTTAAAAGAAAAATTTTGTAATAGGAAAGCAGAAACAGTGTTGCTCAGTTTTCTGTTTTTTCTGATATGGGCCCTGTTAAAAACGAGTAAAAACCACCAAATGCTCAAATGCTGAACACTTTATCCCTCCCATGCTTCAGTGCTGCTTCAGTTATCAGCACAAAGTAGTGGTCTTTTCTTCATCCACTTCACTTTCCATTTGCTGTTCCTCGAAATGCAATTCTGAGTAGTTCTGTCTATTTGGAAATTACTTTATTTTGTATGAGTGTTAAACAGCCATCAGACAGCAGTAGTTCAGTCATCACTAACCTGTTGCAGATTTAAACTTTTATGTTAGCCATGTCCTCAGTATACAAGTTCTGTCAATCTATGCCTTTTTCTGAAAGAGCAGTATATTTAAATACATCTAGAGTACCAGAAATTTTTGAAGAAGTTATGCTAGAATAAGAGGTTTGTTATTAAGCTTTGTTGAGACTTAATATTATGAGGTTTTAATTGTATTTTGTAAAAACATGCAGGAAAAAAGTGTCTGTTTATTTGCCAGGTGAATGAGAATTTAATATTAAAAGTAGAAAAATCTGTACAAGTAACAGAAGATGTCATTGTTAATCTGAGTAAAGAAAAGAAAGAGCTGACTGATCTTTGGGCAATCTGGAATTTTAAAATTACTCAAGTAAAACCCATGAAGCAACAGTGCCAGATATTTAAAGAACAACTAAAAACTGTAAGTAAAGTATGTAGGAAGAAAGCAACTGTGTCAAACATTTCTAGATTGTTAATAGTTTGTTTGTGACTTTCATCGACTAGTATAGGTATAATTTAAGAGAGGTGATCATTAACATACTTCTTCATAGTCTATTCTGCCATTCAGATAGTCATCAAGAAACCCAAAAGGAAATTTTGATCTGTTTTGCCATTGTTCAAACACATAAAAGTCTAAGTCCCCACTCAAATTTGAAGTTTTAATGAAGTCCGTATACTGTACCAGCATGCTTCAGTTTTTGAATGGTTGGTTAGTTTGTTTTATAAAAGCACCATTTTTTTGTGACATAATACTTCCTAATCTGTGTCCTAAGAATTGCTAAACCCAAGTCCAACCATGTTCATAAGGAAAGAGGTTTGACACCTGCTCGGCACAGGGACAGTGTGCAGTGTTCCTTAAAAGCAGAGCCAGAGTTTTGTAGCCACTAAACCACATCTGTTACCACGGAAAATACACTTTGTGTATGGGTCCTGTGATCTCAGTGTCTGAATCATTTTTGCACACTGTCTTAAAGATTTTCTATCATGCTTGTCAGTCAGAGGGTTTGAGACAGAGAGGTTTATAGTTTTAAAAAAACCCCAAATTAGTCAACTTCAGATTTTTTTTTTTTTCTTTTCTTTTAAACTAGTGATCTCTTAATGAAATTTACTGACCGCATTTGGGTGTCTGGTTTGGGGAATGTTCTTGTTAGAAATTTAGATTTGCATTTAATTTTTTTTATTTGCTACATACAGAAACACTGAACTGTTTGATAATCTTTTAGACTACTCATGGATTAGAGATTCTTCAAGAGGCACTCCAGTTTGCAGCAACAGTTGACCTTGGAAGTGACATTTTTATTGTTTTGGAACTACAAAAAAAGCTTAACCAAATGAAACCACAGTCTCAGGTGAGAAACCAAGCTAGTGAGGTACACGGTGGATCAAAAGCTCTGTTTGGTATAGTGAAGATTCACATTCACATTGACCCCAGACAGAGTGTCTGGCCTCACAGTCTTTTCTGTTGACATTACTTTTCCAGAAGGAAGGGTTTGTGTGTGTTTAAGGTAACAGAGAAGGCAGCTCACCTTCAGTGTCCAGAGGATGTCTTGCATGGCGTTAGCTGCATTTTAAATTGGCACACAAGCACTGGGGGGTGGTGGAAGTAGAAGGAGAGTTTCAGCTGCATGCTTTTGAGTTAGATCTGGTCAGAGGCTGAGGTGTGTCATACAGAGCTTCCTACCTCCTCTGAGTACTATCTCTGAGTTTTAACAATTCAGTCTGCCATTCTCCTACAAGTCAGTTTTGGACTTGTTTTGATCCAAGGCTATTTCTGGGTGATAGCTGAGATTCATGCCTAACAAAAAGTAAAGTATGCGGAGGTAGTTTTAAAGAGCATGGCACTGATTTTTTCCCAAGGCAATTTACCTTTGTTAGGTTGTTACTTCATCAAATGTAAGGGAAAGCTTGCAGATATATTTGTGTAATTTGAGTAACTTCTACTTTTTTGCTAGCAACTGAATGCTGAGCGTGAGTACCTGATAAAATTATTAGAATTGCCAAGCCAGAAAGGATTTTCTGTGAAAGAGAATTCTGAGAGATTAAGTGAGCTTATTCATCTTCATCAAATGGTAGAGGACACAATGACAGAATATGATGAGATTTTCAACAAGACGGTCAAATTCCATAACATTAAAAAAAAAGTGAGTAGAATCTTTTAAAATATACCTTCTTCCTGTTGCTGTTAAACTCTTTTTTTTTTTTTGGTGCCTGTTGTCTGTCTTTTTTTTTTTTTTTTTTTTTCCCCAAACAAACAGCATTAACCCTC
>Ga0065711_1041617_pt1 | contig 16011 bp, 7 predicted proteins | sample Hoacrofraction12_FD_59098 | JGI IMG/M metagenome (GOLD analysis project Ga0065711, IMG submission 59098) | Hoatzin crop microbial communities from Cojedes, Venezuela - Epithelial fraction 12 v2 (version 2) | ecosystem: Host-associated > Birds > Digestive system > Esophagus > Crop | place...
TTACCCCTGCGTGCTACCTGACAAGTCTGTCCTGTTTACCCTCTGGCCACTTTTCTAGGCCTGCTTGTTAAAGCATATTATGTTGACTCCATTTTCTTTGGTTTAATTTTTAAGCATACTGTTTGTTGGGTTTTTTGTGGTATGTGGTTTTTTTTTTTTTCTTTTATACTTCTAAACTTAAGTGTAGCAGCTACTGTCATGGGTTGCCATCAACAAATGATGCCTTTCTTAAGAAAAATATCAAGCCATTTCCTACAAAATTAATGCATATTTTTCTTTTCTGGTCCCTATGAGGACTGACAAATGGTGTTTCACACAAGAAGAACAGGTGAGTGACTATCACTTGCTGCTGTATTTGTGTTGGGCTTGTGGACAAAGGTAAAAGCACCAATGGCTTTCTTCTTATACTTATGGGCTTATTCATGCAAGGATTCTCTGTTGGTGGAAACAAAAGTCACTTTTCCAACTCCCAAAACCTATGGGAAAAGATTGTCAGGATTTTGTGGGACTGCACAAGCGTCATCAGTCTTGCACCATGAATGCTCTGCATCTTTCATGCTAAAAAAGATTTGAAGTAGCAAAATGACAGCAGGCTTATTCCAGGCAGACAGTCTTCCTGAGTGTGTACTGACTGATAAGTTAGTGATAATATTCCTCCAAACCTCTGATTTGAAGGTAGTAGCTCTTGCATCTTTCTCCCTGATTTTTGGGTTCGTGTAATTCTGTTGTTCACCATGTCACCCCAGAGATATGAGACAACAGGATTTCATCCTTCTGGAAATAAGTAGATTAAGTGGGACTGGTTGGAGAAGGATGAGGAAGGGGCTGTCTGTCTTCGCATGGGAAATTTTTACCTCTCATTTAAATCTTCCTCTGAACTACATCGAACCAGAGAAGGATGTTCGAGTCTATTCTGGGTCAAAGCCCAGGAAACGTGTGAATCTTTTTTGCTTGGATTTCTTCAGAAAGTATGCTGTGAACTTTATATCCCGAAGAGTCAATTTCCAGATGGTTTCAGGCAGATGAATCTTGTGATGCAAGGGATTTCCTTTTTCCTGATTGCTCCATTGTTGGCTTCTTGCCCTTGTGTCTGTGGCTCAGTGGATATAGCTTTGAGGGTGAACTTCCAGTAGAGTTGAATGAGTGCTTACAGTTTATGGCAGTCTTGGATACAGCAGGACACTGAAAGTAGCGGTGTAGGCTGTGACTTTTGCAGCTCTAGCTGTTGCATAGAGAAAAGTTTCTGATATATTTTTTGGCTGTTTTGAAGATGGATGCAACATTTACCATTCTCCAGTTGTCGGGAATCTTTACCCCACCTCTGTTACCCTCAGAGTGACAAATCACAACGACACAGTCCATCTCTCTCTGCACCCTCAGACGCAACGTGTCTGGTCCCATGGTCTTGTATAGGATGGGTTCCCTCAAGTGATCCCTGATGCGATCCTGATTTCTTCCTGGGAGTTTATCTCCTCCTTGAACTTTGCATCTAACCAGAGATGTTAGGGAGACCTTGCTGGTGGAGACTGAGGCAAAGAGGGTGTTGAGTACCTCAGCCTTATCTGTCTCTACTGCTACTAAATCACTTGCTCCATTCAGCAGTAAGCCTGCGTTTCCCTTGTTTAGTCTTCTACTACTAATATACCAGTGTAGTTGAGACAACGCCAGTAGAAGCTCTTCTGGATGTCCTCAACGTTGCATCCAAGTGTCAACTCCAGCCAAGCTTTGGCAGCTTGTGGCACCTAGTACTCACCAGCTGTCTCCCGTCCAAGCAGTAACTGGATCTGACCCTGTCTAGTTTCCAAGATGTGTGAAATTGAGTATTTTCACGGTGATGTGACAATAGACCACAAGAGATGATAAAACTTTAAGAACATTCTGTGATTTCAGAGTGTAAGATAATCCCTCAGCTTCTTAAAGGCATTGTGATATAATATGTGTGTGCCTGCGTATGGGTATGCTGTGGTTTCCCTTCCAGGCTCTGTGCGGTTCCAGCAACCAAGTTGTCTTTCACCTTCTAACACTGGAGGCGTGCAGCTGAGGAAAGACAAATTTTGACTTGGGATAGTGATCAATAAATGCTGGTTCATGGAACTGAGGGAAGTTGACTTTAACATAATTTGAACTATGATTTTAAAGGTATACAGTAGTTTACTATGAAGCTTAAACTTTGGTGGAAAAAATGATATAGCTAAAGTTTTCAATCCTGCTTTCTTTCTATCCTTAAACACGCAATGAATCTAAGCCTGAAACTTTGCTCTGAGTGAAGACAAGACAGTGGCTAATTATTCTATATTAGTACTTTGTGATGTAGTAACAACTTAGAATGCTGTATTATCATACACTGAAATGACTGCAAGTCAGCCACTCTCGCTTTCTCTCTGTATGATGTGCACAGATACCAGTAATTCTTTATTTATATTATTTTGACTTTGGATTAGAGGTGGATTTATTGCTGACTCGGATAAAATACCTGAAATGAAGTCACAGCTTTAGCTTCTCTCCTTTGTTCACCTTCTCCCAAAATAAAATTTAAAACCCCTGTCATGTACTTGAAATAAACACCTTTCATATTTCACACCCACCCTTGATTTCTTGTGTACTTGATGCAGCTTTGAAGATCTTGGCACTCTGTATCTCTTTGATGGGTTTGACCACTGCCCAAATGCCGATTTCCTCATTCCATGGTTCCACAACCCGTCACAGTGTTAACAAGGCCAGAAAGAAATATTGGAATTGTCCATCATAACATTTGAACGGTCATGCAGGTTTAAAAAAAAAGCAAATGAAAACCTCAACAGGTCTTGACTGCCTTACAATAGGCAGAAATTAATTTCTCCCAATACGTAATGCTCATGTGAGGACTTGTCTTGCTGAAGAGACCAAGTGGTGCGGAGAGATCTGTGTCTGTGCCTACTGCGGTGCTGTGACTCGTCATCTCAGTCTGAGCAGAGATCTGTTCTTTGCTTACACAAAAACCTGAATCAAACAATGGACTTCAGCAGTGCGTGTGCAAAATACCTTTGGTATTTGTGAGGTTAATGGAATGGAAAGGGCTTCTTCAGAGAATGGTGTGTTTCAGCCCTTTGTTAGCTGAATCTCAAAGTGCTTAGTAAGCAGAAATCACCTGGCTACAGTGCTGCACAGTCGTCTTTCCAAATATTGATAGGGAACACTGATTCTTCCCTAACGCTCAAGCTTGTAACGTGGAGTTTTATCTTCAGCATGGATTCCTATGTCCTTGCATACATCTGTACCTTAAATATTTTCTAGTATAAGATGCAAGGAGAGATACGGCATTCTGTGTTCCTCTTGGCACAGAAGACCCATCCGTAAGTTAATGTCCTCTTGTATTTGAGTTACTAATTTATCTTTCAGAAATGCAGCCTTGCTTTGCTTGTAAACACACATGATGCTGAAATAAAGAACTGTTTTGCCTTTTTTTTTTTTTAATCGGATTATTTTGCCCTTTCACAGTTCTGTTAGCATTACCAATGGTCTCTCCCTTTCAGTATATCTCAGATAAAAGTTATAGGACTTCGGTTTTTAAGGCCTTCAGCTTATCTTGTCTGTATCATTTTCTCCATGTCATAAAGCTGTCAACTTTTGCTTTCTGCTTTCATTCCTTTGAGTGAAATTATCAAGCAAATACTTTCTCTTCGTGCTTACGAGGGACTCTTCATAAGCCTCCTCCAAAAGGTGCAAATAGGTGACTGTTTAAACACCTATGTAACCAGTCAAGTTTCTTCCTAGCTGTCACGATGAAGCAGTTAAGCAGTTTCTGATGGGGGACTACAACCTATAATCAGTGTTACATTGTGAGGAGTGTCAGTGATGTTTATTGTAGGAGAAGAAAATACAGAGATGGATATTAAAAATGAGAGTGGGAACTCTTGGTGTGGCCAAAGCAGTTTCAGTCCTTATGTCCCCACATCCTCCATGCCCCCACGCCCCAGGCAGGATAAGGGGGAATGCAGGGGTTGCCCTCCCTGTGTGGAACCCTTCCCTAGAAGACAAGGAGAACAGGGTACCAGGGATGTGTAACGGCTGGGACAGGGTCTTCCTTGAGGGTGGTCGCAGTTCTTCAGGCTTCCCACCCTTGACGTTACTGACCAGCAGGGTGCTCAGTGTTGGACACCAGGCTAGATGGCCAGCAAGCTGGTGGCTGTGCTGGACGTGCTGGCATGCAGCTGCCTTTGTCCCTGCTGAGCTGGCAAGAAACATCTCCTGCAGTGCCTGTGCCCAGGCTTGGTGGTGCCTGCACTGGGATTGGTGCGTGGCTGGGGGTTGCTAACTTAAATGTAAGCTACACCAAGCAAAGACAAGAGGCTGCTCTCCACCTGCGTACTGGTTTCCTTGGTGCAAAAAGCTGGTGCAGCCAGCACGTGGAAATCTGTGTGAAACTTACTATTAAAAGCCAGGTCCTTGGGGATCTGTCTTCAGCTCTGCATTAGACTTGATCTATGACCTTGTGCAAGTCACTTAATCTCTCTGCTGTTCATTTTTCTTTGCTAGCAAATGAAAACAACAATTGCTGCATGGATCGCTGCAGGGGAAGTCTGCATGCACTTAGGAAGTAGCTAGTATCCATTTAAAAAAATTTTTTTTTTTTTTTTTTTAGTGTTAACCTGACCAAAGAATGTGTTCTGTGCCTGCGAACTTGCAGTAAATAGTATGTAGTATGCTTTTGGTAAAAGTCAGTCTCTAAGAGCAAGGGAACTACCCGAGACCAGGAATTATGTTGGGACAGAAGTTATGCAGAACTTTAATTTCTTGGTTTGTAACATATTTTTGAAGTATCAGATTTTAAGGCATGGGTAGTTGCCAGTTGACAAATATGAAGGTGGCAGAATTTTAGGAAAAAGTAGAGTAAGAGAACTAGATATTACTGAATTTTCTTAATATGTTAAGTAGGGAAGGCTGTGGAATGGGAGATCTTAGTGTAAATTAATTCACATAGAACTAGACCTGTATTGTCACAGTGTATATTACAAAGTATGACAAAGGTGGCCATCCTTAATTTATGTTAATTGCTCTGGTAGCTCTGAGGTTCTCCATAAGCATTAGTATGTCCCTATAAGCATTAGTATGTGTATGTTTACTACTGATAAGAGAGGTGAGCTGTAAATGGCTCTTTGTGAGTAGGTTTTTCCACTTTTAATGAACTACAGGCTGGTTGTTAATGGTGCAAACAAAATTCCCTTCCAAGCCTTCTCATGGTGCAGCAATAATAAAACAAGTGGTGGTGGCTAAAATGTAAACAGGAATACAAGGCTGAGTAAACCTAAAAAAGAAAAAAGATCCCCCACAGAAAGCAGCTTTCCAAGACTTCTAAAAGTTTTGCATGGACAACGTTTTAGCTGGTGCAGTGCTGCAGTTGCCTCTGTACAGTGGTGTTGTTTATCCTGTGACAGACTTGCCTGCTTAAAGGATATATAGGTGGTGAACCAGACAGTATGCTAGCATCTGCTGGTCTTTATCCCATTTTCATATTAAAAAAAAAAAGGGAAAAATTAGCAACTTCTTTCTTTTTAATATTTTAATTTCTTTTTTAGACAGCAAGTTCTTTAATCAGCACTGCTGTGTTGGGGCCAAGCATGCCTTCCTGAGCACAGAGGAAGGCCAGTTTGGCTTTCAGCTGTGATTAATGAAACAAATTTTCTGAAGGAGCAGATTTAAGGAAGACATTTTGATGAGAGGCTTGAAATTCCCATTTTGGAATGCAGTAATGTTTAACCAGAACGCATCGCTTTGGAGCATGTGCCTTTTAGATGTTCTTGTAGGAGAAACTATTCATAAGTTTGTTAAAAGGGCTTTGACACAACTAACCTTGGAAGTGGGTAATGAAATATGTGCAGTACCCTCTTTCTGACATGTTCTTGCTGGAAAAATGTGTGCCTGAAATATTTTCTACAACGATTCGAAGTTTTTTAAACACAATGGAAGAAGCTTTTGAAAAGCTGTACAGCCCTGTAACCATGTGATTTTGGTCACATTGAAATGATTTTTAATGACTTATGAAGGGCAGGATCAGGATATCCATTGAAAAACATTTCAGTAGAAAACCATTTGTCTCAAAAGAAAACTTAGTGTAGATCTCATTTTTCTCTGAGTTGTAAAATACCCATTTTTAAGGAAAAAAGGGAGGGGAAAGGGCTTTTTTTCTTACAATTAATGGCATGTCTTTTATTGTCTAAGCCACAAAGAGGGAAGGATGAAAAATAGAAACAACATGCATAGAAAATTGAAGTTTAAAAAATAGACGTCCATTTAAGCGATCACGTCTTTTAACCAGATTTAGTTTTGTGCATTAATTTATGTTCTTAAAAAGTAAATACATAAATAATATAAAGCTTCCACTCATTGGAATAAAACAAGGGTGTCTTCTCAAATGCGTCAGTACCAGCAGACTAAATTGGAGTTGAGACTTCAGGTTGCCTTTGCAGTGCATACAGAAAACCACTGGAAATGGAACACATTGTCCATGAGCTGTTCTGAGAAAACTTGCTGCTGCTTTGGGGCCATCTGCTGGAGTCTTTCCTCAGAGGCCTGGCTTCTCCCGTGCCTGGGTTATTCCAGAGAGAATTTAGTTGTTTCTTCACTGAACCTTTTTTTCTACGACTCTTACAAAAGCTTGGCTTCTGACACTTTCCATCCCCAAACTGTTCCTGTGCTCCTATCTCTTCATCGTGATAGGGATTTGTCTGACAATTTTACCTTTATGTAACGGAGTCAGTCTCAGTGGGGAAAAAAATAATCTTTCGAACAGGTGATTTTTATCGGTTAGAAAGGATCTTATTTCTGTAAGTCATCTTTACTGTGAGAGTGATAATGTTATTTTAACTTAAGCATAAGTGGCTGAGGTGAATGAGAATTCAAACTTTGTGCCAATTTGAGCAAGGCCCAAAAACTTAATGGATCACTTTGAAACAACAATCTGTGAACTTTTAAGACAAAAGTTTCTCACTGTTCAGAATAATTGGGGTTTTTTGTTAAACTCTGTTGCTGAGGGAGTTTAACTTCACTGCTCAAACATAAATATTCTGTTTGCTGATGTGCCATAGTTATTTCTTTATCTGCAATGCTAGGTTTCTCTGAGCTCAAATGAAGTTCTGGAGTCAGAATTCTACTGAAAATAATATATTTTTATTATAAGATACTGTTCTCCCATAGCTCTGTGTCAGACACGGATGGTGTGAAATTGCCCCCTCCTTCCCAAATAAGAATTCACATCAACAGAATTTGTTAGGATATCTCACAGAAGCATGATTTTCTTTTGGTATTTGTTGAGTAATGGGGAACAGTATATAAAAGGAAATCTGAAAATATGAAGTTTATAAATTACTTGTTCTTAGGTTCTTTTTTTGAGACCAGCTGTAATAACTCTGTTTTCTGAAAGTGATTATTTTATGGGGAAGACACCTTGGCCGTGGGAACTTGGTATTTATTTACTTATATTTTTGGCAATTTTTGCCCTTTGACCAGCAGATTCAAAATCTTTGTCACTATCTACTGTATTTATCTAAGAAATACTAAATAAAATATAAATAATATCTAAGAAATGTAAAAGCCAGAGGCTTGCACTGATACCCAGTTTCTGGCATTCAGTGTTGTGGCAGTCACATGCAGGCTGCCAGGAGCAGGAATCTGCCTAGGCAATTGCTTGAAGATAAAAAAAATGAGCACATAGACTAAGAAAGGTCCCCTTCCACTCTATTTTTTTAATTAAACATATCCTGTCAGCTGGCCAAGTAATTAATTTTGCTCCATCAGATTATGAAACAAATGTTATGTGCTGTGCACATTAGAGATACTTTGTTATTTTCCCAAATCTGCTGCCAAAGACTTTTCAAGTAGAACAATGCTTTTGTTTGTACTGATGAAGGTGAAACTGCATAGAAATATTCTCCAGTGCCACAGGTGCCATTTCCATAATGTCCATAATCAAACCATATCTTTCAGGCTTATGCTGTACTGCTGACATTTCTTCTAATGCTGTTTGGCATTACAGGTGTTCCTCAGCCTTCTACAGCTTTTGAAGTGATTTGCAGCTCTAAAAACAGTATTAATTGTTGCAGGTTGGGTTTTGACATTGATAAACAGAAAGAGTAAACCCTCTGTCTCCAACTGGTCCTGTGGACTTGAAGAAAATGAAGCATAATACTATTTAAGCTTTTCTTTTTTTTTTTTTATTAAAAAATAGTTTTCATGGTATAGCCTTAAATTCTGAGCTCTATAGGGCTTGCTTAGCTTGTTCTGAAAAAAATCCATTATAAATGATTTTGCACTTCAATCTGGGCAAGCCAGTTGCCAAAATCATTTGGAAATAAGAAGTAAATCTTACATTAAAGCTGCAGTTTGAAGAGGAAGGTCAACTGTTTTTGTTCTTTGTAATTGTCTTGTGACTTGCAAGGTGACTAGTATGTTCTAAATATTGTAATTCGTACTTCTTTTTAGTTACTGTAAAATTTATCGATTAGCATGGAATAGGGATTCGGAATCTTCTAGTTGACTAACTTTGTATTTTCTTAAATTCACTAGAGATTGAATGGTCAAGAGCGATTAGGATTTGTAACTGGAACTACATGTTCAAAAGGGATCCGTGCTTTCAGTTGAAAATCTATTCAAAAGATGCATCATGGCTGAGCTCCTGGATGATGAACATACATGGGAATCTGATCCTTACATGGAAGAATTTTATGGATTACTTGATGCACATGAAGTGTAACGGTTTAATTAAAGTGCCTTCAAAATATTAGATTGATTTTAGTAGCTTTCATCATAACCGTACAAATCTTTGTTAAAAAGCAAAGCAAAAAGTTCAGTGTTCTTGATGGGTGTTTCTGTGGTACTGTGTTTCGCTCTTCAGCTTCCATCTCTGCTTTTTTCCCCTCAGTGCATTGCCACCAGAATCCACAGGATGTTCTGAACAATGAAGTACCATGACTGAAAGCTAAACAGATAGAATCAATAGATAGCATGAAGTGAATGGCTACCAGAGAGTAGCAGATTGAATATTGTGACAGGCAGCCAGTTAGGCACATGGGAGGATACGCATCTACTGCGGTGTCACAGAAGTGGGCGAACTTGACCTTGCAGTTGTCTTAGGGTTTTGGATGCTGATGCAGTGTTGTTAATACTTGTTTAAAATGTCTAGTAGTTAGGGGCTAAAAATAATATTTGAAAGCATAATTTTACCATGAGGTCATAAGTTACTCAAATGGATGTTCTTAATACTTTGGCAGATCATATCAATACATTTTATTGATGCTTTCTAAACATACACTTGAAATGGCAGCTTAATCTCAAGGGCACTGAACTTTGACAGGAAATCATCATTTTTTATTTCCTGGTAGTTTAGCCATGAAACAGTGACTTCTCAGAGAGAGGTCTTCAAGGTCTGCCTCTCAAAGGCTTGCACCCCCGTGCTTAGCTTTGTGTTACAAATTTATGTTTATTATTCATTGCAGAGGACCACATATAAATCGAAGTACTTAGAAATATCTGTGCTTTAAAAAGAAATATGCAGGAATTGAAATAATATGCACTATGGTTTAACACAGTAATACTTCCGGTATTTATAAAGTGTAAATGAGGTGGAATTCTTTTGAATCTGAAATTTGAGTAATTTAATATTTTTGGTATCTTAGCATGCAGTGCATCTGCAGCATTTTCCTCCACACAACTGAAACAAGTTCATATTGACTTTTACGTATAATGTTAGGCCTTGCAATGTTAACAATTAACTGGAAATCCATTTGTTAAAGTCAGTTAGTGTGCCAAAGAATTCAAATCTTTTTTTGCCTTTTTCTGACTTCTGTCACTCTGTTTTCAGAAATGTATTCCATGCTGTTAGCAATCACTTACTATGTATATTTTGAAAACCTTAATAACAGCTGTAAGAGAAATAATTTTATGTCCGTGTTAACATTAGAATAATAGACTATGCAGTGTGCTGGCTCCCATGCACTGCACCCTTGCTTCCTCATACTGTCTTGCAATGATATATCAGAATTATGAGAAATTTTGGAAGATCTTAATAATGCAAAAGTAAAATTCATAGCGAAGGTCCCCTGCTGTTTCCAATGAAGATATACTTTTGAGCCGAAATCTGCCCTGAGTGAAGCCCAAATTCAGCAAGTATTTAATCGAGTGCTCAATGTCCAATTGAATTCAGATGAAACTAACTACATGTTAAAGAATAACATCACATCATAGCCTTAAAATTATGCATCTAGGGAACAATTCTTTTTAAGTTCAGGGAGACAAAATAGCATAATAATGGTCAGAAGGAGTTTCCATCCAAGGCTATTTTGCTCTGTTCCTTTGATTGCTTCACAGCTAGTATGATGGATAGCCCAAGCAGCTGTTCTACACAAGTGTACTGACCTTTCCCCCTGCTGTGGAGGTCACAGGACTAGCAGCAAAAGTTGGGAATCTTAAGAAAATACATAAAAGCTATCCATTGGAATTCATTTACAAGTGAAAAATAACATTTATACATATAGCAAAATACGTGCCAGCTCCCTATGGGGAGAAGTTGGTGTTGTACGCTTGACTTTGAAGGGACTGTGCTAGGTTTCCCCTCCCATCTTCAGATGTGCCACAAAATGTTACTGTATCTCAGGTATTTTTTTCATTAATGAATTTTGATAAATCCTTGCTCCTGAAGTTACCTGACTGACAATTTGAGTTTTCACTACAAAAGAAATAGGGTTTCTTCTGCAGCATCAAAAGACAACTCCCAGAAATGTTTAGCCTCATGTTGTTTAGAGTGGAAGCATGATGATTTGGCAGCTGAAGGTGGTGATGGCATTAGGTATACACATGCTGACGTGTTTTTCTTGTATAATGTTAGAGTAAGTATACTTCTAATTGGTGCTGGTTGGGGAAAATAGTCTAAAAGAATGTACTAATATTTGCAATATAAAATAAGCATTTTATAACCAAACTTCCTAATCATTATAGTGGGCAAGTCTTTCATAATTCCAACTACAGAAAAGCTTGTGGAAGAGGAAAAATAAAGGGCATGTCTGGCAGCTTCAGCGGTGAGGCCATTACGTTGAGCACAGCAGGGTTGTGTGTCCAGTTAGTAGCTGATTTTTTGTTACGTAGAGCCACTGTATTCCTGAATAGGAGCCCTTCCTATAAGGTTCAGTGTATTAAGCATCTCAAACCTTTGAACACTTCATCTTAACTTCTCTTACAAGAAAATTCTTTCGCAGTTGAGTGTACAAGTTTGAAGTCCTGTTTGGAAACTTAATTATTTTGTACACTAAATCGCTTTGTAATGTCACTTGGATGAAGGCCTCAGAACTGATTACAATTTTCTTGAACATTTTTCTTTTGTTGCTTTGTTTTCTTTGGGATAGAGGATTTTTGTTTTTCTTAACTTTATTGCTTTCCTTTAGTATCCAATTAGAATTTCACCCTTTTTTTTTTTGTTCAATACATTGGCTGACAGGTGCAGTTGGAAAAGACAGGTAGGCTCAAAGTCAAGTGAGTCTTCCATGTAATGCTGGAGAGTTTGCCTAATTTTCTTGCACCTTTATCAGTTCATTTTAAAAGAAGCTGCTTTTCACTGTGAATCTGGGTTCGCTCATATACTCGGCTTGCTATGGTCACAACACCACAGCTACTGCCATAGATTAGCAAATAGATAATTGCTATTGGATGAGTGCTACTGAAATACTGAAATTTAAAATTTCTTGTAATTTTGCACTGAGCTTTAGATTTCCTAATGCTAACACTGCCAGCATGTTTTTGGATTACAAATGATTAGTGATGGCAATTAACAAAAACAGTTGACCCATTTTTGCCTTTTCAGAAAATGCCTTTTTTGCGCTTTCAGGAAAATACTTTTTTCTTTGATATGGCCAAACTTGTTTTGCTTTACTTTCATCTGGGGATGATTGTATTATCACTGATTCTTGTATTATTGCTCGTAAAGTGTATGGTATTAGCAAATGTGTGTAGATTTGCAACATTTATTTCTGAAAGGGTAAAATCAATTTATAGATCAAAGTCCTGAATGTTTTAATTGAAATTCAAACGAGCAGAATTTTTAGGCCAGTGACAGACAAATTGGAGTTTCTGCAAACAGATGACTTGAGCGTTGGAATAATGGAAGTAATTATCCTCATCACTTTCAGCCTGGGAAAACTGTCTATTTTGTGGTGAGGGCACAAAGCTAAGGCTCTTTAAGCATAGCATGGATTGCATTCTGGGAATTTAATCCATTTAGGCTTTTTTGACAAAAAGGTCTATTTTAAGTGTCTGTATTTCATGGCAATTATTTATAGAGATTTTCGTATTTACAGTAAGATTATGTTGCTGTAAATGTAAAAGCTGCCTGTTGCTTTCTGGACTCTTTTCAGTCTTTTCCTCCAGGGGCACTTGAAATTTCCATCATGCCTAAAGCAAACTAAGAAAGTCAAGTTTCCATAGCTTCCATGCATTACATCTTTCCTTCAGCAAACGCTTTCTTCTCTCTGGAAATGGGACTATGCCTATCTGCTGAATTCTTCTGCTTTCACCCTAGGAATGCTAACCTGTCATGTAGCTGCTCTTCCTTGTTCCTAAGCTGTGATGCGTTAAGGGTGCCATATTTCTTCCCCCAACACCCCTGGAAACATGCAGCAGAGAACTGAATGTGGAAAAGCTCAAAAGAAGGCAGCAATACTAGTTTCTGTAAACTCGTCTGTCAACTGTACCTTTAGATAATTAAAGCAGAGGATCATAATGGAAGCGGTGGTGAGAGCACTTATCCCAACTTCAGATCTTTCTCACGGTATTCATCTTACTTGCCAGCACCGATGAAGGTGCCTTTCAGACACAGTTATTTCAGGAGAAAGGAGCGCAAGAAGGTGATTGGGGAATCAGGTGAGGGGGTAGGCCAGAGTTGGTCAGGTCTGGTATCATTTTTGTGATATTTGGAATAAATCAAATTAAGCATCTATCAAGGTCAGTAGCTCAAGGTATGATTACTTGTTCCCCATTTGTATGTCTGTCTGTCTGTGGCGTCTTAGTCCCTGTCACTGTTTCACTCTATTCACAACTAAAGATAAACGATGCTGTCAAAAATGTCAGTGTTGTTTTCCTGTCATGGAGGGTTTTAGTGAGCTAGCAATGTGAGGGTTTCTTTATAGGACATATAGAAGCGTAAGTCCTGATTTGTACTGCAATAAAATTAGTATTCAAGTTTACATGCACTAGTAAATCAGTTGTACAACGTTGTGGGATAGTGCCTCTCTCCTTAAGTGTGGAGACAATGTTTGCTTTTTTTCTGCCTTGTTTCACTTCTTTGGGGTAGGATAGCACTCTTACTTGGCTACGTGCAGTATCCAGAAGCTGGTTACTAAGCAAGCAATTCTGTGAGCTGAGAAGCTGATGAAATCCGGTTTTTCTGCAGTATTATAACTTGTATATGCTTTAGGAGGTGTAATACAATGTCCTTGATCTTTAATTGGGAAAGTGATTTGTAGCAGTACTGCTGTGATGAAGGTAAACGTGAGGTTGGGGGGAGGGGAGCAGGGAGAAGAGGGGAAATACATAGAGCTCTTGAAAATGCTCAGTCAGATGAAGCTATCAAAATAGTGTCTGGCCAGCTCCAACAAGAGAAGCCATTAGGAGTAAATATTGTTGTGTGTTTAAAGAAATGTTTTGCACTTAAGGAAAGTAGTTTCAAGTTTGTTAAAAAAAAAAGTACAGTATTTTATTTAGAAAGATTTATTTAATTTAGATTTGGTAACGGCAAACCACAGCAATAGTCTAGGCTTGGCAGTTTTTCAGAAGCTGGGTTTTACGAAGTCTCGGAGAGCTTTTAGTATTTTTCTTTAGAAGAATTTAGTACCTAAATATTAAATTTCTGCTGCCTTAGATCTGCTGTTACAAGAGAAGTGGAATAGTGATGTAGTGAGCCCTTGGATTTACTGTATAAAACTCCACATAAAAAACAAGTTTTACTGGTATTGTGGCACTTGGTGTCTAGAACATACCTCTCCTATCTTTTTTTCCTCCTCGTTGAAATGAAAACTTACCTGGAATTGGCTGATAAGAAGGAAAATCCTCTGTTGCAATAAGAACAAACCATTTGCTTTCAGTGGTGGTGTGCGGTGGATGTATTGCCCTGAGCCCCTGTTTGCAACTGAAGTTTTTTTTTGCCTAAATCTGTCTATTTTGTAAAATAAGGCAGAGGTCTGCCCCCACCCTGACTGCAGCACAGTGTAGGGTGATTTAGTCTCAAATCCTTTGAGAGATGCTACCTGTTCTCTTGCTGGTGCCACCACCACCAGGCAACTTGGCCTGGGCAGCTGAAACACCGTGGTTCAGCTCTGCTTGTGCCTGCCTGTGTGCTTAAACCAAGTATAGGCTGAATTTGGCATTGATGCTCACCTTGAGATGGGCAGTGTGTTAGAGCTCCAGGCAGTGAGTGTGCGGCAGTGGATGTCGTTTGGAACATGCTGCTGGATGGTGGGCTTTGCATTGAATAGGGGGGTGCTACAGGACTTGGGCAAACTTGAACCTGAAATTTAGAGGATGAGGACAGCACACAGGACTGTACTGGTTTCCTAGTGGTATATTAGAGTGACAAAAAGCGAGGATGGGGATTCCAAGCAAATTATGCTGGGAAAATTACATTTTCTCTCCTGCTTTGTAGTGTTTTATTAAACCACAAGAAGAAGAGAAAATCCTTTTTTGTTTTACAGTATGTTCACTGTACTTTTCTAGTTTTCATGTAAGAGCACTAATGACATTTTTATCTTGCTAAGCCTGAGGTGCATGTGAAAAGAGCTGCAAAAGTTCTTCCGATTTGTAGTATTGGGTGACATCCTTTCCCCATTGCGCATGTGCACTTAGTCCTTCCGTGGCTGTCACGTTGCTGTGTTGGGGTTTCATGTTAATGATGAGGCACACGGGAAGCTCATTACGAACCATCTGAGGAGCCCTGATGAATCTTCTGCAGTCCAGTGGTTCGCGTCTCTTGGGTCATGCGCTTGTTTTAAATGGAGCGTATCTTTTTCTAGTTTCTTACACAGTACCTATCAGATTTTTCCTGTTCAACCATGCCTGTTCTCAAAGGAACCAATACCTTGTTGCAGGAGGCAATAACCTTGCTTTTTGTTGGCAGTTAACCTTTCCTCTTGAAGCATCTTGACGTCTGTTTTGCATTTCTACTGCAATCATACCTTTTTGCCAAGACCTTAAAGGCCTTTCCTGCAATAATTCTGGTGCTGTATCCTAAATGACTTTTGATTCATTGTGTGCTTTGTGCTTTGGTACACTGCCCATAATTTAAATTATTTTTACAGACTCTAATCTCCCAGAAGAGCTATGTAAGTGTGATAGAAGCCTTGCTTGTTTAGCTCTAGAGCTAACCCGTTTTTCTTTGTATCAGACCACCCTGTATTGCATATGATCTTTCTTGTGCAATAAAACTAGTTTCTCACACGGGAATGAGAAGACAGTATTTCTTTGACAAGAACTCAAGGAGCTGGTTAAAAATTATGCCATTGTTTCCTTCAGGAAGCACCAACTATACTTTGCCTTACACTTGGAACAAATACATGTTAACAGGAAGTTCCATCTGATAGACCTGAGCTAACACAAACAGAGCATTCGCACTTTGTCTGTTGAAGGTTTTTTGATGGCGAGTGACAACTGAAAATAGTGATCTGTCTGCTAGCTTTGACCCGTGTAGGACATAACAGAGGGGAAGCATGCGTTGTACAGGAAGCCGTTGTGGCCAGTTCCTGGAGGGAGTCATGCTTCTCTGCATGAATGCAAGTATACGTCCCCTTCTGCTGGGCACCTGCGTGCCTCAGAGGCTGGAAGATGGGAAGGGGCTGTACCTCTCCTTCCTTCCCGTACCTCAAAAACCAAACAGAAAGAGATAAGACAAATCCTTAGAGGAAAACCATGCAAAGAGCCTGCGTGGCCAGAGATTTAAACCCCCACCTTTCTTATTTTGTTATCAGGACTAAGGTACTTTTTTTTTTTTTTTTTTTTTTT
>Ga0065711_1041618_pt1 | contig 16010 bp, 9 predicted proteins | sample Hoacrofraction12_FD_59098 | JGI IMG/M metagenome (GOLD analysis project Ga0065711, IMG submission 59098) | Hoatzin crop microbial communities from Cojedes, Venezuela - Epithelial fraction 12 v2 (version 2) | ecosystem: Host-associated > Birds > Digestive system > Esophagus > Crop | place...
CCCCCCCCATTAGCTACCAAGGTCTAGATGGCAAGCTCCAGTATCATTCTGAAGTCAGAAGAGAGAATTGCCATCCCAGTGCTGGGCTTTTTAGTAATTTTTGTTGGGAACTGCAATAAATGAGAATTTCAAGGGAAAATTTGAGAGCAGTGAGGTAGTTTAACAGATATTCTTCCAACACATAAGGACAAATTTGCCAAAATGTACGAACATGCTACTTGGATAATTTGAGGGGCTGATAAGGGATTTTGACGTGGGAATAATCTGTAAAGGCTGGAAATCAAGAAAAGTTCATCTGCAGTTTGAGAGCTGTGCTACAAATGGCTGTACGAAAAGTAACCGGTCTTGATAGTTCATTTGCTTGTCCGCTGCGCAACTCTCTCTAGCTGTAGGGTATTCTCCCTTCTTCAGGACTGTTTTTTCATTTTCACCCACAAGGAGAGTCTGGCACATCTCCGCACGTTTCAGTGTGTTGCTTAGAAGAGTTTTTAATGTCATGGCGCTGTAAGTCCTACAGTGGCCGTTGTTCAGGCCTTCTCCTCTCCTGTCAGCATCCATTTGCGCAGGGTGTTGGACCTGTGGTTTGGACAAATTCTGCCTCTGTTGGCGGAGCTATACCTTGCTGACTAGGGTGGGCCAGTTGATTGCTGAAGACTACACTGAACGTAATTCACAGTAGGAAAATCAGACCATAGATACCCATTTGATTTTTTTTTTAATGGATGCTCTCTACCTGGAAATCTTCAAGGCCAGGTTGGACAGGGCTTTGAGCAACCTGGTCTAGTGGAAGGTGTCCCTGCCCATGGCAGAGGGGTTGGAACTGGGTGATCTATAAGGTCCCTTCCAACCCAAACCATTCTATGATGCTATGATTTTAGTTTAACTGTGGCATATTATGGTACAAACTCCCACTTAGACACATGTCCAAGAACTGACTGAAGAGCTCACTAGCAAATGAATGAGGCTACAGAAATTGACTCTGCTCATATAGCTTCATTAAAGAAATCACACAAGACCTTCCTGCAGCTGTAGAACAGAGGCCTGCTGAGCCAATTTAGGTAGGTTTTGACTAAAATGTGGCTCTGATTTACAGGCAACAGCTTGGTGTGACAGTTAAGTGCTTCATAAAGCCATGCCTGTCATCACTTTCTGCTAACATCGTTTCCACTGATTGCAGATCTGTGTAACAAAATGTTCTTCCTGGTTTGCTTAGGGTGAAGAAACTGAAGGAAACATTTGCTTTTATACAACTATTGGACAAAAACATGAGTAACCTCCGCACCTGGTTGGCCCGCGTTGAGTCTGAGCTTTCCAAGCCTGTTGTTTATGACATCTGTGATGACCAAGAAATCCAGAAGAGACTGGCAGAGCAACAGGTGGGAAATAGCAGCAGCCAGAGTAAATGAGCTAAAATGCAGCTGATTACCAAGTAGTCTTGGTTTAAAATCACCTGTTTCTTTTCTTTAGCAAGGCCTTCTGTTTGCTTTTCATGGCGTGTTCTTGCCAAGATGTGTTACATTGAAAATTTTTTTTTGCTTGCTGTAATTTCAGTATTGTGTTGACTTATCCCCACTTCTCCCTTCCCCCCTCCACCCAAAGAAAAGACTCAAAATACAAACAAAAGCATTTTTACATTTGATAGTTTGCTCAGTTAGGTACAGCAGACTTCACAAGGGCGAGGCAAAGGGCACAGACAGTGGGCAAAATCCACGAGGATGACTTAGTCTGACAAGGCGTGAATGCCGGGTCTCCTGCAAGCTGGCAGTGACAGATCTAAGGGCTGTGCTTTGCTGTATTGCCCTCTCTAGCTCAGTTCTCTTCCCCTCCTTGCAGACAGCAGAGCAAGCTTGGCAGAGAAGGATGTTTGCACTTTGGAGGGTGGACTTGTGCAAACACACCTTTGACTGAGGTCTGGTGCAGTTAGGCAGGCTCTGAAGATCCCCTCAGGGCTGGGTGAGATGGTGCATGAATCCTGCTGAGGCAGAAGTGTGAACCAGACTAGCACCGTGGGGTGCTGGTTGAGTGCGTGTAGGCATTTACCCGAGATGGTGGCTTACCAGCGGGATCTTAAGGATCTGTGCTAGTTTGAAGAGCGAGTTTTGGTGGCAAGAACTGGGCAGAGCTGAACGTGCCAGCTATCCTAGCTGAGCGGAAGCGTGAGGTGAGTTGGATAGTTCTGGAGTAAATCTTTTTCTCCAGCAGCAAGGGAGTGAAAAGGAACCTCTCCAAAGCATGCACTTGCTCGGAGAAGCAGCCTTTGCTCATGGCTGTGCTGTAAGTCTGCCCAGGTTCAAAGTGCTTCCTTGGGAAGGCTAAGATTGACCATGGCTGTCATCTGGCCTTTGTGTTAAACAAGAATATTTGCCCTAAAACTGAGGATCAAGAGTAAAGCTTTCAAGCATGGAAGCTTTGTGGCATCTGCACTTAAGAGCATCTATGGGTGTTTTTCCCATCCTTCCCATCTTCTTTTTCTCTGTCTGCTGCTTTCATGTCTAAGTTCCCTGAGTGATCAAGACGTGAGAGATGTGTTCTCTGCTGGTTGATACGGCTCTCCATCCGTCATGCCCCAGACGTCTTGGGAAGGGCCAGCTCCTCTGTGGCAGGAGTGGAGAAGGCTCCCACCGACTCCGCTGCAGGAGCTGGTCACACACCAGAAGCTTTGGCCTGGTGCCTCTAATGGTTTCATCTGCATTGTGAATGGTGATGTAAACAACAAGGAGACATTTTCTCTCCATCCATAACCTTTTGCATTCTCAAAGGCTGTGGTAAATTGCCAGGCAGAGAACGTGCAGCACAAAGGAATTGTGTCCAAACTAATACATTTTTATTATGAGCATTCAAGCTTCAGCTTGCTGTAAGAGCCATCATTTGCTGCTCGGAGCTACTTACTGCTTTGCTGTTTGGATTCTGTTCCAAACAGACCTCTGGGCACCTCTAGGCTCCTTCTGCTGTAACCTTTTAGCAGGCTGAGTGTGAGAAGCCTGAGCTGACTGAAAAGACTGTAGTAAAAAAAAAAAAAAAAGCCTCTTTTGCTCCACATTAGAGAAACCTTTATATGAATGCAACAAGTAAAAAGATCTTTCCTGGTTTTATCCGAACAATTATTTCAACAAGAGCAGAGTGATGGTGAGAAATATGCCCTACAGGCTTCTTTTGTTTAACATCCATGACTGGAAAAGCTTTACCTGTTCAGTCTTGAATAATGACATTTAAAAGCATTGTGCGTCCACAGAGATGTTTTAATAGCATGTTTGTTCAATTAAAGGATGAAGATTAAAACCTGAATAATATTAATTTTAAGATTTCAGAGCTGTTTCACTAATGCAGAATTCTAGCAGCGTGTAGTCTGTTTAACCTCTCTGGGCAATTTCTTCCTTCAGCTGAAGGTAAAGTACATTTCCGGGCTCAATGTATCTTCTTGGCCCTGTTAGTTTGTTGTGTTTGTCTCACCATAATGCAGTCAGATTGTATGAAATAGCAGCTTGGAAAACAGTGGGGACTCTGTCTAAGGTTATTCCATGAACCCAGGCATGACCAAAAGTAATGAGATGGTATCAGCAACATTACCATAGTACAAGTAGAATGGATTTGTAATCTGTGGTCCAAATTCTCACTTTCGCTAATACAGCTATAAATCAAGTGTAATTTTATGAATTCAGAAGAGTCTCTCCAGGTACCAGTAATGGGGTAGAGCCTGTGTTAAACAAACACTTCTGCCTCTTGCTCAGAAAACAGCTGTGAGTCCTGAATAAGGTGTCAAAAATTATGCTGGGTCTGCTTCTGACAGTCTCTCATCTATGTAAAGATTCTGGCTTCTGCATTCCTTAAAGCTGTACATTACCACAAATCCCACAAGCCGAATTTTGACCATTTATGGCTCAGCCCTTTCAGGTAGCCCTGTAACACCACTGAAAACTGCCACTGGGTGATACTCAACTCCTCGCAGCTTGTTGACTTCTGGGAAGATCTTCCTTCAACTCCTTTTGGGTTTACTACAAGCTGTCTCTGTTTTGGGGCTTTTTTATTTGTTTTATTTTAGTTTGGTTTTGTAAGTCTAGAGCTAAACCAATTCTGCTTCATCTCTTCACTGAAATCAGTAATACCATTTAATGGGAGTTCCTGTTCACTGTTGTCAGCAACATTATCATTTGTGTTTGTTGTTCTTCTAGTGTTATTCAAGCAAAAGTCTCTGTATCCTTCATTAGGAAAGTGAGAAATGTGTTGAAAAAATTGAAATATAGTGGACGTTGTCATTTCATTAGTATTTACGTCGGTAGCATTGTACAGAGCTGCCTCTTCAATGACAAATGTTTAGACAACGCTTTCTTTTTCTGTTATTCAATTACATTGACTTTAGGAATAGTTATAGGTACAGAATGAGAGGCCAGACTATGATGGAGATGCAAGCTCTGGAGAAGAAACCTGTAGTATAGATTAGATAAAGGGTCTTTACCAGACCCTTTTAAAATAGTCCCTCAAAACAGGAGCTCTACAAGAGGGAATAAGAAAAGTAGTGTAACACCAGCTACTTGTGTGTTGTGTTTCATGATACCAGCCCACGATCATATAATCACTGAAGTACATGAACTGTACTACTAGTTCCCTGTCAAGTCTTACAGTGTAGTAAACTGATATCAGACACTGTTGTCAAAATTAATAAGTATATGTTTATGGTATGTGTAAGGTTTGGATTTTGAATACACATTAAAATTGTCCAGACTGTTAATGAGAAGATTGAGCTTTCACTGAGAAATCAAAGCTGGATGATCCCTTTTTCGCATGGCAGTTCCGTCCTGACCTGTCAGCCTGTCATCTGCACAGCTCATCCCGCAAGTCTGTTTTCTAAAGCTAAATAAGCTGTCCTGACACACAAATTGCTCTTTCCCCATCCTCTGCAGCATTTTGAAAGGGGATGTCTGAAGGCTAACTGCACGTTTCCTTCTACTCAAGCTATTCTTTTGCAATGGCAGGATCTGCAACAAGACATAGAGCAGCACACCGCAGGGGTGGAATCTGTGTTTAATATTTGTGAAGTCCTGCTACACGATTCAGATGCGTGTGCTAATGAGACAGAGTGTGACTCCATCCAGCAGACAACCAGGAGTTTGGACAGACGCTGGAGAAACATTTGCGCCATGTCTATGGAAAGACGAATGAAGTAAGTCTCTTTTTCTTACCCCTCCTAAAGAAGCCTGTGGCAGCATTTTGAAGAAACGCTGTAGCTTTTGCCACAAGTTGAGTTTTGAAAAAGAAAGAAATCCAAAATTAATGGTTAGCTTGTGATAAAACCTTTCCATTTTTGCATCACCATTTCTAGAATTGAGGAAACCTGGCGCCTATGGCAGAGGTTTTTGGATGACTATTCTCGCTTTGAAGATTGGCTGAAATCCTCTGAAATTACAGCAGCTAAGCCTAATTCTTCAGAGGTGTTGTACACACATGCAAAGGAGGAGCTGAAGAAATTTGAGGTGAATTTATCTTCATTTTTTTTATGTTCAGCAGCAGGCTGGGTAGTCAGACTGCTAAATACTTATTGTCTGTGTGAAATGCCTGGATCACTGAAAAATACCATTTCGGCAGCAGTGGTATAGAGAACAGAACTAATTTGGCCAGTGTGTGGCTGCTACGTATCTGACTGATTTATTTGTCTCCAGTATTTTTATTTGTTGTGGAGAATCCAATGGTCTGAACTTAAACGGTCCTGCTTATAAGTTTAAGATTTGCTTTATAGGCAGAAGACCTTTGTGGGTTGATTTTTTTTTTTTTTCCTTCCTTTTTCTAATGAACTATGTCTGAGCAGAGGATTTAAATTATGGGTCCTTCTCTGGATTTAGTTTTGCAGTTGGAAAGTCTGTTTTTAAGGGGAGGACATCATCATCCTTCTTGAAGGATAGTATGATCCAGATCCTTTCTTTTAGTGGCAAGGGGACTGAGTTCCTTCATTTGCCTTGCAGGCATTCCAACGGCAAATTCATGAACACCTCACTCCGTTGGAGCTGATCAATAAGCAGTACAGGCGCCTTGCCCGCGAGAACCGCACCGACTCAGCCAGCAAGTTGAAGCAGATGGTACATGAATGCAACCAGCGCTGGGACAATCTCCAGAAACGAGTGGCTGCCATTCTGAGGAGACTCAAGGTAATTGCACGGTGGCGTGAGAGAGTGAGGAGCACTTGCAAGTTTCTGTAGTAATTACCCAAGGGCAAAACACATACTGGAGCAACTACCTTGTGTTGGTTTCTGTCTTGAGTTACCAGTGTAGGAGAGCAGCTCTGGAAAGGTTACCAATTACATGGCATAAACGTGTCCTTGGTTCTTGGTAGGTGAAGAAGCGTAAGGGACAAACGGGTGTAAATTTAGTAAGGTGTGTTGCAGGCCTTACTCCTCCTATCCCACTCTCCTCCAGTCCTGTCATGGGTGGATGCGTTCATGCACTTGCACCTTTCCATAAATAAGAGGCAAAGAGGCAAAAGAGCCTCAGTGCAGATGTGGTTTGGAGTTTACAGCAGAGCTCTACTTTATGCCAAGTTATGATTCACCTACACTGTAAACGTGGAGGTGTGATGGAGAGGCATGCTGCTGTCACCAGCTCCTGCTGTGCTCTCTGCCTGATGGGGAAATGTTGTCGAAGAGTGTATTTGTGGCACTTGAAAGAGGTGTCCTGCTTGTTGAGTTAAACTGATCTCTGGGCAGATATTCTGTGCTGTGCCCTGGGGGAACCTTGTCACTGCCTGATTTTTAAATACAGCAGTGCTGCAAGCAATTGACAGGGAAAACTATTAGATCCCCTAAGTCAGTGGATGAGGCTGTGACAGCGCTGATGGGGCTTGATCTGTGCAGTTAGGAGGTGTCATGTTTGGGATGTTACGGATCCCCTTCCTGAACAGTTCTCCACCAAGGAGAACTGGGGCACCGCAAGCTGCATGTCCGTTAGCAGCTTCTGTGGGACATGGCAGCAGAGAGAGCTCCTCCTGGCGTCTGTGCCACATGATGCATTCATGATGCTGGCATGGTCATCCATGATCCAGCATCTCCGTTGTTTTACTGACTTTAATGTCATAGTTTTAATTACTTTAATTAGAGATGGGGCTTGCTTCCTTTGTCTGTCTTTCTTCTAGATTGAGAACAAATAAGATGTCAAGTTCGAGTCCAAATCACTGCCACGCTGGTGTAATGATGTGGGAGAAGCTATGCAGTGTGAAAGCAAGAATATAATTTTATAGAAGTGTCTTGCACTGCTGAAGTTTTATTCCCTCTCCCATACAAATAGTGTACTAACATAGAACACTTTTTTCCAGTATCGCTACAGGAAGGGGAGAATTTTTATATGTGACATGCTGCCATTTGTGCCCTGAAGGTCTTCAAGGTCTTTGAAACAAAACATTGTTTTCAGAGGGCTCCTGTGATCATGTTTTTTAGTAGCTGAAGTCTTGTAACGCTGGCTCCCTTCTTCCTATTCAGCACTTCACCAATCGGAGAGACGAGTTTGAGGGGATGAAGGAAAGCATCCTTGTTTGGCTCACAGAAATGGACCTCCAGCTGACAAATGTGGAGCACTTCTCAAAAAGTAACTTTGATGACAAAATGCGCCAGTTAAACGTACGTATCCTGATAGAGCAGTTCTTCATTATAGCCCAGCTGATCCTATTGGGCTGCCCTATCTTGACAGAATCATCTACTTTTCTGAAACTTCACAATAGCCAACAGATCTCTGTAGGGCTGTATAGATCTTAAGACACCAGTAAATTGTTAAGACTTATTCTTTGAATCAAGATTAAACTGTGTAGTATTTAAATTCAGATTCAGTGTTCCAAGTTCAGTTCTATTCTGCTGTTTTCTTCTAACACCAAGTGTCAGTGACAGTGATGGCTGGCCTGGAAAGGAGCACATGCAGGCTAACAATAAAAGCTACGTAGGTTCCTAAATTCAGGCATTCTTTTCTGGTGAGATTTTTTTTGGATTGCCATGAAGGTGGGATCTCTCTTATGAGTGCATTGTTTGTAACTTGGACTTTCAGACAGAGATAAGACAGCATGTGCAGTGATTCTAAAGAACTTACTAGTTCTTTGCTACCTGCTCATATGCTCGTTTCTCCTTTCCGCCTGCACTGTTAATGTTTTGGGACGTAGATTTATTGTTGTGTAGGCTGGAGGCCCAACCTACTTTCTACTGAGAAAAAGACAGTGTGTACTCAAATGAAAAATGAACTCTGATTAGCTGAACTCTTGTATCGTGATCCCATATAGGCTCAAGACACTGCAATCATGCCAATTCACTTGGAACTGTAATCCTCCTAACAAAACAAACCTCTGGACCTCTTGAGTAAAAAGATATTTGCAAAATGAAATTAGACAATAATGTCCACTGCTGCTTTTCTTTTACTGCAGTGAGCGAGAAAAGAAGGACAAACTTTAGGCTAGAAAGGGGCATTGCAGAAGTAATTATTTTTCTTGTATGTTCCAAATAGGGTTTCCAGCAGGAAATAACACTAAACACCAATAAGATTGATGAGCTAATCGTTTTTGGGGAGCAGTTGATTCAGAAGAGTGAGCCTTTGGATGCTAGCCTGATTGAAGAAGAATTGGAAGAACTGCATCGATATTGTCAGGAAGTGTTTGGGAGAGTTGCCCGGTTCCATCAAAGACTGACTTCAAGGCATCCTGTAAGAAGCAACAGTTGTTTTGATGCTTTGGCAAGATTTTGTGTTTGAACTGCAATGCTCATTGCTTATCCCTAGCAGCTTGACTGAGTGATTTGAGCTCAAAGGGATCAGGAGTTCCTCAGTAATTGTGCCAGCTTTGCTAAATCCTTGTCACCAGTCTTGCCTCCTCACACCTCTCGTGTTGGGTCTCCATCTGCAGAATCTGGATAATAGCATGGAAGTAACTCGCAGGGTTAATATTTAGATAGTAGTGGTCTGAGGGCCTCAAATGTTTTTTGGTGTTTTTAATATCACTTTGTTTTCTTTAGTTTCAATAACATGCTTAGAATATCTCTATGGATTTGTTTGTGAGGCTTGATCTGTCCACTGTCTTGTGGGAACCCTGAATGGGGAACAGCATGCTCTTTACTTTTCACTGGGAACACTTGCTGATTCTCAGTTTGCTTCGGCTCATAAAGAAAGAACATCTGTTAAAAAGCCAGGCAGAGGAAGTGACATGAACATCTACAAGTAGCTGTTCACCCCTGCCTGAGCATCATTTCATTGCTGCTCCATTTGGAGCTGGATACCCCTCCCTGCAGACTAGAGAAAGATGTTATGGTGGTGGTTGAGTGTTTTGAAAGAGGAGAGGTAGCTGCTGATGTGAGGATTGCTTTGGCAAAAGAGGAAGAAGGTAGAAATGATGCTTCTCTTTCATTGCAGGCACGTGATCTTTGATTACTGCAGCTGACTGCAAAACGGTCCCCAGTAGTACTGTGGGGCTCAGTCATTAGCTCATTAAGCAATGTAGATCTATTGTAATTCTTGTTAATATGCAGCAATTGTTATTTATTTTTAGGGATCGGATGATGAAAGAGAAACCTCTGAAAATGACACAGATCTAGAAGACTCCAGAGAATCCCACGATGATCCCTGGCATAAGAAGGCCGTCAGTGAGGGGCCGTCTTGGACACAGTCCCTTTGCCACCTTATGCCCCCTACTCAAGGTCACGAAAGATCAGGCTGTGAAACCCCTGTCAGTGTTGACTCCATCCCACTCGAGTGGGATCACACAGGTGATGTGGGAGGTTCTTCCTCTCATGAAGATGAAGAAGAAGCAACATACGACAGTGCTCTGTCAGGTGAGAACCAATTGCCAGCTCTCAGTTTTGATGCGGACAACTGCAGGATGTTGCTGTGTGGGAAGGGAGGGGATTGAGGTCTTGCTCCCATGTTGCTGGTTGGTTTTCAAATACCATTAATAGGTGTGAGCAGTCTCATCTCTGAGATGCCTTGATGAAGGGAATGGTATTGTCTAAACCAAGCTTATTTTTTCAGAAACATAAGGTTTTTAGAAAACTTACTTTTGAAGAGTGTTTGATGAAGTAGTACCAGCAACTTATTTTGTTCTTTGTCTTTGCTGTCCCTCATTGTTTCAGTTGTTTTTAATAGTTGGAAAATATTGAATAGTGAGGAAAATGACATTATTCTTTTTTCAGATGTAGAAATCACTGAAAATCCTGAGGCATATCTTAAAATGACCACAAAAACTTTGAAAGCATCTTCTGGTAGGCACCTGCTAATGCATGTGTCTGAACATGGCAATCTCCCTGTGCTGCACGCTATATTCCTCAACCTCTCTCATATGTAATGTCTGACTTCCTGCCTTGTGTGGACACCATGTCTCATCCTGTCATGGTGTTCTTATGCTGCAGTATTCACATGTGCATTACAAAGCAGTCAAGAACATACCATTCAGATTTTGCCTGGTAAATGCCAAGGTGGTTAATGTGCATTTCATTGCATTGGTCCAAAGTCTTTTGGTACTTTCTTGGTGGTTTGCTCTGGGTAGTATCACTTTTTTGGTTGTTTCTAATTTTGATTGCATAATTACTGAAGGAAATAGTTACAACTCTGCAAGTATTTTTATGTATTTGGTGCATGACAGAACTGTGTGTGTCCTGTCTGCTAAATCCAGAACAGATGTTCTCCAAATCAGGACGTGTCTGCACTTGTCCCTGCTGAAGTGCAGTGCAGATGTGTGGTAGTATTGTTGGGATGCAAACTTTCCAAAACTCAGTGCAGACTTTTTCTTATATTTTTTGAATACTCACACCTGTATTCAAGCATTTTCCAGAAGAAAACAGAATGTCCCATAACTGCATGGCTCTCATCTCATTACCTTTGAAACACTGTTGATGTTTTGCAAATGTGCATGCTTTGCAAGGAAAGCTGCAAAACTGTCATTTTTATGCCATAACTTGATGCCATTTTATTCAGAGCGCTTTCTAACTTAATAAAAAAGCAACAGCTTCCGTGTGGAGATGGGATTTTACACTCATGGCATATGGTTTTGGTTTTATTTGTTTCAGGAATGTCTGTTTCAGAAGCTCATCCTTGGCGTTCTCCAATTAGCCTGGTTCACAGGAAACACCGATACAACCTGGCAGAGATGACTAGAAGTGTGTTGTCTTCTCCAGAGACAAGTACTCCCTATAAGCCAGACTATGTGAGTTGGAGGCTCTGTGGGCACTGAACCTGTGCTACACAGCTGGTTTGTTGTAACTCCATCCTCTTCCCTCCTCCGGCATCAAGGAAAAGATTAGTTGCAGGAAGGATGTTTACTTTATGCAAACTTAGACGTTATTTCTGTGGCCGAGGTAACCAGCGAGAGTCTCTATCTGCTCGCTGGAAAAGCTGTTTTTAAGCAATTCAGAACAATCATGTTAGGCTCCTGATAAGAGTCAGTGTCTAGCGGAACTTCCTCTATTGTCATAGGACAAGTCTTGGAGAACTTAACCCCGACAAGGAGAGGATGTGAATACCCTCTCTTGATACTTACTGATGTATCTCCCTTTCCTAAGGAGACCGATTTGAAGGGTACTTTTCTAGTGTGCAACCCACCGTTTAATCTGCTTTTGGACACTGAATGTGCCAAAATGGCTTTTCTTTGTCAGTACCTCAGTCTTGGTGGCTGGTTGCCAGCCATGGCTTCGCCAGCAGCTGCCAGGCTCAGTGGATTCTGTGGATCTGAACCAATTGTCAGCATTCTTCCTGGCACAAGATGGTACTGGTATCTGGCTGCTTTTTTCGTCATTAATCCACTCTTATAGTCAATATTGCCAAGACCCAGAATCCAACAAAGAAGCATCAGCAAATGTACGTTGCCTGGTACATGTACTGCAAAAGCAATTAATGTGCCATGTCCAGTCTTGTAATAATGAATGTCACTATGGTGTGTGTTTGAATACTGAGAAGGCAGAGAGCCAGTATAAACTGTTTGCAAAGATGCAGAAGCCCAGTGCTAAATCTGACATGCAAGAGCTCGGCAGCAGCCCAGCCACCCCAAAGTAACACAAATGAAGCTTGGCCTTTGACAGCTTGTTAACCTGCAGGGCTCACCCACCACAATGTCATTCCAGGTGAAGCAGTTGAGCTCTACAAGCAGCGACAGCATCAACAAGGATAAAATTATGTCTGCTAACATGAGTGATGAAGAACCCCAAGACGACCAAGAGTTTGTGAATGTGGCAGCTGCAGAGAAACAGTCAGGTACAGAGCATTAGGAGTGTCCTTGGTGCTGTGGTGTTTGTTGTGTGACTCTGGAGGAAACAAAGCAGGGATGGCACCAAGGCAGCACATTTGCACTGGAATCGAAATAGAAGTAAACATCTATCCTCTAAATTAATGTATTTCGCTAAGATTCACTGAGCTGCCTTCTCACCTGGTATTGTCCAACTTGTGCTTGCTGTTCTAAGATTTTACATTTTCTGCCAGAATTGAATTTTTTATCACTCATAATGTAATTCTGTCCCTTTGCTGGTTGGAATGAATGGCAACAATTTCACTTTTGTCTGATACTAAATACTTCAGAGGCTTTTAATCAGATTTCAAGCCAAAGAAGTGTGTCTCTTCGTGTAAAATAAGATTGCTGTAGTTAATTTTCTCAGTTATTGGCACTCCATATAACAAGATGCTACATCTCCCATTTACAGAAATGTTTTGTCAAAGCTGGTAATGCATTCTGTTCTTGACTGTCTTCACTGTGGTCCTTTGTTCCAAACAGGCCAACAAACTGCTTCTGTTAACCTTTTAGGACCTCATTCCTGGTTTCAGGTGCTTGAGATTATTGTAATAAGAACACATCTGTATTGCAATCATGAAAGTGAATCAAGTGGTAAAAAAATGACTGCAGCTGTATGCACCAGCTGATTTAGTGATGTCTCACAAATGGACCAGGGTTGAGTCCCGTATGTGGGATGAATAGGAGAACCTCTGAGAAGGGTTTAGATGCGCTTTCAGAAATAGTGTTAGTGGTCACACAGGTGTCATCTCCATCTTCTTTAGCACTGACTTGATGAAACATAAACCCAAGTTCTACCTGCTGGATCATACTTTGTCCCATGATGAATTTTGGTGTCTACCAAATCACAACTGGGCTCACTGAATTCTATCTCCTTAGAACTGCTCTGTTCTTTTGGGTGAATAAAAACATCTTCAATTAAAATGGTTAAAATCCTGTGTAGCATTACTATATGGATAACTTGACCAGTAACATGAGACTTACAGACTGCATAATCTCAAGAAAAGTTGTGTCTGGAGAACAGTAGTACATGGTAGCAATTATTTGGCCTTGAGTAGATTGGATAATAACTTACTCGCTAAATGCCTTGCATCTGTTTTACACACTCTTCACCTTAATGAAAATTTACATGTTTGTTATTCTGTCATTTGTAGACATTATTGATAGGTGGGCGCTCATCCAAGCACAAGACCTCAGAAATAAACTTAGGATGAAACAGAAATTGCAGCAGTGGCAGCAGCTGAACTCAGATCTCAGCGACGTCTCTGCATGGCTTGATAAAACTGAGCGAGAGCTGGAAAAGCTGCAAAAAGCGAAGGTTCCAACCAGCGTGCAGGAGTTGGAACAAAGGGTCGAGAAAGTGAAAGTAAGTTATGGCATACTGAGAAATGGGATTTCAAGATGCTGATGCTCTTTATCCTTGTCTTTGTGCTCCTAGGATCTGGCGGCAGCATGAATGGTAATAACAATGTGCACATGCCACAGAGGAGCTAAGCTGTTTTCAGCTAAGAGGACTAAAGAGGGTAGTTAAGCAAGGTGCTTCTGCCTTCATATGCAGAGATTTGCAGGCAGTATGCCTGGGTACAACAGGCAACCAGACTGAGATATAAATCTCTCCATTTCTATTTTCTTGCAGAGGCACTTTATTCAGCCCCAAACTTCTCTTTTTAGGCCTTTTGTTTTAGAACACAAACACAGAAAGGAGCTAAATAATGAAGGCTTAGACTCCCCAAATGCCTAGGGTCAGGCCTTGTCTTCAGGGGGTTGGGTATTCCCGAGGGGTGATACCAGCATTTTTCCTTGTTCTGTGACATTCCCCTCTGTGCAATCCAGAAAAAGATTGAAAATTAGCTCGGTCTACAAGCTGCAAAGTCTAGGTTGATTTTTTTTTTTTTTTAATTGAATTAATTCGGGGGGAGGGGCAGTAGCTCCAGCAAGGAGGCTGAGAAAGATCTGCTCTAAAGCATTTCTAAAAGTGGTTGCATTTTTTTGCTTAGCAAATGCAGATTTCTTCTCAAATAGAACATATTAGTTAAAAATGAGAGACAAAATAAATTCAGTCTCTGTTAATCTTCAGCCCAGTAATACAACGGTTAGAGAGACAATAACATGAACATTTATCAGCATGTATGGCCATGTTATTTTGCCTGCTGTGATTGTCAGCTTTCATAAATTAGGAATAAGTCAGGTCTGCAAGTTGAACCAGCAGATTACCAGGGTACGTGTAAGTGCGAGGTCCCTAGGACTTGGGTAACAACATGCCTGAGGTTGAACTGTGAGAGAGCACGTGTTCCTAACACTTGTGGGAGTGCAGAATCCCTGTGTGGAGCCACCCAAATCCTGAGGCTGCTGGTCAGTTTGGCGTCGCACTCTGGATAATGCTCACAAACGGGACACTCGGCAGGACAGAGGAGGGGTTTCTTAGGCACATGAAGAGTATGCTTACTCCTACATGTCCTGGAGTAGTCTTTAGGCCAGGGACAACAACTCTGCGCTCCCATATTTGACTCCAGTAAGAACGACTCTGATTCCATCAGCCAGTCTGGCTTAGGCACCAAGCACTGGTAAAGGTTTGGTTGATGCCTGGCGAGTGGAGGGAGGCTCGAGTTGGGTGTCTGAGCTCTTCAAGGAGCAGAGCTTCACTTCTTCTCTCTTCTGCATTTTCTTAAAGAGGAGTCCAGCTGGCTGTAAATCCCCTTTTCAGACAGCTTGGCTTTCTATGGGTGTCTAAAAGGGCTAGCACGCTTGAAGACATGAATTTCATAAAATGTCAGCATATCGCAATTGCCGTAGATAAGGATAAAGCCAGTCTGGCTGCCGACTGGCTTACTGGCGTTTAGAAGTCTGTGATGGAGCGTATGTGTTGTCTGCTATTGAAAGAAACTTTGTTGCTTGAAGGAGGGAGACAGGGTTCTTTGTAGGGCAAAATGTAATTTAGACCAGCGGTTCTCAACAAGTGCGACGCAGATCTTGAGAATGTATAGAGTGACACTCTGTGTTATAAAGGCTGCTAAGAAAAGCAATCTGAGCTGTGTTGATTGCAGGACTCATCCTGCAGCTCTTACTTTTCTACTGCAAGAGCCCGCAACTTGAAAAAGACTGAGTACCCTTGATTCAAACTGTAAACTTCTTGAGGGTATGAGGTATTGTTTGGTATTCATTTAAAAAAAAAAAAAAAATCAAAAAAACAGGCTGTCACCGTAAGCTAAAGGTGGTTAGATGATACAACCATGACTTGACAAATTCCATATTGTTTCCCCCTGCAGTTTTAAGAGAGAGGAGGAGCGCAGGCAGGACTGCCATTCGGGGGTACCTTGATAAGTCAGAGAAATGGGCTGACAGAAATTCTGACTAGAGAGAAGAGAAAGAATTTCTCACAGCGGGGTGGCCTGGTGTGGGACCAGGAGCCCAGAGGGGATGGGGATTCTCTGTCCTGCAAGATACTCAGAATATGATGGGATGAGGCCCTGAGCTGCCTGCTCTGTGTTTGAAGTTGGCCCTACTTGGAGCAGGAGGATGGGGTACAGAGCTCCACATGTCCCTGTCAGCATTGTTCTAGGATTCTGAGGCAGCAAAACCTTTATAAATCAAGAGGAAATAGCATGTGATGGCCTATGGGAATGTTTGTCCACATGGCAGGGAAAGAGCTCAGAGGAATGAAGGGCAGATGTGATTAAGCCATAATCCCTGTGACTTAGGGAGAAGCACATGCCCAGCCAGATTTGTTTTCTACAAAGTGAAGATTTTGGCTTTGGAAAAAAAAAAAAAAAAAAAAGAACACAAAAAA
>Ga0065711_1041619_pt1 | contig 16010 bp, 6 predicted proteins | sample Hoacrofraction12_FD_59098 | JGI IMG/M metagenome (GOLD analysis project Ga0065711, IMG submission 59098) | Hoatzin crop microbial communities from Cojedes, Venezuela - Epithelial fraction 12 v2 (version 2) | ecosystem: Host-associated > Birds > Digestive system > Esophagus > Crop | place...
GAAAGGAAAGGAAAGGAAAGGAAAGGAAAGGAAAGGAAAGGAAAGGAAAGGAAAGGAAAGGAAAGGAAAGGAAAGGAAAGGAAAGGAGAAAGGAAAAAGGAAAAAGGAAAGGAAAGGAGAAAGGAAAAAGGAAAGGAAAGGAAAGGAAAGGAAAAAGGAAAGGGAAAAGGAAAGGGAAAAGGAAAGGGAAAAGGAAACACACCACTGTGTGCTTCAAGAAGCATGTTGCATAAATGGATGGAGAATCCAAACTGAATGTCTTGAAAATGCCTTCTCACATGCCTCCCAGCTCAGGAGGTCCTGAACTCCACATTTTTACACCTTAATACTCTCCAAACATAAAATGGTTTGCTTTTGAATTAGTATGGAAAGAACTTTGTAATTAATAAAGTATAACTAACACACACATCCTCAAGGATGTTTATGGGAGAATGATTAGAAATTAGAGGATTTCAATCTTTTTACTCATTCAGTTAAATTCAAGTAATCCTGACAAGCACATCCATCATCCTGCAATGCTAGTCTGCAAATGAAGTACATGGGAACACTATGCACTACAGTTCCAGTGTTAGACAGGCATACATTGTTCTAGGCCAGAAATCATATGCCTGCATTAGTGTGCTCATGCACTGCCCAAATAATTATGCCCTGCTGCTTCCTGCTGCAAAATTTTCAAATCAAATCCAGTTTAGATCCAGGAAGAGCAAGACGAAATCTCTGCACCACTTCTATATGGATATGACTGGGATAATGCTTATATACAAATGTCCCTAACAGGACACATTCCCTGCATCAGAGAACCCTTAAGATCCATATTACACAAAAGCAAAACTATTTGGAGCAATATGTGGCATCCCAGAAGATCAATCTTGAACATGCGTATGTGAAACTTTTCAGATTTTCCCCAGATTTTCTACTGATCCACACTGAGGATGATGGGCTAATGTTTTAACCATTACACTGTTATAAAAGGCTGTCTCAGATTTCTTTTTGCTCCAGAAATATCTTAAACAGACTGAAATCTCAGGTCACTGAAAGAAATTGTGCAGCTCTTTTTTAAGTTCATCTCTAAATGATGTATCTTCAGTTACAGTAGCTGGCAGAGGAAGAAGCTGGAAGTGCAGACCAGAACATCTATGTCCAAGTCTGTCCCTCCCAGCTGCTGTAAGTCTTAGTTCTCCTGCTGCTCTTCAATCCTGATGTTCTTTTGGACACCTTTAGCATTCTGGATATGAGTTTATGTTCCTGTGGCCTGATCTTTATGTTGGGTACTCTGTTCCTTGATTTTTTTTTCCTGTGCAATCTTCTTCGCAAACTTCTGAGCGTTCTTTCCTGCATGATTCCAATATTTTGACAATATTTATTTCCTCTGATGATTTCTTTATGATTTCAATATAGCACGGAAAAAAGCAGCCTATATTAACACACCTGAGGTCTTGCAAACTGCACCATAAAGTTTTCATCCTTCTGCAACAATAATTTTGCATACAGTTAGAGAATTCAAATATGTGAAGCCCTAAGTTTTTCTTCAAAATAAACAGACATAGACATTTGGAGAAAAGAATGAGTACCACACTTAATTTTTGGGTGTAGCAGGCAGTAGGTTGGTGAGAATTCCTAATTAGAAAATAACAAAATATACTGAATATAGGAATCCTCTATTGAACTGAACTTGCAGTCCCCATGCAGCTTTATTTGCAATAATCACTGGCTGATCATTGTAAAGTTTTCTCCAAGGTCATTAAAATAGTGAGCAAAATAATTTACTTGTGTGAGTAGAGACAGGCCTGCAGTAACGTAGCTTGTTGCTCCAACCAATACTAGATATATGTGCTTTTTTTCACGTTAACCATGGAAACTGAAAAAGAGCTTCCAACTCACGAATTTATTAATTTGGAGGAACTTATACGGGAAAACATATCTATTAACTGATCTCTACATGCTTCTTCCTGTGGAAAGAGCGTATTACTTTCCATTTGTAAGACTACGGCTGCTAATGTCTGAGACTGTTGAAGCCTTAAAAATGCACAGTTCATTCTGCAGATGGTGATAGCTCTACTAACAGTTCTATTGTTAGTTTGAGAGTCAAGTGATGATATGTGTAGGTGTATGTGTGGGAGCAGTGCAAAGAATTACAAGGATTTTCTCCCACACTAAAGATCCACATGGAAAAGAGGGCCTTATGAAACAATGTTCTGTTCCTCTGGTATTTTTAATCAGTCTGATATTTTGTTAGAATAGCATTTTCTTGCACAGCATGTCATTTTTCTATCTAGGGAGTATCTTTAAAAAAAAAATATTTTGTGGGTTTTTTGATATGTCATCATTTAAAAAAAATTTAAACTGTGTCAAAGCAGAAAAAATATCTGGAAAATTAATGATTTATTCTGACACTCATGTAATTTACTCTTCTAGATTATTTCAGCAATTGTGCATTTGTTGGACCTGCTAGTAATTGGAAGTTCCTTAAAAGACAATGCCTTTCAGTTTTGTAATCTCTGTAATTTCAGTGGTGTCTGTAAAACAGGAAATGTGTCAGTATTGGATTGCAAACACATCCTTCACGGTACAGTCAGCTGAGGATAAGACAGTTGACCTGGACATCCCAAATAAATACTTCAGCCCTGGAATCATTTTGTGTTTGGTTTCTATAACTAATTCAGGACATTTTAGCACCCTGTTTAGTTTTTCCTCAGTTCTGGTTACATATCCAAATTTCCTGTTCGCTCTCAGTTAGGAATACAACTTATTTTTTTCTCTCAAGTAGGGTATGAACTCCTTCTGCATCAATCTCTGTTTTTTTGGTTTTTTTTTTGTTTTTATACATGCATATATAAACTTATGTGTCTGAATATGTACATATATGTTTGTATGTCCATGCACAGATATTTTGTGCATATGTAAGAATATGCATGCACATGCACACATGTATTAATTTTGCTTAAAACGTTTTTGGTTCTTCTCCACATATAGTATAAGCTTAGGTAATAGGAAAAAATTACTCCATTCAAATCTTCCCTCATCCTCCTCCTCTCCTTCATTCTTCCCTTACTCTTGTTCCTGGGTCCAGCCATTTTTTCTCAATGCTCAGAAATAGGCTGTTTGTGCAATCTGAATAATGAGGTATCAGAGAATTAGCCTTGGATGATCTGTACTGCTCTATTTTTTTCTTTTGATGGCAACTGTGGTTATATCCATTGAGGAATGTCCAACAAAAACCTATAACCAACTAGAATTAAAAGAAATAATCCAACCACACATCCCCATGTAACTACATCTATTTTAGATTTGACTGGTTTTTGGTTGAAAGATTTAGTCCAAGTCCATTCAAAATTATCTTGTCTGTGTCCATACTGTGAAAAGAAATATGTGATTTACTGTTTCATGTGGGAAGGTATTTTGTTTCTGTTTTTTTCTGGAATTAATATTTTATTACTAACACAAAAAAGTGTTAGTTTCATTTGCAATGACATTTCTGTTAGAAAATTTTCTTTAAGAAACATGTTGTTTGTTTAACTGCAGACTCCAGAAATGCAGACAACTGACAAATTGTCTTTTATTTGAATTTCCAGAAACTTCAACAGACTAAGGAATCTCTCCTGGAACACACATTGTCAAGTAGCACAAAGTAACTTAGTACTTTAAAAATTGTTATATACATCTGAATTAGTCACTGTGTATCGCAGGCCCGTCTTTTTGTAGACTTGACTGAATCAGATTTCTGCTGGCACATAGGGACTGTTTGGAATTTTGACTGTGATCTTTCATAAGGAAATTATTTCACCTATTTCTATATACTTTTTAAGTCACCTACTTGTCTCACTCTCTAGCAACTTAATGTACTTACATTTTTAAAATTAAATAATTACATAATAAAATATATCTGTAAGGTTCTGTATCTTTTCCAACTGACAGAATAAAATACAATTTTCACTTGATCCTACCAACTACACATGCTAACCTTGCATTTGGCTTTACAGTCACGAGTTTAATTTTGAATCATTATTTTATTTTACTCCTTTTGGGTTTGTGCATGGATTTAGGAGTGGTTTAGGAGGAAAAGAAAGCTGGTAGTCAGGGAAGAACCTAGGACAGCAGATTTATAACATGCATATAAGAATTTCATGTAGAGGGTGTATAGAAAGAAGTTCAATGCGGTCATACCTGACTATGAAATAAAAATGGTGTCTAGCTATAGGCTTTTTGTTTCCTTTTTTCCTTTTTTTTTTTTCACTATTTCATGATAATTAAAGAAATAGAATAGGAAAATCAATAGAATCAAATATAAATAAAATAATGTCTATCAATTAGTTTTGTACAAAGAAAATAATTCCTAAAGGAGCCCATATATCAACAATATTCTTGTCAGTAATGTGAAACCAGCCTAATCAGCATGCTTTGCCTTTTACTGATCAGTTGCTGTATTTTTACAGATGGTGACCAGAGAGTGACAATTATTCTGTTTTACAATAACTTTTGAAGTTTTGATTATCTTTCTCTGTTTTCTCCTTCTCTCACTCTGAAAGTAAAGACCTTCAGGGAAAGGGGAATGAGGAGAATGGAGTATGATTCTGAAACATGACTCAGACAAAATAAGAATAATTTTGTCATCTTCTCCAATCTCCCAGCAATCCACAACTAAAACGCTGTAAATAAAACATTTTCATAAGTTTTGAGTCATATTTCAGTGTTAAGTTTTGAGAAGAAATGCAAACAAAGGAAAGAAAAACAAAAAAGAAACAGTCTTAAAGAAACGGAAAATTGAAGTAATCTGGTAAAATAAGAAAATATTCAGGGGTGTAATTTTATAATATATCAGAATCCCTTGACAATTAGCATCTTTATTTCTTATTCATTACACATTGCATTTTGGAGACCCTATTGAGATTCTTTCTCTTGGGACTAAGCACTACGTAAATGCAGAGTAACATCAGATTGAATTCTCAGTCTGAAGGTGACAGTTTAGTCCTCTTAATGTACCTATTTAGGGAGGCAAGAGATGGAAAATACCATCTTTTTCTGTCACTTGCCAGCTGCATCCCAGACTAAAATGAGAAAGAAAGAAACAACTTACTGACAAGGTGAAGAAAGAAAGGGAAGACCAGGCAAAACCATACATATATCTAGTGAATGCCCTGACACTCTGTCTGATGACCTAATCTACATCAGGTAATTATCTGAGACAGATAACATGCTCTCAGTTCAGAGTAACAGAGGGGAATATGACTGTTATTAATAAAACATTGCTTATCCTTCTGTATGGCCTTATGCAAAAGCTAGAATGTGACCACTGAAATATAATCCAGTCAAAACTGGAGAAAAGTAGTTGACTTCTCCCATTTTCCCCATGGGGAAGTGAGGCTTTGTGAGTTTACACTGGGGACTTAGGCAAAAGAAGCTTGTGACACCTCTGAAAAAGATCAGCTGCAAGACACCCGATTATTATCATGTCTGAACCTTGAAGTGTTTTATATCTCCTCTGGCCTCAGCTGTTAGTTGCTTTGCCAACATTCACAGAACAGCAAAATGTGTGTAAGGTTCACCAGATGCTTCCTTATCCTATTTTAGTTTGTCTGAATTCTTTCCCACTAATATCATGCATTTCTGCCAAAATTTTCATTGATATTCATTGTTGCAGCTGACAAATAGTAGGAAATGAGCCGAGAAAAAAAATGATGTGATAAGTGGCTCAGAATTACTTGCCACAAGCATTTGGTTTTTATTTTGCTTTGCCTTGGTTTGAGATTCATATGTTATGCAGGAAAAGCAGAATTTATTTTCTTTCCTGTTCTTGTATTTTATGTTTCTTTGCATTGGTTATAGCAGTTACTTGCTGTCCCTTTGAGAAATGGAGTTCCAATACAACAACTTACAGGTGATGAAAGATTAAAGGTTTAGAACATCAGTTACAAAATATTGTACTTGATCACAGTTCATTGAAGCTAACTGATATTTTTTAGAAAAATTAATGGAAGATATTTCATTGTTGAATTCTCAGTGATTTTTTTGATCTGAATAAAAACAACTTCAGTTGGTGATCCTGTTGCCCTCATTTTTGTTTGTCTTGCAGGTTAGATTTTTTTCCCTGAATATTCCCATTTCAAATTCAAGTTTGGAAATGAAAGTCTTATTACATCCTTCTACATTATTCAATACGGTAAGACAGACAATCTTAGTGCTTACACTACCCTACGACTCTGTATGTAACCTTTCCAAATCCTGCCCTTGGCTGCAATGCAGACAAGTAAGCTGAGGCCGTTGTTTGCATGGTTTGATAATTCTGCTGCTGGCAAATGAGTCAGACGGAGACTTGATTACGGTGTGAAAGTTGTTTTGTTTCTACATTTCTAACACGATTGGAAAGACAAAATAGCTTTTATTTTTGCTGTTAGTTGCATGAAAATATTGAATCTGTTGATAATAAAAAAATGTGGTCTTTACATGATTTAGTAAGGACTACATTTTGAGACCTAATGCAGGATGCATCCTCGAGATAAAGGTGCAGGTGTTCCTATTATTTTACTTGGTATTTATGTCAGGTTGAAGGATTACCTGAATAGCAGATAAAACCTTAAATAACAAAAAAATTACACCAAAATTTCCATGCTTCTTAATATGTGAACACGTTTAGAAGCACAGCTGACAGAAGGAAGGGGTAGATAACAAAGCTTAGATTTTTCCAGAATCTGACCTCCAGATGATTTCTGTTTTCTTTTCCTAAGAAATTCAGTGTATAGTAGCATACTTTAATTTCTTTATAATATTTCATGAAGTTTGCACTGCACATCCACATTGTTCTACTTTCAGAACTGGACGTGAACTCAATGCATAGCTACTGTGATGTGGTTTGGTTTTGTCTGAACAGCTCTGACCTGCTCAAGATGACTACCAGTCAAAGGAGAGCTTGTTCCATTGGGACAAACTGTGAATAGATGGAAAACGTCAGGGTTACAAATCATAGACATGGGTGTGTTTGAGTGCCTTGTGCTAATAGATAGAAATAATTGTAGCAGGTGTTAAAAGGGAGCAGTGATATCAAAGATAACTCCTTGATCTTTCTCTTGAATAATGTTTACGTATTCTAGCAAAAGTCTCCATTTTTCTCCAACGGAAGAAACTAAGTTTGAGAATTACCCATGAAAAGTAGGGGGAAATTGTCCATTCAGCTGAATAATCTAGACCAGTACTTGGTGCTGTAGCTCTTACATATTTTATCTGGTTAATTCAACACCTGCTTTTAAAAAAAGAATATTTGAAAACTATATAAATGTCCTGTTTATTGATAATACTCCTGGACATCCAAAAGTTCAAGATGTAAGGTTTGGGTTTTTTTTCTAAATTGATATCTATATGAAAGCTTTACTTGTAAGTTTCAAGACCATAAAAAGTATTCAGGACATTCTAGGTAATAGACACAGTACCTACCTTTTTCCCTGTGGCATATTAAAATACAAATGTATTACATTTCAAAATGTCTCCCAAGTTCATAGCTAATTAACTCTCAATGATATGTCTACCTGCCAACATTGAGGGCAAATTTTGCTAGTGAGCTGAGTCTTTCAAAATATATTTTTATTTTTCTTGTGCTGTAAACTAAGTGACTCTGAATTTATTTTGAATTGAAAAATTAAAGTTTAGTTTTAAATTAGTTCCAGTTCTGAAGAGAACAGTACATATTTTGACAAGATCAAAGGACTGATTTCCATCTTTTTTAGTCAAGTCAAGGATAATTCTACAGGTGTTAACTGGTATGCAAACAGTGTGAGAATAAAACCAAGTCCCTAATCTCCTAAAGGTTCCTGTGAGATTATGTGTACCATTTTCTTTAGCTTTAGTTTTTTTTAATTTTGTCCCTCCCACTAGCTGAGTTATGTGGGGAACTGAGTGTGAGATCTGTTTACTCTGCAGTCCATAATTTTAGATGATTCGCTGCCCAGAAAAAAATACTCGGAAGTAATCTCAATTGATTTTTGGACTAGGTGAAAAAATACTAACAATGCCAGACTAAATATGGTATATTAGCAGATGATATAATCAGGTCATTTTCCCCAAGTTTGGAAATACATTTTGAAGTTAATTTGGACTGTAGCTACTTTTTTCCCACAACTCCTTTCTCACTGAAGTGTAACAGGCTTTTTCCGTAATGAGTGAAGTAAACACAGTTGTTCTGTCTGACTGGTACAAGCACTGTCTGCCTTTTGCTGCATTTAATGTTTTCACACTGTTTTGCTTCACACATGTCTTATCAATACTATTAATTTCATCCATTAATGCATTTTCAAAATCTTAGGTATTCATCTAAATTGTATGGCTACACTTCTGATGTTCATTAAAATACTCCTGTTTTCAAAAAACGCAGAGAAAATTATGTGTTTCATTGGTACCACTGCATTGGTAATACCTCAATTCAGCCTAACCAAAGAAGTGTAGAAGAGATATGGTGCTGTTTGGAAATACATGTGCCAAAGCAAATGTATTTTACCTCCTTTTACCAAGGAAGTAAAAAATTATTTCAGCTTTTGATAAGGAGATTCACTCATTCAAGTAGTGGAACAGTCTAAATACAATGGTGAGACCAAGATATTAAATATTTTTTTAAGATGTAACTTGACAAATTCACGGAAAATAGTGCGTGCAAGTTAAAAGCAGAATCCCTGAAGATGAGTTACATTTGGTATATTTCCACTGTGTTGTTACACTTTAAATATTTCTTGACTGATCTGCATTACATTTACAACCTATTAGACTTACTCTTCAAAGTTTTTACTGGTGGCTTTTTGGAGAAAGAAGGAATCTTCTATCCTTGATCTGCAGTGAGGTTTCTGGATTTTTTTTCATCTGTTCTCAGGTACTCACTATTGACTACATCTACATATGGTGTGGACAGGTCCTTCTAAAGGGGTTTAATTCTTCTTAGGCCTCTTACATCCAGCTCACAAACTTAAATTGGAGGCTAATACCAGATTTGTAGAGTTAAAGTGGATATTTTTGCCCTTCTCATATTCTAGTCATAGGTCAGGGTTTTTTTACATCCCTTGGGCATAAAGGATTGCCCTCTTCCTAGATTATCTGGGTGTGGAAATATTTGGGTGTCCACCTTTTCCATTGCACTCATGCCCTTTACATTTTTTGTTATGTATTGGGTATTTTCATCTTAGCTGCTGATTCTAGAATTAATTAGAGCATACTTTAGCTGTTTTTAGTGTTGAGAATATAATATCAAAACCATACTGTGAGACATACAGCAGAAATGAACAAAATAATTTCAAATCTATCACCATCTTTCCTTTTTTCCTTCTTATTCCATTTTTATAAACAAAAACTATTCCATTAAAATTAGTTATATGATTGTGAATGCAAATGTTCACAGAGTGCTAAGAACCTACCAAGTTAATGTTAATAGCTATTGTATAAAAGCTTTCAGTATAATTTGAAACAGACGGCAAAGTGGCTCATATGCTGAGATATGCAAGAAAATAATTTATTTCTTTGTAATGGTAGAATGCCAACATGCTGATATTCACCCAGGAAATCTTCAGCAGTTAGATGTATTTAGGTAGGTAAAAAGGTGTTAATTCAGCTGTAGAAGACAAAACCTTAGTAATTCTTCTTCTAACACTAGGCATTTACTTCCGGTGTAAGAATTATAAAGATTTTTTCAGACATAAAATAAAGCCAGTGAATGAAGAGCATCAGAAAAATTTTCATGGTATTCCTCTAGAAAAATCAGCATTTCCTCCATAATTTCTTCCGTGTTTTCTGTCATCAGCAATGCCTTGAATGACTCAGCTGAACAGTATGATTTCATAACATGCCCAAAATTTAGAAAGGTTTTTTTTTCCATTGGTGTTAATTAGAAACATTGTAATTACACACATTTAGAAAAGAAGCAACATATTTTGCATTAAACAATATTTAGTATAATCCAGATTTGAAGTGACATAGAAAGATATATGATATATTTTACACCTTGACTCCAGTTCTTTTTTTAGGGTCAGTGTTTGTTCATTTTAGAATCATAGAATCATTATGGTTGGAAAAGATCTCTTAGATCATCAAGTCCATCTGTCAACCCAACACCACCGTGCCTGCTAAACCATATCCCCAAGTGCCACACCTACACGTTTTTTGAACACTTCCAGGGAAGGTGACTCCTCCACTTCCCTGGGCAGACTGTTCTGATGCTCTTTCAGTAAAGAAATTTTTCCTAATATCCTATCTAAACCTCCCCTGATGCAACTTGAGGTCATTTTCACTAAAGAAACCACAGTATATAATACCACTTGCAATGACAGAGATAAAATTCAAGTGAAGTTATGAAGTAATTAGCTCTTAACCAGTTACATGATTGCCTATCGGTAACTTCACTGGGAGAATCTCCATGACAACATGTGGACACTACAGCAAGAAGTGTTTGAAAATTTGCCCTTACCCATCTCTAGATTTATAACCTGTATATTTTTGCTTTCATTCTTATTTTAAGACATGTAGAAATGTGAAATAATTAAAAATTAAAGCATTTTTTTAGAAGTGAAATAAGGCTGGGGGGAAGAAGAATCATCATCACAATTCATTACACAATCCTTTTAGAAGCATTATGATGTAATTAGTTTGTATCACAAAATAAAATAATAAAGATTTTTATAGCAATCAGTTTTATTTATACATCAAAGAAAAAATATCTTTCTGTTCAACAGATGCTAAATCTGGAGGGCCAGGCAACAGGAACTAAAGGAAAACATTTTTTTCTGAACAGGAAAAAAACGAAGTCATGTTATTTTCTTTAATAGGTTTATATCTTCTTATTCTGTATGTGTAACAACTAAACCAAGGAGCTAATTCCTGTTGTCTAACATCACTTTCGGTTAATAATTCAACCTGTTTATTGGCTGGATAGAAAATTCACATGGGGTTTGCATTTAAAGTTCTGTTAGATTTCTTCCTTTCATATTTCCTAATAATGTTCAAATTAAAAAAAAAAAAAAGTGTTATCTGGAATTGGTGGCCTTTGTGTTTAAAAAACCCTCACTGCACTGAGGGTAGTATATTGATGGCCTTAGCGGAAGATGGCGTGTATGTGCACACAGTGCAGTAAGAGCATTGTCCCAAAAGACATGGTTCTTCAGGTCAGACATGCTAAATTGAGAAGCTCAAAAAGATACGGAATTAACACCATGAAATCTTTTAGGAACACTATAAAGCAGTCTGAAATCAAACGGTACCTTCATCTTTTTAGATCTTCCTATCACAACACAAGCACTGTCATATGAAATTGGACTACAAATCCATTTAAAACTATACTGAGCAGAAGTAGAAGTTTAGGAAAAGAACATGGAAATGTCTCTGACCTTCCTAGGCACTACTGCATACTACACCCTGACCACTTTTTCCTTTGTTTTCATGATTTTATATACAGCTCTGTCCTGTGATAGTAATTTATTTTCTAAACCAGAGACCTCTTGTCTTTTTTGTCACTTCTCATTCAAAACCCATTTCATACGTGTTTCTCTTTTGCGTGCAGTGTCCATCTCTACTATACCATTTCTGATACAGAAGAATGAGAACTGTCTGGAGAAGAACTGCAAAAGGTATGTGCTGTGTGGATTTTTATACAATGATACATATGAAGATGGTTTTTGTTTCTTCCTTTCCTATAAATTTTTGAGCATCTATCTGATATTTTGCAAATCTAAACACAATTGCTCAAATATTTCCTGAATGCCAATAGCTAGTGTAGATCCTATAATTTCATATTACTTTACTTTTAATTATTTTAGGCATTTCATCCCCCATTCAATCACTATTACAATATCTTTCATAAACTGTCATACTGAATTCCAGTTCCTACTTCCTTGAAAAGCACCATTTCAATAAACTTGGTAACAATCACACCTTTTCTCAGATTGCTTAGGAATATATTCAATAGCATTGATTTCCATGGATCTCTCCATAGTGGTAAAAACCCCCATCTTTTCCAATCACATATTTTTCTTCTTTAATCACTTATTAAGGGTTACAGGAAGATTTTGTCTCTCGTCCCATAGTGCCTTGTTTTACAGTGGGGTTTTCTCAAAAGTATTTTGCAAAACCAAGTCGATACATCAGTCTTTATCTTTGCCGACTTTATCGCCTCCTTTAGAGAGAGTTCTGCTATATTTGTAAGGCATAACTATAGAACCTGTGTTGAATTCCTACTACATATTTACTCATTTATTCGTAATCACAGGTTCAACAGTTTGCTGAGTGCAGATATAGACTTTCCATTTGATAGTTCTCCAAAGCCCTTTTAAAAAATTTGTACTGCACTTGCCATTTTCAACTCCTCTGGTACAAAGGACATTTTAAGTGATAAACTACATGCTGTAGTTAACAGCTCAGCACTTTTGTATGTCATTTTCCTTAGAACTCTATGTGAATATCATCTGTTTCTGGAAGTTTGTGCTATTCATTCTGTTAATTTGTTCGAAAACTTTTTTTGTTAACCTTTCATCTGAGACAGTTCCTGAGCATTGACTTCCATGACAAAAATCTTTAATGTGGACCCTCTTAAGCTCTTGCACCGTGAGGTAGTTAATTAATTTTGGTTTCATCCTATGGCCTCATTTTACTCAGACACCCCTTATAACATATTAATCTTTGGCCACAGAGAGTTTTGGAAGGCTTCTTGGTCTTGGAACTTGTTTGAATGCATTACTATGGGGGTTTAATATATTCCTAGAAGAAGATGTTTCTCAAAGTCTTGTTTCAGCTATTGTAGTACAACATAATTTACAGTTAAATTACAATTTCATTATTTATATACAATTTCTCTTTCTTAAATATGACTTTTCTAACCATAATTGTCTCTCTCAAGTTGTATTCAGTCATATCATTTTTCTGGCATCATCTACCGAAGAATCCTTTTTTTTTTTTTCCAAGAAGTATAATTTCAGACAAAAATTCTTATACAGTAGCAACGTTTTCAGTACAAGCAATTTATCTCACAGGTATTTCATCCTTTTGGCTGCTAATTCTACTTTCCTTAATTTTACAAGAATGTTATTTTTGACATGTTAATATATTAGACATTTTTTCCCAACTTTTTACTTCTTCACTGCTACTCATATTCTGAATCCATCATCACTATTTTTCAGGTTAGCTGTTTACTAATTATGTCTCAATCCAGGTCTTGTACAATGATTCTGACTACCTCATCTCCTTGTATTTTCAAATTATTTGTTTTAAGGCAAGATAATTTAAGAAGTAATGCCTTAAAAATGTTGTTTGTGCATAATGTCCATTCTGACTTAAGTCTTGATGTGAATAACTGAAATTTTCTGAGTATTTTCTGCTCTCACAGTTTTTCTGATTTTTCTTAATTTGGTACAGACTGGGTCACTTTCCTGTCCAGCTAGTCTAGCTAGTAGTTTTCTTTTGGACTCTAAATTTTCACATAGCACCATGTTCTATCAATATTCCTTCATCATTTTTATCCACTGAATACGGCAGCAGGGGCCTCCAAGAGTATAAACATAGGCTGATATCCAAGGTCTTGAAAGTACTGGGACATAGCAGACCTCAAGGCTATAAGCACAAATCACAAATGGTCAATAGCCGGTCACTAACAGATTTCAGCCTCGAGAATCAGAGTGGACTTATATCAAGGCATTTGAAAAAGAAAAAAAAAGTGACATACGGATTCAGCAAAAAGGAAACAAAACAAACATAAAGAAAACACAGAGCAGATAGCAAGAGGGTAGAAAAGACAACCAAACACACAAGAATGTAAACAAAACAAAAAATAAGGAGAGGAACTGTTCCCACTCTGTGCTGCCAGCCTGCTCAAGATGCTGTGTCTCATCCATGTAGCTGCTTATCCGCTGCAGATCCTCCCTCTACGCTGGTTGAAAAAGGGCACTTCTTTTTATTTTACCATTCACCACATTTTGTTACTGCATTTTTTTGAATATTTTTCTGTAGCTGATCTTGGTCTGGTTATCTACTTTTATATGTCACGCTTGTACAGAAATTTCACTTTTGTTTGCTGTTCCTTGCCAGAGTTTTTTTCACCTTTAACTCATTTTCTTTGGAGGCAGAGGTTGTTGACTTCACTTGTACAGAGTGTATCATTTAGCACTTTGCATTCTTGTATGATTGTTAGTTTTTATCTTGTCGTTAGCTTAAGTCTCTGGAAATAATTTTGGGGTTTTGTACACTTTTTTTTTAGACTTCAGCAGCATAGTTTTATTTTGATTTAGATAAAACATATATTTCCAGAATAGGCTGTATTTATTCCAAAAGCATTGTCTTTTTTGCTGCTTCTAATTCTTGCATATATTTAGATATTCTGTCTCTGTACACATTAATTCACAGTCAATAATAGACATTATACACACAACATCTGGAAAGAATGTGAATTAATAATTTAATTCTAACTAAGTAAACCAACATAAGATAAAATATAGTGTAGTCATAAGATTAAATACTCAGATACTCAGATCTGAAAGATTGCTGAACTGAGGTTGAGAGTTCAGTGTTATTTTTGTGCTCTAGTTCCTACTTACATAAAAAAATAAGTTATATATAAGAAATGTAATGTAAATATAACACGTATGGTGACAGTATCTTATCAGGTGACGCGGCATTTTCAAAATTAAAAATGCAGCATGTGAATTTTACAGATTTTCAGGATCATTTGTATTGGTATTTTAAAATCTTCAGCCGTATTATGAGACTATACTATCAGCTCTTAGAAAAAGCATTGAATTAAAAATATTCTTTACTTCTGTATTCCTTCAGCTTTTTTCATTTTTTTTCCCAAGTTATTTATTTATTTGATTTACATTATATGTGTTGGAGTCTAGGATGCAGGACAACCTGTTTAACCATACAGTATCACGCATTTGCATACAAAAACATTTGGTTTATCGGTAAGAAAAAATGACAAAGTTCAAGTCACTAACAGTTCATCCAGCAGCTGACGCTAACATGTCTTCATCTCCTCAGTCTTTCTGACATTGTCAGCTTTTCTAACATATCTAGATATTTTAAAATATCATAATTTAAATATTGTAGTATGATATTTGAACCTCTTATCTCCAGTTTACAATCTTCTGAGCTTTCTTTTTTTCATGAATTTTTCCAAGCATGCATGTGTCAAATTTTTCATCACCTCAGAGACAAGCGAGCATCTCTTTTGTGCTGCTGCAAAGTTCGAGTGCCTTCAGAGACTGTTTATAAACGTCTACAGAGTTTAGAGTACTTTGCAATAACATACTGTCTTTCTCTCTTAATTTGTACATGCCTAAACCCATATAAAATCTTATTTCTAAAACCACTGAAACTGTACGTTCCAAAACATATATTGCCAGATACACATTTTAAAAAGTGAGCTGTTTTATACACATGTTTCTCTAAGATAGATGAATCCATTTTGTTTGCAAAATGTCGTTTCTTTAAAGTTACAGCTGTACTCAGAGGTAAAACAAATGCAACATTGTCCCTTCAAGATTTTCAGAATTATTTAATTTGAAATTTGAAATTTTTCTTCCCCATTTCGGGGAAGCCACCGAAGGCGAGGGGCACTGGAGCAGAGGCTTGCGCCGAGGGACCCCACCTGAAGTGGTAAAACTGCATCGGCGATGCGGCAAAAGCGTCGGGAGACAGAGGAGACCCCAGGGCCACCCCCCCACGAGTTGCAAAGAGGGACCTGCCAACGAGCGGCTGCTTTGACTCCGCCTGGGTGGGGGGCGGCGCAGCAGTTTGTGCGGTAGGGCGCGCGGGTGGGGTGCAGTTATCCTCCTGGCAACCCAACTAGTGGACATCGCCTTCCAGCTGAACACGAGGAAGAACTTCTTCACTCTGAGGGTGACAGAGCACTGGAGCAGGCTGCCCAGGGAGGCTGTGGAGTCGCCTTCTCTGGAGATATTCAAGACCCGCCTGGACAAGGTCCTGTGCAGCCTGCTGTAGGTGACCCTGCTTTGGCAGGGGGTTTGGACTAGATGACCCACAGAGGTCCCTTCCAACCCCTA
>Ga0065711_1041620_pt1 | contig 16010 bp, 6 predicted proteins | sample Hoacrofraction12_FD_59098 | JGI IMG/M metagenome (GOLD analysis project Ga0065711, IMG submission 59098) | Hoatzin crop microbial communities from Cojedes, Venezuela - Epithelial fraction 12 v2 (version 2) | ecosystem: Host-associated > Birds > Digestive system > Esophagus > Crop | place...
GGGGGGGGGGGTGTAAAAAAAAAAAAAATCACTTTTAAGCACTTCACAAAGGCTTTGGAGCCCCCATCCTTCTAAGATTACAGTACAATATTTTTAAGACAACCAACTACGTATTTCTAAGGGAGAAAGAACTTTTAGTTTGGAAAGAAGCTCATCTATTTATATTTTACCGTAATGTATCTAAATCAAGGGTTTGCTATGCGTTGATTCTGTGTTGGTGGTGGTATACAGCCGACTGGTGGTTGTATGTTGTCCAGAGAGGTGGTGGAGATACATGATTAGCAATATTCAAAAGCTGTCTGCACGCAGCCCTGGTCAACCGGCTCTAGGTGGCCCTGCTTGAGCTGGGGTGTTTGACCAGATGACTTCCAGAGGTCCCTTCCAACCTCAACCATCTGGTATTTCTATGAATTGTAACCGGGGCAAGGATATGAAACCCTAGCACAGCTACAGCTAGCTGAGCTGAAAGTCACAGGGACTGATGTTGATTTTAGTTACATTTGGTAAAAATCAGTGTAACACCATTGCTTCAGATGAAGTTTATTTGAATTCACGGTCTAGGTGACTAAGCACAGTAACTGGCCCTTTTTTCCTCCCAAGAAATACGATCTCTATCTGAATAGCAGCTATTTTCACTAAAATAGTCTTTTCATGTAATCATAGTCTTTTTGTGACTATTTAGCATTCCACTGGAAGTTAACTATTGAGATGGGCTAAATGGTTGCAAATGGTGTGTGCAAAGAAGCCTTTTCTTTGACTGTTATAAAACGCAATCCAGAATGTTTACTGGAGAAATACAACTTCACATAGAAGTGAAAAGCAAAATACTTGAGAAATGAGGTTACACAGTTTAGGCGAGGAGGGTGTGTTAGAGGCTAGGTATGAGCCAAAGGTACTTGAGTAGGGTTAAGTGCAGGTGGAGGAGAAATCAGGGTTGAGTATCACAGAAGGAGATGAGATGACAGCTGAAACAGAATGGGAACAAGTGAGCTGGAAAGAGACCGAGGAAACAAAGCGACAAACACTAGAAAGGATAAACGAGAGAAATAGACCAGTCTTTTATTCTTCGAAAAATACAGATCTCAGACAATTGCAACTATTTGCAAATACCTGCAAACGGTTGTTAAAGTTGCTGAATTTTCCTTGACTGACTGTCCCTGCCACCATTTTTCTTTTCTCTGAAGAGGGCTGAAAGCTTTCTGGAGAATCAAAGTATTTGCTGGGAAGCTTCTGAGGCTTCTCTATCATAGCAAGAACTACAAGCTATCTTGTCAGTCGATCCAAACGATTATTTTGCCTTTCAAACCTTCAGAATATCTAACCTTCACAATATTTTTTGCACAGGATTAATCGCAAAACATCCACACACTCTGTCCATTACTGTAAAAAAAAAAAAAAAAAGGAAGTCATCTTGTATTTAATGTATGAAGGAAAGCAAAAGGAAAATATCCTTTGTCTTTGCACTTTACTAAGAATTTCTCGCAACTCTCCAACAAGACACTGCCTCAGAGGTGCTCCTCCTCATCCCCTCAAGCAGGGAGCCCAGTTTCACAAACTGAAAACCAGATTAGTCTGCAGCTTATCCACGGGTAAATTCCCCACCAGCCTTTTAGGTACCAGTCAGCACTGTGTTATGATGATGTGATAATGGGAATGGTAACATAAGCCCTCAGAAAATGTCTGAGCTGAGGTACCACAACAATCCCTTTGTGGCTTGTACCAGTTGCATATCAGAGAGGGATGCGCTAACACAGTCCAGCTGCTCCATGGCAGAGAACAGAGTTTCTGCTTCCTCCCTTTCAGGATACAGATGACCTCAGACGGAAAGCACCAGCTGAAAGCATGGTGTTGCCACCTTCTCCCCAGCTAGGATGCTGCCTTTCTCTGAAAATGGGAAGATACAGCACCTTTCTCCAGCACAGAGCTGCAGGGATTGAGGAACATCCTTAGCAAGGTAAAGTTAGCAAGCCTGGCTGACCATCCCCCTTTGCGATCCACAACTGGACTCGCAGGCAGGCAAGGCTGGGATGTAAGCACAGCTGGATCTTCCCTAACACCTGGGCAGGTTCCTGTCACCACCCTCCTGTGCCCCATCATGAAGCCACCCTTGTGCTGCAGCCAACATCAGCAGGCAGCTCCTGATACGTAACGGGGGGAGCTACAAAGCCAGGAGTGTTATTCTGCCCTCTCTTCTCCTCCAACCTGAACTGTTGCAGTAGGGACAGGATGGGACAGGGACACCAGCAGGTCGAGTCCTGGAGGAGCTGCTTCTGGTCTCCCATTGAGGCCAGGCCGGCTGAAGAGGTGGGGAACAACCCAGGCCCCGCAATGCCACTGTCACCCTCTGTTTCCACAGTTCCCATGCTGCCAAAATCTTCTGACCGCTCCTGATCTCTATAAGCCACAGAAACAGCAACCACAGACTCCTCCATCATTGTCACAAAATTGATATTTTTAATTATTAAAAAACATTTGTTTAATCCCTCGCAGTCAGAACAGCAATATTTAAATTTATGAGTTAGTACCAGTCAGGGGACGCAAACATTCTAGTAGTATCTTTATCTTGCCTCTCACCAGAAACGATTTATAGTTTGATCTGACTGGTTACTTTGTCATAGCTGCTTTAACCACAACATCTTTCCATTCCTCTAGTAGCAGAGATTTAGCATTTCAGGCTGAGTACATATGTTGGATAATGACATAATCCTCAGCTCTGGGCATAGGAATTCGTGGTAAGAGGATGGCTCTGCATACAAATTGAAAGCACCAAGATGCAGAAAAGGAAAATACACTAATATGCATATTGTGAAGGCCTTCTGGCATCATAAGAAATCATCAGTTATTTAGCACCTTTAGAAACAGAGGGACTGAGAAAAAAAGGGAAAGAGAGAGAGAGAAAAAAAAATGTATATGACCTTTAGTCTGACACTCCAAGTAAAGACTTTGGATAAATACTTGCAGAGAAGGAGTATGCCAATATGCAAAGAGGAAGAAAGATCCCATTCTACGACCATTTCTGAGAGCACAGAGACGGATTTATCAGGGAGCACAAGGGGACTCTCTGCTTCCCCTCTACTCGCCTTCTTAACAAAGCACGCGCATTCCTAGGTGTGGGATGCAGACACATCTCTGCAGTCCATCTGCTTCCCCTTGTTCCGATGAGGGCTCGTCTCCTAAAGCAGAAAGACTTTTCATTCTCATTGCAAAAATTCACAGTGGGCATCCAGCAATTACCTGTCATCCATCACACAGAACTGCAGGAACAGGAGGTAGCGTTTCTGGACAAAAACATAAAGGATCAATCCCAGGCATCATCTGACACCACCAGACTTTGTTCATTAAACTTGTGAAAAAGACACCAAGGAACAACAAACCAGAGTATATGTGAAACTACTGCATCTGTGTGACGTGCAACTGTCAGACCATCCCTGTTTTAATAACCTATAAGCCTTCCAAATTACTAATACCAACTGAAATTGTGCATCTAAATTGCGTTGCAGGCAAGGGGCTCTGTGGCAGAGCCATTTCAGTCTGGAGCCCTTTCCCACGCGTCCTGTAGCTCTGCTGGGCACAGCAGCGCGTGAAGCAGACCTCCAGGTCTGCTCCTCCACACCACCCTCCCTGCACAGGGGAGGCCAGGGAGTTCGGCATAGCCAAATCTAGCTTTGAAGAGAGTTCGGATTAGAGAACCCAACTTTCTGAGCCCACAGTCTGAGCACAGCTGACCTGCCCCAGGCCATGCACGACATCTCAAAATCCCTTCTGTTTCCTTTACGCTAAATATAAAGAGGTGCAGAGGTTTTTCCTTTTTCTATAAACTTGTCTGGTTCTGTGTAAGCTCTGTTCTCCAGGATATCTTCACACTCTCTGCTGACACCTCTCACTTCACAAGTGGTAAGCACATTCCACAGAATAGTCGTTCTTTCTTCCTAAAATAAATTAAATCTGGCATCATAGGGTCTTCAGGGAAAAAGCATCATTTTGCTTATCTACCAGATGACATTATGAGATGGGTTGGGATTTTTTTGGTTGGGGTTTTTTGTTGTTGTGTTTTTGTGTTTTTTTTTTTTTCCCCGAGAACTGTAAAATATGCTTTTGTGTTATTCACTGGAAGATCTGACTCCTTAAAGCTATAAGCAGAAGCCTTTTTTATGGTGATACTGTTTGCAAATCAAGATTCATGGAACAGAACTGGAGCAAGTAAGGACCACAGAACAGCAACCATTTTAGGGACTTTTTGATCTTGAGGGAGATGGGTTTTGTTGGATTTGGGGGGGTTTTGTGGGTTTTCAGTTTTTAAGGTTTGGTGGTTTTTTGTTTTTTTTTGTTCTGTATCCTGTAGTTAAAACAAAGGAAATCAGTATCCTAGCATGGACGAGTAAACACCTGAAACTGTGAGCTAACATAATTTCAAGGCAAAATCTGTGAAAAAAGCTTAATGAATCATCAAAGTCATCTTCCTCTCCGACATTATAAATCATTAGTAATAAAATGCTAGTATGATGCGGAGTCAGGCAGCAGTAGCTGTAATCACAGTCCAAAGTAACTGTTCCTTTGGAGCTCATTAAGTGTATCGAGTCCCTGTGATCTCCCATCGATTTTAGGAGCAGTGGTTCAGTTATCAATACAAAAAGCATAAGGGAAATTTCCAGAAAGGCTTCCACATATTCCCTTGAGATACGTATTTTTTCCACCTTGATTTTTTTACAAGTTTCTCTAAGTGGGTGCAGCAATGACCGATTCCTCTGCTCCAGTACTAAGCCAGCCAGGACAGAGGTCAGCCCTGCCCCAAGAGCCTTTAACTCACGTCGCTCACAAGTCCCCTCGCAGTGAAGCTTTCATGGTTTACTGCATGCCTAAGACCTAAGCTTGTAAAATATATGAGGACATGGTTCCCTCCCAGAAGTGTAAGTCAAAAGAAGGAAAAAAAAAAAAAAATCCCAATCAAAAAGCCGTCTTGAGAAATATGAACCCGTGAAATGAATGTGCAGCGATGGCAGATACTTGCCTGACTCTGCAGAAAGTTTAAGTGATAATTAAGGCACATTCTAACAATGGCAGCTCGAAGAATTTTATGCTTGATGGTATATTTAAAGCCCAAGCTCCAAGGAGCTGGTGAATGCAAGAAAATCAGCAGACCTCAGCAAAAAGCTTGTGTCTGTAACCCAGAGTTTAAAATTCTATAAAGAAAGATAGTCTGAAATTACTTTTTTAAATTAATTTGAGAAAAAAGAGACCCCGTCAGGTTAATATGACAGTTTCATGCTTTTTTGAATCCAAATTCATGATTTTTAAAAAGGTTTAATTGACTGTCACTCCTTTCCTGCGGAGCCCTAAGAGGTTGTCCATAGAGGTGGTGGAATCTCCGTCTTCACAGATACTCAGAACTTATCCTGACACGGCCCTGAGCACCCGACCTACTTGGCCCTGCTTTGAGCCAAAGCTCAGACCAGATGGTCTCCAGCCGTCCCTTCCAGGCTAAATTACTCTGTGACTCTGAACAGTTACACATCTCCCTGTATCCTCAGGGATGCACAAAGTCCCCACTCCATACTACAGCATTTGCCATTTTGTTGACAACCAGGGGACAACTCTGAATCACCTGCTTTCCCAACCGGCCCGCTGCAGTCTCTTGCTCCTCCCTCTCCCCATGTGCTGCAGTTGGGCAGGGTGCCCCATACACCCTCCCAGCTACGCAGGGGGGAGAGGAATATTAGCATTACCGTCAGCCTCAAGCCAGCGAGAAGGACAAACGAGAAGATACCTACGATAGTCCAGAAAGTGGGCGGCAAAACATAAAGCTGTCCAGTGATATCCAACCAGACGACATCCAGCTTATAACGCAGCTGTGACTCTTGCCTTACAATTTTTGAAGGGAATCACTCCTTGCTTTCGACTTGCAGCCTTCTTGCTGCCCGTACAGGCAGTCCAACGCAGCAGCCCTTGGCTTTCCTCGCTCTAGACAATACAGCTTGCTGCAAGCCCAGTTGTGCTGCATTGTCGAACCTCAACTCAAAAAGTTATTGCACTGGGAATAAGCATGAGGAAAACTTGACTCTTTCTTTCTAAGCACTATATGAGACCCATACACCTTACAGAACAGCAGACAAATGCAGAGATGGTGAACTATCAGCTTAGAAAACCAAATCATATTACTCTAAACATTTCAACGGCAAGCCTGATTCTTCCACTTAAAAAACTAATGCTAATTCAGGTGTCCACCATATCTCATATGCTTTAATCATATAACCAGCACTCATAATGGCAACAAATCCCTACCTCCAGAAAAAAATAAGAGTAGTAAAATCTTTCGGATAAAAATACAAACACAGTGATCGGTAGATCAGTTTACCCCACCGTACGTGTTGACAATTAATAGTTGATCTGATGCAACCATTACAAGATACCATTACTAAAAGCCAGTCCCCAAACAGACCTTATCTTTATTAAAGATTAGCCACAGAAAGAATAGGGATGCAGAAATAACTGTGTACATAACCGCAACAGACGAAGCCTGCAAGATATGCTCTGGCATGTTCCAAAATGTTTCTGTTTCTCTTCCATTTTGTCTCTTAACTTCATAATGTTCACAAACATGTTTTAATTGCATATGAAATAATGTCACCTGCAACTATTCCAGTCATGCCAGTCCTTCTGGTGATGCCACAGGGAAGGCATTCTGGCTCTGCTCCAAGACAAATGCTCATGCACCATCTAACAGACATTCCAGAATTTGTTCCTCCACCTGGACACTTACTGATATCCTGACTTGCTACTGTCCATCACCTGGTGCAGTAATGCCTACCAGGAAAAACTGGTGTCCAGTAGCAAGGTTGTTATTCCACTGCATAAAAACCCTTTTGTCCCAGCATCAAGCATGATGTCTGCATAGCCAACTGGTCTCTGGCACGTTGTTTTGCAAAAAGGCTCCTGAAAAGTTCATGTCATTAATGACAGAATATTCAAGAATATTTTTAAAGAATATTTATAATATGCAGCAGATATGGATAAAGACCCCATTTAAAGCTGTTGTGAAGCACTGTAGTCAAAGGACCAAAACTTTTTTTTTTTAACTTGCAGCTATTAGCTTCTTTTGACCATTCACCCCTCTAATTCTCAAGTTTTACACCATGTCCATGCAGAAAGAGCTCAGTTAACCTCCACAATGGCACTCTGTGTACATCTAAGAACACATCCAGTTTCCTCTTCTTCGTAGAAGGAATTCAGGTGATCTGACCCCACCATGAGTTCCTCCAAGCAAGAGCAGCTCTGCTACTCAACACATAACTTCGACTCACTGGCAGCTCTTAAGTTGGCCATGCATTTGTCCTTCAGAGAAAAATTATTTTTGAGAAACTTGTCTTTAATTACTTTTCAAACTCTTGTTTCCTTTCTGCATTTCAGAAAAGCAGGTGAACGTATTTTGAATTGGTATTTCCATTTGTGTGATCAGATATAGAAGTCTACTGGTCTGTAGTTAACTGGAAGCATGTAAGTGAAAGCGCCTAGGACGCAATGGCTGTGTTCAGACCACACCTGAGCTGAGCAGGATAAGAATGTGTGTTCCGAAATTCAAAGGCCCCAGATCTTCATTGGTTTTTGGTATCGCTTTTGACTCAGCTGGCCTATTAAAGAGACAGGGACTAGCTGTACTGTTTAGATCCATATATGAGTGGGTATCTGGTATTGATGCAGAATTTGGTTCCACCCATCCAGGTATCTGTGTTAATGCTGCAATGCCAGCAAAAGCAGCTTTAGGTTGAAACATACATAAATCCGAACTCTTACTTGAACAGTCCCCGAAATACGCAGAGGAGGAGAAAGAAGAGACTGGTAGCTCTTCCTGGAGAAAACCACCCTATTTTTTGCCTAGTGCTAGTTACAAAACGTAAGCTTGCTGCAAAGAAGCTCCTCTTGCAAGAGCAGAAGCATTCAAGTGTGCTCCTATTACACTGGCTCCAGCAGTGGATTATGGCACACCAACTCTTACCAGTATAGCTACTCCCTCAGCAAGAAGACTGCTGAAGATTTATCTGATGGGGAGTTTCTTTAAGCTATCAGACTCTCAGATTCTAAAACTCAAAACCATCCTGTGGCCTCCAGTTTGTGCTGCCGACACTACAGCAAGCCCAAGGTCACTGACCCGTCACGGTTAACTCCGTGCTGCACGTCAAAGTTCGCAGCATCACCAGGCTGAGATCGCAGGTCTTCCCGCTACAGCTTGATCCAAAGCCCATTTAAAGCAACATAAAGACATCCATTGACTTCATTTGGACTTTGGACCCGTTCCCAGAAGCACAGTAGACTGTCTGACAGTGCACAGCATCCTAAGAATTAGAGGCAACCCGTCAGTTCTGGTGCCAGCTAACAGGTCAGCGTTGCACATGAACAACAGGTGAGATGACAAAATTATTATCCCCGTTCATGGAGTGTCTCCGTTCCAGTTAAGTGCTAGTGACATCAAAACTACATACTCTGTAGTTTTCATGATTTCCCACAATGCTGCAGAGGAAACCTGACAGGGCTTTGGAGCCTATGGAGTCTTGAGTTAGTTTTCAAAACAGATTTAAAAATAAAAGAGCACTTTCATTTAGCACATTATTGAGTAACCGAAGTGAGAAGTAATTTTATACCAGAGATCATTTTGAGATACGCTTAAGTATACACTGTGTATTCATTTATATTTCAGAAAATGTCACAATTTTTCTTGTTGTATTTAATAACTGCTGTTAATTATGCAAAATCCCATCCCATCTGCTTATTCCTTCACACAGCGAAATTAGAGGGCTTGATTCTACAGTCATTACTCACAGAAGGAGAGGCATTGATTTAATGGACTTCCCTGAAAAGGAATTACAGTGTAGGATCCTTTGATATTGATTTTGTGACATCATAATCTTTTCCTCAGAAGCAGGCAGTAATGACTCTAGATAATATCAGTACATGATTAGGCAGGGGCAGCCCAGTTAGAGAAAGAAAATTATTAAAAAAAACAAAACTCCTAACTTACAGTAAGCTGACTCCAATAAAATATTAGCTATGTTCTCTTTTTGGAATAAAAGTTCTCTTTTAAAACAAAGAAAATATCCGAGTGATGTTTCTCTCTTTCATCTCTTGCCCTGCTTACAGTTACTTTCATGAAACTATTGTGAGCTAGAGCATTTTTTGTAGGTTAATGGGTTCTCTTTGAAGGGATTAAAGTCACATTGATTATTAATTATTTTTTGATGTTTTAAACCGATGTAAATGTCCAGAAGCTCTGATGAGCAACATCCTGTAGAAATCAATACCAAATAAAAACAAAAGCAGCAAACAACAACTGCTCAGCTCCTGGGGGAAGCAACTGTGACTTATTTCTGTTTGGGAGGTGTACCGTCCCTCGGAGAATACCAGCAACTGGCATATATGATAATCATTCTCAGTTATCTAAAGCATCCTTATTTTGATGTGTCTATCTTTCAGACTCCAGGCAGAGTCTGCAGATATTCTGCATACAGAACAAAGCTAGACACAGCAGCACTAAGCAAATAATAAATACATTAATTTCACTGCTGTTAGAAAATGAACATTTTTTTTCTTAAATCTGCCTTTCAGTGCTTTGGGAAAACGCTAATTAGCATTCTTCCTGTGAAATTTTTTCCCACCAATTTTCTCTACTGTTCTTCACCACATTTAAATAGGGCTTTGGGGGTTTCTTGGTTTGTTCTTTTCTTACTCCAATTTAAAATTTCTTTGCTGTTTGTAAGTGAAATGGGAACTATACCCTTACTTCTTGTTTGATAGGTCAACGAGGTGTAAAGATTCTCCATATTAAAATGGCTTCCATATGAACAACGAGGAAGCGATCCTGACAAACTGGAGTGCAGGTAACAGACATGTGCCAAACAGCAGATTACACAAAGGGAACAAGACCACTAGGACAGTCCGTGGTCTGCTCCGGAGACTCCTCTCAGCCTGGAAGAGCAGCCCCTTCTTGGTCGATTCTAGGGATGTGTCTAGCCCAGAAAGAAATGGTTGAAAGCTCTTAAAATTGAAAGAGTTTCCGATCTAATTAACAGCTTAAACTTAGTCCTACCTCTCTTATCGCAAAGATTTGGCCTTTGCATTGTATAGTCCAAAGTCAATATAACTAAACTGGGACCTGCAGGTTTATAGCACCTGAAGGAGCCACGTTGTTCAAACCCTTCTGACATGACTACAAGACCCATGTCTCAATGGCTTAAAGTGCACTGAGGCCCAATCATTTCAAAGTCACAGCTGTTAGATTGCAAGGCAACATTATCTGTTTTTCCCACAGTATTTAAAAAGGAATTTAGGATTTTCATCTCACAAGAGGTTCACATCTACCAAACAGCTACTTCATGTTACATCTCTGGCTGACACAGAATAGCACAGAGCAGTTAACTTCTGTTATCTCCTTTTAGCTCCTCTGAAGTGCTCAATCCCTGTGCTTAAATGTTGCCTCCCCAACATGCTGTTTTCTGCCCATTCACAGTGCCAATCCCACATATTTTCTTCTCATGTCCATGCTGCCACCTCAAAACCAGCCTACTGAAAGCCGAGTGCATTAATTCCCTTAGAAACATACCACCTGCTAGCTCTCTTCCCTGCTACTATCAGCTGTCACCAACTTACTCATCACCAATGCTTACCTTAAAGCATTTCTTCTCTAAACACACACACACACACACCCCCCAGAAGAGAAAATGCAAAGATAACCATAGTAATTTGAGTACAGCACATACTACTTTTGCTCTGGAACAATGTGCTATCTTTATGGCAAGCCAGACATGATGCATATCATTTTATTTCTGGAACTCCTTCATTTAAAAGCCACTGTAATTTCCTAGCATAAGAATGAAGGAGTTCCAGAAATGAAATGCATCACGTTTGGCTTACCGTAAAGACGACAGACTTCCTCCTTCGGAGTTGCTCCCTTCACTGGCTGCATTCATTCAAGAACACACAGTGCTAGGAAAAGCAAGGTAACCTTTCTGTTATAAGCATCTCCCACATCTGTTACACATTGTACGCATGGCAGCAAGTATGCGTTGCAATATTTCTTTCACAAAAAATTTTCTCTTTTGAAGTACACATTGATGGAAGCTTAATAAAAAAAAGTTATAACAGCTTCTGTGTGTAGAACATTTAACAAGTCATTCTCAAATTTCTAAGGAGAATCCTATGTACTAAACTGTGTAAAGATTTTCATTTTAAAAAACATTTTTAACATTTATCAAGGTTTGATTTTTTCTTTACATTGCAACCAATTGCATTTTGCTGCAAGAGTAGAAGTTTTACAATCTTGAGTAACAAAAAGCATAATCACTAATTTACCAGAGGATAAGAGTGCTTAGGATCATAAAATTGATACATACTTCTCCAAAGGAAGAGCCAAATAATTTAAAAGAATACTTAAAATTAACTATGAGCCTTTTAAGTTGTTCAGCAAAAGGACCTGTTTTCAAAGCTTTATTTTTTTGACATTTATCATCTTGACCCATATGCTTCAGTAAAAAAAAACCTCTCTTCTCCAGAGCTGAGACTGTCTAGTAAAATGAGTCTCAAGATAGATATAGGCAAGACTGTTCAGTTTAACATTTATTCTGAAGCCCTGTAAGGTCATTTCATGTTCTGCCTGGATTGCTCTCTGTGGTGACATCAGAAATGCAGAGATTAGTGGGTTTCTCAAGTTCAATCAGCACCTCTGCGAGCCCTTTAACGATTGCCACGGGATCAACACAGGTAGGTCTTTGTTCAGCACCATCCCTGCCTTAACCTGAATGATGGATCACACCTGAGTGCAGCTTCTGGCTGAGGTGATGCAACCTAGAAATTGCCTTACCGACCTCTTGCAATTTGAGTCTGGGGCTCACAAATCCTGCAGAGATGAAGGATCTTTTCCAGACAGTCCACTATCATTTCACCATAATTATATCAGAAATTTGCCAAAGAGTAATAGCAGACCCTGATTCCACTGGCAGAGAGGGTTTTGTAAACACCTGCTACAAGTTCTGTAAACATGAGGTGCCATCCAGGCATCCTCTTTGTTAGCTTTGCCCTCTAGAATCACCCTAGCCTAGAAATAATCCACGAAAATAATGCAACAAGAGAGAACGTGACTTAAATTTCTTGTAGAAATTTTAAGCTAAGGATGCCCACTCATAATAAAGTTTTTCAAAAAGAAAAAAGTGTGTGCTTTTTCTGGAAGGATACTTTTCTCTCCCATGTGACCTGGATAGTCTCAGACTAGTGGTAGGCAGCAAGGTTCAGACTGTTTTACCTCAGTAGCTCCTCTGAGTCTGTCCCATCATAGGGAAATCTTACACAAAAATGAACTGGTAAGATAAGATGTTTTTATTTTGATACTGGCAGGACACTGCAATTAAGTGAAAAAAAACCCAAACAATCTTGTTTTCTCAATAAGAGCTTCAGTCAGCATCTCTTAGACAGGGAAGAGATGTTGAAAGGACAACGTAGCAAAATTCTCATGAAGTGCCCATTTCTTTTTCAGCCAGGAGGAAACAGTGGTGAAGCATCGGGGCTCCCAGCTGTAAAATCAACCTCTGTTAAAAAGGTCTCTCTCACAGAAAGAGAGAATGTCCTGACAGTATGGTTTTTGATTATTAACATTAGATGCAGATATTATTGAAAATTACACCAGTAGAAACACATGTCCTTTGTTGGATAAGGTCGTTTTCAGTGAAGTTTTACAGAACCTGAATCTCTTTGAATGACTTGGTCTATGTAAACCTAAATTTAGACTTCACTATGACACCAAACTCCATAAACTCATGTAGTAGTGGCCAAAAGTCAACCCTGCTAGACATAAGAAGTTGTCCTTGCTAGGAGAAAGAAAGAGGGTGTTCCCGCTTTATCTGCGGAGCCCAAAGAGCATGCAAGACTGATATACGAAGACCTCAGTCTCCCGGAAAGAAGAGATGTGCTTCTTATTTGCATTTGTAGACAATTTTCCTGAAGAGTGTCATCCCTCCTATTTAGTCAGTACATGGAACTGCTGTGCCAACCAGTTCTGTCATTGTTTGGCCAGACCCTCTTGGAGGTGTAACAGATTGTACACGAGGTCCCAGCATCAGGTTTGGCCTGTTTAAGACGCTTTTGTCCCCTACTTAATCTCTACCTTGTTCCACACAAATAACACAGCAAGAAAATATGAACACACCCAGATGCAAGCTACTAACAACAGGGGACATCTGACATACCAGTCACATAATCGAGGGCAGAACTTCAACTGGTCAATGCAGATATGACCAAGGGAAGGTTGCTGGATTGCAGGTAGAAAAGATGAGCAAGATAACATCAGTCACTGAAATCAGTGAATGCATCTACTTTTTTTTTTTTTATTCTTTATTTAGCTGAAGTACAGCTCTTCCTTTCAGCTGTGATCAGCCATGCCTTTGTCACACCAAAATGAGACAATTACAAAGCAAGCTGCCTAGGACTACACCTTCCAACCATTCAGAGCCTGAAACACCGGAGAACACAGACCCATTGCAAACTGGCAACACATTAAGTACGAGATTCCTACAGCAGAACAGTTGAAGGCTTTTCTCTGAAGCAAGACACAACCCTGTTCCTCTCTGAAGTGCCGTAAATCCATATTAATATCTGAGCTCACACACAATGCCTTTCTTCTGCTAGTTTCTAAATTATCCATCAGGTAAGACAACCACTAAAGACAGACAACCGTAAAGGTTGAAGATCACATTGCTGTATTTCCAAGAAAGATGATGGCATTGCCTTGGGGCCCAGAAAGCAATCACATCACACTGTGAAAAAAGAAACTGAGTATTGCTTGCCCATGGGCAACAACATCAGGTACATAACACACAGTGGGCAACATCCCTGTTCGACCTCCTTTTGTCACTGACCGTACCAGCAACCTCAGACAATGTCAGGAGCTGGAACAAGTTGGCACTATTGCTTTTACACCACGAAATACGACAACTGGAAGGGAAGAGAAAATTTGCTTTGAGCAGTTTTATCACCGTGCAAAGTCTGCTGCTGATTTTACAGATCGCCAGACGGGCATCAAAGCCACATGAAGCAGCTACAGCTTAGCGAGTGACATCTGGGCTGCTGATGCTGGAACAGCCAGCACGCAGACATCAGTTTTGCCCGTCTTCAGATTCATCCGTTCAACGCCACTGCTTTCTCAATAAGATTAACTTCCAGGTGAAACATCAGTTTGATGGCTTGAGCCTGGATAATTTTAATACTGCTTCAATAAGCTGGCAAAACTAAACAGCACAAAACTAGGCAAAAGCCTTGTTTTGAAATTAGCTGTTTTCAATTATTTGTCACTGCAAAAAGTATGTAGACTTCAAAGAAACCAGTGAATTTCAGGCTCAGGAAAACGGTCCTGCTCTAGTGAACTGTAACAAGCACAGCTCTTGCTTCCCCAACTACTTTCCTATAACCACATTTACTTTGAGCATCCTCTGAAGCCTCAGTTTTCCTCTCATTGTAGCATTTAATAATAACATACAAGATAACTAATTACAGATGACTTGCTATCCAACCAAAGTCACAATCCAGTCACACACGAAGTTACTGACGCACCTCTGCCCTGAGCTACAGCTTTACATCTCTACGCTACAAAATTCTGCTAATACTCATCAGCTTTCTTTGTCTTTCCAGTCCTGGGCTTGTCTGAGTTTTATCTGGCTCTGAAGTGATGATTACTTTCCAACAGAATGACAACCTTTACCAAATTTCATTAGATTTATTATTTCTTTTACAAGTCTAGTATTTACCAATTTACCTATTTCTTGTTTTGCTTCACCACAGTAATTTTTGCCACACTAGTGGTAACAAACCACCTACCATCAAAACACCTTGATTTTTTAAAAAAGCCATGATTCAGAGTAATACAAACTCCGACTAGGGGATGAAACAGCTACTTAAACCCGTGTGCATTTCTGTATTAGGGAACAAACCAGAACAGAAATTGACCGCAGCCCTTCAGCTTTCTGGCGGGTCATAACGTTCAGTCTTTCACTTTCTTAGAAATTAAAAAAAATTAAAAAAACCAAAACCTTCAAATTCCAAGAAACAAAATGTTGTCTGTATATTAACATTTTATCTTGTGTAAATGTATGCTTCAGCAGTTATGAAAACGAGACAGCTGACAGTCGCCTACGATACGCGAGCAGATGCTGCGCCAGCTTCCCTTTCAGTCGTCCTGCCAATGCCTCGTCAATTTTAGAAGCGACACCAGCACCGTTCTCGGGCACGATCCCGCCAACTCTGATCCACACCGGCAGCCCGGACGATTTCTACAGAACATTTATGAGCCCCAAAGGTCAGGCCAGGCCCTGAGCTGCGGAGCTCTCCCGAACTGCGACTGACAGCCACGCAACCAAGTTTCCAGCAGCGCCCAACGCCGTGCTTTGGGCAGCGACACTTCCAGCCGGCGGCACTCGCCTGGACGGTCCGGGGGTTTTCTCCCAGAAGTTGCGTGAGGCGCATTAAATATGCCTGAGAAACCCTTCAGGGAGGGAAAGCGTCAAGATAATAAAGAAAAAAAACCGTCATGGGGAACCAAGCTGGCGGCATCGAGCGGAACTTTGAGAAACCCGTCTGCCGGGGCGGCTGAGCCCGGGCGCAGCGCGGTGTCCGTCGGAGAGCGGCGCCGAGCCCCGCCGCCCGCCCGCCCCTTTGTCAGCCCCGCAAACGGGGGAGGGGGGGGTGGGGATGCGTGAGAGACAAGCGACGTTTAACGGGGGGGGACCGGGCGCGCCCGGCCCGCCACATCGCCCCTCTCTCGGCACCCCCGCCAGGAACCGGTAACTTCGGGGGAGGCGGAGGACGGGGGGAAGGCGCACAAAGGCGGCGCGGAGGGGCCTCGGTGCCCACGGTGGGGGGGGATACCCGCACCCCTCTACCCGCACCCCTCCCCTTCCCCAGCACTTACCTTCAGCAACACAAAGAGCCAGAGGAGGCAGGAGCCGGCCCCCGCGGCCCCCCGCCGCCGGCGGCCGGGCATC
>Ga0065711_1041621_pt1 | contig 16009 bp, 8 predicted proteins | sample Hoacrofraction12_FD_59098 | JGI IMG/M metagenome (GOLD analysis project Ga0065711, IMG submission 59098) | Hoatzin crop microbial communities from Cojedes, Venezuela - Epithelial fraction 12 v2 (version 2) | ecosystem: Host-associated > Birds > Digestive system > Esophagus > Crop | place...
CCTGGCACTTCACATGTGGAGTAAAACAGCACAGTCATCCAGCCAATAAAATGTTATAGCCAAATCTAGCTCTAACTCTTTTAATTTTACAGTGGTTACTTCAGTAACGACTATCAAGAAAGTTGTCACACAGTTCCCATCAAACCTTCAAATAAAACTCTTGTCATTTTCTGAAACATCTACTGCTTCGGTCTTAGATTTCCAAAGCCAGACCTCTGCCAAAACTTAAGTATTCTCCCCAAAACATTCAAGCCACGCATTTCTCCATACTTCTGAATAAAAAGTTTTACGGAGCAACTAAGTCCAATTACACGTACTTAAAAAAAAAAAATTGTTCATATCTGTAACTTCTGAGTTCACATATGCCCAGGTCTTCATCTGTACGTTTAACTAGATTACAGAAAGAAGAAAAATATAATATGCTTATACAGCATAGGGCAATCCTCTTGCACACATTCAGTGGAAGACTGTATCATAGCGCAGCAGTCTCACCTCAAATCACCACGTTCGCCCCCAGTGTGCTTGTGCACACACAGTCTTAGTGTAGGCTGCAAGTTCTTCTCACTGAACGACAGAAAAGAAATTCTAAAACGAAATCTAATAAAAAGCTAGGTGTTAATGTCAAGGCTATTAATCAGAGGTAAATCAGAAATTCTGATGCTAAGGCATTTTATTCATATATTCTATAAATTCTATTACTTCTTATCACTTAGCTTTGACCTTTTGACAATACATTGGTCACAACGTTCACCTATGTTGCTGTCTTTCTTAGACTGCTTGCCTTCACACTGGAGTATGAACTTCAAATCTTATTAAGAGCCTTTAAAATATTAACACTGGGCCTCACACTGGTCCACCCTGTGACCCAGAGCAAGGAAGCAAAAGGATAAAAAGCATGATTCTGTGTCACAGCACAATAATCCCCGCTCCAGAACTTGCAAGGCAGTGGATTTTGCAGAGTCATTAAATGTATGTCTATGACTGCAGTGCAGTACACAGATCTGCAAACTAGCTCAGATATCAGAAGGAGCCTACACCAAAAGCTGTGCTGGGCTAATTTGCCGTGCTCCATAGAAGGGTGAATTAGGTCAGAAGGAAGTCCACACTCTTGTAGGCAGGCTGCTTTTTGTACACAAGCCAGTTCATTTAAAAAGGTAGCGCAAGTATCTTTACAACACACTGCAGTCTGCAATGCAGTCATACCCTGCACTACTGTTAATGTGCAGGACAGAAAGGACAGGACTTCAAACACATGGCTGTAGTCCCCTTTTCTTCAAAGAGTGCACAGCAACATGATTACACCAGTTGTCAGCACAATGTATATGGCATCAAATATGTACCTGTCATGAGGTGTTCTCTATATACTGCTTTTTACTGTAGCTTAAATCAAAGCAACATGAGCTAACCCATTATTAGTACGGGCAATTCTCCTCACTTTTAAAAAAGAGAAACTATAAAAAAGTAGAATGTAAAAAACTACTAAGATTACATGATTAAAAAACTCTCCAGCCAGAAAATATTGATGTTAGGGTTCCAAAAACAACATTAACTAAGCCATGTTGCACATATATAATACCTTCTCTTTCTGATTTATGTTGTCAAAGGCATTTCATAAAATATAGAGGATGTGAAATGTGGCTCAGTTAATGTGGCTGCTAGAATCTTATCATTTATGTTTTCTGACTTCGTAGCTGTGCAACCTTCACATCTTATTAACATAGTTTTTTGCATAGACTGTAGTATGGAATAGTACTTATGTTTTATGTATTGACATATTTTTGATGTACTGAGATTTTGAATAAGTTTGCTATTCTTCATGATGAGAGCCAAATAAATAAAGACTACTACCACAAAATAGTCAATCATTTATAAGGAAAAGCAATATCTCTCCTTCCAAAAAAGAACACTTTGATTCCCTTGTCAGAAATTGATGAAAACTACCTATGCCGTAAATGCTAAATCTATGCCAATATCACAACCACCTCCCACTCCCACCTTCCCCTAAAAACAGCAAACAAACAAAAATGAAAAATTTGCATGGTTTAGATGAGCTAAAATTAGTTTCAAGGGAGAGGTAAACAGCTGAGTCTAGAAACAATAGGAAGAAGTTTTTGCTACACAAGAGCCTGATAGTGTTGATTTGTACACTGCGTTATAGTTTGAACTAACACAACATTTGGTCCTTTCTGCAAATTAAGGGATAAAAATATGATAATCTCTAGTAAGAGATTTCCATATTGTTATAATCCATCCCCTCAGAGCCATACCATAGAGAAGACTGAAAATTTGCAATAACATTTTTTTCAGAAGAGCTATTTTGATATATTGTATTAAAAATAGAGGGAAATCATAGTGTCTATATATATATACAGACATACACTTAAATGATGAGTCACATCTATTCTTACACTGTCTTCCTTTTTTTTTTTTAAAGCAATCAAAACAATTAAAAGGGATCATGTAATCTGCTTAAGTAATAGATTTCTTTTACAAACCAACATAAGAAAAAGCACATCAAGAACTGCCACAAATGATGCGAGCTTCACCTGATCCCTACGGTATCTCCAGTGGTTGGTGCTTCAGTAAAACACGTGTAGGAAACCTCATCCCTCACTGCACTAATAGCATGAAACTCACCTACAAAATGCCAGCCATTAAAGAAAATTGAAAAAGCCTGTTTTTAACCTGATTTTTGATCACAAAACAAACCATTTATCACAGGACACTTCTTGTACATCTATGAATGGACTACACAACATTCTTTGGTCCCCAAAATCCTGTATTTGCCATTTATTCTCCATGAAATTGGTGACACGTTTGACCACTATTTCTCAAATGGTAATTAAATTAAAATATGGTTAAAAAAACACCGATAAAGGTTTTCCTTCAGCAAGTTTTGCAATGCCATTCAAACCTTCTAAAGCAGGGAACACAAATGAGAGGTATGGGTTGAGTGCGAATAGCCTGTAATCTAACTGCATGAGTAATCCTCCATTTCTATGCATTTATACACAGAGAGACTCCCAACGCTTAACTACTGGAGACTGAAAAATCCCTCTGTGAACCAGCTTTCATTCTACGTTTCTTCTGGCACACAATCGTGGTGGCTGGAAGAAATGCAAGCATTATTCTTTAATTGCAGTAGTGCAAAACGGCAGAATGCACACACACCCTGTTTACCATCGCTTCCCCAATATCTTGCATACCCTTGAGATTTCCTTCTTTCTTCCAGCCTCTTGAAAGAGAGGAGGGTGCTTTTTAATTCATTCCTGTGCTCCTCCAAAGATACCTATCTTGATGAATACTGTCTTTACCATTCCTAAGTTCGATGGCTTTCAGAGCTAAATCATTTGAGATAGCTCAGAGCCCTTCACTGTACCTCTTAAAAACAGCAAGAGAAGAATATAAAATATCTTCCACGGGGAGTGATGCTGCGTACTCTTCAGCAAGCCATGCCTTTCTCCTCTTCCCACCCAAACTTGTTCAGCTCCACTAGACTACTGGGCTTCATAGACCTTCACAGCACACACCCTCTCTCTCCAACAGCTGCTTTTCTTCTCCTTTCTTCACTCTCTATCCTGCACCCAGGGAGGAACAACCCCAGGCACCACTGTATGGTGGGAGCCACCCAGCTGGAAATCAGCTTGGCAGGAAAGGACCTGTGGGTCCTGGTGGACAGCAAATTGAACATGAACCAGCAATGGGCCCTACACACAAAGAGGGCTAACAGCATGCTGGGCTGCATTAGACAAAGTACTGCCAGTAGGTCAGGCGAGGTGCTCAGCACCAGTGAGGCCACAGCTGGAGTACTGTGTCCAGTTCTGGGCTCCTCAGCACACAACAGAGACATGGACATACTGGAGAGAGTTCAACTAAGGGCCACAAAGATGATTAAGGGGCTGGAGCACCCCTCTATGAGGAAAGGCTGAGAGAGCTGGGGCTGTTCCGCCTGGAGATGAGAAGGCTCAGGGAGATCTCATCAATGTGTGTAAACACCTTAAGGGAGGGTGCAAAGAGGATGGTGCCAGGCTCTTCTGACTGGTGCCCAGTGCCAGGACCAAAGGCAGTGGGCACAAACTGAAACACTGCAGGTTCCCTCTGAACATCAGGAAATGCTTGTTCGCTGTGAGGGTGGCCAGGCACTGGCACAGGTTGCCCAGGGAGGCTGAGCAGTTGCCATCCCTGGAGATATTAAAAAACTGTCTACACATGGCCCTGGGGCAACTGCCCTGCCCGAGCAGAGGGTTTGGACCAAATGACTTCCACAGGTCCCTTCCAACCTCAACCATCCTGTGATTTAATAATGTGGAGCTGCTCTAAACGTACTTCCATTTAGTGTCTCAGCACAAGGTCAACAGCCAAGGGCACACCCTATGTGTGGCGTCCAACAGAGAACCTCTCCGGTTCCGGCCCAGACACCTCTGAGGAGATCACCACTCTCAAGCCAGCCTCCACAGCTCTGCCCCCAGGGCCCAACCCCGAAACAGCAGAGCAGCAGGCTGCTGGCACCAGCAGCAAGCCATCTCCAGTTCCAGTCCTTCCCTTCTCTCAGGGATATCGCACTTCCAGACATGAAAAACGTGCCGTGCACATGCAGCTTTACAAGAGAACAGCTTTACAGCTCTTTGTGTTCTCATTACAGATTTCAATCCCCAAATAGTGTCCACAGCATACGAGGTCAACACACCAAATAAAAAGGCATGACCTCCCACAGCTATCATTTAGGTTCAGCAATTTCTGCGACAAAAGTAGTCATTTGTACAGTCCAAATTCTGAGAGAGTTTCTTCGGCTACGGCAGGACCAAAATCATAGTTTTCATCTAGACACTAAAAAATCCCCACAGCAAGGAATCCTGAAGCAAACAGAATGACTGGCTGAACCAACTGGATAAGAAAATTTGATTAAGTCTCTAGCAGCCCAGCATAATTTATTATCTTGAAGCATAGCATCAACTGCCTAAGATCAGGATCCCATTCCTGTGGTACAGTCCCCTCAACCACAACATTCCTACCGGTACAGGCAAACACTCTGGGGTACCTATGCTTACTTAGAAAAAATAAGAAATACAAAGCAACACCTATCCAAAACCCTTCTTCTTCAAACGAGTTTGACCGAACAGCATCAACAATAAAGAAAGAGGAAGATGTAAATCTTATCTGCGCTGGCTTTTCTTTCCCTTTCTCTATTGGGAACAGATAAAAAACAAGTCAGCCTCTTAAAATCAGAGTACTTACGTAACGGTCCAATCACTACATCTTACAACTGTAATACAGCTATGATTTCAAATATTGCTTCAAGTATTTTTGAAAGAAAAACTTTTAAACCCCTCCTTCTAGCCACAGTTTAGATATTTGATTTATCCAATTGCTATTATTCAATTTGAACTATTACTTAGCACTGGAAAACATTAAAAGAACCCTGACAGAAACATCAAAGACATCAATATTACAAATTCATGGCTGAAACCATATAGCACATCATAATTTCTTAAATAATTACAGTTTTATTACACTCAAAATAAGATGATTATTGTAAATTATTCCTCTCATCAGTTACCACAAGTAAGTCTTAGAAACATCTGCTAAATGTAAGTATCTGAATACAGATAATCCAATTCACATAGCATTATCCTCAAAATGGAACAGAAAAACAAACAGTAACTTTTATAGTCATAACATCACTTATCAAAAATGACCTGTTTTGATTAACTGAAAACAGCCCCCTTTAAAACTTATAAAGAATCAACCATCAAGCTCAGTCATTCATTCTGCCAACCTGCCAGAAATCTTTTTTGAATTAACATTGCAACTAACCTTAACTCAAATATCGCGCTCCATCAGTTAATATCTATAATACCTACTATTCTTTCAAAGCACCCAAGCATCTCTGGTATATCCATGCATGCTCCTTCCCTTTCCTGAAAGCTTAAGCCCCCCTTCCCCCCCAAGTCTGGTCATTCTGGGCTATTATCTGAAAACCTACTTTGCTTAAGCGTTCACAAAACAAATTCTTACATTCACAATAAAATGCTTCCTTCTCATTTATGGCCAGACTGAAGTAATATCTATCCGTACACAAAATTAACACACAAGTGCATAATTGTAGTTTTATGCTCAAGTGCCCCAATTACGCACTTTAAAACACTTTAAAGGATCCATCAGGAACATTCAATACCTCCAAAACTGTAAAGTGTAGAGGAGTGTCTTTTGACGAAACAGCTGCATTACGGGGAAATCTTTCAGTTAAAATCAAAGAAACCAATCAACTTGGGTTTTTTTTACTCCAAGACACCCAGACTGTAAAGAATGGTGGGACCTGTCTGGTGCAGCACATCTTGCCAAAACTAACAGACAAGCAGAAAACGGAATGGTTCATTTGGCCTTTGTGTAATGAAGGTGTCCCAGGTAGCCTCTGTCTTACAGTGCTAAGCACAAAAGGGGCTCAGGCTTAAGCTTGTTCAGAAAGGTGACTAAGGACCCCTGCACCACACAAGTGAGGACCCTACACCTTCCTCGTTTCACTCCCAAGGTAACGGCAACTCCCCCCACGCGCTCTTTCAGTATTCAGTCCTCTGCATTCTCACTTCTCCTTACAAAACACTGGTAAGAAGCTGCCTTCCTAAAAGGGCTGCAGGAGGTGACTGTCAACATATTTCCGCTAGATATATAAATTTCTCTGCACATGTAGTGGAGAAGGAAAATCTATGTTAACTCATCTGATGGATTGCCAGTGTTCAAACAATGCATTATGCTTTTTCACCCAGACTGATGATCAACTTGCAGATTCTTGCATTGTTTAGTTTATTAGGACAATTTAGAGTGTATTTTTTTCATTTGTTCCCCCCAACTCCATTGGACATAGAAGGGGATAAGGACATAATTATTTTTGTTGTTTCCTACGACAAAAACACATGAAAAGGTCTTAATAAATAAGAGGTGGGGAATTAGGAATGACAAAACCAGTAAGTGTAACCAGAAGATAGACACTCCATTGCATTAAAAAGCAACATACAAAGAAGAGGCCTTCAGGCTGACTCAAAGATGGTCAAATAGTGAGGCCGTGTTAGCAAGGATTTTCCTCAATAAGAACAAGAAAATAATCATGGTAACTTACAGTGAGAAAATGCAATGCTCTGTGCAACTCATACAGGATTTAGCATCAGGTGTCAGGTGCATGTAGTCACTGTTTGTTGACCATCAGCAAAGAGATGAGCAGAGCCTATTTAGGGGTCACAGTCCCCAAAGAGAGACCACAAGCATCAGGCAGAGCGAGTCAAAATAGCAGTTGCTCTCCAGAGGGGCCAATAGAGTGCTAAGCTCTTCCAAAGGTGACGGAAAAAGCACGTTCTCAGGAGGGAGCCATTCAAAGCTGTTCCACATGAAATACTCCATGCAGAAATGCTCCCGAGCTCCTCACCTAATCCACTGAGTGGGGTCCTGCCTCCCACCTGCCCAGTGCCCATCTCTGCACAACGAGGGGCTGCAAAAAGAAGGGGTCTCCCGACAGCAAGCACCACAAAAAGTAAGATCGCCTCTTCTAGCAAGACAGCAGGACACAGTGGGGGTTGTCCACCTTTGATATAATGCTCCAGAGGCTAAAGCACCAAGACAGCTGGTCTGCAGCTCCAAGCCCATCTATCTGCTGCTCCAGAAGTCCCACTGGCTGCTCTCTTCACTCAGCGTGTCAGTCCCCCATAGCTGGTCCGATCCTCTATGGAGCCGTTCCACCACACTAAAGCAGCAGAAAGTTAACGGACAGCCTTCTGCTGGCTTAGCACACAGAAACCACTCAACATGGTTGGATGAACCCAGAGGTGACGCAAGAGAAGTGGCACTGCAGCTACCAGTTGGGTGGCTTTGGCTGCTGTTGAACTGCAGTCTTTGGTTTTGGTTTTCCTGGGCTCTCCTCATCCTGTGAACCCAAATCCACAATTCTCACTTTCCAAAAAAACACCCCATATGCCAAGTAACACCTTCCAGCTCTCCAGAAGACAGGACATGCAGAGCCCTCTAAGACACAGGTGCCATGAGAAAGCTGCAGCTGTGAGTGAAGCTACAAAGGGAGCCTCTCTCCTTGACTTTCAGGTAGGACACTGGCTTTTCGGGTCTCCTCAAACTCAGACACTTAAATTCTGCCATTAAATTTAACCCACTTTAAGCAGGAAAGCAGTCATTGCAGCTCTCAGCCAGGATGACACCCAAGGCGAAAGCAGTGATGCGGGGAGGGGGACGCACACACAATTCTCTCTCCTTTCCTTCCTTGAAGGAAGCAGAAACAAGTAATTAATAGATTTCAGGGATGTAATTTGCATGACAGGAAAGCCACTTGTAAAATGCAAGTGGGCAATGCCCATTTAGATCAGTTCTTGAATATTACCAGGCCAGTGATCACTTCTCTATGTTGGTGGTTAAGATATTTAAGCCTCCCATTTGGTTTTGCAAATCCTTCTCCGAGTACCAGTTTACCAGCTACAGCATTGTTCAGGCATGAGCTTCTAAGATTAAACTAAGCTTCTGATTTTGCAGTTGCATAACTATTAAAAATATTTCAAACAACAGGTCAATATTTCTCAGCGGCTGTATCAACCCTCCAGAGCACAGAGTTCACATGTCCTGAAGAACAAGAGGCAAGTTGCATTTAAATTTTAAAAGCAGGTATTTTCACTACTTAGTTGGCTCTGAAGTGTATAAATATGACTTTTTGTAGAGTATAAAACTAAGGAGAAAAGCTTAGGAAGCAGCACTGTCTGCTTTGGAGGCAGTACTTACCCATCTGCCCTTCTGGCCAGAGGTTTAATAGATTTCTATTTTTATAAAGGACATAAGGGGAGGGGGTGGCTCCATCAGTTTCCTACAGAAACCCAGCTGCCAAACTGGATGTGCCAAAGGGGAATTTTAGGGAATTTTAAAGAGATAACCTCTGCTGAGACTGCAATGTCAGCTTTGTAACCTCATGACTGGAACATGTGCAGTGAATGCTGGATTGAAAAAGCTGTGCTATGGGAGTTAGAAGGAAGAAAAGGAGAAAACACAAACAGCACGAACTGGGATTATTACTCTGTGATGAGAAGGGGACTGGAGCTCAAAAATACTGCTAGTTCACTATGAAAAAAACCACATCTATAAGCTCACTTTGATTTGGGTATTTATTGATAACCTATGTGCACATCCACCCTCCCAGACCTAATATGGTCTCTGCATTTTGTGCTGATGCTGTTGTTCCATTTAGCAGTTCAGTTGCAGCGTATTCTAAACTATACACGGAGCCAAACTGACCTCTGGCTTAAATATGCAGCACAGAAATTGGGGGGACGGCGTCAAGGGACGGGAAGAGGAAAGGGAGAGGAATAGAAGCATTGCCAATTAAATGCAAACAACAGTTAAAAAACCCAACATAAAATAATCTGTGCTTCTTTGGTCTAGTCCTTCCGCTTCTACTCAGCTTTTCTTTCATATCAAGACATAAAAATAAACTAAATCCCCTCAGTTTAAAATTATCAAGACTCTCTTAATTTTACAGAAAATAGATAAAACAAGGAACTATGCCATGTGCTACTATTTATTCACCAAGATAACAATGTTTCAAGAAATTTAGTAAGCTAAGAAAGCTGCAAAACATTTGTGATTCAAAACTAGTATCAACATTCAGAACAGTAACAATACCCAAACAGCCCACACAAATACAGCAGCCATAAATACCTTCAAAGGTCTGTAAAAATATATTACTAAGGAAGGGAATAGCATGAAAAGTCTTACTCGGGTATTAAAAAGGTGAAATTAGCAAGTTTCACTTAGACAAGTAAATTTCCATACTAAAATACAGTAAGGGAAGCCTCTTTTGGGTAAGACCCCATTACAAAATACTTCCAGCGTCCACCTGTTTTCTTCCTCTCCTCACATATAGCAGTGTGCTTGCAAAACCTATTCCTTTTTACCACATTTAAAATAGATGGCAAAAGATGATGTCATCACATTTCACCTAGAAGGGAAGCAGTAATAAATACCCTTTTGCAGTGAAAGCAGGAATGCTTTATGATAAAAATATAACAGCTCTTTAAAAAGAAACATTTCAAAGTAACAGGAATGTCAGAAAGGTAAAATAAATTAATAGTCTCTGTTGTTAAAAGCGATCTACAAATCTTTATAATCCAATTCTCTCAACAGCTCCAGTATGTGGTGAATGTCATTAAATTATCAAGGTAAGAGAAGCAGCTGTCTTCAAACTTAAAGATATATATGATCTGTTTGGCCTGGAAATCTGAGAGTGTTTAGAAAACATTTTTTTATTTTATATTTTGGGTTAGTGGTGTTTTTTTGGGGGGTGGTTGGTTTTGTTTTTTTTTTTTAAAGGAAGCTGTCAACTGAGGACCCTTTAAAACCAGCTAATTTTATACCCTCACACCATAAGGCATACAAGGCATACACTACTGGATGCTATCTTTAACTAAGTGCTAGTTTGTTTCACCAGCATTTGTTGTTCTCCCCGGAAGCACTCCATTGTGGACCTGCTCCCTTGAGGAAAGGCAGCCGATTCAGTGTAGCGTATCTCAGTGTCCCTCCAGAAGAAAAGGCATGTAATCAAATAATTAGCATCCGATGTAACCGCTGTGTGCATCAGAGAAAAAACCTAGCCAAGCACCTATTTAAAAGCATTGCCTCTTTTACTCTGATCTGAAAATAATCTCATTTCATCCTCAAGTCAAAAAGAAAACAACTTCTTACACTGCGAGTGGCTCTTCCACTGCCTTGCAGTAAGAAAAGCTTTGCAAAGTCGGAAGATTTTTGCTCTATCAAAAAAAGTATTTCTATGATGTATTGTAAATCTTTACCTCCCTCAACTGGGAGGTAGATTTTTATGCCTTTCAAAATTTATTATGTCTGCTTGACTGTGCTTTCCTAAAGATCCCCTTCAGCTTCTGTTCCAACTAGCAAGTGAAAACTCTCTCAAGTGCAGTAATATAAAAGGAGTTAGGAAAGAAATTCAGCACATGAACAGGACAGACACACAATGTAGTGCAGGGCTTTGCAGAGCCTCACAAAGCACATTGCAGCTGGATTCATGAAATACATGAATTCAAAGTACTTGCTATATAGGTCTTATAATTTATTAAAGTTTATATTATAAATAAAATCATGAAGTCAGTCCCAGTTGAAATGCATACGTTTCCAAAGAAGCCCTACAAACTCAGCAAAACCTTCAACCTTTCCTATACATCTTTTCCCATCCACGTCCTTATTTATTTCCATTACATGTTATTCAGGTTCCAACTCTACAAATGGCTATGCATTTTTAAATTTTAATCATACGAGTAGTGCCACTGAGCTTAACAGGACCAAAGCTACTAGCGTTAACTAGTGATGCACACATGAACATATGAGCCGAGGGATTCATACAGCAATATCCTTGGGGCAAGGAGTATGGATTTGTCTACATCTCACAAAGCAGCACATAATTTTGCTGGCAAACAGAAAATAAAGATTTCAGTTTTCAAATTTTCATAGATCATGAAAGATAACCCCACAGTTGCACTATTACCAGCAAGCCCAAAGAAGACAGCAGAAAGCCCAGAAAAAGCGCTGCAATGTGTCAGACTAAAAGGAGCTCCACAAGCTTTTTGTCTGATGATGATAGTCAGGAAAGGTACTATACAAACTATGATACAAGGAATTTGCGATTCACTGAAAGACTAATCAGGAACCAGTTTTTCCTGCTGGCCACTCTCAGGTGTCTTTTGCTACTTTTGTCAAAAGCAAGGGAGTTCCAATAAAATAAGAATGGACTACAGTACTTCTATTAAAAAAAAAAAAAAACAGAAAAAATGAGAAACCAGACAAAAATGCAAAACCAAACCCAGTTTCAACTATACTAACTATTCCTTCGTTACATTTTTCCCACTGTTAAGCTTATCCAGTTAATTAAAAAGTATAAAAATTACATAGAGGCACTATCAAATTCATTATCAGAGAAACAAGCAATAATTAGCCTGGGAATTAATTTTTCTCTGATATTTCAGTATGTATACCGCCATAGACATTCAGCACTATTTCTAGGCTTGAACAGTAACTGCATCCCTCGTACACGGAAAGTGCAGCAAATTCTGATAATATAAGGATGCAGGGGAACACTGATAATTTTAATTACTGAGAAACTTGTCTGGGGTTTCTAAACTCTGCCAATAACAGAGTACACAAAGCAAGCAAGATATACAGAAACAGAAGCCAAGGCTAGTTCAGCAAAGTTATACCTTGCTACTACACTAGGATTGCAGAGTTTGGTTTCACTACCAAGTACTAGTGAGTGTATTCCGCTAACTTTTATAAGATGAATCGATTATTACCATGACACTTCAACCACATGCAAAAAAGTAAGGCTACACTACAGCAGAAATGTGCTATCAGTTCAACAGTGGTGATGCTGAAAAAGAGTTTTTCAAGTTTATACTAATGGGGTTTTTTCATGAGCTGAAAATAGTTTTATTCCCTCATGTCAAATAACATTTATGTTTGAATTATGTATCAGTAATGTGTACCATACCACAAAAAGGGAGACATGAAGCAAAAACATGAGACTTTACAGACATGGCTTTACCACCACACAGTATTGCTTTATAAATAACACTGAAGTAAACAGCATCTGCATATAAATAACAATTCTCATATTGACTGTTAAACACATTGACAGAACCAAACAGCAGCAAAACCCTGCTTATCATAAAAATCTCTCTGCTTTTATTTTTACAAACAAAATATTTATTTTTGCAACCATCAAAGCATTGAGGCACCTGACTTTTGAGTTTGTCAGCGAGGAGAACACATCTACAAATAAAGGGGCGGAGGGGGGGAGACACAAGTGAGCTTTCACACTACTGACAAGGCTTATAATCCAGAAAAATCTGCTGTGCGAGCCAAGGCACAGCAACACAGTGTTTAGGCACAGAGGAGAAATGCTTGTAAATTCCACTGGTCCAATGAGCAGAGACACAGTTTTCATAATTTTATCATTGTGCTCCACGGCTGAGCGGCTGTCAGGCCAATGGCAAGGCACGGGTTCCCATTTGAATGACATATGGGTTCACCCAACCAGGGAGATGTTAGAGCATTAAATACCACAAACAGACAGGACAAGAATACAAAAAGCCAAATTAGCGCTCGCTCATCGGCGCGCTCCGGCAGGGACCCGGCTGCTCCCGCCCAGCGCCTCCGTCACCTCCCCGGAGCCGGGAAAGCCGGGTCCTCCCAAGAACAGCCTCTCACCTCGTAAAACCGAAAGACACGCTGAAAAATCTTACTTCAAAGGGCCGCATGAAAATAAGAATACGTGTATTTTAAAACACCGGGAAATGCAGACTGAGATATGTGGGGAGAGACACGTGAGCAGGAATTACCGTTTCCCACAGTAATTCTAAAAAGTGCCACGGAAAATACATTCTGCCTTTGTGGAAAGCTGTTCTTCAGGCAGAAGTGTTTAACATGTTTATATAACATGCTAAGCAGTGAAATGTAAAACACAGGGGGATTTTCATCACATTTATTGCATTTGTTAGCCAAAATGTAGTAGTCTTGTAATCACTGCCACCACTGCAGTAAAACACCTCAGTAATATTAACAAAACAGTGCTTTCAGCCTGGCTTGTTCAAGGGGCAAGAGATTGTACTGAACAACTCAACTCAGACCTAAACAAAACAACAAAACCAAGTAAAAACCCGAACTGCAGACGAGAGCACACCAAGAAAGCGTGGGACTGACTTTGACTGGCGAGTCACCATCCTTTGAAACCCAACCCAGGTCTCACAAACCACCTCACGCTGCCCAAGCCGCGAGCTGTCCCCTCCTGGCACGAGGCCACACCACGACGATGGCACCGGTCCGTGGGAAAGCTCCCGGCTTCAGGGGGCCGCCATTTCTGGGCTTCGGTCAATAAACGCACGTCAAGATGTTCACCATCACCGCGTGTAACGAACACTGGCCTTGCACGGCACGGTCTGCAAAGGCAAAAGCAGAGGAAGGCCCGCACCCAGGCCGCCCCACAGCCCCTGCCCGCTGGCAGGCGGTCTCCGGGGCGAGGAGGGGCACCCAGCCGGCTCCTGCAGCCTCCCCACAGCCCCCGTCCACCCAGGGTACCACCAGCGACAGCACCTTCTGCTGACTTTAAGGGAACTTTTCTTCTCAGTCCTTCCGTGCTCTCTTTTCACTCTGCAGCTCTCTCCCTCGACATGGTCTCTTTGCATTTATTTTTGTAACACCAGGATCCTCTGCTGTTCGTACCGTACTTTTCCTTCTCTCGCTTGTTTTACCCTCTCGGTACTACCGCTATCATCAGGGCTAAGACTTGGGAGACTTCACTGGGATGTGCAACATGCTCCAACAATAAACCAAAACGACTGGGAGGGAAGATTCTCATTAGGCATCCATTCAAAATAGCTGTTTAGGTCGAGTATCCTTATTAATTACTGCAACTCAGAAGCCAGTGACAATGTCTTCCCAACCAAGAAATAACTACCCCACAAGAGCAGCAATCCATAATAATCTTTACTAAGAGTTATTTAATCACACACAATTTATTTTTTAAGTGGCTGAGTTTGTACTTTACTAGCTAACAGCTGATTTGCTTTTTCTTGAAAAAAATAAATATTTTTTAGGACAACAAAGAATTGTTAGGAAAAACAATAACAAAACCAATTTTTTCCTTAAAAATTCCAGCACACCACCACTATCTGCCACCTCTTATTTCTTTTCAATGCCTCCAAATACCTCACCTGGTGGATCGCAGTAAACTATCATATATTAAGTTCAGCCCAAGGTTTATCCCAGCAGTATCTTTTCACCTCTGAATTTGTTTTGCCTGAATGTTTCATATTCTAGCAGGAATTTCAATTGAATACACGCAACTACTATCCTCCCACATTCTTTTTTGTAGTTAACTATTAAGAACCTATTTCAGGACAATGTACACCAAAACATGGAAAGAAAGCCCCTCTGACTCAGCAAAAACCACAAACAAATCTATTTAAATATTTCTGTAATTGTTCTTCATAGAAGCAAGCAGTATGTCACCTGGATAAGATGAAAAGTGAATGAATCAAAGACTATGAAATGTATTCCTTAGTTATTTTAAAATCTAACAGCAGAAAATTATTTCAAAGCTACCAAAACACAGAGGACAGTGCTGCCAAAACACAAGAAAGGTGGATATGGAGCAGAATTGTCAGTGATGTCCTCCTTCAAATACTACGTTACAGAATGACTCTCGTACCCTCTGGGCTAATCCATTCCCATGCTCTGTGCTGGAAGATGATACTCATATTAAAAGATCCATCAATGCCCACCCTACCACAGACAAGGAAAAAGAAGGCAGCACAGCTAATGGAGAGAAACCCTCCGAGCCGTAAGCAAAGCGTCTCTTCCCTTGCCATTACGCGTCCCTACTTTTCCGTGCCAGGGGAAGTTGACAAACCGAGACACAACTCCCAATTCAAAAATGCAGGAGCTTTCAAAAAGGCTTAGGGAATGTGGAAAGTAAGGCTGAAGATTAATAGGGTCTTCAGAGCTCAGGAAAGCGCAGGGGTGGGGGGTGGGGAGGAATCTACGCCTATGACCAAAATTAAAATTTTTAACATCTCAGAAAAGTACGTTATTCACATTTATTACATGGATGCAGATTTCAGTGCCTGATATGGAGATGTGAAAATTCCTGAGGGTTAGTCTGGGGTGTTTTGTTTTGTCTTTTTAAATAAAGTGCAATACCAAAGCATGGCATAAATTACTAAGAGTGTTTCTGGAAGTTTTCAACTCAGAATGAAAGCAATTTTTACAGATACACACAGAAAAAAAAACCACTCTGTAAAAACACAAAACTGGAAAAAAAAAATTGAATATTTAGATTTGACTATAATTGTCCAGAACATGCAAGACATAAATTATAAACTCAAAAAATCACTGAAAATAAAACATTATTCTGAAAAAAAAAAAAAAAAAAAAAAAAAATTTTCAACCCCCCCCCCCCCCCAAA
>Ga0065711_1041622_pt1 | contig 16009 bp, 24 predicted proteins | sample Hoacrofraction12_FD_59098 | JGI IMG/M metagenome (GOLD analysis project Ga0065711, IMG submission 59098) | Hoatzin crop microbial communities from Cojedes, Venezuela - Epithelial fraction 12 v2 (version 2) | ecosystem: Host-associated > Birds > Digestive system > Esophagus > Crop | place...
GCCTGGGCCAGGGCTCCGTCACCCTCAGAGGGAAGAAGTTCTTCCTCGTGTTCAGCTGGAACTTCCTCTGCTTCAGTTTGTGCCCATTGCCCCTTGTCCTGTCGCTGGGCACCAGTGAACAGAGTCTGGCCCCGTCCTCCTGACACCCACCCTGCAGATATTTATCAGCATCTCTAAGGTCCCCTCTCAGCCTTCTCTTCTCCAGGCTGACCAAGCCCAGCTCCCTCAGCCTCTCCTCGTAGGAGAGATGCTCCAGTCCCCTCATCATCCTCGTAGCCCTCCGCTGGACTCCCTCCAGTAGCTCCTGATCTTTCTTGAACTGGGGAGCCCAGAACTGGACACAGTACTGTACATGGGGCCTCCCCAGGGCAGAGTAGAGGGGGAGGAGAACCTCCCTCGATCTGCTGGCCACACTCCTCTTGATGCACCCCAGTCAGCTTGCAGAGTGAAGGAAGGGGCTCTGCTTTTGTTCCCAATCGTTTCTCTTTGTGTAGGGCTTTGCAGGAGAAGCGTTTGCTTCTGCAGCGCTTTGGTAATGAAGACAAAGGATCTCCGTTGGCAGCATCCCGTGCTGGGGAGAGGGCCGGGGCCTTGGGCAGGGGAGCTGGGGCATTGCAGGACGGGGAGACCGAGGAACAGGCGCTCAGCCGTGCGCCGATGGCCTGCGGTCGCTGAGATGGGGTTCTGTCCGTCTGGTTGATCCGGGGATTGGGGAGCTTCTCCTCACCAAGGCTTGGGGAGCACCAGCCGGAGCCTCAGCATGGCAGCGCCGCTTGGGAGAGGTTGTCCTCTTCCACAGGGTTATTTTTGGAGCCAAGTGAGGACACCTTGACTGTGGTGGCTGAGGAAGGAGGCAGGGACATGTGAAAGAAGAGCGGGGAGAGGGCTGGCGGGCAGCAGTGTGTGCGGCTGCTGGGCTGTGGAAGCGGCCGGTGGGCAGCCTCACCTCCCCTCGCAGCCAGTGCCGGGCCACTGCCGGAGGATGCTGGGCCGTTGCTGGAAGGCACTGGTGGGCTTCTGCTGGCTGGCCTGAACATCGGGATCTCCTCTGGCCATGTCCCCGTGCAGTGGGGTGTCCATGGTCTTTGGGTCCATCCCCTTGCTGGCTGGGGGCAGTGCCCGGGGGTGTCCCTGGAGGGCTGTGAGGATGGATGCAAGGATGGATGCCCATCTCTGCTCTGCACCCATGCCGGCTGACAGTGGGGTCCGTGGGGCTCAGAGGGACCCCTGCCCGCCTGTCGCTCTGCCACCATACAGCTCCAGGCCCCCAGACCCGTGATGTGCCAGGCTTTCCCCAGTATCAGGCTGGCACAGAGCATCCCCCCTCTGTCCCACGAACCAGCCCTCGTGGCATGGCGATGGGAATAGCCCCAGCCTTGCTTTGCAGATGGGGAAACTGAGGCAAGGGGCTGGAAGGGGCGCTGGCAGAAGACCCAGATCTTTCAAATTGGGACAAATTTTGCCTTCAGGTCCCGGCAGGATCCCCTCACCATTGTGGGGTGAGAGGGAAGCCAGGGCAGGGGCTGACCCCCGACTCTTTCTCTCCCTCCCAGGCGCTGCCGGTGGCGAGGCCGCCCACGCCAGCATGGCTCTCTACAACAACGGGGCCGACGTGCCTTCACCCCAGGAAGCCTCCAACGGCTTCTCGCAGCCCGGCGCCTCGGGCACATGGCACAAGGGTGAGGAGGAGGTGCGGCTGGTGGAGCCCAGCCTGGTGAAGAAGGCTCACCGGGAAATCCTGGACCACGAGCGCAAGCGGCGAGTGGAGCTGAAGTGCATGGAGCTGCAGGAGATGATGGAGGAGCAAGGGTGAGTGGCGAGGGCTTGGGGCTGGGTTGGAGATGGACCCCGGGGCTTGGGATGCTTTTGACCCACTTGTACCTCATTCTCCCCTGTTTTCCTCTCTAAAAAATACCTGCATATGTCAGATGTCCCCAGCTGGAAGTAATTCTGCTTTTGGGTGTATCGGACAGCTTTGGGGTGGACTGGTGGGTTGGGTTTGTGAAGCTAAATGCCTCCAAGAAGCACAGAGCTAGGAGTGCATCCACACACACGTTGGAGGCTTGCTCCGACCCCTATGCTTGGAAATCTGGGCTCCTAGCTCGTCCTGCTGGGAAAGGGGAGGCTGGAAGGAGGCAGCCATCGCCGCTGCCCGACCTGCGCCCCACGTACCTGGGATGGGAGATGGTCCTTCGCTGTCTCTCGTGTTGGGGAGATGAAGGAGAGCTGGGGTTTAGCCCCAGATGAGGCTGTTTTGCTGCTTCAATTTGCTCTGCCTTCCTTCTCTCCCCCCAGTTTTGGGGTGAGAGGATCCCCCTTGTCCTGCCGTGCCCTGGCTGGGCACCATGAGCTGCTCCCCAGCCTTTGCTCAGGGAAGGAGAGGGCTGGGGAAAGGCCCGAGGGGCTGGAGAGCATCTCTGCCTGGGTGGGCAGGAGGGGCGGGGGGGCCAGCGAGGAGACCCCCATCCCCACCAGACCCATGGCCATGCCCCCAGCTGCACCATAGCTCCAGCACCAGCCAAAGAGCCTGGTCCCCCTGACAGCTCACTAAAACCTGATGGATGGAGCAAATTCTTTGGCACACGTGGGTAGACGGGGACTGGTATCAGCTGGGGAGAAGGAAAATGGATTGTGGGAAGGCTTCGCCAAGGCTTTCATTAAGAGCGCAAGCGTGACCTAGAATTAAATTGTCTCACACAGACTGGAATAATGATTGTGCCTAATTTGTCGTTATGGAAATAAATAAGGCTGACCTGGCGCCTTGGGGAGCCCGGAGCCTCCTGTCAGGTTCCCGCGCCCTACTAGGGATCTTACTACTAGTAGTATCATTACTGTGATGGGTAATAGCAATATTGCAATTGGTATTGTTGTTATTGCTATAATTGCCTTTGCTGTTATTAAGGCTATTAATAACGATGATGACGGTGATACACCAAAATGATAATATAATTACAGTAATAATCTCGGTCAACCTGGTTAATCCTCCGCCCGCTCGTCCCCTCGGCGCAGGGCTCTCCGGGGGGTTGCACGGGAAGCGCTTTGCACCCCTGAGGTTTCTGCCTGGGCCGGGGGCCGCATCCTGGCCACGGCCTCGGGGCAGTTAGCACCAAGCGCAGGGCCCCCGGGACGAGCGGGTGTGACAGCAGAGGGGGGTTTGCGGGGATCTGAGCTCTGCCTTGTTTGCTTAAACACTGGATGGCTCCTCCTGCCTGCGCTGTACCCTGCTGCTGCTCGCTCCGGGCTGCCTGCGCCGTTATGCCCTGCCTGCAGGTTGGATGTCTTGTCCGGAAAAGAAGCGTCAGCATTTTTGCTTTCTTCCCCAGACCCATTCTATGTGCTAATTGCAAAACCAAAATCCCTCCAGCGGGGTCATGAGCAGCGCCGGGGGGTGCAGGAGGGAAGGGGCTGGTGGGGTGCTCCCACCTCCGTCACAGGGTTACAGGGTGCTGGGGTGGTTCCTCGCCTTGGGCTTGCCCCCGGCAGATTTGCTAACTGCCCAGCCGCAGTGGCCCATCTGTCACCTCCTGTTTGGCCTCGCGTCCCCTCTCCGAGAGCATCGGTTGCATTCGTAATACGCTGCGGCAAATGCTCGTCTTCTCGGGCGGACATCTTCCCGCTGCCGCCGGCCGGCTGACGCCCCGCGGGATGGCCGTGGCCGGCGGCTCCGTCCCCGTGGGATGGCCACGCTCTGCCCAGCTGGGCGCACCGGTGGCGAGGGCACGGTGCAGAGCAGCATTTGGGGGTGCTGCCCTTTTTTGGGACCCCTGGGCAGGGTGCAAGGCGAGGGGAAGCGGCCGGGGCTGCCTCCATGCCTGGTTAGCCGCCCTCCTCCTGCACGGGAGTCCTGGCCGGCTGGGGAATTAATGAGAGCCTTTCGGTGTAAATGAGCTCGTTAATATTAATTCTGCTCTCCTCTCTGTTCCCCTTCATGGATGCTGGGGGGGGTGGGGGGGTGCTGCCACGTGGCCCCTGCACCCACGGCACCCACAGCACTGCAGGGCTCGGCCAGGCTGTGACACCCAGATTTCTGGGCTCGTTAGCAGCGATGCTGACGGGACGTGACAGCCGGGATGGGCCACAAGCAGCTCCTGCAGATGGTGCAGGCGAGGACAGGGTTGCACACAGAGCCCGACCCCTTCCTTCCCAGGGTGGTGGTGCCATGGGGTCCCTCTCCCTGTGCCCTGTCCCCAGGGAAGGTGCTGGGACCACCGTGGGTCCCTCCACTGCATCCCTTTGGATGTTTTTTGTGGAGGGTGATGGCCGGGCGCAGCAGTGGGATGCAGCACGGGACCGCCAGCCCGGGGCTCTCACCCGTCCCTCCCCGGGGACGCCTCGGGGACGTCTGGAGCGCCGTGGTTTGCCGCGGCTGTTCACAGATGCCAGGGACAAAGTGATTAGTGTCTCTCGTTAATAACCCTGCAGCGGCCTGAGTCAGCGTTCGGCGTTAGCGCAGAGCTGGCTCGGCTGCCGGGGCCCCGGCGCAGTGCGGGGACGAGCGAGGGAGGCTCGTGGTGGTGCGGAGCTGCCGGGTGTGAACCCCAGCATCACCAGCTGCGATGCTGGCGCTGCGGAGGGTGTTCAGCGGAGATGTGCCCCAAAACCTGGGGCGGTGGGGAGGAATGGCAACCTCATGGTCATCCTCTTCTTTTACCCCTTCCTGACGTCCATTCCTCTGCCAAGCACTGCTGAGAGGGGCAGGCAGAAGAGAGGAGGGCATGGAGGGTGGTGGCAGGGGACCAAGTGGAGGGACCTGCTCTCCTCCAGGCCCTGATGACCGTCACCACGCCACACATGTCACTCCTGAAGGTATGGAGGTCCTCAACAGGTCCCTGCGGAGCCCACGCTCCAGCCATAGCAGCCCTGACTGTGTCTTTGCCCATCCAGGTACTCCGAAGAGGAGATCCGGCAGAAAGTGGGGACCTTTCGGCAAATGCTGATGGAGAAGGAAGGCGTGCTCACCAGGGAGGACCAGCACGGGCGCCAAATGTGAGTGAGGCAGCTCCGAGTCGGCCGATCTGTGCGCTCTGCGTGTGTCTCATCCCAGAGAGGCATGTCCCGCGTTGCCTCCGAGTGTCGATGGATGGGTGGGTGGGTGGATGGATTGATATGGAGAGGGTGTATATAGGGATGGTTGAATAGATGGACGTAGAGAGGGTAAATAGGGATGGATGGATGCTTGGTTGGTTGGTTGGTTGGATGACTGGTTGGATGGTTGGCTGATTTGATGGTTGGTTGGTTGGTCGGTTGGTTGGATGACTGGTTGGATGGTTGGTTGATTTGATGGTTGATTGGTTGGTCGATCAGTTGGTTGGAGGCAGGGTTTGCCTCTATTAGGCAGTATCCTGCCTGTGGAGAAGTTAGAGGTTATCCTGCACTGGTCTTTTGGAGACCTCAGGGTGCTGTACAGGGAGGCCAGCATGGCAATGCTCGTGTCCCAGATGATGAAACCGAAGTGCAGAAGGTCTTGATGCTTAGCTTGCCCCACTGGCCGGTGGCAGAGACCAAGCTGCAGGTTTGCTGTGCCTTACCTCTGCCTGCTCCTGCCTCTTTGGGTCACCTCTCCTGCTCTCTCCGGGGCTGAAATCGCAGCTTCTGCCTCCAGCCAGGCACGTGCACTGGTTTCCAGTCCTCCTGTCTCCAGGTGTGAAGCTGGGTAACTCTGGCTCTCCGAGCAATGGTTGGCTGCTGTGCTGTAACCCTAGGAAGAACAGTGTTAGCAATAACAATAATTAATAATACTAATAAGAATTTCTATTGCAAAGGGCCCAGGCTGGATGGACAGGGCTCGAGCCTGCTTCTGTCCTGGGTAGACCCAGAGCCTGTGTCTGTACCAGGATGCTGTGACCCAGAGGAGCTCCATGGAGGAAGCTTCTCCAAGGAGCTCCTGCCCCGTGCATCTGCCTCCTAATCGCTCCTCACACTGCCTGCTCCCTGGGAGCTGCTTCTGTCCCAGGGGGGCTTGGGGCTCAGATTAGGTACCCAAAGCAGCCCAGCTCCTGCTGGGGACGTGCCACTCGCTCCTCCTGCCCCATTCAGGGCTGTCCTCAGCCTCGAGAGGGTCCGCCCTGGCTCGATGATGATTTATCTGCGCGATGCTTAATGGCCCAGGCAGCGTGGCTGGCCCGGCGCGCGCCATCCATCAGCCTGGAAACCAGGTCACTTGGGACAGGAATAGATGCTGCAGGTTCACTGAATATTAATGCTTCATTAGGGTCAGGAAATCAGGGCAAGGGGGGAGGCAGGGAAGCCGTGGTGGTGGGGAGGGCCTTCCTCCTGCTGCTCTGCCAGCACACCGGGCAGGGAGGGACACAGCTCGCTGTGCCCAGCCTGGGTTGGGGTGCATGGTCCTAGGGCAGCCCAGAACATCCAGGGTCCTTCTCCAGGCAGGAAAAACAAGGCATGGGCAAAACCAACCTGCCCCGGTCACCGAGCATCAAGCCCGACATGTTAACAAGTGGCCTTTGCCCACGAGTCATCTCCAGGGCATCTTCCTGGGCAGGCTCGTTGGGGCTGGTGCCTAACGAGCACCTAGGGAAGCCGAAGGTGCGTTAAGGTTACCCAGGCAGCCCGAGCTGTCACCTTTGTGGGCTTGTTTTTGCAGTATGAAGGGCAATCATTAAAGATTAGCCCAGGGGCTATAAATAATAGTGCTGAGCTGGAAGGAGCCATCTCAAAGCAAAGGACTGCTCCGAAGAGAGCGAAGCTGGAGGCGCTTGGAGGAGGCTGGCAGGAGCCAGGTCCAAAGGAGATGATTCCTGATGCAGCGGGGACCTCAGCTGCCAAAGTCCCTATCGAAGGATGTCCTGGGTGTGAAAGATCTGCGCTGGTTGAAGAGGCTGGACAAGGGAGTTAAATAAACTTTAGACGGGGCCCCAGCCCTTGCGGTGGCTGGGATAGAACTCAGTAAAACATCTCATGGGCTGGTCCTGCTCCAGCACCGCTCTGGACTTTTACAGCTCGGTCTTTCGCTGCCAGGAGTGTGAATCTGGACCAGCTGCTCTTGTTTCAAAGCAGATGTGAAAGCTCAGCATCATCTGCAAAACTCCCCAGGGGAAACTGAGGCACTGAGCAGAGCCGTGACCACCTGAGCCCCCGGCTTGCTCTCTGTGCTCTTCCAGCTCCCATCTCTGTGCGGGCACAGCCTGGCGATGCAGCCTGGTCCCCGAGGAGTAACTGCTTGATGGACAGGCTGGTGGGATTGAAAGCAAACGTGAGCGTGTGTCGGGCGGGGAGGGAGAACTGGGGCAGCACAAGCTCGTCTTGAGCTGCTGAGCACAGCTAATGGGCGAGACGCTGGCAGCAGGCTCTGGCGCAGAGCAGCGCCCGCTCACGGAGGAGAGTCCAACAGGGAATTATCCCTGCTTGCTCCTCTCTTTTCATCTTTTCTCTCCCTTCCCATGGTTGGGTGGGTGGTTGAAAGGCTGTTCCTGCCCTGGGGGCATGGCCAAGGCAGGAGTCGCTTGGAGAGGACCCAGAAAGCCGTGGCTGCGGCACAGAAGGGAGCTCAAGATCCGCTTGAGCAATTGTCCATGGTCAGGGGGAGGAGGTCTCGCTTGTAGTTTTGGTCCAAACGATTTTTAATTGGGTTAAACAGCCCAGGGCCTGCCTGCGGCCAGGGATGCCAGCACGTGCGGCTCTCGAATCTGCCGGCTGGAGCTGGGAGCATCCCCTCGCTCAGCGGGAGGTGCTGGCAGGGCTGACAAGGGACCCGTGCCCTGGGGCTGCCTTTCACCAGCATCCCCCGATGCATGACTCCAGGCTGGGACGGGCAGAGGAGCCCATGTCAGATTTCCGAGGGCACATCTTCCTTGGGAAGCAAGAGCCCAGGGTGGGTGTGATGCCAGGGACCCTCCAGGCACAGCCCCATCCGTGACGGTTCCCTCCAGAGCACCTGGACGGCCGCATCCCTCCCAGGGTGAGATGTCCTACACCCCCCGAGAACAAACGAGAGGCCCCAGGGGGTTGGATGCTGCTCCTGGGGCTGATGGCAGAGGTTGGGGGTGGCAGGGCGAGGCTGGGCAAGGGACCCCTGGGCCCCTCCTGCCTGCCCAGTCCGGCTGCCAGGCCTCTGCCAAGCCCTGCTGACAGCCCCGGTAGTCAATGGCAACCTCCCGCCGGTTTCCATGGCAGCGGGAAAAATTAATGCTGATGAAGTCACTTGGGAGGGAGAGGAGACCCTGATGGCTCCAGGCCTGATGTCCCCCCAGCCCATCTCGTCTGGCCGGGAGGGGAACATCACCCATCACCTGCCTGAAGCTCCGGTGCCGAGCCGGCAGCACGCTGGGATGCCAGCCTCAAAGCCCGGATCATCCCGGGCAGCTCCCGCCAGCGGACGGATAATCCCCGGATCCCCGAGCCTCCTGCCAGCTCCTCTCGCCCTAATCCAGCCCCCCGCCGCCTACCCGGGCTGACCCCAGCCCTGCTCAGCCCCAGCACTTGGGCAGTGCCAAAAGGGGCTCTGAAGGATGCTGAGGCTGGACTCCACGGGGAAGCAGTGGCCTGAGCCCTGGTACCAGCCCAACGGGGATTTCTGTAGGGTCAGGACTCTCAGGCAGACCCCGAGAAGACCCCCGCCACGAGGCTTTGCTGCGTGTGGACCTCAAGTGAAGTGACCAGGGTCCCCTGGGGATGCTGTGGCGGAGGGGATGTCCCCCAGCTCCTGTAGCCGCGCCAGGGCTGCCCCAGGCTTCCCCCCGGCCGCTCCGGTGGGTGATGGGGAATGGGAGCCCCAAATTAATCCTGCGCTTTCTCCTTCGGCAGCGTGATAGAGAACCACCGTGAGGTGGACGGGGAGGAGTACGCGGTGGAGTACCCCGACTACGGCGAGGGTTGCCTGCTGCGGTGCGACTGCTCGGCCGAGTGCTACCGCGAGGACAGCGGCCACCGCGAGTACAGGTCCGGCCGCACGCCTAGGGGGATTTTGGGGTGCGGATGTGCACGGGGGATCCCCATCGGGGGACACAGGGACCAGGGGGCTGTCCCTTCTTCCCCCAACCCTACCTGCTCTCTCTCTCAGGCTGAAAAGGCGCTCGAGCAGCTCCACCTCTCCTCCGCCCAAGAAGAAAAAGAAAAAGAAATCGGGTCACCGCCGGAGCCGGTGAGTCCCCGGCTGTCCCTGCGCTGTCCCCTCTCCTGGGATGGCAGCTCTCCTCCCAGCTCACCCCCTCCCCAGGCTCTGGTGGGGCAAGCCCCCCACTTCGGGGATCAGTGCACCCCCAGGTGTGCACCCTCAAAAGGTGCAGTGCCTCTGCACACACCGACGGTGCGACACGCACACCCGCGTGCGCATACGCGCAGCGCCGTGGGACGCACTGCCGTCCCACTCAGCTGCACGCACCGCTGGGACCGTGCCCCGTCCGTGCTGGGAAGGAGCCAGCTGCCACAGGGCACAGCACCGGGCAGGATTTGGCTCCCTGCAGGGTCTGGCTCTGTCGACCCGCTGGTGCCCTCGCCGGTTAGCGCTGGCTGCCTGGGCACGATGCTGTCCCTAATGTCCCTTTCTTCTCCGCCTTCCCCACGGCAGCAAAAAGAGGAAACCCGGCTCAGAGCGCAGGTGGGTACCCGCCGGGCTGGGTGGGCTGCGGGGTGCCCGCCGGGCATGCATGGCCACCGGGCACAGGCCGACCTCTGCCCCATGCTGAACCCCTCTGAAATCCCAGTGGGAACTGGCTGCCCCGTCTGCTGCTGGAGGCTGCAGAGCCCACCAGGTGGCAATGGGACACCGAGGGCGGCCGGAACCCGTCTGCCAAAAGCCCCTTTCTATCCCCCACCCCAAATACCCCCAGGAAATCACTTCTACATGATGTTCCTGCATCCTGTCAGTGGTCCAGGGGAAGCAGGGTGCTGGGGGGGTGGCAGGACGGGCTGCCCTGGGCCACGGGGATGGGGCTGGAATGTCCCTGGCTCCCCGCTCAAGGACACCTGATCTTTTTTCCATCCCCCCCCTCAGCTGCGACAGCTCTTCACCCATCCGCAAGGAGAAGAAAAAGAAGACTGGAAAGAAACACAGACGCGACAGGTAGGGTGGACACCATCTTGGGTTGGTGACAGTGGGACTGGTTGGGGACAGTAGGACTGGCTGGGGACAGCGGGGCTGGTTGGGGACAGCGAGGCTGGTTGGGGATGGTGGGACTGGCTGGGGACAGTGGGACTGGCTGGGGACGGTGGGACTGGTTGGGGACAGTGGGACCGGCTGGGGACAGCGGGGCTGGTTGGCGGCTGCCCAAGCCCTTAGGCTGTGGCAGAATGGAGGCAGGGACAGAGATGGCTGCTGATGGCTCTTCATGGGGTCATCACCTTCCAGCAGCTGTCACCTGCCCCATCCCGCAGCCCATCTCAGGGCCACCCCCCTGCCCTTGTCCCCATCCCCTGGTGTTGCCCAGCCTTTGCTCCCTGCTGGCCAGCTCAGCATGGGTCCTTCATCATTGCCTCCTCTTCATCCCTCAGGTCTGAGTCGGGGTCACGGAAGAAGAGAAGACACAGGTGAGAGTGGCCGCTACCGGGAGCCACCACATTGCCACCAGTGCTGGCTGCCAGCTTCCCCCATCGGGGACCCCCTATCCCCAGCCCTCCTGCTGTCCCCAGCCCTCCTGCTGTCCCCATCCCTTCCACCCATGGGGATGGACCGTGAGCCACTGGGCAGGGGATGGACCCATCAGGCATGGTGGGTGTGAGCGTGGGCTGCCATCACCCACCGTCTGTCCATCTGTCCCTTGCCTGGTGACCGTCCCCCTCACCCCATGGCCAGACACCACTGGGTGTCCCCTGCCCTTGGAGGTGGCACGGGGCCACTCTGGGTGCTTGCAGGGTCCCACATGGCCCCGAACGTCCCCCGGGACAGAAGGGGTCACACTGGGCAGCCATGGCCAGGGCAAGCCCTGGCTGTGCTCCCTTTGCCAGCGCCGCAGCCACCGGGTGCAGCCAGGACCCCCACCGTGGTTTGAAGCTGTTGGAGCCCAGCCCCGGGCTGGGCCTCTCCATTGCTCCTCCTGCAGCCTCGGTGGCTCTGGGGGTGGGGGGGCCGCCCCCACTCCTGTCTCTGCAGCTTTCAGCTCTTCCCTCAGGTCCCGAAGCCCCAAAAACAAACGGAAAGAGAAAAACAAAGAGCGCAAGAGGTGAGGGGCTGGGATGGCAGGGGGAGCGGGGCGGTGTGGCCCCCTCCGTGCCCCCCACAGCGGCTCAGCCTGCCCCTCGGCCCCCCGGCCGCTCTCTCCATAGGTCCCGCAGCGAGTCCCCGGCCTGGCGCTCACACCGGCGCAGCTCCTGCAGCTCCCACAGCGTCTCGCTCTCCTCCGATGACAGCGGCTCCAAATCCCCCGGCAGGTAGGGGCAGCCCGGGACCCCCGCCCTCACTGCCAGTGGCCCCCCCAGCCTCTGTTCTGGGGGGCAGGGAGGCAGGTGGCAGAGGTGTCCTAGGGATGGGGACCCTTGGGGGATGGAGGGCAAGGAGATGAGGGGGAATGATGTCCCTGTGATGGGGACCTTTGGTGACAGAGGGCGGGGAAGCAGGTGGCAGAGATGTCCTCATGGCGAGGACCATTATGGGATGGAGGGCAGAGAGGCAGGTGGCAGAGGTGTCCTAGGGATGGAGACCCTTGGGGGATGGAGGGCAAGGAGATGGGTGGGAAAGATATCCCTGCGGTGGGGACCTTTGGAGTTGGAGGGAGGGGAGGCAGGTGGCAGAGATGTCCCCATGGCGAGGACCCTTATGGGACGGAGGGGACGGTGCTGCAGCACCTCTGGGGGGTTTGGGAGCACGGTGCCTGGAGGAGGTTTCAATTTTGAACTTCAGAAAGCACAAAACACCCGTTTTCACCCCATTGCTTGTGTCGGCAAGCCATGCCCCGCCAACTCAGCGGGGGCCGGTGGCCCTGCCGCAGCCACGCAGAGCGATGCGGTGCCAGCTCGGGGTGGGGGGCTGCCGGCGGCTCAGGGTGCGGTGTCCCCCAGGCTAAGCCCCAAGCGCCGGCCGGACGGCCCCAAGGGCAGCAGCGCCCGCTCCAGCCGCAGCCCATCGTCCCCGTCGCCGCGCCGCTCGGCCTCGCCGCACCAGAACGGGCACAAGGGCAGCGCCCAGAACGGCCGCCACAGCCACGGAGCCCCGCTCCCGGAGCCCTCGGATGTACGTAGGCTTTTCTTGGATCACCGTTCGCTTCCCTCCACTCCTCCCTCCGCAGGACCCCCGACCCTGGCTCTCCTCTCCCCTCCTTCCCCGCTCGCTCGGCTCCCCCCTCGCCCAGCCTGGGCACACGGGGGGATGCGGGGTGCAGGCTGCACCCCCCCAGCACCCACAGCCTCCCGCTGGGTGCATGGTCTCCCCGGGGGAGCCAGCCCACCGCCTCGGGGCAGGTATCGGGGCAGCCAGCAGGGCATCCCCCACCCCACCATGGCCACCCATCGCTCTACGGATGTCACCCACCCTCAGGGACGATGGCTTGGCAGGCCAGTGTCACCTGCCAGGGTCACTGCTGGGCTCAGCACCTCCCTGGGAGTGGATTGAGCCCAGACAGCCAAGAAATGGGTAAAGCTGGAAAATTCTTGTTTCCCCGCCAGCCCCAACCCGTCCCAGTGCCAAGATGGCAGCACCAGCACTCACCCAGGACCCCAGCACCCACTCTGGGGACTGGTGTTAGGCTAGGCTAGGCTTTGGAGGGGGTTTGGTGCTGGGTGCTCAGAGTTCAGGAACTCAGGGTCCCCATGGCGGGTGACATCGGGGCTTGGTGTCCCCAGCTCTGCCTTGGTGTCCCGGGGGTCCTGGTGAAGCCCGGGGGGCTGCTCCCGCACTGAGCGGGGCAAAGCCCTAACCCAGTGGGACCAGGAGGCCAGCCCCAGTTTAACCAGTGCCGGGGTGGCGAGGAGCCTGCTCTGGCTGGCAGGGGGCTGGCGGCAGGGCTGAGCGAAGGCAGCGCATGGGGGAACCCCACTGCTGGGGGCACAGAGGTCCCCGCTCGCCCCAGGGGACTTTATTCCCACGGCAGGGTGCCATGGGGACGCTCCCAGGCTGGCAGCACCCAAAGCTGCCACTCCAACGCCTGCAGGGCCAGGTACACCCCAGAAAAAGGGGCCAGGAGCCCCCCACCCCCTCCTCACACCCCCTTCACCCTCCCTGGCTCCCCAGCCCAGCACCCAGCACCCCCAGCAGCACCCAGCACCCTGCCCACCATCTCGAGGCACCTCTCTGCTTTCTTCTTTCCTGTGGTTTTGGCTGGGGCGTGGGGGGGTTCGGGTGCCGAGCACCCACCCAGGCGCCCAGCTCGCCCCGCTCTCCCCGTGCCCACCACCCCCAGCACCCAGCATCGCCCAGGCCGCCGAGCTCCCACGGCTCCCCGGCACCAGCGGGACTTTTCTCCGACAACTTTCTCTCTTTTTCTCTCTCTCTCTTCTTTCTCTCTCTGGTTTCTATTTTTTATTTTTTTTTCTTTTTAATCCCATCTGTGTTTTTCTTTAGCCTCCCATTTGAAAAAAACCCAAACGGTAATATACACTTCCATTTCTTGCTCAGCAGAAGCAGGGACGAGGGGGAGGGAAGGGCAATGAAACGTGCTTTTTTTTTTTCCCCCCTCCTTGTTTTAGTTGCCTTTCTCATGATTTCTTTTCCCTCGTGATGTACAGAAATGCAAACGATATACATCTCTCTCATTTTTTTTTTTACCCCCCTGTTGTCGTCGTGTTGTTCTAGAATTTTTTGCTTTTGTGTGTGTTAATGTGGAGAAGAAAAAAAAAAAAGCAGATGTGTTTTCTAAATATTTATGACCGCTGAACACTGTATTTCCATTTTCTATATTTTGAACAAGGAATTTAAAAGGGAAGAGAACCGAGCAGCTCGACACCACAAAGGTAGCGGGCTCGCTTCGGAATTGCGGAGCGAATTGCCCTTTGCCTCCTTGAATTGGCTTCGGCCCCGTGCCTGGGCTGGCGGCCGGACCCTGCGGCCGCGGGGGGTTTCTCCTCCGCGGCTGCAGGATGAGGCCGTTGGGTGCTGGGCTATCTGCTGACCCCCCCAGGCCCAGCACCCTGCGGCCATCCCGCACCCAGGCGCCCGCATCCTGCATCCCGGCAGGGCGAGGGCTGAGCAGCCCCAGTACCTGGCCCCCTGCCTCCTCCAGACCCCCCAAAAGCGCCGGGCTCAGCCCATCCCCGGGGTGAGCCGTGCCCCTCAGCACCCCCAGAAGAAGAGGTGCCCCAGGGCGCTGCGCAGCGTTGCCTTCCCTTTTAAATACCCGGTCCCGTCTCCATCCATCCCTGCTGCCTCCCCCAGCCTTCCTCCCGGGTCTCTCCTCCTCCTCCTCACCCACACGCACCCTCCGGCCCCTCTTTCTCTCCGGTTTTCTTTGGGCCAACACAGCCCAACAGCCCTCGCCGTGTCCCACCTCCATCCATCGCCTTCCCTGCATGTTATCCGGGACTTTGCCGTGTTGTAGAGCGACTTTTGAAGACCGAAATGCAGCCGGGTTACAGACACCAGCCAGCAAACCCCCCCCGTGCCCGCCCTGCTCGGCAGCCGGCCACAGCCTTTCCGTTTAAAAAAAGAGAAATTAAAAAAAAGAAAGCTAACTAGACCAATTTTATAAGTAATTTTATAAAATCTAAGCAAAGCAAATGGGATTAGCCGAGGGGTCTGGATCGCCGTACTAAAGAGTCCTTGTCTTTTTCCCATTCTGCCCTCCAAATGTGGAGATTATTGTTTTCTTTTTTTATTATCGCATTCCTGTCACTGCCAATTGCGAAGGTAGGTATTTCGTCCACCTCTGCACGTTCACTTCTGCAGATGAGCCTGTTGAAAAGCACCGTAGCTTGATTTAATGTTATTTTCTCTTTCTTTCTGACTTTCTTTCTCTTTCTTTCTCGCTCTCCTTCTCTGTCTTTCTTTCATTTTGTCTCTTTTTGGTGGCTATTAATAATTTTTTTTTGATTTGTATGGTTTTCCCCAGTTAGCTGCAAAGCCATGCTCTTCTCTTACGTTCTTTATTTATACTTTTTTGCCCTGTCCACGTAATATTTTTTTCTTTCTTCCCTCCTTTTCTCTTCCCCGTCTCCTTGTGCCGTTGGTAGAATGCATTTCTGTGTTTTTCAGCCCTCCGACTTTGTGTTCATTTCCAGCCAGGGGCCGAGTACGGCTGCACCGTTTGGGTCCCCCCTTAGGGGCCGGGTAACGAAGGCAAATGTAATTAGCAAGAAATAGTGACAGCGGCCAGAGCCCACGGGTGGGAGCGGCAGCAGATCCTGGGCACAGAGGGTTTCGGGGTGGATGGATGGGGCAAGAAAAGAGAAATTTGGGGAGATGTGTGAGTTTGTGCTCTCATCAGGCCGTGATGGGAAAAAAAAACCCCAATCCAGGGAAAATATCGGGGAGATGCAACAGGGGAAGTTGAAATCTTCCTCTGTGGAGAGAGGCAGCTCCAGGACACCGCGGTCCCAGCAGGGCAGGGGACAGCATCCCAGTCCCAGCTGTCCCAGCCCCACAGGCCCCCAGAGCGTGTTTTCCCCTTTGGATTTATTTGGGGCGCTTTTACCTTCGTTGCCTTCCTGCACGCCTGGGCAGGAGACCCCTCCGCCCCCGCCCCAGGGTTTGGGTGGGAGCCCCGCATCCCCCAGCCCGCGCCCGCGGCATGGCCGCCATGGGAAAGAGGATGCCTCTCTCTTTCTCTCTTCTTCCTCTTCTTCTTCTTCATCTCTGCTTTTATTTTTCCCTGCCTGGCTGCGGGGCTGGGCGCGGGCTCAGCTGAACCCGGCTTTCCAGGGCTGCCGCGTCCCCTCGGAGGGGGTCCGCGTCCTGCAGCGCTCGCTGGTGCCATGGGCAGGGCTGGCCGTCGCTGCCAGCCTCCCCCCTCGCTGGAGCAATCGCAACAGCAGCAGATTGCTGAAAAAAAGCACCCCTGAATCCCCCCAGTTTGGCTCCATCAGGCTGGTGTGCGGCTGGAGGGGTTGGCTGGTCCGCGGGCACAAGGAGGTGGTGGGGGACGTGCCACCGGTGGGGCTTGCGTGACACACACACCCCCCCCCCCCCCCC
>Ga0065711_1007450_pt1 | contig 16005 bp, 12 predicted proteins | sample Hoacrofraction12_FD_59098 | JGI IMG/M metagenome (GOLD analysis project Ga0065711, IMG submission 59098) | Hoatzin crop microbial communities from Cojedes, Venezuela - Epithelial fraction 12 v2 (version 2) | ecosystem: Host-associated > Birds > Digestive system > Esophagus > Crop | place...
GCTCAGATCTAGACACAGCATTCCAGATATTGTAATACCACTGCTAAAGAGAGGAAAGATCACTTCCCTCAATCTGCCAGCAATGGTTTTCCCAACACAGCCTAAGATGCTGTTATCTGCCTTGTTCTTGGGTGCGTTGCTGGCTTATGGTCAGCTTGCTCTCCTCCAGGACCTCAAGGTCCTGATCTGTAGAGCTAGTTTCCAGAAGCTTAGCCCTGAGCCTGTAATGGTACACAGGAATGTAAAAACTTGCTAAGTTTGTATTCAAGTGATCTTTCAAGAACGGGCATGAAGGAGCCTCCTAAAATGCTAATGTTCCACACGCCTTCAATCAAAGGACTCCAAAAAGAGGCGACATATGCAACTGCTGTACTAATACTAAAATGGGTAAATGAAAACCTGTATGACTATAACACAAGTCCCCTGACACATCTTGGAAAACCACACAAATGCAGAGAAAAAACACAATCCACTGAAGCAGCAGACACCTTCAATGTAATATAAAAAGAGTAAGTTTGACCACAAAAAAGGCAAATTCTCTTAACCTGGAGCATGAAACTGCGATATTTAAACCTTTTTAGAAGATCCTATTTAATTGAAAATGACGACCAGTCTAGAAGATAGTTGTTTTCTGGTGTTTTCATGAATGAGAAGACTCACAGCAGCACAAAGAAAGTATACTGAGGAAGGAAGGCAAGCACATGAAGCAAGAGCCAGCTTTTAAACCTTCTGCAAAATAAAAATGAGAGTTCATTACCATTACTGCATAGTAGGAGGCAAATCTGTTAAGTATGCATTCCACTTGGTGACTTTGCAACAAAGCCACCAAAGACACCAATTCTTACAACTAAATCTGACTTTTTAAAAAGAAAAAAAATGACCCAGCCTCCCCCGAATCACACACACTAAATCATAACACACACACATTCAGTCAGGTGTTAGCTGCAATTTCAAAAACTAATCACAGCAATTAGAAGCCCACTGATTGCCACTTACCGACGACTGCTCCTCCTGCCTTGAGATGTGTGCTTATACAAAAAATCAAGGCAGGTCTCTGGTAACCATTTTTGCCACTCTAGTAGTCATAACAACAACTAGATCATGAGATGCCTGTCAATTTATTATAATTAGAAGTTAACCTCATGCTATTCCACCCACTCTGTTCAACAGAGTTTCTCAAAAACAATCCAAATATGAAGAATCTTCACTTTATGACAGACTTTTACACCACTGGGAGTCTCAAAGACAACACAGACCCAGACCAAGGNGAGATAAAGCATTTAAAAAAAAAAAAAAAAAGTAACCCACATACTACTTTGGACTTTCTGAAGCATTCTGGGGGAAGAAAGTTCTACTCAAAATTTTTCATCTCCCTGATGTCATTCCTAGCAGCACGTGTAGTCAGAGACAAACCTTTTCCTCTGCTTGTGAATATCTGCCTTAGTTTTGCCAAGTTTCTAAGCAACTGAAAATGTTTGGCTTGGTAGAGGACATGCTTGACTCTACACATCAATCTGTATGGCTAGAAGCTAGACTACATAAATTCATGTATGTATAGCAAAAAAAAAAAATGAATGCCAACATGGATGAAAAAGTTTTCCATTTTTATGACAGATTTTTCTATGTCTGCTGATCTCAACTGTCCATTATCTTTTTCTCTAAGCCACACTGTCTTAGCTCAGATCCAAAATAACTTAGTAACCCAACCCCTAAATTATTTCCACATCACCCACTAAGTGTCTCAGGTGTCTGTTAAGGATGTGAAAAACAGCAGAAGTCTTTAAACATCAGGTAACAAAATCTAAGAGTGTGAAGTAATGACTAAAATAAGGTTACTTATGAAAGCATGTCACTCAACCTTGTTAGCTCAATGCTCAATCAAAGCAGGAGCCTTATACCCTGTATTGATTGTTTTCAAACCAAAGTTCAAGATCTAAGGATTAAACAATTTCTAGCTCTCATATGAACAGTACATAGTGATATGACAATACTGTTAAAATAAGTTCTCAAGAAACCAGCCAAGAAAGCTCAATATTTCAAGGCCATCTGATGCTGCTTCAGCACAAGTGAGATACCACAGCAAATTCTTAAGCCTGAAGACCACTGGCTGAGGCCCTTTTCTTGCCTTGGTAGAATGACAGCCTTTTGTTCTGCTCTCAGCCGTGACTTGATTTCTGAGAAATGGCTTGGTAGTCTTAAGCCTTGTTGCCATCAGCATGATTGAACCAACACTCAAGTCCGGGCTCAGTCACATTCCCACTCTGGGCTTGTTCCTGGACCAGTCTGTCTGCTGCTGGTGTGCCACCTCGCATCTTCCACCCCAAAGGCTGCCTGCCGCATGTGACTACCACAGCCCAACTTGTCCAGCTTGCAGCACTCTGGTAAACAAGCCATCCCCAAGGAAATCTACCCTCCTAATGCTGCAAGCCCTGACTACATCAACTTGCCCCCCAGCCATGTAAGATCCCAGATTTAGCTCTTTGAGAGAGCCTCTACTCTGCTGGCAACGCAGAGCACCACACCACATCCTCCTCCTGCAAACACTAAGAAGGCACAGAACTCATTTGGACAGGCCTTTCCCTTTACACCACTTCCAGCTGACAGTTGGTAGGTTCCCAACTCAGTACAAACAAACTCTAACCATCAGAAACAACCTTGGTGGCAAAAAATAAAATAAATAATTATTTTACATGTAAATGCAGCGTTCTATTTAAAATGATTACAAATTGCAGCACTCAAATCCTCCTCTAGCCCTTGGCAACCCAACTCCCTTCTCACATGCACGAGCTTCCCCAAAAATACAGCTTTGTCTGGGGAAACATAAACAGTAAACCTCACTTCACAATCAGGGACTTATGTGGACAGGATGTCTCTCTGGCCATCAGAGGCCAGACACATTCACTGAAGCATTCATCTTAAAAACAAAACATCTAAGGAGTTAAGACTACAAGCAAGCAATTGGATAGCCAAGCACAAAGCAAAGGCTAGTCCAGGTTTGGTGCCCAGCCAAGTCTAGCAGAGCAGTAGCAGGAAAGAGCCTAATGTATGTGGAAAGTTCAGCTAGGAGGAGCTCAAAACAATGCATCTGCTTGGCTTGACATGCAGGAGCCAGCATGCACTAGAGTCCATGAACTAGCACACTCTAAGAACAAGGAGAGGAAGAAAACTACAGACCAGGAGACTTCACAAAGGGCAGTGCTCCCTCTCTGTAAGGCTTTGGCTAAGAGCACAAGGAACAGTTTGCATCCCAGCACAGAACACAAGGCCTCAAAGTAGGATGCACCTAAGCCAAATAGTTTTACAGACCAGCCTTACAGCAAGGCAACACTGCATAAATAAATTAGAGACAGTGTGTATGTTTGTGTGTGTTACAAATACAGATATACACACACATATATATATAAATATATATTTATACACACACAAACAATGTACATTACATATATAGTGGTAGCCACATCACAGGAGCGGAGAAGTTTGCTCACCATTAGCAAATATCCTATGAAAGACTGTTGGTAACAGAGCAGCCCGTAAGCGGGAAGTAAAACAAGATAGAAGTCAATGAGTTGATGAAACAGCAAGCACTTAACATCGATAGAGACAGCTAGGTCAGAATCATGGCAAAACATGGACAAGACTGAGAATCTGGTCCTGCCTCCAGCCACCTTTTTAAAATAAGTTTATACAAGGAACATCTGTGTTTCTAACTGAGAACCAGACTGGGCAAGGTAGACAAGACACCTCTGGTCAAGTAGAAGATTAGCGCCAGCTCTGAGGCTAAGCAGCCAGAAACGCTGTTCTTTATGTGAGTGCTCTACAGTCCCTTAGCATCCCCTTCAGCAGACAACTACCTTTCTCTGCTTCGCAGCAGCTTCTCCTGGGCATGGATCTTGTCAGCAGAACCCCTACTTCCACACGTGGCCACATAATTTAATAGCAGAGTTAATAACAACTAAGACTCAAGTCTCCTGGCATCTTGGCCTGGAACTGCAAATAGACTCTGGACAGACTGCAGTCAAACATATAATGAATCCTAGAGGCTGGGTATGTTGAAGACAGGAAAGCATATGCACCAGCAGATTGCCTGGAGGCACTATTTGGAAAAATACTGGCACAACACTAAGCTTCCCCTATGCTCTACTGGAAGTCTCCCTCGGCACATGCTAATACATGGCCATCTCTCACAGGCATCAAAAGACATTACAAGACACTCCAGTTTGAGTCCTCAGTTCTGTTGGGGCACTCCAAGAGTTGCCCAAACCAATATTCAATTCAAACCCATCACTACTTTCCACCTGTGTCTAGTTCTTACATTGCCAATGAGAATTGCAAGAAACATCTCCCTATATTGCTTCACAAGCAAGCAGCAGTATTGAACACCCTGTCTAAACACACTGTTCTCCTCCACGCTCAGAGTACCTTCGACCTGCCACAGTAAAACATCTCACAACATGCTCCCTTCACAGGTCCACTTGTTAGACAGTTAGACAATACAGATATGCCCAGATGCAACACGGCGTTGCATGTGGATCCTGTGGAAGAGTACAGAGAAAACAACTTGGACCTTTCACAAGGAATGTGTTCATCTGACCAGAACTCCAGAAAGCAGCTGGAACATTACAGTCTCTGGAAACACCAGTGGCAAGTTTAAGAACTGTAGGTGTCTCTCCAATCCTCATCACAAGTTCTCCAAAGCTCCCCACTCATTTGACACTTTTCCTCCTTAAATCTATTAACCCTGCACTTTATGGCACTGAAAAAAAAAGTTAGTAAATTAATGAATTATGGATGGCTTTCGCATTTAAGCAGCATGAGAAATCCTCCCTCTTTCTCAATCCCTTTTTCTTCCACAGATAACCCCCAGAGCATATAAAGATTTCATCCCTCTTCCCAAAACTAAATGCAATAGCAACAGCAACACCCTACTACTAAATTAATCTCTTTTCTTCCTGCAGTGCACAGGTAGCTCTAGGAAAAAAAGAAAAAGACTGATCCAGAATTACATGCAAGAACAAGAAAAACAATGGTCAGTCCTGCTAGTGCATGTGCTTCTGCAGCCTTAACTAGCAGCAAGGAGTGACAGGCAAAAGGACGGCTCCTACACCTAAACAGGTGTTACAGGAACATGCAGGTACTGGCCATTTCCAATGTGACACAAGTGACAGGCCCTACTCTTTTAGTACTTCCTCACCTAGCAGACATAGGATGTTTTGCAGAACACACTAGCAGCTTTCTTCCCCCAGATTATCAACCCACATTCAGCAAGTACTCACTTTTGCTTAAAGTACAGAGAAGAGGAGCTTTCAGGAACATAGCCCAGAATGGTGCTGGGGATGGAGACCGTATCAAAGAGCAGATCTTAGTGCACCAAATCATTGTTCCCCTTAAACCCGTGAGAATTACTGCCCTGTTTCTTTTAAGTAAACAGAGGAAAGTTTTCAGATACCAGCCAGCTGTAAGAAATAACTACATGAAGCAATAAACATGGGTCTAACATTGTCAGTGACCCCAAAGTGACTATCACTCTAGGGCCCAAACTTGAAAATAACCTGTCTGGCTACTACACAGTCAGCAGTACTAGAGAATCTCAAACTCAAATACATCCAGCTGTTCTGATGATGTAGTTTTGATATTCCTAGTTGAGTGGGCCCTATGGGAATAAGAATACATTCTGCAACACTGGCAACTTTAATTCCAGGCTGCACTAGAGCCATAGCTTTCACATCTGAAGGATTCTTCTTCTGACTACAAATCCACTCGCACTCACTTCCTTTTTTATTTAAGAAAGGACCAGAATCTCCCAGATAAATCACCTCACTTCTAAACACAAGGTGAGCAAGGCAGTCTGCAACTGTGGAGAAGAAGAAAGTTTGCTCAGGAGCAACTGCAATTCAGCACTGCTCCTGCACAGTCACACTCCCAGCATGTGCCCTCTGCTTGCTAAGGATACAGTTGTTACAGCACACAGACACCCACCACTCTGAAACAGCACATCAGTCTCCCCACCATTCTGAACAGACGCAAAGCTCTGTGGAATTGGAGGGAGCAGGCAAAGGAGTAACTCTGAGGCAACTGTTTGTGACCCACGCTCAAAGAACCACCTTTCTTCTAGACAGCCTCTCAACGGCACTACTTGGGGTCTGAATGCTCTCAAGCATGTCTCGTTTGCTGATCCACAGAACCTACCTCTGGTAAAACACCATGGCTCTAGATATCAACAAACAAAAGTGCTCACTACCAATTAGAAAGATTGCAGCTGTATAACACTTTTAAACTAAACTAGAAAGAGAAGGATCTCTTATGTGCTTGAGTCTACAACAGACTTCCCGTAAGTGGCCTGAATTGAATGCCAGGGAGCCAGTTGTGTTTGCCAGCACACATGTATCAGATGCACACAACTCTTGGAAATTCCTCCCACTCGGACAAAGTCAGGGAAAGATAATAAAGTGAAGCCCATGATGTCATCAGCTTGTATGAAGAGCAAGATGTCACCAAGTTTCCAGGCAGAGAGAGAACTGAGCATTCCTTCTGCCATGACCCAGTCTCCCTGGGTACAAGCATGTATCAGAGGTTTGTTATAGTGAGCAGAGAGACCCCAGTTCTGGAACAAAAAGACAATACAAGAGTTCTTTGATGGAAAGAAAAGCCACAGAGGTCTGCAGTTTATGAAGAGGCTATTTTTAGATGACAGGCAAAGCAGAGCATTCTTTCCTGTACAATGTCAACATCAAGAACTCACACAGACAAAAGCCTACAGGACAGCAAGTGCACACTCCTCAGGTTTGAAAATACTTGCAGAAGTCAGACGACAGATAGCAAAGCTGTCACTTGAAATGGTATACCAAGGTACAAAATAACACACCCTGACTGCAGACAGATTTTGAGGGACACAGGAATAGCAAAGGTGAAAAAAACCAGAGCATGCAAGGATGCACTGCACCGCCAGAAAGAAAGTCTTTCTACTTATGAAATAAAACATTTCAGCACAAGTGGGTGCCTGAACAGGGCATGTCTTTGCCAAGCAGGCCTAAGGCAAGCTAGCATCCTGAAGTCCAGGACAAACTGAGTGATGCTGGATGAGGATGCCAAGACAAGCAGCTTGCTGCAGCCAGAGTCTATAACCTTGATTACAAATGTTGGTTGCTACAAGAAGCACTCATGTGGCCTCAGTGGACACAGCTCTCCAAGCTTCACAACACTGGGAAGAGAACTCTGTGTGTTTTAACATGAAAAAGACTGCAGAGCAAATGAATCCAAGGATAACACGCATACAGAACTTGAAAGTTTCATCACCATTTCTCAGGTCAGGCCCCCGAATCAATAACTGAAGAAGGGGCTAACAAGGGAAACAGTATTCAGTATGAGTCCTTCCTGCACCTGAAGGTAGTCCAGCCATAAGTGAATTCTACCACCAACCTCCGGCCCCGCTGATGTGGAGGTGGAGGAACAAGTGTACAGACATGACTGTCATGCCAGATAGCAAAAGGCATCTAATCCTTGCAAGGTTATTTGAGCAGTGTGCCTCACAGGCAAGGGTCATCTCCAACAAGCCTTACCTGACCCAATTTTGATCAGTCCGTTGTGCTGAATGAAGATGGTGTCACAGGTCAAGTTACCATGGATGATTGGAGGATCACAGGAGTGGAGGTAGCTAGAGATTCAGAACAGAGCACTGGTCAGGAGACTACTGAGGCTGAGCCCAGGAATCCCTCCCTTCATCCCTTCCCTGTCTCAAGCAACATCAGAAGAGAACAGGAGGGCAAAGGACACATGCCAGGCATTTACAGTAGCAGGGAGGTACAATTAAGTCACTGTACATCAGCTTCTAGGCTAGGGAAGAATCGTGAAGATTGTCTCTAACAAACAATCTCTGGAAAACGGGGGAGAAAAAGAAAAGCATTCTCTGATCAGGTCCCAAGAAACCCAGAGTACCAGGGGTAAAGAAACTATTTCACCCATTCCAGTACTGCTAACTGGGTGCTAAAACAGCTCCAACTTTATACCAAAAAGATCAGAGCCTTATTCTGGCCCTACTCACAGGGCATCAAAAAGGCCCTCAGTGCTGTACAAACATGATTGGTCATGTCATCCAGCAGGCACAAATAAAACCTTTTGGTGCTGGGGTCCCAGGTACATTTGAGGCTACCTGGTTTTGCGCCTCACACTGCTTGGTTTTATGTTAGCAGCCAGCACAGATAAGGACTGTCAGCTCCCAAAAGCTTATTACAACCCAAACTACTCATCAACAGCTGTAATTAGCCAAATGGCAACATTTTCTCCATGGAGTGAGAGTCTTGCTCTGACATCCAGATTATTGTTTTTCCAGGACTGCTATTAGCTATATACCAACTCTGGCTCAGGTAGAGCAGAGTCTTTAAAATCAAACAAAAAAATCCCCACATTCTATTCAACTGGATTGCACTAAGATGCCTGCAGAAGATCTGCATCATCAAGAAATGCACAGATCCACACACACTTCTAACACTATCACACCACAACAATTATTAAGCCACTGCATGCTACAGGCCAGCAGCCTGCCAAGAGTAAGAAAATTTTCCTCACTCCTCTCACACGGAATCCGATTTCTTTGAGACTTCTTTGCAACACCCTCTTGGCCATAGTCAGATACTCTGGAGAGCTCCCTGATGCTCAGCTCTCACACTCACTATCATATCAGTTGCAACTGTTTGGATCCAAAACCTACATTTCACCTGTTTCTCTATCTTAGGGGCTTCAATACTGTCTAACTGAGGACTCTGGGATTGTTATGGGAAGTGCAGTTGACACTCTGCAGACCACAACCGGGATAAGAATTAGGCTGGGTGACTGAAAGTGCTCTTCAGGCTCCATTCCACTAAGTTTGCTAACGTTTGGCAGCATGTATCTTTACAGCTTTTAATATTCTAGCACGAGAGGCTACTCTTAAACAGATGGCTAGACTGCGAGATCAGTAACTCACATACCTGAGAGCAGAGAGGATCTGGGTACACCATCGCTTCCAGGCCTACAGACATGGGAGCAAAAAGGATAAAAATTATTCACGGAAGAGGAACTAATCCATAGTTCTGATTCATAGCACATTCATATGAAGGAATATATGCTCCATTCCACGGCATCTCAGCTTGTACCCAGTACAGGTGCGTAGGAGGTAAGAACTTCAGAGGATCAGTACTCTCATGCTCAGTTTAGTTTCTACATATTCGTATGGGTCAAGAAACACACCTCTCCTCCTAACTCATCTCATGCACAGACACCTTCCCTCTTTCCTGTATGCACACATGGAAAGGGACATGCCTGTCACACCATATGTATGAAGCTTCAGAACTGCTGGAAACAAAGCGAACAGCACAGAACAGCTGTCCAAGAGAACCTGAAACTAAACTAGTTTACAGTAATTAAAAAGGAATTGCAGCCACATGTTATCACCAGGTCATCTTTTCATCAGGATCCTCTGCCAAAAGAGCTTCCAGAGGCTGATGGCACTAAGTGAAAATGGGCACACATAAAAAAAAAAGTTACCTTTTCATTCATAGTCTTGTGGTTTTTCTTTGTCTTCTTCAGGAACTGTTTCAAGCTCCCTGAAGACATATATTCAGTGATGAAGATCACCTGTCAGGGCAGTATGAGACATCACTCTCTGCTTCACTAATTGCCCACAGGACATACAGTGAGAAAACCCAGCATACTGTTCATTTTACTTACCCTGGCCTTGTTCTCCTTCACATCAGCCCAGTATTTGTGAAACTTCACAATGTTCAGATGTTCCAGCTGAATTAAGTTGTCAAACACCGCTTTAACTTTTTCCTTAACATCAGAAAGACAAAGACATGTTACATCAGAGATGATACTGGCCCACATCTTACTTTCTTCTTGGGTTGTGGTCCTCTTAAACAACACCGTACACTTCAAGTTCCTAGGCTAAGAACAAACAGCACCTGATCTGATCCTATATGGCACCTCAGATCAGCATGGTTTGATCACCAAGAGGCCAGGGAAATTGCACAGCAACAGTTCTCCATCACATCTTCCCCACAGGCCAGGCTTAAGCTCAATTTGCTACATTTGAGCAGCACAGCACTCCAAATCCAGCCAATAATCCACATGAAAGGTGTGCATACTATGTTTCCCGCATCTTGTTGGGAAACACATCAACTTACTTCCTGAAGCTTAAAGTTCTTCCGCTCAGAAAACTGAACCTCATTCCAAACAACTTCCACGCCCTCCTCTGTATCCATGGCCAGGTAGGCACTATCAATGCCTGGGACATTGCGCTGATTCACCTGTACGGGAAGGATGGAGACAGATGTGAGTTCCTTCATATGAGTATTATGAACTTTGCCCATTAACTTCTAATTAAATGAGCATTCCAGGACAGGACTGTGCGCATATATTTCAGGAATGGGACCTACCCAAATATGGGCACATTGTAGACTGCGTAAGCAGCAAGCCCATGTCATATCTGGGGGAACACTTCTTTCGCACAAAGGCTGTTTCATAGTAAAAGCTGCAACAATACATTAGATTTTTATGTTTTACGATACCTGTAGTTCATGTAACCACAAAGAAAAAACAGCCTCCAACCATACAAAAGGGATACAAAAAATGTCTCAAGAACTCAGACACCACTTTCTGGAGAAATTTTCTGAAGGTGACAAGACACAAAATCCGAGAGAGGAAACTGATCCAAGCAGAGAGAAACAAAGGGAAAGCTGCAAGTTCAGAATGGACTTAGGAATGAATTACACAATTGAAACTGCTACAATAATTTCTTTAGTTAATAAATACAAAAGTTAACCCAGAACACGTACATCCACACCTAATATTACAGACATCAATGAGCACTTCTTAGGAACAAGGTAAGGGGAGAAGACCTGACAAAGCAAGAGTTCAAAGCCTAGCATAAGAACGGCTGGGGCTGTGGAAGCACTTAATGCTAGAAGACCTACATAGATATAAGATGAACAACACTACCAGCAGCAAAGTTCACTACAATATTGTTTCTCCTCAGATATGTAGCAGCATCCAATATGTATATGGGTTCCCTCCTCCAATATCTACAGCATCTTGCAGTTCTGTAATACCTTTTACAGGCTATTCCACAGGCATGCAGAAGTTACAGTCATGGTTAAAGTCCTACGGCACCAGGCAACGTGCAGGGATAAAACTGGATTCCTGTCTCAAAGTACTTAGAGGAGAGAAGACAGAGGGTAGAATTTACCTTTTACTGTCAATCATCAACCCTTACTATTCACCTTCAACTGGCCACATAGAATCACAGAATGTTAGGGGTTGGAAGGGACCTCTGTGGGTCACCCAGTCCAACCCCCCTGCCAAAGCAGGGTCACCCAGAGCAGGCTGCACAGCACCACATCCAGGCGAGTCCTGAATATCTCCAGAGAAGGACAATCCACAGACCCTCTGGGCAGCCTGGGCCAGTGCACCGTCACCCTCAAAGTGACAAAGTTCTTCCTCATCTTCAGATGGAACTTCCCAGGCTTCAGTTTGTGCCCGCTGCCCCTCGTCCTGTCGCTGGGCACCACTGCAAAGAGTCTGGCCCCATCCTCCTGACACCCACCCTGCAGATATTTAGAGGCATTTCGAAGGTCCCCTCTCAGCCTTCTCTTCTTCAGGTTGAACAAGCCCAGCTCCCTCAGCCTCTCCTCGTAGGAGAGATGCTCCAGTCCCCTCCTCATCCTCGTAGCCCTGCGCTGGAGTCTCTCCAGTAGCTCCTCATCTTTCTTGAGGTGGGGAGCCCAGCACTGGACAGAGTACTGCAGACAGGGCCTCACTAGGGCAGAGTAGAGGGCGAGGAGAACCTCCCTCAACCTGCTGGCCACACTTTGCTTAATGCATCCCAGGATCCCACTGGCCTTCTTGGCAACAAGGGCACGCTGCTGGCTCATGGTCAACTTGTCCACCAGGATACCCAGGTCCCTCTCTGTAGAGCTGCTCTCCAGCAGGTCTACCCCAGCCTGTACTGGTCCATGGGGTTGTTCTTCCCCAGGTGCAGGACCCTGCACTTGCCCTTGTTGAACTCCATCAGGTTCTTCTCTGCCCAACTCTCCAGCCTGTCCAGGTCAACATACCCACAATCTATCTGTCACATACCCAGAATCACTTCACTTTCAGCTGATCCAATTCTCCCCTTGAGGTAAAAGTTAATACAGAGATTTGGCTCGCAAATCCAGGCTTATCTTCCACTGATATTACCGCTTCCCAGCTTTTCCTACTGAATAGTCTCACCTTCTCTTCTCTCACTAGGGACCCCATCAGCATCCATTTGCTGGAAGCTTCTCACCAAACACAAGGGCTTCCTCAAAAATTCCCTCCTCTTGGCAGCTACTTTTAACACGATCAAATTTACTCAATTTCAGCTACAGCATTATGCTAATGAGAATTGACACAAATGTTCTGCCACCAACAAAACTTAAATGAATTAAAACACTATGCTATAGGAAATAACTAATGATAACACAAAACTATCTAATAAAATTAAGAGACCCAGTTTCCAATGGACCGTGTTTTTAACTCCAGTTGATTAGGTACAGACTAAAAGCATCCAGTGAATCATACTGAAATGCAAAACAACGAAGGCGTGTATTTATAAAGAAACTATTCTGTAGGAGGTGGGTACCAAGAAGAACTTGTAGGTCATGCTAACAATCAGCTAAACTTGAGCTCCTAATACAATGCATCGTGACAAGGACCAACACAGCGACAGGACATGTAGACATAAGAATAAAGCTTAGCATGAACAATCTCATTCCCTTCCCACTCCTCGCCTCCTGTATAACTGAGGGGTGAAAGGTCTGAGATTTGATTAAGGAGACATTTATCATATTTATCTTAAGAACTTGATTTTATATATACACACACACATCGATACTAACATCTAAATAGCAGGCCAGGCCTATTACGTTTGATAATTAAAGCAAGCTGAAAGAATGAAGATAATTAAGGGCAGAACATTTATTTCTTATACTAAAATTTGAAGGAATATCTTAAGGGTGGCAGTAGTATAAGAACGCCTCGTACAATTAATAAAGCTGAATGCCAAAAGGCTTTAACTTCAGAAAAGCTTAAACAAGCCCTCAGCCAACAGAAGGGCAGGTTTGTGTCAGCGCTGCAGGGACAAGGTAAAAGCCATAACTACTGACACTGAGTGCCCACGCATCCCTCTGTATTCTCTTCCTTCATCATACCTGCTGCCTACTCAAAGGCCTCCGAGCTTTAGGGGATTAAGTCCTCAAGTACTGACAACTACTCAAAATCTGCCCTGGTAATACAGCCAGTGGCTGTGGATTTATCTTATCCTTTCCCATTTCTGGGCAAGTTTACCAAACGTTAACAATTTCCATGACTCATAGGCAATATTGCAGGGCACCAGATATCACTCAAGACACCAAACCCATCTGACATCACTGATGGTAATTCTCAGCTCAAGAAGAGATTCAACAGCTTGTGCCGAAGAGTAAAAGGGGAAAAATGCAGACAGACAACTGAAAAGGCAACAGCAAATTCCTGCTTTGCTCAGGCTGCCAAATCACGGTACCACATCCCTCCCCATGCTCAGCAAAGTGGAATCCTACACCCTCATGAAAGCAGGTTCTGGCACCTGCCCTGTACCTTCTCGAGGGTCATGGCCAGCCGTTGCCACCAAGCAGCTACTGGTGACTGATGGATGGTTGCAAGCTTACCAGCTCACAGTTTAGAAGCAATGTGGCAGTCAGCACTATTGTAACCAGAAGTAGTTGTGGGAATATTTCAGCTTCTCCACAAACCTGACTGAGCAAGAGGAATTAAAAATGGCACATTCAAAATGCTGCCTTCCATGCCTTGCCCTGAAAAGCGCTCACAACCTGGGCATCAACACAGGAAATCTCCTCACTTTGCCCTAACTTCTTGCAAGCTTTGTCAAGTAATTTGAAACTGACTGGTTTAATTTCTTTAACTTTTGGTGGTCTTTTATGACCCAGACCAAAGGCAACAACCTGCCCATGAACTATGCTGATGAAATGACAAAAGACTGGCTCAAATGAAATACCCAGTGTTCCCAGAGATCATGTATTACTCTGAAGCATTTCTTTCCTAGAAAGACCAGGTAGACTTGGTAGCTTATACACTACAAAGGAAGAAGTTAACTGAACTCAGTTTAGCACGAATTTCTGAAGTATGACAGAGGAAGCAGTTCCACGACCACAGAGAATTTACAGCAGAAATACTAATGCAGCTCTTTGTCCATATAAACAGAGCTAAGGAAATTCAAGAAGAATTTCAAATGAAGTTAAGTAATTAAAGGGAAGTAGAGGAAAGACACTTAAATGCTGTTACTTCAAGGCACAACTTAGCTCTAAGGGAAAAAAGTTTGGAAGATATATTTCCCTTAGGCAGGTTATTCCAATAGTCCAATGCACCTTTTTTTCCATAGCTCTCAAACATCTGAATATCTATCACTGAAAGAACACAGACTTTTGGAGAGATTTTCTGTAGTTCACATCATCTGTCAATTACGAAAAATACAGCCTAAGGCACAAGTGACGGAAGTTACCTATAATCAACAAAAAAAAGGTTAAAAAATTGGAAAAAACCCAATAATTAGCGTACCAATACAGAATAAAATTGCACACTGAAGAAAAGAGATTAGGAATGGCAGCACATTAGGCCAGATACTTATAAAAAGCTGTATACCTGGTCAGGAGTAGCACGAATATGTTAGAAAGTTACCCTGGCCACTTGTTTAGGCCAGAGAAAAAGACCAAAGCTCTGCTCGACCAGCCTGGCAAAAGCTGGAGAAGAGAGACCACATACCTACAGAAGACAGTAGCTGGGCCACAGAGGAACATTACTTCTCATTGCACTGTGGCGAAGCAAAGTAGCATACTTGCCAATAGAAAGAGGAAACAAAAGCAGTTGTCTCAGAGATTTGCTGCTAATCCAGAGCATAACAAAATAAAGAATGCAAGATTCACCGTTCACTGCACACAGATCTGCTGGCGAACTTCAAGCCAGAAAGTTAGGACAAGAGGTCTTTGGGACTGATTTTGCAGAGACAGAGGGCCTGGGAGACAGGTACTTGAGACACCCATGAAATGGGATTTTCCCTCAGCACAGATCCGTAGAAACAGGCTACAGCCATTCCTGTCACCTGTGTAATACAGCATGCTTAGAACAGCACCATGCTCCCATTTGCACCAACCTGTTTCTGGCTGGCCATGCTTTTCCAGCGTCTCCGTACCAGGATTTGCTCTGCAGCCTCACTGCAGGCAGGACCTGTGGCCGGCGGCAGCGAGCAGCCTCCCCCCTCCCCTGGCCCAGCAGCACGTTCCTCCCCAAGCGTAAGCCTGGCTCTAACACCTGACCCCCACCAAACGGGCGTCAGCAACCATGACGCCGTGATCGCTTCCCTGGGCCTCCCCAGGCAGGTCTGAAGAGACAGAGCTCTGACAAGGGGATGGCTCTGGTGCTACCAGGAAGCTGCACGGACCGTGTTATTTTTAGAACAGCTCTGTAAAGAACGCAGAGCAAACCCTATCCCTCGGTCACAGGCAGATGGAACGTAACCAGCACCTCTAACCACCCAGGAAAGCCAGAAAAGCAGTCGACAGCTGCCCTGGCTGCGCCGGCTCCCCTGCCGCGGCAGCACAAAGGCCGAGCAGTGGTGCTGGCTGGGGCGGCACTCAGCAAGCTGCCAGCTGCCTGTTACAGCCCACAAGCAAGAACGTGATGGTTCTGCAGGCAACAGACCCAAGCCAAAGGCTGAATTCCCTCTGCATCCTGCAGTGCCCCTCCTCTGGTTCAAGCACATCTCAAGGGTTCGTTCCCTCCAGGAAGCCCCCAGATGAGCCAATGAAAGTGTTAAGAGGCAGCACATGCTCCCTCTTTTGAGTATCTTCCGAATGGTCAAGTAAAATCATAAAAGCTGCAGCATGGCATTAGTTTTTGTCCTGGGTTTGGCCAGGACAGGGTTAATTTTCACCGGACTCCAGGAAGGGGCACAGCCGGGGG
>Ga0065711_1008582_pt1 | contig 16004 bp, 9 predicted proteins | sample Hoacrofraction12_FD_59098 | JGI IMG/M metagenome (GOLD analysis project Ga0065711, IMG submission 59098) | Hoatzin crop microbial communities from Cojedes, Venezuela - Epithelial fraction 12 v2 (version 2) | ecosystem: Host-associated > Birds > Digestive system > Esophagus > Crop | place...
TTTTTTTTTTTTTTTTTTTTTTTTTAATTTAGAAACTAGATGTGGTACTGTAAGGAAATCCTCTGAAAATCTCTCAAAAATGAGTCACAATGTCTAGAGACACACTGGTGATGAATGATTGTTTTTGTGATTTGAAGGACTACTCTAGATAAACTTCAGATAGAAAATGCATGGTCGCTCCAGTAAACTTGGCTGCAAACAGAAATGCCCTAACTTGAAAACATTCCATTTGTTATGTGAAGCATGTGTTTTCACAGATCCAAGTGAAATGCTGACAAGCCAAAATTACTGAAGTTTACGTTGATAATCTCAGCTGCTAGAAGAGCAGTGCAGTCTGGATCTCTATTTCTTGACTTGCCAGTTATGCTTTGGTGTGATGGGTTGACCCTGGCTGGATGCTGGGTGCTCATGAAAGCTGCTCTATCACTCCCCTCCTCAGCTGGACAGGGGACCAAATCTTAAAACACCTTGTAACACCTTCCCCCCACCCCTCCCTTCTTCCCGGGCTCAATTTCACTCCCAATTTCTCTACCTCCTCCCCCTGAGCAGTGTGGGGGGATGAGGGTTATGCTCAGTTCATGACACGTTGTCTCTGCTGCTCCTTCCCCCCTCAGGGGGAGGGCTCCTCACACTCTGCCCCTGCTTCAGCCTGGGGTCCCTCCCACAGGCTGCAGTTCTTCACAAACTGCTCCAGCGTGGGTCCCTTCCACAGGGTACAGGCCTCAGGGACAGGCTTCTCCAGTGTGGGTCCTTTCCACAGGGTCACAAGTCCTGCCAGCAAACCTGCTCCAGCGTGGGCTCCTCTCTCCACGGTTCCACAGGTCCTGCCAGGAGCCTGCTCCAGTGCGGGGCTCCTCACGGGGTCTCAGTCTCCTTTGGGCATCCACCTGCTCCGGCATGGAGTCCTTCCATGGGCTGCAGGTGGATATCTGGTCCACTGTGGACCTCCATGGACTGCAGGGGGACAACCTGCCTCACCATGGTCTTCAGCACGAGTTGCAAGGGAAGGCTCTGCTCTGGCATCTTGAGCACCTCCTGCCCCTCCACTGACCTTGGTGTCTGCAGAGTTGTTTCTCTCACATGGTCTCACTCCTCTCTTTGGCTACAATTGATGTTGCGCAGCAACTTTTCCCACTGCTTCAGTACATTATCCCAGAGGCGCTGCCGCAGTCACTGATGGGCTTGGCCTTGGCCAGCAGCGGGTCCATGTTAGAGCCGGCTGGCATTAGCTCTGTTGGACATGGGGGAAGCTTCCAGCAGCTGCTCACAGAAACCACCTCTGTGGCCGCTCCTGCTACCAAAGCCTTGCGATGCAGTCCCAATATGTGTGGCCAACTGCTTTTTCTCAGGAGCTCAGAATCTAAAAATAGCTTAGAGTATTTTCTCTCACCAAATGGTTATACTTTTTTACATTGTAAGTTTTATTTCTTGTTAGGCAGTAATATGCCTCAGTCTAGGGGAGTGAAGATATAGACTGTTTACTTTTCTGTGAAGCCTCACGTTTACCTTGGATGGGTCAGTTATTCTGTCTTTGAGTTATCTATTTGAGATCTAACTGAAGACTTACATGGGAAATCCAGTATATCAAAGTTACGTTTGCTGCTGGTTTTTTGCATGGTGAGTTTTTTGTGCCAGTATTATCCCTGTGGACTGTTAAGTGTTGGATGAGGTAAGAGAGTCCTTTGTGCAGAGAAATTCTTATGGATAGCTGTCCTCTGAATTCAGTCTCTGAACGCAGCTGCTCAGGTCCCATTTTTGAACACCTATTGTGCTCACAAGCAAGCCAATAAAATCTCCCAGCCAGTTATAGCCAAGAATATTGACTTCTATAAAAGAATCCCATGTTCTGATGGCATGGGCAGCAGAAAGCCTTTGCTGTTTAGGACAGAGGATATTGTTCATACTTTTTAGCCGATAAATTAGATGGTGCCTGAAAAAATAAAGGGACACTGTTAGGCATAGAAGATGGCTTTCAACACTAAAGGATTTAAAACATTAAGTGTCTCAGTTGTTAAGAAAAGTAGGGAGTCTTTAAATCAATTTCATATCCCGCAGAGGCTTTGAAGGACAACAGATGTCGTATATGTCTCTTGTGAAGGGTGTAATCTGAAGTGTTTCAGACTTGTTAAGACTATTTCCTTGTAATAAACCTTGTAATTTGATTGACTCAAAACAGAATCATAGAACACTGCAGAGGGTCATGTAGCAGATTTTGTCTAACATTAGTCTTGCGCTGTGTCAGTGTTTACAGTGACAGTATAGTAGTGAAATGTAACTCAACGCAGCACATTTTTAGATGCCCATCTGTGATTTTTTTTTCTCCTCCAAAACTAGGAAAGACTGGCTCATTTAAAAGAGAAAACACATGTCAAGAATGAGTTAGTGTCATAACATTTTCAGTGTTCTCTGCCATTTGACTACATAGCCCTAAAGTAAGACATGGAGTAAAATGGAAGAAATAAATTCCACTCTCCTATTTTTGCCTTGTCCTTTAGTACAGAGAAGGACTAAATTAAGACAGTTGAAAACTAACAATTTAAAGTGGATAAATAGAATCACAAAATAACTTGGTCAGAAGAGACATTTAACTCCAAGAATGGAGACTGTGCAACTTCTTGTTTGACCACCCTTACAGTGGCAAAAGTATTTTCTTATATCTTGTCCATTGCTTTTTGTCCTATCACCGTGCACCTCTGGGATCAGTCTGTCTCTGTGTTCACCATACCTCCCCATTAGGTACATGGTTGTAGACCACAGTAAACTTTGCCATTGGCCTTTTCTTCTTGAGACAGAACAAACCCCCTTCCTTCAGCTTCTTCCCTTATGTCACGTGCTCCACTATGTCAATGTTTTGCATTGTACTGAGGAGCCCGGAACTGCACGTGGTACTCCAAATGCTGTCTGACAAGCACCAGCCAGAAGGGAAGAACCATTTCTGCAGCCTGCCAGTTACACTCCTATTAACAAGCTGGCATGCAGCTGGCCATCACTGCTAACTCTTGTTCAACTCCTTGTCCACCAGGACACCCATGCCTTTCACTGCAAAGGTTCTCTATAGACAGCTGATCCTACCTGTGTTGTTGCCTGGTGTTCTCCTAGCCCAGATGCAGGACTTGGTATTATTGCCTGACTGGACTTCACAAACTTCCTGTCAGATCATCTTTCCAGCCTGTCCTTCTGTCTAGCATCTCTGTCCTCCAGTGGATCAGACGCTCCCCCAGTTTGGTGGTGTTAGCACACTTGCTGAACATGCTGGCCCATCATCCAGGGAAGAGTTTTAATGACTTGTATTGGTCCCTGAAGGAGACCACTGGTAACTAACTGACTGCTGGTTGGACTTTGTACTGCTGATCGCCATGCCTGAGCCCAACAGTCAGGTCCATTTTCTACCCACCTTATTGTTCACTTGTTCAGTCCATATCTCGTGATTTAGTTATGAGGACANTGTGAGAGTTTGTTNGAGGCCTTGCTAAAGTTGAGATACACAGCATCTGTCACTGCCTTTTCTGGAGACTGTGTCATCTCATCACAGAAAGCATTCAGGTCAAGAAGGGACTATTCACACTTGCAGGTCTGTGCTGGCTGTTCCCAATTGCCCTTTTTCTGCTTCATATGGTAATGGCTTCCAGGATTATTTTAATAATATTCCTGGAGTCTGACGTGGGGCAGACTAGCCCATAATTACCTGAATTTTTCTTGTTACCTTTCTTGAAGATGGGTGTGACAGTTGCCTTTCTATCATTGGAAATCTGTCACAATTGTCACAATCTTTCAGACATGGTGGCAGAATTACTGAACTGCTCTTTTGACACTCTTGGATGTGTCCCATGGACTTTTGTATGCCCAGCTGGCTTAAGTAGTCCCTAGCCCAGTCTTTTTACCCTGCCAGGTCTTGCTCCTCATAGCTTACTCCCAGGGCATCATTCCTGTTCCTGTAGTTGCAGATCTGCAGGCAGAGAAGGAAGCCTTAGTTCTGTCGTCAGAAGTCTTAAGTTTCTAGGGCTGTCTGGAGCTTTTAACAGGCAAATGTTGGGGCTCTTTCTACGTTCCCTGATTAATCTTTATAAGATTAGATGCTTCATCTATGACTTGATAATTTATCTTTGAGAAAGTGAATACCACAGCATAAGAATGGGATGATGTGCATCCTTTCTTCGTTATCAAAAGCACTTTGTGTCTGTTTTAGTTGTTCTCTGTGGGTTTTTTTTATGTGACAGCATTTTATGTCATCACATATATTTTGAGGTCAAATGAAGAGACAGGGGTTAATCTGCTGACAAAGTTCAACAGTACCAGCTAGAGATTGGCCTGAACTGAAATGAATTTGACTGTGGAGAAGGCAATGGCCAATTTGTTTTGCTGTCACATGATCCTCTTGCCTGAGTGGACGCTTGTTCTACATCTTCTCTGTTAGTGTACCTGGCTGCCCTCACTGTTTGAATAATAGCCGTACTTTTATAATTTCTCTTGCTTCATTTTCAGGTGTATCAGCTATGGAACTTACCAATTTCAGTTTGTACTGTGTTTATCACGTTTGCATGCTTTGAACAGAGAGATCCTTGCTTTTATGACCTGGCCTGGTCGTAGCAAAAGTACTGGAACTTCCTTGCCATAATGCAAGACCCTGTTCGGGCAATTTAGGAGCTCAAAGGATTACACTTGTCAGAGGAGAGAAATCTGTACATAAACACTATTAAGCATGGAGTTCTGTGGTTTGAAGGGCAGTCAGGCCTTCTTTGTTCATTAGTGTTTGTGTGTGGCATTTCTGGAGTAATAATGCACCCTCGGGTTCTTCATATGGGACTTCTGGCTTTACCAGGCTTTTGAAGCGAGTATCCTGTCTGCTTAGGTGAATTACCTTAGTTGAGGTTTTGAAGATGGGTCACAGGGGACTTGATCAGATGTCCTAGATGTTATCTTCAAGGATGATGTGCAGGTCAGTTGTGGGTTGATCATCTTGCTTTTTGTTAACATGCAAGGCATGTCTCAGAGCTTGCCTGAGTTCCGTCTCCCAGCAGTCCTTCTGCAGTTATGGAATAGGAGACTGCTCTATGCCTTTTCTCTGTTGCACTGTTACCTAGGGTACTCCAGGAGCTGTAATCGGACAGGGGCCTCTGATTTTTCTCAGACAAGGAGATGCATTGGCTGCATTGGATTATAGAATTTTTAATTGCATAAAAAAGTAGTCAGATAGTCCTATTGAACTATTATCATATTAAATTCTAGTTGAATAAAAAGATGCTTATGAACTGAAAATCAGTGCTTCTTTCCCTTTTTTTTCCTCTTGTATCTCTGACAACATACTGTTTGGTGGTCTTTCTTTGAGCATAAAATGCAGTAGTTTCACTATAATGCTTCCGTCCTATAAGTTATGAAGCTATTGTTTGGAATCTCTTTATCGTTCATGCCTGAAGACTTCTACAAGAATAGGGAATCCATAAATTATGGGAATACTAACTGGAATTTGGAAAGTGGAGAGAAATTCGTAGTTCTTCCTTGCTGCATCCCACTCCTTCAGTGTGTTGATGCTGCAGGTGTCGACACTGATTTGACTTCTGCTGTTAAAATTGGTAAAATATCTCCCATGAAGGTTTCCTCCCTTCACACTCCCCAGTTCCACCCCCTCCATCTCAAATAGGTGTAGACTACTGCTAGAAAATTAGTGTATGTTACAGATGGAAGATGAGGCAGTACTGAATAACAGCCCAAATTTAAATATGCAAAGGGTGCCACCAGCAGTCAGTAGAAGGAAGTGGAGTGAAATAAAAAACAGTTGTAGGTAGCTCTGAAATTGTTTTATCCCTCAAAGGTAAAAGTTAATGATGCATAATGGCCCAGTGTCTTTTTTTGTAAGTATAAGTTGTTAATTATTTATTTTTTCCCTCAAGGTGAAACAATTGCACAGCTTACGGATGTGGCAAGCTTGGATCATCCAGAATCTGATAGCCATATAACAATCTTTACGGACAAAACGGGTGTGGTAAAAGCTGCAAGGTTGTTGCTTTCCTCTGTCACAAAGGTGCTGGTGTTAGCAGACAGAATTGTTATTAAGCAAATTATAACTTCCAGAAACAAGGTATTTGTAGCTTCTTTTTTGTTTTGTTTAACTGATAACTGGAGTCAATGTAAGAGTGGTGCTAAATGAAGTGGTATTTTTGTTCCATCTCTAGGGAAAGTGCAAAATAAAGAGTTAAAAATGAATGTTTTACACATGTTCACCTACCAGATATCTGAAAGGGGATGGCTGTAAGTCAGGAATAACAAAATAAGTTTTCAGTGACTGTCTACATTTTGTAACCTGTTTTGCTCTGTTGACTTAGTATGCTGGAGAAGATGCTGTATTACTGCTTATTTAACTTTAAGTTTACTGCCAGGTGGAAAGTGTGTCTGTCAGTAAAATGGCCAATAAAGCTGCTACTTGCTAAGGGTAGGATGATTGTACTGTCAGGATCAAGACAAGGAGAGCACTGTGAATGTGTCTAGGCAAAAAAGCTGTGAGGAACACTGATAAAAGTCTGTGTTAGTGAAGTGAGGCTTACAGATTAAAAGTTTTTTGTGCAGTTTAACTTATGGCTTGAAACTACTTAGTTGATTTAAATAATGTATGAAGACCCATTTAACCTCAAATGTAATCTGTTTCATGTACTGCACTGTCTTGACTGTAGGATATTCTTTCTTTTTTTCTCTCCCCTGATGTGCTAAAATGAAAATAGAAAAACCTCGTGTTTGAAAAATGAGAGCCTGTTAGGCTCTGGGTTTTTCCATTAATTTTCAACTTGTAATCCAGAGTAAAGCCCCTCTTTCCTCTTTTGACTTCTCATACTATCTCTCTTCCTTTGTCCCAGTTTGCTTTCCAGACGTGCTGATCTCTGTTTTGCAGCTTCTAGATCCAAGACACTTAGCTGAGTCCAGGATTCAAAAACTACGGAAATACCTGCTTCGGTCTGGCTTTAGACTTAGCAACACTCATCTGCTGTCTCAGTGCACTTTTCTTCTCCCAGTGGTTGGTGAATGTGACAGTGGTTTTATCAGTATGAATTTGCTGAAGTTACTTACAGGTTTGGTCTTTTCTTGGGCTGGAGACAAGAATGGTGCATTTAATACCTTTTGCTGCCTTTTGTGAGCTTTTCTTCTGCCCTTTTCTGCAGCCATGCAGTGATGTGAATTAATTTACTTTTCAAAAAGTGGCTGCTGTTAAGACAGATTTTAGACTACAGAGCAACTGTGCAAGTGCTTGTATCATGAAAGGATAAGGAGGGATATATCCTTTCAGCAGCAGGACAGTGGTTTATGATAGTCTTAAATATATACGAAACTGTTGTCATATATAAAGTGATATGAATATAGTAAGAATAGGCGCAGGATTTAATTTTGAAGGTATTTATAATGAAGTCTCATTTTCCAGAGTAAGTGTGTCTGACTGGTTGCCAGAGTCACCCTAGTCTTTGTGGTCTTTTGGGTTTTACTGCATTTTACACGTAATCTAAATGTGAGAATGTTGCCTTCTGTTTATGGTACCAATAGAGCAACACACATCTCTAGGACCAAAGTAAACAAATTATGATGTCTTATACAGGCATACCTTGGTATTTATAGAGTATGCTCCTGAAAAGTGCATCAGATACTGGTATGATTGATAGCGAAGCAATTCTTCCTGCAAGAAATATAGTGGTAGAGGGAGGATGTGGGAAGGGACTTCAGAAGTATACACAAATACTCAGAGACAGTGTAGTATAATACAGCATAGAGGAAAGGCAGGAGCAGGATGGTCAGTACTGCCAACTGGAGCAGATGCTGTTTTTTTGGGATGGGTCACTGTTCCAGAAGTTCTCAGCTGCATTTTCATTGTAGAGACTATATGCCCAATATCAAACTTTTAGTGCCAGTTAGCTTACTGCCTCTTTCTGAACACCTTAATTTTCATTGTTATAATCTTCCTCATACAAATCATGAGTAGTTAAGTCAACCAAGAGTGAAGAACAGAAAAACAGATTAGTGGTTGGATGTCCAATCTCATAGATTGCTGAAATGATGGAGATCTTCTGGAACAGTGATCTGCTCCAGAACCCAGCCTCTGGTTGATGATCCCGATGATCCTTCCTGTTCCTGCTTCTGCATCCTCTGCACCATATATAGTGTCCCTGTGTTCTTAAACTTGTGTGCATTTCGTAAGTCCCTGCCCACATCTTTCCTGCCTTACCAAATGTTTCACTGTCCATCAGACTTGGTTGCTGCATCAGTGAGCTTAACATCTTGCTCCGCTTACTGTCGTCAGTCAGGTTAGGAGTGCCAGAACAGTGAACAGGGAAGTGACAGATAGTGGGGATTGGATCAAAATATGGATGTGCCCTGAAGTGATGTCAGCCTACAACTGCTGTCTGAAAGGTGACATTCATAGAGCAGCAGTAGCTGTGTAATACTAAGTTCTAATTTAGGTATTAATAGGAACTCAGAGTCTTTATTGATACATATTTTTAACCTAGTATTTAAAAATGTGCATTTTAATTACTGTGTGTTCAGTGTCGAAGAAAGTTTAAAATGAAAAATTATGAAGATATCACAGGTATTTTGCATTTTAACAGCTTCTTAAATAAGCTTTAGGCAAATTTAGAGCTGTCTATATGGTTTTTCCCTGTATGTAGCTTCTTGGAATGTCAGCTCTGCCTGGAATGTCTAGAACTGTTAGCTGTAATGGAAATGTGTGTGCTTTCAGTGAAATTTTTGTTTGACAAGAGATTTGTCATGTCAGAAAAACTTGCAGAGTCACTTGCAACCAAGACCGTACTCATGAAGTGCTATGCTTGCTTAAACCAGGAGTGATTGAGCATAATTGTTATTATTTTTTTAATCCATTCTTAGAAGAGAAAGTTGGACCTTAACTTGTATGTTTGCTCTTTTCTCCACATACATTTTTCTACATCCTTGCGTTCACAGTCCTGTGGTTCTCTGCTTCTTCCATTATTGTACTGTTATTTTCACACCATCTTTGTGCAGCTTCCTTCCGAGTCATTCATATGCCAGCCTTGCTCACACATAAATAACCAAATCATGGAAGTTCCTGTTTCTGAGTATCTTATGGTATGCAGCCTTTGTGGAACTGGCTGCATGACGTAAGATACTCAGACACTGCAGTCTAATACTACATGATAAAGCAGTCAGTTCTACAGTACTCACAGGTTTTAAGGGAACATTTGCTTTACATGGATTATGAGACTGAGTAGCTGCTCTATTACAACAGAAGAGGTGCTTCTAGCAGGTTTTTCCTGGATTGCAGGGAAGGGGTAGTTTGTCAAAATCAGATATGTAGACTTCTTTTTTTAGTTGGGAGGGAACATACTTTTGGCATAGGAAAGGAAAAATAAGTTCAAGTTTGTCCCTTTCAAGTACAGGTTGTTAAATTTTCATGTGGTATCTTATCTCCAGTCTGAAACGCAATGAAGAACTGCTCTGACTCTTCCCTTCTGAAGACATTTAGAGATTTGAAAGATCGCTTTGGGATTAGCAACTATACCTCTAACCTGAAACACCCTAATGTTCATCTCTGTTATAAAGCATATTATAGTCACTTCATCAGAATAGCTTCAGTAATTTATAAACTGTATGATAATTTTTGCTGAATGTTTTAAAAAATGCTGATTTAGCATGCTTTTGTGTATTTTGCATAAGAGTTTGATACAGCTTGGGTTCGTTTAGTTCTCTGTTTTATACAGAGCTAAAAAAATATTCAGAGTTAGAGTAAGCTATTGTGGAAAGTACAAAACTATATATTAACTCATTTCTAACTTTTTTGTTTTCTTTTGTGGAATGCTGTTGCGTTTGGTTTTTTTGATGCACACAGCCGTTTGGTTTTAGACTTTGAAAGTTAATGCATCTGAAAATGAACTTTGAAATTGAGAGTTACAACATAGGAATATAGTCAGTATATTATTTTCAAGTACTTATGTTTTTAAATTTAATGAGAGTAACAGTTTTCCTAAATCTGGGAACTGAATCCTGTAATACTGTTACTCTTGAAATTTGGAAAAGTGAGAAAGATGGTTTTTGAGGGTTGACAGCAAATGACTCATTTTGAATGAAGCATGATTATTAATTTAGAATTAATACTTAAATAGTGACCAAATATATACATTTTAAACAATATGATTTAGAAGTGTCTGCAAATAATATTTCTAGTTTAGTAATAACGTTTTCTGTTTAGCATCTTGATAATCTACAGTATTTTACCTTATCTTGCAGGTTCTTGCAACAATGGAACAACTAGAAAAAGTCAGTAGTTTCCAGGAGTTTGTACAAATATTCAGCCAGTTTGGAAATGAAATGGTAGAGTTTGCCCATTTAACTGGAGATCGGCAAAATGTAAGTGTTAATAAAAAGCTGTGAGAGATGGTGTAAAGTATCAGTTTCATCTGATTCACTGGAAGATTCGGGTTCTTCTGGGATGATTAACTACTACAAAACAAAACAGTTGCTGGTGTCCTGTGTCTGAAACCTAACTTCTTCTTGCTCCATCCAAAGGATATCTTTTGATTTTAAAGCTCATCCTGAGAAATATCACTGTATTGTTTGATCTGCATATCTCCCAGAAGCCTGGGTGCATGTTATTTGGGATGTCCTTTTGCTGCAGTCACTGTCTCCTGGCTTTAAGTTTTCTGGTTTATTATGCTGGTAGAGAATTTGTCTGTCATTACTTGACAGAAACATTTGATATTTGGACATTGTGAAGGGATATGAAAGTAGAGTAATTATTTTAGAAAACTCCAAACATTAAATCTTTAGATCCTAATAAAGCAATTGCTTAGTTTTTTAATTTATTTTTTATTATTCTGGAATATTTTTCTAGATTTAGGTCAAAACCTTCTTATGTTGCGGTAATGTTTTTTTTTACTTCTCTCTTGCAGCTACTCTTTCAAAGCCTTTAATTCATGCAGGAAGCTTTTTTGCTGCTACTTTCATGCAAATAAAACATTTGCTGAGGCTGAAGACTTATGCTGTGAGCTGTAGTTGCTTCCCCTTGGCAATCAAATTATCCATTGAGAATTGAAACAGGGTCTGATATAGATATACAGAGTCCCTAATCCAGCAAAATTCAGAATTCAATTTGTATGAACAATTGGCCAACTTCATGCATATAGAAGTAATTTTTTGTGATATGGCGTAGCATCCTTCAGATAAACTTGGAGAACTTTGCTAAAAACACATACTGCGCTCCTTTTGCTGGTGTGTGTTCGAAGTCTGCTAAGCACATGCTCAGTATCAAAGAATCAGTTCTGGAACAGCTACATATAATTGAAGGAAATACCTGCTTCGAAATTAACTCTGTTTTCCCTGAAGTATTCATAGTGTTTTTTTCTTGGAAAGAGAAGGGTATATTACTAGTAAGTGATACTCTTTTCAACTGTATCTGTGGGTTTTTTGTTGGGTGTTTTTTTGGTTTTGTTTGTTTTTTTTTAAACGTGCTGATCTTGATCTTAAAGATTTTTCTGTAGTTGCTAAACAAGTTTTTTATGAAAATGTCTAAGTGGACTGCTGCAGTGATTTATCTGGGGTTTTTTTATTGCTAATCTAAAGTAAATTTGGATTAATTCCATCCTGTATACTGTTCTCTTTTTAGCTGGTCCCATTCAGTTGCCTGTTTAACACTGAGATAGGACTCGGCTACCTTTGCTAGCATGGAGATCTTAGTCATAGCTTTAAGTTCTTTCTCTTGTTAGACCCTCTTACATGTTGAGGGTTAAATGTCTTGCTGCTCTTGCTCCCTCCCATCCCAATTTGGATACTAACTTCTTCCCTTTTGATGAAGTTTTCTGGGGGGTTATTTTGGTTTTGCAGGGATATCCCTGTCCCTGGAGAGTTCTTGAAAGTTCCTGTACTCGCTGCTTTTCTACAGAGGAATTGCTTTTTTTAGCCTGTTAAAACTTTCTTTATTACTGCTATATAGTAAATATAACACTCAAGTGGACACATTCATTTTATATTTCCTTCACTGCAGTACAATGAAAAGCTGTTGTTCTCTGTCTTACCCTCCTCCCATTCCAGAAAATATTTTTTCATTAGCTATTTTTTCCTCTCATTTTTCTGTTCTATGAATAATGCTGTATGATAAAGATAGCAACATTAGTGACAGTTTACATAACACACTCTGTATCTCTGAGATCTTCCTTCTTTGAAATCTGAATTAAATAGAGCCAAGAAGAAATGCATAATTAAAATCTGTCTGAAAAGCAAGTTCTAGATCATGAGTTAGGCTGAAAATAGCAGCTGTCTGACATAAAGGAGCTTTCGCACAGCTTATCTATCTGCAAGAGTTTCCTTTTTCCAGTCTCACAAGCAGTGAACATTTTAGATACTGTGTAATATTCGGGTCATTTTTTCTTTTGGTGTTTAGGATTTGAAGGATGAGAAGAAAAAGGCTAGAATGGCAGCATCCAGGGCTGTTCTTGAGAAGTGCACCATGATGCTCCTAACTGCTTCAAAGGTGAGTGAGTATGCACGCTCTTACACGACTTGGATAAATTAGAGTATGGCATCTTGCNTGATAGCTGACTCCTCTTTCTCAGCCNCNCTTTAAACTTCGTGCTAAAGATGGGTGTACGACTAAAGAATGAGTTGAGGAAAATCTATATTCGGAGTAACAGTATGAATTCTACTTAACACAGTATCAATTTAACAAAAAGAATTTATCATATTCTAACATGTTCTTTAGACTTGCCTTAGCAGAAAGCATTCATTTCGCTATACTCCATACGGACTCTTTCATAATCGTTACTGTGCTTTCTTTACAAAGACTTGTCTGAGGCATCCAGACTGTGAATCTGCTCGTATAAACAAAGATGGAGTTTTTCATCGGATGAGATTAGCTTTGGAACAAGTAATAGAAATTGTAACTGACTCTAGACCAAATGGAGAAAATGAAATGGCCCCCATCAGCATATATTCTGGCATCAAAGAATTCAAGGTAAGAGTAGGAATAGTGTTGTTTTCTACAGCCTAGTAAATTACCTCAAAACTAGAAATTTGAACAACAACAACAAAAAAGTTTAAGTCCCCAATGGTGGAGCTGCATCTTTTCAGCAGTGTTAACTTAAATAACTGTCCCAAAATGTTAGAGAATCTGACCAGAGGTGATTATAGTTTCATTGTCATTGCCAAAACACACCTTCTGATACTTGCTACCTTCTCCTGAATCAGAATACATTCAGAACTCAAATGTTTTGTTGAGGTGATGCCTGGAATGTTGAATAAACTTAAGTATAAGTATACCAATCAGAACTTTATTAAAACAGTTGTTGAAGAATTCTTGCTTTGTAATTGGTAGTATTTTTAAAACTGCACACAAAAATATTCATCCAAGCATTTAAGAGCAAACTGTTATTCAGAGAAAATGTTCTGAATTGAAAATGTATCTTGTAGATCAGTCTATTTTTCTTGATAAAGGCTTTTCTGAATTTCATACTCCATTATGAACGGTTAATGAACCACCATGTCATATATCTTTGGAGTCTGTCACTGATTTTACTATTATTTTTATTTGTGTGTTTCCCCCCCTCCTTTTAGAATTTGGTTGAAACTTTTGCAAAGTACCTCAAAATATCCAATTTGCTACTTAAATTTTTAGAAAAATACTCCAAATAGATTATATGGATGTGGAAAGATCAAACAAAAATCTGAATACACAATTAATTTCTGAAACTTAATGAACTTAAACTTTTTATTGACAGCAGTAGAACAGTAATGTATTTGCTGTTACTTCTGTTAAGTGGCCAGTAATTTGCTACTGGTATTGTTACATTAAAAAAAAAAATCCCAAACCCTAAACCGGATGTCTGGATACAAGCAAATTGTTGGATTAATTTGAAAATAAATGAATAATAAAAAAAAAGCACTGACAAGAAAAACAAAATGTGAAATGCATCTGCTTGCTGCATTTGCATCGCAACTGTATAACCACATGAATTCTCAAGGAACTGATATGCTTCTTTTTCAGAATAAGGTGGAGGGCCTTCGTGAAAATCTTTATTTTCTCTCAAAAGAGAACCTTTCAACAATGCTGGAAGTTATCCTGGAACATACGGAGGACTTCACAGACTCTGCCTATACCAGTCACGAGCACAGAGAACACATTCTGGAGCTGTCTAAACAGGCTAAAATGGAACTAGAGCAGCTGGTTTCAGTGTGGATGCAAGCTGTAAGAGCTTTTTAGCAAAGTAAATCTTTTCACCTCTACTTTGGAAAGAAATTTTTAATGCGGTGTTTCTGCTGGTCTAGGGAGAGAGAACTGTGTGTGTTCCTGACAGTAAGCTGATCAAGGAAGCTGGAGTTTGTTCTGTGCTTCTTCAGCTTTGATACCTTCCGTTCTCCCCCTGCCCCAGTGGTAGTGCTTCACTGATTCTTTGATGGCCAAATTAGGCTACTGGTGTAAGTGGAAACAAGAAGGCCAATGGAAGTATTGTGGCCCTGTGTATTTATCATACTGTCTTAAATAGTTAGGTCTTTTGGCTGAGTAGTTCAGAGGCTGCAGTTGTCTGGATCCCATGGCAGTGACCACAGTTTGTTTCTTATTTTCAACAGAATGTTGAACACACTAAACTGTCGAAAAGAGAAATATTCTAAAAAATTGACTGTTTTTTTTAATCTTGTGGAGAGAGGAGACAGAGGAAAGAGACAGTAAGACTTAGGGGGAATTTTTGTTTCTCCTTTTAACAAGATTTAAGTAGTAGGTATTTTTCCTATTTAGAGAAGAAGCACTTGAAGCCTCCCTTTGTCACTTGTCTTATCTTGTTCCTTGTACACGACAGAAGATACATGCAAAAGGGGGAGGAAAAGCAGAGGTGGAAAATGCAGCTTGTGTTTCTGATGCTGACTCTGAAATATGGCAGATATGTACTAGTATAGGATACCTGCTTAACTGAGTGTATTACTTACAACAAAGCATTTTTGTTCCTTTCCTCCTCTTTGAGTCAGATGCTGCAGGCAGGTGTTCTTAATGCAGTAGTGCAGTTTGAAGAACATATAAATCTTATTGATAATACAGACTGTTGCTATTACAAAGACACATATAGAATATTAGTTGCATAGAATCCCGTAACTATAAGAAACTAAAACTGTGTTTAGCTTGGTGTTGGTGGTTAGGCCTGGTAGGCAGCAATAGGTAACACATCCCTGTGTTGTCAACACTGTTGTTACCACAAATCCAAAACAGCACTGTCACTGTACCAGATACTATGAAGAAAATTAATTCTGTCCCAGCCAAAACCACTACACTTAGGTATTTCTAAGCTGTATTACTGGTGGAAACTGATCACCTGTAGATAATTTACATGCTGCATTTCAAGTGATAGAAATGAGAGCGTAGTACAAGACTATGCATATATATGATCCGTGAAAATACTTGGGCGTGCACGTGGGTGCTTATGCATGAAGTAATTTCATTAATAAATAACCCAGCCTAGCTGTGACTGAAGACTCAGTAAGCCGATAAAATAGCATCAGCTCACTGAAGTGGCTTTTTAGTTTCAGCTGAATAGCTTCATTGGAGGGTGAATATTTTCTTGTCATTGAAGTGGCATTGTTGATTTAAAAAAAAAAAATTACAATATTATTGTGCCTTGGGGATACATGAACTGGGGGATGTGTAAAGCTCTTAGTGACCAATTATTTCTCTTTCCACTCGCCATATTTCCCTTTAGATAGCAGAGTGACTGTGAGTCTTCAGTGAAGAGTGTATATTAAAACAGAAGTGTCTGGCAGCGTAGGTCAAGTCTAAATTAGACTGGTATTACTGATCTGCTCTCATTTGTAGTATTATATGTTCATGAAAACTAGCTGGAGCACAAGAAATAATCTAATGCTATCGACTGAATTTTAAATTTCTGAAGTCTTTCCTGTATATGTTTGAGCTCATAAGATTGCAAGCTACTGTCCTGTTGTAGGTTTTCCTGTAACCTTATTTTGGCTAGACAATTCCTTCACTTGCATTTATAAAAAAAAAAAAAAAAAAAAAAAAT